>Ga0153954_1000389_pt1 | contig 36074 bp, 27 predicted proteins | sample TSFL038MetaG_FD_102277 | JGI IMG/M metagenome (GOLD analysis project Ga0153954, IMG submission 102277) | Attine ant fungus gardens microbial communities from Florida, USA - TSFL038 MetaG | ecosystem: Host-associated > Fungi > Mycelium > Unclassified | place: USA: Florida, Wekiwa Springs State...
CTTCTCCGGCGGCAGGGGTACAGATGACATGGTTGGACTCCGATCTCAGGTTTGAGTTTTCCTCAACCGTCACCATTTTCGCTCTTCTGTACAAAGATTCTACCAACTTTCGGGCAGCCCTCCTCCGTTCGTCCGGCCTCGAAATCTATTTGCGTACCCGTAGGTTACACGATAGCTTTTATGTAGCCACCATCCCTGCAAGTGCCATCGCCTGTCGGCAGAATCGTATAGGATTGATGAGCCATGGACTTCCAGCTCGTAATCGTCCGCGGACGCGGTGCCTCCAGCACGATCAAACTCACCGATGGAGTGACGACCGTCGGTCGCAATGACGAATGTCAACTGCGGATCAAATCCTCGCAAGTGAGCCGGAAGCACTGCGAACTCTTTGAGAAAAAGGGATTGTTACTCGTCAAGGATCTCGGAAGCTCCAATGGCACCTACGTCAACGGCAAGAAGATTGACGGTCAACGGGTCCTTGAGGCTGGTGATGAGTTGATGGTCGGTCAGGTGACTTTCAAAGTCTCCAAGGATGCTGATGGAGCGGGCGCCGCACCGGCGGCTCGCGGACCGAAGCCAGGCGATACCGCCGTAGTGCCGGCGGCCCAGCCCGCGGCAACGGCCGCTTCAGACACCGATGACTTCGACATCGACTTCGATGACGATTTCGAGACAACTGCCGCCTCCCCCCCCGCTCAGCCCGCCAAGGCCAATGCCCCTGAGGCTCCCACCGAAGTCGCCTCTGCAAGCAAAACCAAAACCGAAGAAAAGCCCGCGGCCGATCACTCGGCTGACGATGCCATTGCCGACTTCCTCCTGGATATTAAGTTCGACGACGAATGAACTGAGACACGCAACGTTTGACTGGGCCCTGCACCGATCGCTCCGGGATCGGTTCGTTCGTCGAATGCCAACATGCCAAGCTCTTGCCCCGATGTTGGGGCCCAAGATCTACTTAAGCCTTCGTGCAGTTTCTTTGTCGGACAACGACGTCCGGGATTACCAAATTTCATCAGTGTTGATGTTCCCTAGCGGATCGCCGGGAAAAGTTACGAAGGATTTGGCGCGGATTTCGCTCGCCATCGAATCCCGGAACGATCTGCACGAACGAATACGCCGATGTGACCGCCCGCGCGGGAACTGTCCACGCTAAATTTGGCGAGGGCATGGTCATGCGAAAGAACGCTTGGTATGTTGGGATCATGCGCCCAACCTTGTCTCCTTGGATAAGATCGATTATTATTTGTATGAAGCCCGCGAGGCGACGATGCCTCATTAGCCGATGATCGGGGTAGAATTTAATGGTATTGATGTCACGATTGCGAGGATAACAAATGGCTCGCCGTAAGACAGAGCCTGAATTAGTTCAGGCAAAGCAGTCCTTATCGGAGCGGTTAAGAAGATTACGTACGGAAATGTTCGGAGAGCGCGGTGGACCTGAACTGGCCCGTCGGCTCGGATTGCCGGTACGGACCTGGTATAATTATGAGTCTGGAGTAACTGTTCCCGCGGAGGTGGTTCTCCGGCTAATCGAGATGACCTCCGTCGAGCCCGCCTGGCTGCTACACGGCCAAGGGCCGCAGTTTCGATCGCAGAAACCAACGGTTTCGGTCTCGGATCGATACTCAACACAGACCGTGGGTGAGATGCTCCGCACCGTCGTCGACATCCTTGAAAAAAACCACGGCGATCTCGCGGCTCGACCCTCGAATCCTCAAAGAAATGGGTGGTCGGCGGGGGACGCTTTCGGCGAGCGATGGACCGGTTCGACGGTGAACGCCGGTGAGAACGGGGCCAAAGCTGCGGCTCTGGCGTCGACGCCCGGCGCCGACGTCCGAACCGAGAAGAATGCCTGCATCCGCAACATCGGCGATGCGATGCTCCCCATCGTTGCCGATGGAGCTTCGGTGGCCTACTCGCAAGAACGAGAATCGGCGAACGATCTTGATGGCAAGCTGGTGGTCGGCTGGATCAACGGCACGGTAATCGTTCGTTGGTTCCATCTCTGCGGTCGCTACGGGGTACTCAGAGCGGAGAACCCCGCCAGCGACGCGTCCCAGGTCTTGGTCGACCTCGAAGCCGCGCCGCACGAGGCCTGTGTCCGACGGGTGCTCTGGATCAGCACGCCCCACTGACGTGACGAGGCCGAGCCGTGGCCTCAACCGAAGCGCGGCTACCAGGAAACGAATTCATTCAGGCAGGGCAGGATCATGATCTTGCCATCCCCCATGCGCCCTGTCCTCGCCTGAGTGACGATCGTCTTCACGGCCGCGTTGACGTGTTGGTCTTCCACGAAGAGCGTGATCTCCACCTTGGGAAGAAACGCGTCATTATATTCGCTGCCGAGATAGCGATGGAGCCGGTTTTTTTGGCGTCCGTACCCCATCGCCTCGCGCACCGTGCCTCCCCGGATGTCGATGGCTTCCAGGGCAGCGAGTACAGCCTGGGCCCGGAATGGTTTTACCAAGGCAATAATCTGGACCAACCGACGTTCCTCCCCCGATCAGAGCGGGTTATTCGATCGACCGAAATCTTCTCCCGACGCTGTTTCCATCCCAACCGGAATCGGGGATGCTTGACAAGGTCCAGGGACGACTGGACATTAGTTTTGGGGCGGATCCTTCTGCGATCGGATTCCGCCGGTTCGATTGCGCGACAGGAGCGAGGTGAACTCATGCGACGGGTCTTGGCGACGCTAGGAACCGCATTCCTTCTTGTGGCGGGTGGTTGCGGTCTGAATAGCTATGAGAAGCGGCTCGACCTGACCCTCGAAAAGATGAGGTATGAAGAGCGCCTGAACAATATGCTCATGCCCGCAGAGAGCAGCGGCAAATGGCAGGAGCTGGCGATCTACCTTCGACCGCCTAAGAGCATGAAAGCGGCGACCGAGTTCCTCCTTCCTCCTACGGAGCCGGGGAAATTTGACCTCGAGAAGAGTTTCTTCGAGGATCAGAAGCAGAGCCTTCACGTCCTCGCTCGCCTCAAGCGAGCCAAGACGGCCAGCAAAAAGAAGGCCCCTTCCCCAGCCGACACGGCCGACCGGTCGAACTTCTCGCGCGACATCATCAACGTGCTGACAACTTCGTTCACGCCGCCTGATGAACTTACGAACGCGATGTTCAAACCCGAAACGAAGAAGAACAACGAATACAAGCAGGCGACTTTGACCCTGCCTGACAAGGTTGTCAAAGTCTACTTCTACAAAAAAGAACCGTACGATGTGGCTCTGATTTTCGAGATCCCCCCGGCCGAAGTGAGCAACGTGACCGGGAAGTTGAATCTCTGCCTCGAATCATTCGCGGTCGGCAGAAGGGCCGAGAACGCGTTCAAGGGAACCGGATCGGACGACGAGTCTGCCGGGCCTGCACCGGGACCGGCGTTCTAACAGAAATGACTCGAAGGGTCGCAAGCTCCTCAATGAGCTTCGCGATCCTTCGCAGCGAACGGCTTCAAGTGTGACGAACCCGCTCCTGACGAGCGGGTTTTTTGATTTCATGACTTGGGCGAGGACTACCGCGTCCGATCGGTGCCGACCGCGTCTTCACCCGAAAGCAACTCCGCGCGAAGGATCATCAGATCGTCGGGAGCCTCGATCCCGATCCGCACCTGATTGCCCTCGAGCTTGATGACGGTGATTCGGATGTCGGATCCGATCACCACGCGCTCCATCCGCCTGCGGCTCAAGACCAACATTTCAACCTCCCTGTTGTGAGTTCAACTTGAGATCCATCTCATGGCTCGGCCGAGTGCTCGCTGACTAAGCAGTCGAGAACCCGGCGCGAGCAGCGACAGAACATGGGAGGAATTTTGCCCGTGAAGTGCCAAAGCGGTAGACACGCGTCCTGGTTAGTCTTTCGACGTCAGCTTGGGGTCGAGTTCGAGGCGAATGTCCTTGAATCGAACCTCGGTCGCCCCTCCGGAGTGGAGCTGGAAGGCAAAAATCCCTCGTTTTGCGCCAGTGGGATCATCGAGCACGACACAAGCCTTACCATTGAGATAGGTGCGAATCTTATCACCGACCGCGACGATCTCGTAATGGTTCCAGTCGTTCGGCCGGATATGAGATTCGCCGGATCGATCCCAAAGTAAGCCTCGACCCTCTTCTTCATAAAGCTTACCCCACCATCCCGCACCCACGTCGGCCTGGTAGCCCTTGACCCCTTCGGGCCGGGATTCGCTGCGGAACTGGACGCCGCTATTGCCTTCATTGGCGACGAGCTTGACGTCGAGCGTCAGTCGGAAATCCCCCGCACTCATATCGCTGCGAAGGAATTCGTTGTGATTGAGACCTTTCGTTCGCCCGACGATTTCCCCGTTCTCGACGCTCCACAATTGAGAATCGCCGATCCAACCGGTCAAGTCTCGACCGTTGAAGAAGCCGGACCGGTTATCCTCGGTTGCGAGCAACGGGACCTGCCCCGGGTTTGCCAGATAGGCCACGAGGGAGCGGAAATCGTTAGGAGAAAGGGCCGTCACAAGGTCGTCAGGCATCATCGACTTCTCGCTGAGTTTGCGCTCCTCAATTTCTGACTTGGGAATTGTGACCACGTCATTGGCTGAGACCAACGTGATGGCGTCGCGGTCTTCGTTCTTGAGGATCCCGGTCAGGACGCGGCCGTCGGTGGTGGAGATGACCTGGGCGATGTAGTCTTTGCCGATCAAGGCACTTGGATCCAGGATATTCGACAGCACGTAGTCGAGGTCGGCACGGTTCGACCCGGTCAAATCGGGCCCGACTTTGCCGCCGGCGCCGAACAACGTATGGCATTGTTGGCACGTTTTCGCGAAGACGGCGCGGCCGAGCTGTGAGTCCGGCATTTGCCCTGGGTTACCGGCCACCAGGGCCTTGTACTTGCGGATCAGTCTCGCCGAGTCGGCCGTCGTGTCGCGGACGGCGCCCCAGAGCCGACCGATCTCTGCGTCGAGACGTGAATCTTTGTGGTTTCTGAGCAAGCGAATGATTTCCGCCGAGAGATCCGAGGCCGGCACCTGTCCGGACCCGACCGCGGCCATAAGTGCCCGCGACGACTCGGCACGAGATGCCAGCGTGTTCAGGGCATCTCGTTTTTCTGCCAAAGGGTAACTCGAATAACCCTTGAGGATCGCCTCGGGCGTCGAGGCATCGGCGTAAGCCGCCAGCGCCCGCAGAGACTGACCTCGCAGGGCCGGTTCCTCGAGAAGCGACTGAAGCGTCGGTGCGAGCTTGGGGTCGTGGACGCGGAGAAGGTCGGCCAAAGCGGCACGACGACGTCCAAGTTCCGCTTTGCGATCACTCAAGATCGTCCGGGTCGACTCCAGGGCCGCAGGGTCACCAAAGGTGAGCGCCAGGGCGGTCGCCTCTGCGCGGAGCTTGGCGTCCGGCTCCTTCGAGATTTCGCCATAAATCGATGGCCACTGACGGGGCATCGCGACCTGGCGACGGCCTTTGAGAGACTCGTTGAGCCCCTGAAGGATCGCGAGCCGCAAGGCCTGATCCTTGGTCGCCCCCAGTCCATCGACGAGTTGGCTGATCGCCTCGCTGGAGCCGACTGTGGCGAGACGTCGCACCAGGAACTCTCGGACCAAGGGGATCCGCGCCTCGGCGGCCAGCTTCAAGGTACGGGCGGGGTCGACCGTGACGAGTGGTTCGGCGGCATACCAATCCATCAAGGGAAGGTTGTGGTCGGTCGCATCTTCGGAATGGTGGAGCAAAGCCGACACGATCCCCCAACGCTGCGCAGCGGGCCAGCGATGAATCGCCGAGGCGAGCGCCAGGCGGACGATCGGCGAGGTATCCGCCTTTGCGGCTTGCTCGAGCTTCGCGACCAGGGCCGCGTTCTTGCCTGCGTCTGGAGCACTCGAGGCGAGGCGGATGATCCAGCCTCGGACGTCGGGGCTCGAATCGGACAGGCCGGCGTCCACGATCGCCGGATCAATCCCACCCAGGGCGTGAAGCGTCCAGAGTCCTCGGAGCCGTTGGATCGGATCCGCTTCCTTTTGGATCATCGAGCGAAGCAAGGAGGCCACTTCGGCATCAGGGCCACGCTCTTGAAGGATGCGCCGGGCGTGGCGGACGTACCATTCGTTGGGGTGTTGCTGGAGCTTGGCCAGATCCAGACTCAAGAGCGTATTCAGGTCGGCGATCATCGTTGGCTTCGAGGCCGCCGGTGGATACGAGACCTTGAAGATCCGTCCATTCGTGCGATCGTGAACTTCTGTCGCTTGGTGATGGCATTGGTTCTTATCGTACCAGTCGATCATCGTCACATTGCCATCGGGTCCATACTTGAGACTGATGATCTGCGACCAGCGATCATTGGTGAGGAGGAAATCCGGCGCGTGCTTGCCGACGAATCCCGAACCTTGGGGTTCGAGGAGATCGCGATTGATTCGTGCGCCGTGGATGTTGTTCATGAAGAGCGAACCGCGATATTCCTCGGGCCAGGCACCGCCAAGGTAGATGAGGGCACCGGCGTGTGCGTGGCCCCCCCCTGCCTCGTCGGAGCGACCGTTGCCTCCGTGGGGATTGGCTCCGAGGTAGTGGCGGTGGTCGGCGATCGTCTTGATGTCGTCGTAGGTGTAGGGCTGGAAGTGGGGACCCGCTTGACGCTCGTAACGGGCTCCGTCGATTACGTGGTAAAGGTGGGGAATCACGCAGGCGGTCAGGAAGGCCTGCCCATGTGCGTCGAAGTCGACACCCCAGGGATTGCTGGTTCCGTAAGCAAAGACCTCAAACCGATGTTCGGTGGGATGGTAGCGCCAGATCCCGGCGTTGATCGGTACCCGGCGATCATCGGGTGTTCCGGGCTTGCCGACGCGTGAATGGGTAAAGACACCGTGGCAACCGTAGAGCCAGCCGTCGGGTCCCCAATTGAACGAGTTCAGAGTTTCGTGGGTATCTTCATATCCCCAGCCGTCCAGGAGGATCTGAGCCGGGCCGTCCGGCCGATCGTCGCGGTCCTTATCAGGGATGAACAGGAGGTGAGGCGCCGAGCCGACCCAAACACCTCCGAAGCCGATCTCGAGTCCGCTGACGAGATTCAGCTTGTCGATAAATACGGATCTTTTGTCGAACTTGCCGTCCCCGTCAACGTCTTCGAAGATCAGGATGCGATCCTTGGCCTGGGCTTCAGGAACCCGCACCGGGTACGAGTAGGCCTCAGCGACCCAGAGCCGGCCACGATCGTCGAAAGCCATCGCGATCGGCTGTACAACGTCGGGTTCGCCGGCGAAGAGTGAGACCTTGAAGCCCTCAGGGGCTTTCATCGCCTCGGCAGCTTCGGCGGGGGCGAGGCCCTCGTGGGCAAATGTGTCGAGCACATTCGCCCGAGTCGGGACGTTGGGCTTCGTCGCCTGAAACTTGAAGTCGTCGAAGTTGATGTGACCCCAGCCACCGCTGTGCTGGTCCACCAAACGGATGAAGACCTCGCGCCCTTGCTGCTTCGCCAGATCAACCGCAACCGGCTTCATATCCTCGCTATCGTCGGCCGACGTCCGGAAAAAGACCTCGCCGGTGTCCTGACGTACGAGCTCGATCCGCGTCTCGGGATGGGAGCCTCCCCCCAACAAGAAGGTCGCATAAGGCTGATTAACCACGAAGGGGCGAGAGGTCAGTGTCCCTTGTGGGGCGTCCCCCTTTTTCTCGTAAGATCCCACCCAGTATTCACCGGTGTGATGGCTGCTCATATCCCCTCGGCGGGCGTGGACGGTGTCCCCTCGTACGGGCTGTCCCTCAAATGCTCCGCCTTGCGCCGTCCAGTCTCGAAGCGTGCCGTCTTCGAAGTTCAAGTTGAGTGGAGTGCCTTGCTTATCCTTGGGTTGGATCCCAGACGAGCCCGGACGTGTACCAATGTCGGCTGCGGACGCTATGAATGGAAGAATTAAAATACCGATGAAGACGTCATACGTCAGTCGCCTTGGTTGGTCCATGTTCAGCCTCATGCGTGTCATAGCGGGATCATGACCGAGGATGGTCGATCCGACCGGATCTATCATCTTGTCGCTACGTTTTAGGAGGTGGGAGTCAGCCGGTCAATGGGGGGATGGCAATCTCGAAGGGAAGGAGTCCGGTACCGGCCCTGACTCCTTCTCAGACGTGTCGCCGACAGTTTGCCGGCGGCTTTCAGTTTCGCCACTCGTCGATCAGGGAGGCGACGAGGGCCGTCCAACCGGTCTGGTGCGAGGCGCCAAGTCCTGCGCCATTGTCGCCGTGAAAGTATTCATAAAATAAGATCAAATCACGCCAATAAGGATCATTCTGAAACTTCTCCGTTCCACCGTACACGGCGCGTCTTCCTTGGGTATCGCGCGCGAAGATGTGGATGAGACGATCGGCGATCTGTCGCGCCAGGCCTCGGAACGGGATGGAATCGCCGCCGGCCCAAGGGGCAGCAGCGCCGAGCGTGTTTCCAAAGGCGGTACCTAACTTTCGCAACGACTCGATCAAGAGAAACGTCGTCGGGAACCAGATCGGTCCGCGCCAGTTCGAGTTTCCCCCTTTAATCCGGATCAACGATTCCGCCGGCTCGTAACCAACTTGATAGTTGTCGAAGACGAACGGCTTCTCCGAGTGCGCTTTTGAGAGGCTGCGGATGCCGTATTCCGACAGGAATTCGTTGGGATCCCAGATCTGAGTGGCCATGCGACAGATTTGATTCTGATCGAGAATTGTCAGTACGTGTGTCCGCTGGCCATCGCGGTCGATCGTATGGACCACGTCCTTTACGAGGTCGGGACGATTCTCCATGAACCAGTCGAGATTGGCGCGAAACTCCTTGAACGGTTTGATCCAATCTTCCTCGAGTCGCTCGACGGCGAAGAGCGGAATCAAACCCACGAGTGAGCGAACGCGGAACTTGCGATATCGCCCGTCGGGATAGCGGAGCACGTCGTAGAAGAAACCATCCGCTTCATCCCAGAGCTGGTATTCGCGATTCCCCATGTTCTTCATGGCCGCGCCGACGTACACGTAGTGCTGAAAGTACTTCGATGCCAGAGCCTCGTAGACGTGGTCCTCCTTGGCCAGCTCCAGAGCGATTCGCATCAGGATCAACGAGAACATCCCCACCCAACCGGTCGCGTCCGACTGCTCCAGCCTTGTTCCATCCGAGCAACGCATGCTCCGATCGAATACGGTGATGTTGTCAAGTCCGAGGAAACCGCCTTCGAAAATGTTGTTTCCCTCGCGGTCAACCTTGTTGATCCACCACGTGAAATTGATCAAAAGTTTATGGAAGCATCGCTCGAGGAATTCGCGGTCGGCCTTTCCCGAACGGATCCGGTCCATGTTATAGACGCGCCAGACGGCCCAGGCATGCACCGGCGGGTTCAGGTCGGAGAATTCCCATTCGTAGGCGGGGATCTGTCCATTCGGGTGTTGGAACTGCTCGAAGAGCAGGTTCCAAAGTTGCTGCTTGGCGAATTCCCCATCAACGAGCGCAAAGACGACGCAATGAAAAGCCAGATCCCATGCCGCGAACCAGGGGTATTCCCACTTGTCCGGCATGCTCATCACGCGGAGTGAATTCAGGTGTCTCCAATGTTGGTTGCGGATCGTCTTGCGCGATTCCGGAGGCGGAACGTCTGGGTTGTCGCCGTTGAGCCAGAGGTTGACGTCGTACAGGTACGATTGTTTGGTCCAGAGCAAACCTGCGAGAGCCTGGCGCTGGATCAAATGCTCGTCGGCGGTCGCGAGAGGAGGATGGATCGCATTGTAGTATTCGTCTGCCTCATTCTTGCGGAGGGCAATGGTTGCGTCGACCTCTCCCAGCGGATCTTTGAGGTGTTCGTCGTGGGTCAGTCGGAACCGAAGCACGACCGAGCCTCCGGGGGGAACCGTCGCGGTCTGGTAGTGGATCGCGGCCTTGGTGCCGATCATGTCCGGATTCGTGCAGGATTCGCCGGCGATGATGGAGCGATGAAACGCGTCTTTGACGAAAGGACTCCGGCTCTGATTTCCGGGTCCGTAGACGCGTGACATGTTGGTCTCGTTGTTCGTGAAGATCGCCTGGCCATCGAGCGGGCCATGGAACAACCTGCGGCCGAGTCTGTAGTGGACCGGGATGGACTGCAGCGTATCGACCCCTGAGTCGTCGGTCACCAGGCAGACCGTAGAGGGATCCTTCTGCCCCAGCGTGATCTTGGGTTCGGGCGAGGGGCACCGCCCCCAAGACCAGGTGTTGCGGAACCAGAGGTGCGGCAAGACGTGGAGGGGGGCGGGGTCGGGACCTCGATTCACCGCTTCAAGTCGAATGACGAGGTCCTCAGCGTTCACCTTGGCATATTCGATGGTGATGTCGAAATAACGATCGTCGTCGAAAACGCCCGTGTCGATCAGCTCGAATTCCGGAGCGGCCGAGCTTCGCTTGCGATTTTCCTCGACCAGCCATTCATAGGGAAACGCTCGCTGCGGATACTTGTAGAGATACCGCATGTACGAGTGCGTCGGTGTGTTGTCAACGTAAAAATAGTATTCCTTGACGTCCTCTCCATGGTTGCCTTCATACGAGTCGAGTCCGAAGTATCGTTCCTTGAGGATCGGATCCAGGCCGTTCCAGAAGGCGAAGCCGAACACGAGGAGCTGGAACCGGTCGCAGATCCCGGCGATTGCATCCTCGCCCCAGCGATAGGCTTTGCTGCGGGCCAGATCGTGAGGAAGGAACTTCCAGGCGTGACCATCCCCACTGTAATCTTCGCGGACTGTGCCCCAAGCTCGAGCACTGACGTAGGGGCCCCATCGTCTCCAACCCATGGTGTCGTCGTTGCAGGTCTGAAGCCGCTGGTGTTCCTTGGTGGTCGACCGCTTATGTACCTTCGTCGTCATGGGAACTGGCTACTCGCTTGGGGGACCTCGAACGCCGCTCGATTGTCGGGACGACCGGCGTGTAGGGGGTGATTTCGCGGTGGGAGACGATCCGTAAAGGAGTTCTGGATGTGAGGCCGTAGGTCATGGGCGAGCCGGGACGAGTCTTCGAGGCTCCGGAACGTCGCGACGCTCCGACCCGACCACCCTGATAACATCCTCAACATCAAAACTCGATTCCGGATCGTCTCTTTATCCTCTCGGAGCTGGGTTGGCTCCGGAGGAATTGTGCTACCCTCGACCTTGAGAAACAGTCGACGTGTCTCCCTTGATCTTACCTGAGTTCAAGGGGAGAGATCGAAAGAAATTCGAGCCGAGGATCAGCGAAGGCGTTGAGCGTAATAGGCGGCCCCGATCAAAGGGGCTCGAGGATTCATCGCCACACGAATTTCGAGGGATTCGAGGAGCGAGCGCATCCGCCCTTTGGCCGCGAAGGCCCGCGTAAACTCACCCCGAGTGAGCGCCGGCAAAAGCCTGGGGGCGATTCCCCCCCCCAAGATCACACCGCCGAATGCCACGTAGCGCAAGGCCATATTTCCAGCTTCTGAACCATAGATCGAGCAGAAAAGCGCCACGGCGGCAACGCACAAGGGATCCGTCTGATCGATCCCATGCTGGGCGATCGTGGCGTTGGGATCCCCGGTTTGTAACTGCTGCGATAACTCGGGGGACTCGGGGATTTCGCCACGCTCCTTCAGGAACTCATACACGTTATGGAGACCAGGTCCTGAGAGTGTGCGTTCCCAACTCACATGGCCGCCGAACTTCACGCTCAGGTATTTCCAGAGGTCGAGTTCAAGCTCACTGGAAGGGCCGAAGTCCGCATGTCCCCCCTCCGAGGCGATGGGTTGATATTCCTGTCCATCCCAGTAGAGCATGGCTTCACCGAGGCCGGTTCCGGCCGCAATCACCGCGACATTCCCGCGCCGATTTGACGATTGGCCGGCCTGGATCACCGCAAGCTCGTCCGGAGCCAGATGGAGCATTCCATAAGCAGCCGCCTCCAGGTCGTTGAGGAGCTTGACTCGCGAGGCACCGAGCAAGTTGGCCAGGGCCGCTTCCTCGAGATCCCACGGCAAGTTCGTCGCGTGGCTATGTCCATCGACGACCGCCCCCGCCACTCCGAAACAAGCTGCGGTAAGATTCGCAGCCGGAGGCCGACCCAAGAAAGCGACCAGGAGTTCGTCGAAGGTTGCATACGCTTGGCTTGGAAACACCTGTTCACGCAAAAAGTGAACACCTGTGCTTGTAGCCTCAAGAAGGGCCAAGACCGTCTTCGTCCCGCCAATGTCGCCGGCCAAGAGCATCGTGCACACCTCATGGGAACACTGGAAGAGTAAGGGGTTGCCCGTGTCGAATGTATCAAGTCATTGGTTTTGGGTAGAGGGGCACCGTCCAGCCAGCCGTCCTTACCGAATGATAAGGAGCGGAACCCTCTTCGGCAACAAAAATCCAATCACTTGTGCATGTTTTGGTCCTGGATGAGCACACGGGTACAAGGTTTTCAGGCACCAAGGACGCTCAGGCCGAGGAGCTCGATTCCGCCAGATGTCGGGCGACCTGGAGTGCGGTATCGAAGATCGGATCACGTTCCCGGTTTTTAAGCCGCAAGCCGATCAGAGTTGCCCGCGACTGGTTCGGCGCGACGAGGAGTCGGGGCTGTGCGTCCACTCCCTGATAGCACATCCCCAATTTCCCTGGCCCGTGGGAGGCGACGGTCATCGTCGCGGTCGCTTTTTCGACCTTCCACGACACGGCGACGGACCGCACTTCGGGATCGCCGTCCGGGATCAAACGAGTCCTTGCCTCCACGGTCCGGTCCAGGGCTTGAAAGGTCCAGCGCCACTCGTCACCACGTCGATGAGCGACGCCGATCGGCTGCCAGCCGAGCCTCGAGGCTAACCAGCCCAGGAGCAACCACGTCTGCGGTAGGCCTCGCTGCCCGTATTCGATGGCGACCTCCGTGATCGTCTCCAGGGCTCGAGGTACAGCGGCCGGGTCGAGCGATTGGCCAATCAGGCTGCGCCAAGGTTTCAACCGGCGCCAGGCCAGGTCGGCGATCAGGGTGTCGGTCGCCTCGGCCTCGACCGCCCATCGGGCCGTGGCGATGATGTCCCGAGCCGGCTCCGTCCAGCCGAGGCTGGAATAGACGACCTGATCCGCCATCTCCTCCAGTTCCGAGAAAAGATCGCCTCCGAGTGAGGGGGCTTCGTGGCTGACCCACCAGAGCGACGTGGGTAAGTCGCCGATGAGGAGCGACCGAGCCGTTGACGGTAGGCGCTGAACGGCGTTGCCGGTGGCGCTGATGGTGACGTGCTCCGAGCAAACTTGGCCGTGGTTTCCCGCAAGGTGGCAGAGCGCCGAGACGAAGGCCTCGATCCTCGGAGGTGATTTATGCGTGTCACCAATTAAAAGAAGGACCCGGCTGGGATGGAAGAGGACGATTTCGTCCAACTCTTGCGTGATGAGATCCGCCTGATCCTGATTCGTGCAGAAGACGATGAGGTTCGACATGCAAGCACGCGTTAGCAGGGCGTGCTCAGGGGCTTGCGGGTCCGGCTGTTTCCAGAGCTTCGACAGGGCATGCTCGATCGCCGCGAGGTCGACCGGCTGGGAGGGAAGCGTTATCTCTTTCGGCCCAAGTGGGATGGAGCTCATAGCGTCCTCCACTCGCGATCATCCGACTGGATCATACGATCGGCTTCGACGGGTCCCCAAGTCCCCGCCGGATACTCGGGAAGCCAGCGGGTGCCGCTGTGATCCCAGGCATCGAGGATATTCTGGATCCACTTCCAAGAGATCTCGACGGCGTCGCGCCTCATGAACAGCGTGGCATCCCCCGCCATGACGTCGAGCAAGAGCCGCTCGTAGGCTTCGGGGGTCTGGTCGCCGTAAGTCGTATCGTAGCGGAAATCCATCCGGACCGGCCAAATCCGTAGCTTCGGCCCCGGTCGTTTGGTCGCGATCTTGAGTGAGAGCCCCTCGTCCGGCTGGATCCGAAGCGCGAGCACGTTCGGCTCCAGGGGAGTGCTTGGATTGGCATTGAAGAGAATCTCGGGGACCGCCTTGAACTGGACGGCGATTTCACTGGCCCGTTTCGGCATCCGCTTGCCGGTTCTGATGTAGAACGGGACCCCTGCCCACCTCCAGTTGTCCACGAAGAGCTTGAGTGCGACGTACGTTTCGGTCGTGGAGTTCGGGTCGACCCCGATCTCTCGGCGATAGCCGGGGACCCCCTCGCCATTGTGGAACCCGGGTCCGTACTGAGCCCGAACCACGGATTTGTCGACGTCGCGCCCGGTGATCGGCCGAAGGCAATTCAAGACGCCGAGCTTGTGATCGCGCACGACATCCGCCTCCATCGACCAGGGAGGCTCCATGGCCGTCACGCAAAGAAGTTGCAGGATGTGGTTCTGCACCATGTCCCGCAGCGCACCGGCTTCTTCATAATACCCGGCGCGAGTGCCGACTCCTTCTTCCTCGGCCACCGTGATCTGGACGTGGTCGATGTATTTCTGATTCCAGAGCGGCTCGAAGATCGAGTTCCCGAACCGCACGACCAACAGGCTCTGGACCGTTTCTTTTCCGAGGTAATGGTCGATCCGGTAGACCTGTTTCTCGTCGAAGACGTCCAGGATCTTGGCGTTGATCTGACGCGCACTGGTGAGGTCGCGGCCGACCGGTTTCTCGACGATGATGCGTGAGAAGGGTCCTCGGCCCTCGGGATTGATCAGGCCTGCCTTGTGGAGATGCTCGACGCAGGTGCCGATAAGACTCGGTGGAATGGACAGATAAAAGACGCGGTTCCCCGGAATCCCGAACTGCGGCTCGACTTCGGCGAGCCGTCGTTTGAGCGCTTCATAGCAGGCAGGGTCGTCGAAAGAGCCCGGTACGAAGAAAAGCGACCGCTCGAATTCCGGCCAATGCGCCTCGTCAAGCGGCCGCCTCGAAAAATGCGCGATCCCGTCACGAGCGAACGAGCGATAAGCCTCATCGCTGAAGTCGTTCTTGGCGAAGCCGACCACCGCGAAGTTCGTGGGCAAAACGCCGTCAAGGGCGAGGTTGTAAACGGCTGGCAACAGCTTTCGGCGCGACAGATCGCCACTGCCTCCGAAGATGACCAAGGTGCATGGCTGCGCCGACGGAACGGTGCTCGCACCGGTCAACAGGGGATTAGACGAGGGAGATTCGATCATGGGAACCCTTCCTCGAACGCGACAATGATCACCGACATGCTGTCCGTGAGCCTTCTTCGCGACGTAGTTCTCGAGAACCATCGTTCCGCCCTGCCGCCCCCAGCATAATTCGCGGCGAGCGAAAACCAAAGCACCACATTCCGCGCCGAAGCGTCGCGAAATCGAAGGGTCATGCCTGCGAATCGTCGAATCTTCGAGCTCGCCGCCCAAATCTTCGAGGATCTCTCCGGTGAAGACGCATACGTGGTCCCGCATCGGCCGACGGCAGCTTCTCGGGCCTTGGCTTGCGACCGGCCTCATCGTGCTGAGCCTTCAGCCCCCCGCGAGGTCGGACCTGGTCTATTTCGCCAAAGGGGGTGAACTTCAAATCCCAGCCGAGACCAAAGCGGGCGTGGTCCGGCTCGAAGCCCCTAACCGCAGCTATGAGTTCCTTCCCAGTGACTTTCGCAAGATCATCCCCGGCTATTGGCCCGCCCAGGAGTGGCCTACTCGTCGCGCGAAGGCACTCGGTGGAAGGGCCGACGACCGGTTTCGCGCCCTCTGGTGGGCTCTGGAAAACGGCCTGACCCCTGAGGCGGTGGCCTTACTCCGAGAATCGCACCGTCTCGACCCAACTCACCCACCGACGACGCGACTAGCCGCCGCCTTGGCCAAGCTCGACAAGCCTTGCTCCGAGACCCTCCCCGATCTCGCGCGACTAAAGTCGGGCCTCGGTGACCATTATGACGTCACCCAGGGACCTCACATCGTTTTGCTCCACCAGCACCCTGCGGCCGAGGCCGAGGAACGCGTCGACCTCCTGGAACGCGTCACGACGACGTACTACCTGATGCTCGCCGGCCAAGGGATCGAACTGCCGGTCCCTCCCCGGCGCATGGCGTCGGCCTGGTTCGCCCATCACAACGACTACACGACCTTCCTCCACTCCGAGCATGCCGACGTCTTTCGCACCACCCGAGGCTATTTCCACCCCACTCTGAACGCCGTCATCGCCTACGACGGCCGTAATTCCGGGACCCAGAAGACGTCACGCGAATCCTTCGGCATTCGCACCGGCGAGCTTCGCCGTCTTGAGCAGGCAATAGAAAGCTTGCCCAACGGAGCGCGTCTCCGTTGTGAAATCCGGGGTGAGCCGACGCGAACGCTGAGTCGCACGCAAGCAAGCAAGCTCCACGACGACCTGGAGCGCGATCTTCTACGCCGCGAGCTCCTCCTCGATCAGGAATGGCGTGCTGTCGACTTCGGCGTAGCTGCCCACGAAATGGTCCATCAACTCGTCGCTGCCAGCGGACTAGCGCCTCGCCACAACGCCTTCCCGATCTGGCTCCACGAAGGCTTCGCCGCCCAATTCGAAGTCATCCGCGGTGGCCGCTGGGCCGGCGTCGGCCGTGCCCACGACATTCGCATGGACGACTGGCGAAAACTCACCACCCCCCCTCTCCTCCTCCCCCTTCTCCGCGACTCCGGCTTCGGCCAAGGCTACCAACCTTCCTCCTATGCCAAAGCCTGGGCCCTCGTCTACTACCTCCGCCTCGAGCATCCCCACGAATTTATCAGTTTCCTTGACCTCCTCCGACTACCCCCCGACCCCACCCCCCTCCCCGACGGCCGCATCGTCTCCTCCTTCCGCTCCGCCTTCGGCCCCGATCTCGACATCACCGCCCGCGCCTGGCAGGAATACATGGCCAAAGTCCAAACCCCCCTGGAAGAAGGCGAAAAAACACCCGAGCCCCGCCCCGCCGAAAACCCCGTGAATGTCCGCCGCCTAACAGCTCCAACCTCTCCATGCCGGACATTTTCCAAGCTATTCGACAATCCTTGCAGATCTGGGTGATACCGCGATTGACAGAAATCCCAACCACGATAAGATGCTGAGGTCGGTTGTGAAAACGACGGGGCGTAGCTCAGCTTGGCTAGAGCGCACGGTTCGGGTCCGTGAGGTCGGAGGTTCAAATCCTCTCGCCCCGACTTTTTCAGAAATTTGAAGGCCCCTGCTTTTTTCGCAGGGGCCTTTTGCATTGCAAGGTCTCCCATCCCTTCAGAGTGGTCGGGAACTCGTCAATCTCCTGGGACTCACTCGGCTGTCCGAGGCACATGAAACGTCATCAGACAATTGTCGATATTCAGCATGTCTCCGTTTCGGCCCCCAATATAAAGATCAAGAGATAGTCTCCCTGGGTCGTTTAAAGGCCCTCGAAAAGGCGAAATCCCCGGCGCCGATCCGATTTGCCTTCGGCACCCCCAACCTCGTCGGTTGCAACGGCTGGGTTCTTCGGTGCCGAACTTTCGCCACCCGCTGTGATCCGCCGAAGATGGGCCGTTCAACGGCCCTGGGACACCACCTACGGCGCGTGGGTCTCAGCCGAGGATCGTTTTCACGGCCGCTTGCGCTCGGGTCATGAGCGGGCTGTCCGGGGAGCGGGTGCCGGGGAACTTGAACATCGTGGCGGCGATGAGTGGGGCTTGCCACCTCGCGTCGGAGGCCAGCACGCATTCTTCGCACGCGGCCACGCTGTACTTGAAGTCATGGTTATCGCGACACTTACGGAGGATCATCCGCCGGGCGGCGGCGAATAGAAGGTCGGACGAACCTCCCTTCTCCAGGTAGCCGATCACCTTGCTCGCGGCTTGGGCGCGGTTGATGCTGATGGAGTCGAAGATCTCTCCCAGAGCCGCGTCGCCCTCGGCAGTCGGCTGGGCCGGTTCCATCGCGTCGATGACTGGGCCGGCCGGTGATTTTGGTCTACCGCGGTAGAGTGGAAGCCAACCGACGGCCTGCAACAGAGCAAGCTTGCGAGTGGTATCGTCGACGCTGACGCCGAAGATGTGGTGGAGCGCATTGACTGCGGTCATCGCATGCAGTGAGACGTTTCCCGGGTCTTGGATCATCAACTCGCACGCGGCCAGCACGACGGCGTCCCACAGCGATTGGGGGGCCACTCCGCTGTTCAATAGCGCGACGGCCTCGGCCGATGCGCCCTCGGCGCTGGCCTGGCGGAACGTCTGTAGCAGCGATCGCGTCGCGGCAGCGTCGAGTGTGCCGATCTGCCAACCGTCTCGGATCTTCCTGGCATTTTCCAGGTTCGCCTCGTACGGCCCAAGGGCGGCGCGGCGAGAATTGTCGCGGAGGTTCAGCAGGCCGAAGGCGAGCGAGCGTAGTATGGGCTCGGCGTGCAGCCAGCCGATCGCTTGGAGCGTTCGCCAACTCTGCGCGGCGAAGATCGCCTTGTGGCCGATGTACCACTGGTCGCGGACCGCATAACGCCAGATCGGCTCCATCGTCTCGCCCATCTCTGAGGATCGCACCATTGCGACGATGGCGCTGTCGACCGCGTCGGCGTCCCAGATCTCCATGCCCCTGACAAATTCGGCTTTCGCCTTCGAAGGCTTGGGTAGTCTCGCCTCATCGACCTTATGGAGGGTCCAGTCTCCCTCCCGGATGTCCTGGGCCTGTGAGTTCTTGAACGCGTCCAGCGCCCAAAAGAGCGGCAGGAGGCGGTCTTCCCTGGACACGGACTGGCCCAGCATGTGGGCCGAGTTGATGACCAGGACGGCGTGGAGCTTGAAGCCGATCGGATGTGGCTTGATATTGCGTATGCCGGCCAGGAACAACCCTGCGAGCAGGTCGCGGTAGGGTAGGCCGTGCTTCAGGTGGCCAACCGTGACGTCGAGGATTCGCTCTCGTGGCGTCTGCTCGACCCAGCGGACAACCGGCTCGATCTCGGGCCGGAACTGCACGGCTTCGGTTCCGACCGTCATCGCCGCGGCCGTCGCGGGGGTAATCGTCTGCAATCGGGCCCAGTCGCCCAGACCGGCGCCGAGCCCAAGGGCCGATGCCGACCGCAAGAAGTGCCGTCGCCGAAGAGACCGATCCACCATTCCGGTCGCCCCTTTCTCAACGGGCCGAATCACCGCCGGTGGTTCCTGATTCCCCGGTCGGTGGCAACGCGACGGTCCGCCACTCAATAGGCGTCCGAGGAGACGACCTCACCCTGATTGCGTGAACCCAGCGACCAGATCACAGGCATGCTGGTGCTATCCTTGAGGAACCGGACCGATCCGTCGGCCATCAGGACGTTGGCCCCGCCGGGGTGGTAGCTGCTCAGAGGAAAAACTCCCGGGTCCTGTTTGTTCCCGGCACCGTTGAACGTATCGTTCAGGCAGCTCGGGAACTTGGGATTCGGCGGCAGTACCATGTTGCCCATCGAGTCGCCGAAAACACCGAACGCCCAGTTTTGCCCGGTCGTGTTCGAGTCCTCCCGCATGGCGGTCGACGCCAACGACGCGGTGCATGTGTCCAGCCAAGTCATGAGATTCGAAATATAAGTCGGATTGACCGTCATCCCCATCGTGGGCCTGTTCCGGACGACGCCGGCGGGAAACGTGCCGGGGAAGGCTGCGTCGGTAGCAGGGCTCAAGAGCGCGGGATTACCGTCTCCGATCTTCCACTCGCCGAAGGCCACCGTGTTGCTCGTCCCGTCGGTGACGCTGGCCAGATTGATGCTCGAAGCGCCCGGGCCGATGTAGCGGAAGAGCCCATTGGGCGGGCCGCCGGTCTGCGTCGCGTCGAATTCTAGGGTCGACCCGACGGAGGCGAAATAATTGTTACCTGGGGCGATCGCCGTGTACCTCACCCCCGGCATGACCCACGTCGGCGGCGGGCACGACGGGCAGAGGAACAGGCTGAGCCTCGTCGAGCAGACGGTCTGGTTGCCGAACAGCCCCGAGCGAGAGTTGTTGTCGTTGTGGTTGACCAACTGAAAGTTCGCCGCGTTGAAGAGCGCCGTCTGCTCCAGATAAGGGAGCATCCGGGCCAGGGCGCTCCAGTCGCCCTTGTTCACCGTCGTTTTATTACTCGTCATCCCGAGGAAGGCGCCCGCCGGAAAGACATCGTTGCTGCTGATGTAGTTCTGGATGCCGAGGCCGATCTGCTTCAGGTTGTTGACACACTGGGTCCGCCGAGCCGCCTCGCGCGCGGCCTGGACGGCCGGCAGGAGCAGCGCGATCAGCACGGCGATGATCGCGATAACCACGAGGATCTCGATCAGCGTAAACCCACGTTTCATCTCCGACTCCTTTCAGAGGCAACATACAATTAGAATATATAATTGAAATATTTATTTTTCTGATCGCTTTATGAAATGGCAACCTTTGGCCGTGTGACCAAGGAGCTTCGAACGATTTGGAGGGCATCGTTCGAGCGTCCTGTTGGCCTCGGACCGGTGGAGAACGAGTTTGGAGTGGTCCCCGCCGAGCGATCGGGAGAAGCTCCATTCCGGTTGACATTCCACGCCCCAAACGGGAGCTACCCCAGGGGACCGGCCCCCTCGGGGGCCTTCCTGATACCTCCGCCACTGTCCGAGGAGAGCTCATTCAATTTTCTTGAACGACTTTGCAAATCATTTGGTCTAAGTCTCGAATGCCACGTCTCCTCGGTGACCGAAACGCGGTCCTCCTCGTCCAGAAGAGACCATCTCGGCGACATGGATGTGCACCAAGCTTTGAAGGCGTGCGCCGAGGGACAGGAATGCATCGAGGTTCTGGCCGCTGGGATCTTCGATGTCGCCGTCGGGGTCGAGGCGTCGGACCTTCGGAGCCGTGGCCGGGAAGCGGCGGATGAGGTCTCGGCATTGATCCTCCGTCATGCAGAAGATCTGTTCCGCCTGCTCGACGAGTTCTGGCGTGACCTGCCGCGACTCGTGCTCATGGGGGGGCACGCCGAGGCGATCGAGCGCATCCCGCGATTGCGCCGACAGCGGACGGGCTGACGTAACCGTCAACCCGGCGCTGATGGCGTACACGGGGATCGTGCCGAGCCGGTCGCGCGTCAGGCCCAGTCGGCGCAGGATCTCGTCGTTGCAGATCGCCTGGGCCATTGGCGAGCGACTGGTATTGCCGCCGCAAACGAAGAGGACGAGGCGCTGGGCGAGCCCGTGCATGGCGGGACTATAGCCTCGGAGGGTCGAGATCATGAGGATGACGAGGGCGGAGAAGAGGACGACGGCCGCGGCAAGCTCATAGCCGCTCGGCGGTTTCCAGCCGAAGAACCACGACAGAGCGTACGACGCGACGAGGCCCGACAGCAGGCTGGAACAGCGATTCAGCGGGATGCAGTAGGTGTTCTCGCGAGAGTCCAGGTAGATCGCGGTCCCGAACAGGTAGAGGCAGCCGTAGAGCACCCCGATCGCGAGCGAGGGGACGACCAGAGGGCCGGCCATGAAGCTGGTGAACCCCTCGCGCAGCTCGGCCGGGATGCTACCGCGGCCGATCAGCCCCCACAGGGCGGGCACGCCGGTCAGGGCCAGCGCCGCGACCAGGGTCTCCTCGTGGAAATACCGGATATTGTGCGCCGGGTCGGTGGACTTGGCGATGGAGGTTATGTTGGGGATGCGGACCCCGTAGCCTAGCACGTAAGCCGCGATGTTCAGCCCAGCGACGAGGGTCATCTGGTAGCCCCCCACCTCTGCGAACGCGATCCCAATCGCCACGAAGCTGAGCCCCAGCGCGGCCCAGGAGCCGGCGCGGACCCTACGGTCGAACAGGGTGTCCACGACGGGAGCGAGGATCAGCACCCCGCCCCGCATGAGCAACAGCGCGAAGAGGATCGAGATCCCCTCGAAGGTGTAATTCAGAGTCGTGGCGCCAATGATGAAGGCGGTCGCCACTCCCGACATCGCCATGCGCCAGGGGACGACCGGCACATTCAGGCCGAGGATGCGGCGCCGTTGGATGTGCTTCCACCCCCCGCCGGCGGTGACGAGGATCAGCAGCACGACCGATGTCGCGATGGCGGTGGCCGGCAGGATCCGGAAACCGGAGACTGGGCCGCTCATGCCGGGGAGAAGGCCGAGTGAGAGGGCCTTGGTCAGGGCGCTGTAAGGAATGTAGAAAGCGAAATATCCCAGGGCCATGAGCCAGATCCGCCACTCATCCTGTCTAGGGGTCGGGAGCATGCCTCACCTCAGTCTCGTGCCGCGGGTCGGTTCGCTTCGTCAGCAACGTGGTGCGATGGAGCGTTGAAGAAGGAGGAATCGTGGGGCTGGCCGAGAACCTCGCGTCCGATCGTCGCCAGCACCTGATCGGAGTTGTCGTGTAGGACGTAGAAGGAGAGGTCGCGGAAGATGCGTTCCAAGGGGCTGGGCCGGATCAGCCCGCGGGCGCCGCAGACGTGCAGGGCATGCTGGACGGTGTCGGTCGCCCAAGCCTCGAGGAGGTAGCGTGCGCGATTTCCCGCAGAGCGTGCTTCGGCGCCCCGTCCCTCCTCCCACAACTCGGCGACGCGCCGGAGCCAGAGTTGGGCACTTTCCAAGTTAAGCGACATCGTCGCGACACGATGCTGGACGTAGGGGTCGCCCGCCTTGTTCTGAGCGCGGATATAGTCGAGCGCGTATTCGTAGGCGCGCTCCGCCCCGCCCAGGAAGGTGGCACCGTAGTGCGGGCTGAACCGTGACTGCCAGCCCTCGAGAAGGTACTGGCCAGGTTCGCCGATGCGATTCTCCTCGGGGATGAACGTATGATTGAAGCGGACGAGGTGGCTCACCGTCCCGCGCATCCCAATGGGATCCCACCAGCTCTCGTCGAACTGGACGCTCGGGTCCGTCAGGTCGCAGGCCAGCAGCAGGAGCCCGTCCGCAGCCTGCGAGTGGCGGGCGCCGCCCGGCCCGTGGAGGTTCACCAACAAGATCGCCCAGCGGGCGCTTCGCGCGCTGGTCGCGAAGACCTTGGTTCCGTCGATGAAGTATCCCTCCCCCGTCCGTCGCACAACGGTCCCGAATCGCGCCGACTGGCCGGGATTCCGGGCTTGCGGCTCGCCGCTCCATGCGGCCCAGACCTCGCCGCATTCCACGATCCCGTGGAACCAACGATCCTTCTGCCGATCGTCGCCCAAGCCACTGAGCAGCATCTGGGAGTTGATGTGCCCCTCCCAGCAGCGGGCGAGGGACATGTCGGCCTTGGCCAACTCCTTGGTGATCATCCAGAGCGTGAAAAGGCCGGCGTCGGGGCCCAGTCCGTGTCCCCCGTGCGATCGCGGCACAGCCGCGCCAAGGAGCCCAGCGCGGAACAGGTCGGCGAAGTCCTCGGCGGGAAAGGAAGCCTCCCGGTCGTATCGGGCGGCGCGGGCGGCGAATCTCCCGTACGCCAGCCCCGCGGCGTGACCGACCAATTTCCCATCCGCCTCGTGCGTAGCCGTTTTCATCGCCTCGTGCGTAGCCGTTTTCATGATGAGTCCGTCTCTTTCGCGATGGAAGAATTCCCTCGTGAGATCGCTCGACCGGCTGCTCCTATCGCGGAAGGTCGGAGACGATATTCAAGGGGACCCGATCGGTGCCTCCGTTCATCCAGCCCTGCTCTTCGGTGCCAGCCCAAGTCGCTCGGCCAGCAGGCCTGGCGGTGGCGCCAGGCCTGTCATCCGGATGAACTGCCGTTCGACTTGCGCGAGCAAGACCTCGCGCCCATCGACGACCCTCAACCCGTTCGCCCGGGCGGATTCCACGAGGGGTGTCGGGGCCTGGGCATAGATCAGGTCGACCACGAGAGTGTGTTGGGCGACGCTACGCAGGGAAAAGGGTAAGGCCTCGCCCCGAGTGCCGACCGACGTCGCATTGATGATGAGGTCGTAGCCTTCGGCCGAGAATCGCGAGAGCGGGGCGAACGGGAGCCCCAGGAGACGCGAAGCCTGCTCTCCCCGTTCGTGGGATCGGTTCACCAGGGTCGTGTGCGCCCCTGCTCGGCTGAGCGCTGATGCGATCGCACGCCCGGAGCCCCCACAGCCGATGACGGCGGCCCGCTGTCCCGGGAGTGTCCGCCGGTCGAGGTTGGCCAGCACTCCGGTCGAGTCGGTCGTGATCGCCGCCCAGGCCGGTCCCCGGCGGAACACCAGGTTCACCGAAGCCGAGTCCCGCGACACCCGCCCGAGGGCCTTCAATACGGTAACGGCCGCCTCCTTGTTCGGCGACGCCACCGTGAACCCCTGCGTGCGCAGACCGAGCTGCTCGAGCGCCTGGCTCTCAACAACCTCACGCCAGAACTCATCAAACGCATCGACCCGGAACGGGAGGAACAATCCCGGATAACCCAGCGCCCGATAGACGGCGTTGTGCAAACCGGGAGAGAGCGACCGGTTTGCCCCCGCCCCAACGATCCCGCAGATGCGATCGACCGTCGGCAGTGAGGGCAGGCCGAATTCGGCGATCATCCGCTCCGGGCCCGGACCATCCGACGTCTCCTGATCGTTGACAGTCCTCCCCGCGAAGATCAGGGGAGCGCCCAGCAGAGGGGCGAGTATGCGGCTCCAGAGGCCCACTTCACCGTCCGCGTAGGCCGTGACGTCGCGCCGTCCCGCTGATCGGAGGAACGATAAGGGGACGAGCCCATCTGACGCGCGCCGAGCCTCCACGATGAGCAGATATGATCGCGCCTCGATCCTCGAGAGGCACCGAAACCGCGACGCCAGTTCGGAAGCGCCGGTCGCGGGCCCCTTCCAGCGGATCATTCGCTGGTGGGGGGGAATCGCCGCCAGGACGTCCGCGCGGACGTCGCGCTGCGCGTCCAGCTCAACGAGGTCGTAGCCCTCCGCGGCCGCCGCGACCAGTCGCTCGCTACGATCGAGACCCGCAGTGGCGCCGCCACTCCCCAGTGTGTAGAGAAGCTGGCCGCGAAACGCTTCCCGAAGCCAGGCCGCGGGCACGTCGCCGACCAGGTCCGCGCGAACCTGCAGCCACGAGACCACCTCTGGGAGCCGGTGGAGAGCGGCCGTCGTCGTGGGGGGGGCGCCGAGGGTCGCGACGAGCGCGGCGGTGACCGCCGAACAGGATCGCGAACAAGGAAGGGCCTGGATGAGACTCACGTCGTTCGTCGTCGCTCCTGCTCAGGGACGGAGGGTTCGGTGCCTCGGGAGTCGCCGGTGTCCGTACGAGTCACTCAACACGACCTCCGGGCCGTTCCGGCTCCCGAGGGCACTCCAGACCGAGGGATTGATCGAGTTCTCGACGAATTGGCCTGCACAGTGTGCAGCTGGAGCGCGACCAGCACCGCGATGATGTTGGTCACGAATGGTAATCCATTAGTCTTCAATTGATAAGTAATCGGAAGTCTCCATCCTTCAGAAATCAGGCAAAAATGGCTGCGGAACATCGGTGTTTCTTGCCGCCACACCAGTCAATTGAAGATTGGCGAAACACTAGTGGGTCATTTGGCTTGGGCGTGGACTTTCCCGAGGTTGGCCATCGAAAGAGGGATGCCCCCATTTTGAGACTATCCGACGTCGACGTTCTCACAAGCGAGGCAAACGACCCACTCGCGACACTCGCCCGGCCTCGCACTTGCGACGCTCAACACTAAGATGCACAGATAGTCGTGTCTGGTTGGTTTTATTTTTTTGAGAGGCCGCTCCAGCCCCAATCTGGGGTTGAGGGTGGCTCTTCGGGAATTGAGTCCAACTTCCTGGTATGTCCGCTTTAATGTCCTAAAGCTCAGGCCCGCTCACCGGTCCAGGGACAGTACGAACACACTTATGAGAGCATCCCAACTTTTTTTGTAATACGCAGCGACAATCCCGGCGTGCAAGGGGGCTGGAATCGGCTCGACAGGGCGACGCCGATTAATCCTGGGTTGAGGGAGGCTCTTCGGGAATTTGGTCTCACTGGATGGCATGAATCGTCACGCCAGCACACATCAGCCCATTTCATTCAAGGGGAGCCGGATTCTGCCGACCTTCCGCTCGGGTTCGCCAGAGCCCGTGCGTACCAGATCAACTCGTCGATGAACGGCCCGACGCGGGCGGCCAGCTTCGGATCGCGCAAGGTGCCCGGCTCGTCGAACGCCTCTTCGACTCGAGAGACGGGGAGTGCAACCGGAATCGGGACACCCCCCATGGCCAGGCAGATCAGCCGCAACTGGGAGAGGCAATTGAGGCCGCCGAATCCGCCCGACGACACCGTGGCGATGCCGACGGGCTTGCGCCTCAGGATGCCCGCCGGGAGGTAGTCGAACGCATTCTTGAGGGATCCCGGATAGCCGTTCTTGTACTCCGGCGCAACGATCACGAGGCCGTCGGCGCGACTCAGATCCTCGCTCAGCCCGACGGCACCGGGTGGGGCAGCGTCGGTTTCGCCGAGCCGGTGTCGCATGACGGGGAGGTCGAGTTCCGCCAGGTCGATCAGCGCGGTGGCGATCTCGCTCCGGCCCTCGAGCCGCCCCAGGATCAGCCGGGCGACATACTCGCTCCGCCGGCCCGTCCGAATGGTACCGAGGAGCACAGGGATGGTGAGCCGCGGATCGTCAGGCATCGCTCCCGCCCTCCGGGCATCCGTTTAGGATCAGCATTGAAAATTAAAGACGTGCTCTCCCCCCAACGTCAATCAAAAAAATCTTCGTTGCTGGAGCATGGGCGTCACACCCTTGGGCGATCAGTCGGGGCAGGCTCAAGTTGGCGAATCGGGGGAATCCGAACCGGCCGGCGAGCGTCGGACTCGGGGGCCCACGGCCTGGTCAGGCTGCATCGCTACCATCCCGTGAAATGCATATGCCGAGAGATTGACTCTTCCGAGAGAGGCGCCTAGACTTGCCCGGGCCTGAAAAGGGAGGCCGGTTGCGAGATCTTCGGGAACGCCATCATGTCGATACCGCTCCCGGACAGTGCCAAGATTCAGGTCCCCTCGTCGCTCGCCGAGGTATTGCTGCGAGCGGCCGAGAGCCTTCCGCTCTACGACAATCAGGACTTCTATTCGACCAAGCTCCAGGCGTCGATTCATGATCATATCCGGCGAGCATCGCCGTCGGGCTTTGACTGGCTTGTCGGCGAGATCCGCAGCAGACTTGCGCGGCGACCCTACTGCGCGCTGGTCCAGGGCGTTCGTTATGACGAGGGAAACCGGCTGTTCGTGGGCATCAATCGCGCCTTCGGCGAACTGGTGGCCCGGCCCTACGAGAAGCCTCGAGCCCAACTCGTGCATTACATCCAGCCCGCGACGGATCGGCCCGCTTCCCAGGGCAGTCAGTTCGAGACCGAAAAGCTGCACACGGATACCGCCGACTGGGATCCTCCGGTGAAGTTGATCTCGATGGTGTGCGTCCGGGCCGATCCCGACGGAGGCGGACGATCGCAGGTCCTGGACATCGACACCCTCAAGGAGGAGGTGCGAGCCCGGTGGGGGAGCCGGATGCTCGAATTCCTCGCGCTCGAGGCGGTGCCGTGGCTGCTCGCGCCGTACCGAGGCGGAGGAGTGAGCTGGCGCGCAGTGCTCTCCGAGGACAACATGTGCTGGCGACGGTACACGATCGAGATGGCCGTGGCCTCGCTAGGGATCGAGCTTTCACCGACCACGATGGCCGCGCTGGATTTACTGGAGGAGGTCGTGACGGACATGCCAGGGATACTCGAATTCCCGATGCGTGAGAACGAATTATTATTCGTTGATAACCATAAAACGCTGCACGCGCGGACGCCGTTGTCCAATCCGCTGACCTCCGACAGACTTATGATTCGGAGTTGGATTGCACCGGGCGGCGCGACCGTGGGGACAATCTAATTACGAGATCTGATTGCGCACCCATGCCCCCTCAGATTCCACGGGATGCTGTCCAAGTAGGGGGAGATCGCAAGGTCCTGCCGCTGATCCGCGACGCGGAGCGGGATCGGGAAGCGTAATAGGGGACGATATCGGTGACAGACACCCTGGATCTTCACGTGTCGCCGCTGCGACATCTCATTGATCGATTGAAGACCGCCGAGATGATCCCCGATCCGTTCCCGCACTACTGCCTGGATCGCGTCTTCCCGCAGGCATTCTACCGTTCGCTCTTGCGGCACTTGCCTGATGTGTCTAGTTATCAGAATTTATTTGAAATCACAACACTGAAGCTCGATCATTTCCGATTCCGTGGCCAGCGCAACCTGGCAGACCGCTGGACCGCATCGCTCCCCGATGAGTTGCGTCGTTTCTGGGACGAGTTCAACGCCTGGTTCCTGGGGCCCGATTTGGCCCGGGCGGTGCTCGATTCGTTCGCCGGCCCCATGCAAGCGCGGTTCGGCGAGCGGAGCGAGTGGCCCGCCGTCTCGGTGGAGGCGCAGTTGATTCGCCATCAGGCGGGATACTTCCTGGGGCCGCATACCGACCTGTCCACGAAACTGGTGGTCCTCCTGATCTACCTGCCGCCGGACGACAGCCAACCGCATCTGGGTACCTCCCTCTACCGCCCGAAGAAATCGGACTTCACCTGCTCCGACCCGCGACGACGACGCGTACGTAGACGATGATGGGTTGCCGTGGCGCTGGTCGCAACGAAGGCACGACGATCGTCAGCATAGCCGCCCGGCCTGGGATGATGATTCGTTGCCGCGCATCGGCGAGGGCTGACTACGAGGTGGCAGTTCGATCGATTCCCGCTCCAATCGAAGCAAGGAGAAGGACCGTGAAATCACTGGCGCCCCGTGCTTTCAACCGAGAGATGTACCACGACCACCCCGAGAACGTGTTCTACGGCACGGACGACGGGGAACAGGATGGCTCATTCGGCGAGTTCGCGGCGTTTCGCGCCCACCAGGAGGGCGTTTCGCCCGCGCGGCGAGAGGACATCCACATGGTCAGCGTGGTGGGGGGGCTGTATGGCCTGAACCTCATCCCGCTCTGGCGTCCCAAGCGGCTGACGTTCTTCGACATCAATCCGACGGCGGTCACCTATTTCCGCATCATTCATCGATTGTTCCTCGCGAGCCGAGACGTCGAGGATCTCCTCCGGCGATTCACCGAGGGGGATTACGGCGCGGAGACCGAGTCCGAGGAATTTGTACGTGAGAACATTCGTTTGAAGCAGCGGGGATTCCTGCCCCGCTCTCGAGGTTCCACGAAGCGACCCTATCCCGAGAGCTGGAAAATCGCCTTCGAGAATTTTGATCTGACCCAGCAGATCTTGCGGGAAGCTCCGCTCGAGATCCGCACCGAGCCGATGGAGAGCGAATCCTTCAGCCGGTGGATACGCGAACAAGACAATCTCTGGATATATGCCTCGAATATCACGCAATTCCACTTCTTCGACCTGGAGTTTGCGGACCCGACCAACGTCGTCTTGATTCAGATCATCCATCCCGCGCAGCCCCAGCTCCTCGACCTCGCGCCGCTGAGTGGGGGGCCCGTTAGGGTCCATTTCGAGATTCCGCTGAGGGCGGAGCGCATCGACCGTTGATTGCCGCAATCCTTCTTTCCCAGTTTTCCGAGAGTACACCAGTGGCAACTAAGATCCGCATCCAAACCAATGCCGCCCCGCCTGCCCTGGGGACCTACTCGCAGGCCATTCGCACCGGGGACCTGGTCTTCGTCACGGGTCAAACCGGCCGGCATCCGGAGACCGGCAAGCTGGAAGAAGGACTGGAGGCGCAAACCCGGCGTCTCCTGGAGAACGTCGACGCCATCCTAAACGCAGCGGGATGTACGAATGAAGATATCGTCAAGGTTACGTTGCTCCTCGCTGACATCAAGGATTTCAAGGCGGTGGATCAGATCTACGCCGCATGGCTGCCCGGGCATGGCGTCACGCCGGCAAAACCCGCCCGGACGGCCTTCCAGGCGGCCGCCCTCCCGGCCGGCGCACTCGTCATGCTCGAGGTCGTGGCGGCTTATCCCGATTCCATTCGTTAACGTCTCGGGAAGTAGGGGTAGAATCCTGCCCGTAGGCGGTGATGAGCAACCGCGTCAATCGTCCCGCGTCATCTCGGCTTCGTCTCCTGGAGGCCTCCATGTCTGATCCAGGTCGTCCCGCCTCGACACACGCCTCGCGTCGCATCGACCCGACGGGTCTGGAGGGCGACTGGATCAACACGGAAACGTCCCCGCGCGGACTCGCGCGGGTCCTCATCCGGCGACGATCCGACGACGTGGTCACCATGCGGGCCCTGGCGGTCCGGGACAGGACCCCCGAGGAAACGGCGTGGTTCGACTCGCGTGCCCTCTACGCGTCGTCGGCGACCGGGGGCGATGCGGTCGCATTCGTCGCGGAGTGCGACTCGGATCCGATGCCGCTCGAGTTACACGCGAACCTGAGCAAGGGCCTCCTGATCGTATCGAGTTTCCAGACGCGTCTCCTCCCCGACGCCCGCGAACGCTGTTTCGCGCGAGAATTCTTCCACCGCACCGATCCGGGATTCCCATGGCCGTCGGACATGTCCCCGGAGGAGGGCGCAGGCCGGCCGCTTTCCTCCTCGTCCGCGGCGTCGATCTTCGGCGGATCCTGGCGGAATACGAACACGACCGGCTCCGGCATCATGTCGGTCTCGTTTTCCCTGACGGATCATAGTGGCACCTTGAGCGTCCGGGGACGCGATCGTTCCGACGCCAACGATTGGGGGACGACCACCGTCGAGATTTACAACGAGATCGGGGCGGTCTCCGAACCGGCCAAGATCAAGGCCAGTTATGACCTCGGATCGATGGACGTTCAACTGCATGGTTGGGTCAAGCAGGGCGTCCTGGTCCTGGCCCTGTTCCGCCGCTTCAAGGACGGGATCAGCGAGTCGAGTTACTTCGATCGAGAGTTCTTCTACCGGACCGGTCGGCACACAAACAGCGACCGGTAAGACACATGGACTTTGTACGTTTAACCGATGAGCAACGACGCGCGATGGACGAGGATGGCTTCCTCGTGGTCCCCGCAGCACTCGACCGGGAGATGGTCTTGCGCGCGACGGAGGCCGTCGACCGGCTGGCACATGCGTTCCTGAACAAACCGGTCGTGGTCGACCGCCCCGAGTACAACCAGTTGGATCTGCGCCCGGGATTGCTCCGCGAAGAGGCGCTCCTTGAGCTGGTCACGACCTCCTCAACAGTGCCGCTCATGGTGCAGTTGATGGGCCCTAATATCCACCTTCATTCCACGGCACTCATCTGCAAACGGCCCGAGAATCCGGACTTGCCGGCGTTCCGTCGCGGGTGGCATCGGGACATCCGGATCCCACGCGACCTGGGACATGCTGGACTCCCTCGGGTCGGGATCAAGGTCTGCTATTGCCTGACCGATTTTCGCTCCGACCAGTGCGGGATGACGCTGATGGCCCGCGGTACACACCGGAGGGAGGAGCCCCTGACCATCCCCAGGGGGGAGGTGGACCCGAGCGGCGTCGAGGTCTGCGACCTGCACCTCGATGCAGGGGATGCTCTCTTCTTCGAGAACAGGATTTTCCACACCGCGGCGCCAAATCTGAGCAATCGAACTTCGAAAGTCCTCATGTATGGGTATGCCTACCGGTGGATGAAGCAGGAGGTCTACCTGGAGAATCCCGACCCGGGCATGCTCGCCAAGTCCGGTCCCATCATGCGACAGTTGCTCGGCGGATACCGCGACGTCGACACCCCCCCATGGGCGTTGCAGCGCTGGGCCGATCGACACAAGGTCCCGCAGAAGGTCGTACCTTGGACCGTTGAGGCAACGAGCTGACCAGGGCTGTTCGAGCCTCTGGCGGTAACTCGTCTCGATCCCGAACCGCAGCCGGTAGATCCAGAACACCGATTCCGGCGACGGCGGTCGGTAACCCCAGTAGGCATAGATCAGCGCCTGACGCTCATGCCGCTTCCACTGCCCCCGGTAATTGCCGCAATTCACGCAGATCGACGCCGTCGCCGTCCGCCCGGGACAGGTCAGAGCCCGGCGAAGAGATCAACCGCGACGGCTGGTAGTCCGATCGCCGTAGCGGGTCTGGCGGGCGTCGGCGCGGTTCTCAGCCTGGGGGTAAGCTCTCGTCGGGCAGTGCGCCATGCTCGACGAGGTGCCGGAAGTCGGCCGGGCACACCTCCCAGGCCGCTCGGTACATCGGCTCGAGCGGCACGTTCACGTAGAGATCGATGTCCAGCCAGGCCGGCATGTCCGGCAACTCGGCCCCCACGCGCAGCGGTTCAATGAATGCCTCCGGAGTGTATTCTACCAGCGGCGCGGCGGCCCGGTAGGAAGCCAGCAGGAGCGGCTCATCCGAGGGAAGCTCGAATGGCACACCTTCGTCGAACTCGTCCCAGATGAGCTTATGCAGGGTCTGGGGATCTTGCGGTCCGGGCGGGAACGGATCGACGATCAGAAGGTTGATCCCACGCCGGAGGAAGTCGACCGCTTTCGCCACGAATTCGCGGACGGCAATCTTACCGGCCTTGTTCCCCGGAGACACGACCTCGATCGCGCATACAACCTCGCCAAGGTGATGGCGAATGACAACCCGGTTGGCCCGCTCGTGGAACCGGCCCTCTCGGGGATGAACGACCATCCGCGTGCGAGGGGTTTCGAGGGTCGTCGTCGCTGCGAGGGAATTGGAGGGCTTCGGACTCCGGCGCTGCAACGCCAAAACGTCGGGATAGAGTCCGGAGGAGTATTGTTCCACGAGCGCGGAGTACCCCGGCGGCAACAGCCCTGCATTGAGTGCGTCGCAGATCGAGATCGTCCACCGCTGGTGGAAGTGGTGGTAGATTGTGGGGGGGACCCGTTTCCAGTCGTGCATCGGCATGGCTGAACCTCCAGTTGGATTCTACCACGCTCGGCTGCTCATTTCACCGTACGCGCCGGCCGGCGGCAATCGCGGGAAACCTTGATCGCTCGAGCTGCCAAAGGATCGAGAGCGATGTCCAAAAGCTTTTCTTGCGATCGCCTAGCTTCAGAGATAACTCTTTATTTTTCAGTCAGTTCCGACTCCGAAAATGCCGCAGGAGAGCCGAGGGTTAGCTTTGCACGCCAGCATGCAAAAGTTCAATAGCCGTCTTGTCGCCCCGATTATGTTGTAGCGGCATTACATTCATGTTGTGTTCGCGGAGGACATCAAAGGACCTCAATGTCTTCCTTGTTGCGTGAACGCGAATTTGTGCTGGTCGAGTAGTTTCTTGCCCTCCCTCGTGCATCGCAAGAATCGCTCGGTCAATTCGCTCGCCTGAACTGGCCCCTAACCGTTGACAAGTTGTCGAGATCGATCATTGACGAGCCTCCGGCGGCCGCTTACTGTCAGCGTAATCTGGTTGGAGAATCACAAGTTATACGCCACGTGCGGCAAGTACGGGCGTCAGCAGGGAAGCGAGGAAAGGAAGGATATGACGCTTAAACGGATGGACAACGTCCTCATCGTTGTCGACGATCTCGAAGCCACCAAGGCCTTCTTCATCGAACTGGGCCTCAAGCTTGAGGGCGAGACGACAGTCGAAGGGCCTTTGATCGGCAGATTGATCGGGCTCGAGGATGTCCGGGCCACCCTCGCAATGATGCGGACTCCCGATGGGCAGGGCATTGAGCTGGACAAGTTCCACACGCCCAACGCGATCAGGTTTGGGCCCGTGGATGCGCCGATGAACACGCTGGGCATCCGTCGCATCATGTTCGCCGTTGATGACATCGACGCTATCGTTGCGCGCATGCGAGCCCGCGGGGCCGAACTCATTGGCGAAATGCAGTACGAGGACACGTACCGTCTAGCCTACATCCGAGGGCCTGAGGGCATTATCGTTGCGCTTGCCGAGCAGCTCGGCTAATGCGTGCCTGGCGTATAACCATGCGCTGCACAAACCCGCCCATCGCGTCACTGTTGCAATCCGCGCATCTCGCTGGGCGGGTCACGAAAGTGCAAAGGTCTATAATACGACTCCGTTACAACTTCGACTGACATCAGAGCTATATTGATGGGTAGCCGCGGTTGCTTGCAACCGGGGTCACGCAGCGACGAGAGGTTTTCCGGGACGCCTTGAGCTGGCCCCCCTTTCCGCAGAGCCGTTTGGGGACGGACTTCGTGCGGCTGCGCCGCCCCGGTTGCAAGCAACCGCGGCCACCCAGGATGCAGTCCTTCGATTCGTTTCGGAGTTGTAACGGAGTCGTAATAAGGCCTGGTGTTGTGATGCGTTCCAATATCAGCACAACTTGATAGGGTACACGGCGTGCGGGTGGGTTCGAACCGAAATACGGCGTCCGCTCGCTCTGTAAGCTGCTAGTGAGCTTCGGCCATTTCCACACGGCCTGTCTGATGGCACGCTCATCGCTTTTGCTGATTGGCGACTTGCCGATCAGGTTCCACCGGAGTGTCGAGTAATCCCACCCAAGCGAACGGGCGAGCCTGGTCTACACGCCCGTGTCGCGCTCGTTGTTGAGCGAGACGCCAGCAACTTGAGCACCACCCCCCTTGACTCTATCTTAGCAGCCGTATACCATCCCATTGGATGGTCTATAGATGTAGATGTCCTCGGGATGGTAAGGTCAACCCCATGGCCAGCGAGACCGAGAAGCTCACCCTGAACCTGGGCCCCGTCGACCTGGGCCAGATTGACCTGCTCGTGCGTGAGGGCTTCTACTCCAACCGGGCCGACTTCATCCGCACCGCCATCCGCAACCAGATCGGTCAGCACGCCGACGTCGTCCGCCAGACCATCGCTCGCAAGACCCTCGTTCTTGGCTTGCAGCACTATAGTCGGCAAGACCTCGAGACCCTGCGCGCCGCCGGCAAGTCGCTCCGCATCCAGGTCCTCGGCCTGGCGACGATCGCCGACGATGTTCCGCCCGAGCTGGCGCTCCAGACCATCGAGTCCGTGAGCGTGCTCGGTGCCTTCCGCGCCAGCGAAGCCGTCAGACAGGCCTTGGCCGGGCGGATCCACTGAGCGTCCAGCAGCCGCGTGCCGCACAATCAGCGCGTCTTTCGAAGAGGGGGACAACCCATGCAGAACCCAGCACGGCTTGACGCAATGCTTGATGCCACGCGCCTCACGCGCGAAGGCCGCCTCGCCGAGGCCACCGCCCTCATCCAGCAGACCTTGGGTTTCCCGACCGTCGACGACGTCGAGCCGCTCCCCGTCACGTTGCGGGGCGTGCCCACCGCGCGATCGTCCGCGCCCACTGAGCCGGCCACCTGCACCGCGCCGGCCGCCCTCGAGGCCCCCTCGCTGCGCCCTGCCGCCCAGGCATGCTCCGAGCCCGTCACGGATCCGCACGCGGCCCGCCCTCGTGCCCGGGTGAACCTTCGACCGTGGCCCGGCCCCCCGTCCCCGCTCGCCAGATCGCTTGGCTTCACGATCCCGCTCGGACGCTCCAACTGCCGCCTCGCACCGAAGTCCTGGCCCGGCACGTGGATCGACGCGACCTACGCCGACGCGCACGGCTCACGCGCCTACCGACTCTATGTTCCCAGCAATCACCGATCTCGAGAGCATGCGTCTTCTCTCGTGGTCATGCTTCACGGCTGCACTCAGGACCCCGACGACTTCGCCGCCGGCACGGGCATGAACGACCTCGCCGAGTCGCAGGGCTTCCTCGTCGTTTATCCCGAGCAAGACGCATCTGCCAATCACTCCAAGTGCTGGAACTGGTTCTTGGAGACCGACCAGCAGCGCGACCGCGGCGAACCCGCCCTCATCGCCGGTATCGCGCGGCGGGTCATGGTCGAGTACGGGGTCGATTCCGGTCGCCTCTTCGTGGCCGGCCTCTCCGCCGGTGGTGCCATGGCGGCGATCCTGGGCGCAGCCTATCCCGACCTGTTCGCCGCCGTCGGCGTCCACTCCGGCCTCGCTCCCGGCAGCGCGCATGACTTGCCCTCCGCCTTCCAGGCCATGCGCCAGGGCGGCCGTCCGGGCCGCCCTCTCGCTCACTCGATCCCCCTGATCCTCTTCCACGGTGACCGCGATACGACCGTCAGTCCTCGCAACGCCGACCACCTGGTTCGACACTGGATCGCAACCGCCTCCCCCGAGCCCCTCGTCACCCTCGCCCGCGGCGAGGCGAACGGCAAGCCCTACACCCGTACTACCTACCGCGATCTGGTCGGCCAGCTCCTGGTCGAACGCTGGACGATCCATGGCGCGGGCCATGCCTGGTCCGGTGGCCACCCCGGCGGCTCCTTCACCGACCCGGCCGGCCCCGACGCCTCCGCCGAATTCGCCCGCTTCTTCCACTCCTGCGCCCGATCCCCCAGGCGCTAACCCGGATTATTCACGACAATTGTCGCAGTCGACAGAACACCTTACAATGCTTTGGGTTCGGTCGAGCGTAAACTGGGTCGCTGTTTGGGTAAGATCGCTTACAAACGACCCAAGGTAGCGAAC
>Ga0153954_1000391_pt1 | contig 35908 bp, 36 predicted proteins | sample TSFL038MetaG_FD_102277 | JGI IMG/M metagenome (GOLD analysis project Ga0153954, IMG submission 102277) | Attine ant fungus gardens microbial communities from Florida, USA - TSFL038 MetaG | ecosystem: Host-associated > Fungi > Mycelium > Unclassified | place: USA: Florida, Wekiwa Springs State...
ATCGTCTGCGGATCGGCGCCCGGCAACTGGGCCGTGACGGTGAGCGTGGGATAATTGACGTTCGGCAATGCGGCGACGGGCATGAGCGGGTAGGCGACGAGACCGGCCGCCAGCAGGCCCAGCATGAGGAGGGCCGTCGCGATCGGCCGGCGGATAAAGGGGGCCGATATGTTCATGGAATCGGCGCCTGCATCGCGTCCTGGGCTGCCGCTTCTTGTGCTGCCTTGCCGTGCAGCAACGTCACATGTGTGCCCGGCTGCAGCTTGTACTGTCCGTCGACCACGACGCGCTCATTGGCCTTGAGGCCGGAGTCGATGAGGGCCTGGCCGTCGCTGACCTGGGCGACCTTGAGCTGGCGGATCGCGACGGTATTGTCAGGATTGATGACGTAGGCGTAGGGACCGTTCGGCCCCTGCTGCACGACCCCCGCCGGCACCGTGAGACCGTTGTGCCGCGTATCGAGAAGTAGCCGCGCGTTGACGAGCTCGCCTGGCCAGAGCCGATTTTGTCCATTGGAGAAATTTGCCTTGAGCTGGATCGAGCCGGTTGTCTGCAGGATTTCATTGTTGACGAGGCCCAGCTTCCCTTCTCCGAGCTCGATCGTGTTGTCCTGGTTGTAGGCAATCACCGCCAGCGGCGTTTTGGTCTTCTGCTCCTGCTGCTGGATTTGCGGCAGGACCGTCTCCGGCAGCGTGAAGATCAACGAGATCGGGTCGAGCTGGGTGACCACGCACAGGCCGTTCGTGGTCGAAGGGCTGATAATATTCCCGATGTCGATCTGGCGGATTCCAACCACGCCGTCGATCGGTGACGTCAGGCGCGTGAAGCTGAGCTGCACTTTTGCCGCATCGATCAGCGCCTGGTCGGCCTTGATTGCCGCCTGCAGCTCGCCGACCTGCGCCTTCTGCGTCTCGACCAGCTGCGGCGTGGCCCAGCCCTTGGCGCCGAGCTGCGTGTACCGCGTCATGTTGGCTTGCGCATTGACAAGCTGAGCCTGATCACGCTCGAGATTGCCGGTATATTGATCGATCAAGGCCTGGTAGGGGCGCGGGTCGATCTGCGCAAGCAGGTCGCCGGCATGTACGCGTTGGCCTTCGGTGAAGTTGATGCTGATGATCTGGCCCTGGATCTGCGCACGCACCACGTCGGTGTTATAGGCGATGACGGTGCCCACCCCGGTCAAATAGATCGGGACGTCATGCTGCGCCACGACGTTGCCCACGACCGGCACTGGCGCAGGTGGCGCGGGCGCAGCGGCGGCCTTATCGAATAATTTTGCATGCGCTGCATAGGCGAGACCGCCCGCGACGAGGGCGGCCAAGAGGCTTACGGAAGCGACTGCTTTTTTCTTCATGGCGGTTCATGCTCGCGCGTGGAGAGGTTTCTGTTCAGCGGACCGGCGTGCTCGACAGGCCGGGTACAAGGGCTTGAATCGGGGAAAAGGAAGAGTTTGTCGATGAGGTGACGCCCGGCGCGATCGTCGAAGCCATGGCGGCGGCCGGAGAGGTTGCGACGGACATGGCGGGGGCGGCCGAGCCGCCGAGCAAGCTCAGAGTCGGGGACACTGTCGTCGTTGGGACCGGAGCAATCGAGCTGATCCCAAGATTGCCGATTTCGGTCGACCCGAGCGGAATTCCGGCACGCGCGGCGCCGCCCGGCACGGTCGACGAAGTTGAGGTCGGAGTCGAAGAAGCGGCCACGCTACTGGAACCGGATCCGCACATCCCGGACATTCCCGAGGTGTCGAGCACACCGGAAGGCGTGGACGTGCCCGAACTCATCGACAATCCGGTCGTTGCGGAGGGATTCATCGACAAGCTCTGCGAGGCTGCCGTGTTGCCCGCCGACATGCCGGTTGCAGGCATGGAGCTTCCCGGAGTCATCCCGCCGCCATCGAAGCTCGCGGAAGAGCCAAACATGCCCCCCGAAGAAGTCCCCAACGTTGAACACGGCATGCTGCCGCCCACAATCGCGATGGTGCCGGTCGGATTGATCGGCGCCGGACTTACTCCCGCCGATGTGATTTCGGTGGCACCGAATGGGATTCCGGTGCCACCAACCGAGGAGCCGCTGGTGGCGTCGAGGGGCGAGGTGGTGCTGACCGACGGTGTCGGGACAACCATCATTTGTGCGACAGCAGCGTGGCCACTGAGAATCATGGCAAGGAATGCCGCGATCAAAGAGACTTTCACCGATGTTCTCCGTTTGGAACGTGACTGACCGACCACTCATGAATACGGATCAGCGCCAGATGATATCCGGCAGGTTGACGACGATCGGAACCGGCGTGCTGCGCACGACAATCCAGCGAAACGGCTGCACCTTGGACGGATTGATCTCCATGTGAGGCAGGTAGGCAGGCACGTGAATGAAGTCGCCTGGCCCTGCTTGCGCCGCGAACTCGCCCTTGTCGCCCCAGCGAACCTCGCAGGTGCCGGACAGGACATAGGCGATCGTCTGCTGGCTTCCGTGGTGGTGCACGCCCGTACGCGCACCGCGCTCGACTTCGAAGGTGCCGCCCCAAAGCGTGGAGTCCACACCGAGCTCCGGCGCGATCGCTGCGCGCCGCTCCGAGCCCGGTGTCTGTGCTGTCCCGAGATCGAACTGATCCGGCCTCACAACTTGGATTCTGCTGATCCCGCTCACGGCGACGACCTCATTGTCTCTACACTGCAGAAACTAGGTCCGCGTCGGGTGCGAGACCATTAAATTGACGTTTAAGGACTTCACGCCGCCTCGAGAGACAGCTTGCGGCATCACGCCACGACGCTATCCGGGGGGGCCATGAATTCCGGGCCGACCGGGTCCTTGATCGTGTCGCGCAGGATGCGATCGATCTCGGCCATTGCATCGCCGTCGATGCGCCAGCCGAGCACGTCCGCGACCGGTGACAGCTGGTCCGCGCGACGCGCGCCCCACAACGCGACATTCATCCCGTTGCGATCGAGTACCCAGCGTGCAGCCAGGTGAATGACGCGCTTGCCGAAGCGCTGCTTGGCGAGATGGTCGAGCTGCTCGACGGCGGCGAGATATTGCTCGAACCGCGGCGACTGGAATTTCGGATCGCTCTTGCGCAGATCGTCGCCGGTGAATCGGCTCGAAGCAGACATGCGGCCAGACAGGAGCCCACGGCAAAGTGAACCATAGGCAAGGACGGCGATACGGTTCGTTTGGCAATAGGGAAGCACGTCCTGCTCGATCGCGCGCTCGAAGAGGTTATAGGGCGGCTGCGCGGTGTGCAGCGGCGCCACCTTGCGAAACGCGTCCATCTGGGCCGGGCTGAAATTGCTGACGCCGATCGCCCGGATCTTGCCGGCGCGGTGGAGTGCGCCCATCGCTTCCGCCACCTCCTCAATGGGGGTGTTGGGATCCGGCCAGTGCACCTGGTAGAGGTCGATGACGTCGGTCTGCAGACGGCGAAGGGAGTCTTCAATCTCACGGACGATGCGGTCCTTTCGCGTATTGCGGAATGGACGGCTGCCCGTCCAGTCCAGACCGACCTTGGTCGCAATCAGCGCGCGTTGGCGCCGGCCACCCGCGGCGAGCGCTTTTCCGACGATCTCCTCGGAGTGGCCGAAGCCGTAGACAGGCGCCGTATCGATCAGGTTGATGCCGCGATCCAGCGCCGCGTGAATAGTACGGATCGCGTCGGTCTCGTCGCTGCCGCCCCACATCCAGCCGCCGATTGCCCAGGTCCCAAGCGCGATGCGTGAAACGCGAAGCGAGGTGCCGGGAATATCGACAAATTCCATATCGGTTCGGAAGGTTTGAACTTGATTCATTTTTGGTTCCTTGATTGCTGCGACTCTCGCGCAGGCGGCGAGCGAGGCCATCGGCACGGGTCGAGACCGATCTGCGCGAGATCAGCGCAAGGCGTCGGACTGATGAGGTTGATGTTGAGGTAGGCAGAGCCGGAAGCGCGTCCCACTAAAATGAAATTTAGCGCCGTCATTGTGAGTGCGAGACGCGCAGTGCTTTGCATATGGCGCGCGCGTGGCCCGCCAGCAAAAAGGACCGGCACGATGGGTGCCGGTCCCTCGAAACACAGCCAAGACACGTGCGATCAATCGTTCGCCTTTGGTCCACCATGATAGCGATAGCTATCCGGTGTAAAGGCATAAGCGGAAGCGTCGAACGAGCCCAACTCGCTGCGATCGACGACCTTGACGTTCGACGACGGGATCGGCGAAACGTTGGAGTACGCAAGTGCCTGGCTGGATGTTGCGGCGATCAGGCACGCGGACAGGAGCAGCATTCTAGTCATTAGTTCATTTCCTTGACGTTGCGGGCCACGTTTCGTGAGGAAGAACGTGGCCCAGGGACAATACCGAGGAGTTGCCGCTTGAATCGTTCCGCCACAAGCGGCCTCACCCCGGATTGAGCGAGGCGTGATTAGCCGCAATACGGCGGCAACGTGGTGTTGGACTGCAGATAGTAGTCGTAGCAATCGGTGCCGTAGCCGTCGTAAGGCAGATATCCGCGATGGTAGTGCATGGCGTGCTGATGGAAGGCGTGATCGGCATTTCCAGCGAAGCCCAGGTGGCCGGCGCCGAGGCCGCCCATATGCATGCCGCCGCCGAGCCCTCCCACGTGCGCGCCACCAAATCCGCCAACATGCGCGCCACCACCGAAGCCTCCCATGTGGCCGCCGCCGCCAAAGCCTCCCATGTGGCCGCCACCGCCACCTCCGCCGCGCGCTTCCGCCGCGGCTGTCATCAGGGTTGAGGCCAAGAGGGCTGTGGCCACGATTGCGATCACTCGTTTCATGCGTACGCTCCTGTTATTGAGAGCCGGTGCGCGGGGCGCGACCGGTGATGGTTGAGAGATAGAAACGCAGCAGGTTCGTTCCACTAAAAACGCTTTTAGAAACGTTGACGTCTGCTTGAGTGGAATCGAGAGGCGGTCACGAAAAAGGTTGGGCTGGCCACTTGCCAGCCCAAGCTCGTGGTCGCTCGCGTCAAGGACGGACGAAGAGCGAACCGCAGGTCAGAAGTTCGTGTTGGGTTCGCACGGCGGTTCGGTCCAGGGATCGCTGGCAAAGGCGCCGACGCGCGGTGCCCGGACGCAGGTGCTGCCATCTGCAAAAGCGGCGTCCGACGTGACCGTGGAGCGCGCGCCGTTGGCGTGGAACGCGAGGTGGTTGCTGCGGGCGAATGCGGGGCTGGCGAGAGTAGCTGCGGTCATCAAGACGACCGCGAGGGATTTCACTTTGGTCATGTGTTCTCCGTGAGTGAGCGAAGCAGGGATGCTTCCTGTTACGAAGTGCGACAGGTCCCGCTGCTTCCGTAGGGAACATCTTCTCACCTTCGTTCAACATGGCGCGACGCGCTGGCGCGTCTTCTGCGAGGCCGTAAGTCTGGTGCAAGCTCACCGCGCGGTGCCCAGGCCTGCCTCTTCTAGGGCAACCAGCCCCAGGGCGGTCCAATCGAGGCTTGCGTGACCGCGCGCGATCGCAGTGATCATGCGGTCGCGGACCAGACTTACCGACGGCATTGGAGCGGCAGCCTGCTCGGCCTCGGCAAGCGCAAGGCGCACATCTTTCAGCGCGAGCGGCATTGCCAGACCTGGCGCATAGTCGCCGGCGACGATCCTGCTGCCATAGATGCTGTGAACCCGACTGCCGAACATCGTGCCTGTCATGATGTCAACGAACTGCTGCGGATCGAGCCCGCGCTTTCGAAGCACCGTCGTAACTTCTGCAAGCACCTCGAGACTAGTCGCAGTCATCATGTTGCCCAGCAGCTTGATGAGGTTCGCCTGGACGGCCTCCGGTCCGACGACGAACACGCGGCCAAGAACGTCGACAAGGGGACGGATGCGCTCGCAATGGAGCAGGGGGCCGGCGACGATGATGGCCAGCTGCCGCGCCTTGGCAGCATCGGGGTTTCCGAACACGGGAGCTGCGACGTAGCCTTGCCCGCGGCGTTCGTGAGCGCCAGCGAATTCGGCCGCGGCCGCCGTGCTGATCGTGCTCATGCAAAGATGGATCGCCCCGGCAGCCAGATGATCGGCCAGTCCATCAGTTCCCTTGTCTGCGCCGAAGAAGACGCTCCGCGCCGCATCATCATCCGGCAACATGCTGAGAACGACATCGCAATCGAACAAGTCCGGCAAATGGAGCGTCGGCGTGATGCCAGCCATCTGAAGCTGATCGATCTGCTCGGGGCGTCGCACGAAGGCGTGCAGTGCATGCCCGGCGCTGGCGAGATTGGCTGCCATGGCAGCTCCCATCAGGCCAAGCCCGACAAAGCCGATCTTTCCGAGCGGCGGCCCGGCTGCTCGATTGGCGTTTGCATCCACGACATCGCGGGTCGCATCCGCGCCGATTTCGCTCGAAGATTGATCCAGCATGACAGCCTCGAATTGTTGTTTGGTAAGCCCTCTGCCAATGTAGGTCGAACCGGGGCCAGATCGTCTAAATTTGGTTTTAGTTTGCGCGGGGCCGCTGAGAAATCGCCGAATTCGAATGGCCGATCAGAATCTTAAATCGCTATTTAGTGGAAGGGGGCCCGCCCTATTTCTATTCTTTAAAAACGAGCGGTCCCGCCGTGCTTTATGAGAGAGGCGGTGAAGATGGACCGTCGAGCGGACGGCGCGTCCGACCTGCGCTTCCCGGCAGGTAGGAGGTGCCGTCCGGCTCGCTGACCCCGTGACATGCAGCGTTGACGCTATGGCTTTGTCGGTTAGCAAGCGTATGGTTGCGACGAGCGATGGTGCGCGCGCCATGGGTGCTCGTGCGATAATCGAGGCCCTTCCGATGGCGAAAATACTTCTGATCGAGGACGACGGCGAAACCGCAGAGGAGATCACGGCCGAGCTGAGCGATCGCGGCTTTGAAGTGGAATGGTCGTCGAACGGCGTAGACGGGCTCGATAAGGCACGATCGCTGCGGCCCGATGCCATGATCGTGGATCGCCTGCTGCCTGGAATGGACGGACTGACCGTTATCGAAGCCTTGCGCAAGGAACAGGTACGGACCCCTGTCTTGGTGCTGAGTGCGCTTGGCGCGGTGGATGATCGCGTCCGCGGGCTGCGCATGGGCGGTGACGACTATCTCACCAAACCTTTCGCGGTCGTGGAGCTCATCGCCAGAATAGAGGCATTGCTGCGCCGTCCCGTGGACAACCGCGAAACGACCTTGCGGGTCGGCCCTGTCGAGCTTGACCTCATCCAGCGCACCGCCACGCGGGGCGACCGGACGATCGATCTCCTGCCGCGCGAGTTCCGGCTGCTCGAATACATGATGCGCCGAAGCGACCAACTCCTGACCCGGGCGATGCTGCTGGAGGAGGTCTGGAACTACAAGTTCGTCCCCGCCACAAATCTGGTCGACGTGCACATGGGGCGCCTGCGTCACAAGGTCGACGGCCCGGGCGAGCCCGCGATGATTCATAATGTCCGTGGCGCGGGTTTTATACTGCGCTCCCTATCGTAATTTGCCCGGCTTTCTGTCGTGATGCCGGGTCGAGATTGTGCCAGACGAGATATTGGGCGGCGAGATCCGGTGCTTGACGTGCAATTCATACGTTCGAACACGTTCCGCTGGGCTTTGGCGGTGGCCGCCGTGCTCGCGGCCCTCGTCATCGGCCTGTTCGGCTTCATCTACTGGAAAATTGACGATTATCTGATCACGCGCTCGGACCGCATGATCCTGGTCCAGGTCGATTTCATTGCCCTCCTGCCGCCCGAGCAGCGGATTACCGCGGTCGAGGATCATCTTAAGGAGGACTCGCGGGGCGTTCAATTTGCGGGGCTGTTCGATCCGAAAGGAGGTCGCCTTGCAGGAAATCTCGAGCGCGTGCCGGAACAGCTTCGGATCGATGATCCCGCGCAAAGCGTGCAAGCGAAGCGGATCAGAAGGGATCTCGGCGATCCCGTCATTCGGGCGATCGGTCGGCATCTCTCAAATGGCGATACGCTGGTCGTCGGACGCAACGTCGACGAGACGTCAGAAATTTCCCACGTCGTCGGTGAGGCGCTTGCGCTGGGTCTTCTGCCCGCCTTCTGTCTTTGCCTGATCGGCGGAGCATGGCTCAGCCTGCGCGGACAGAAACGTGTTGACGAGGTCAATCAACGGGTCCAGCGCATCATCGCAGGCAATCTGCGCGAGCGTCTGCCGCATCGAGATGTCGACGAGCCGTTCTCACGGCTCGCCGTCATCGTCAACGGCATGCTCGACGAAATGGAGGCCATGATCAACGCGCTGTCCGGCGTCGGCAATGACATCGCACACGATTTGCGCACGCCGCTGACGCGCGCGCGGCTCGTGCTCGAGCGCGGTCGAACCAACGCCGGGACGCTGGAGCAGTTGCAGCAAATCGCAGACAAGGCGATCGCGGGTATCGATCAGGCGTTGGCCATCATCACGGCTTTGCTGCGTCTGGCGGAAATCGAGAACAGCCGGCGTTCGGCAGCGTTTGGCAGCGTCGCGCTGCACGAGATGTTGCGCGAGATCTGCGATGTGTACGAACCGATTGCCGAGGACAAGCAGATCAAGCTCTGCGCTCAAATTGCCGAAAAGCTCGAGGTGCGCGGTGATCGTGATCTCCTGTTCGAGGCCATCGCCAACCTGGTCGATAACGCCATCAAGTTCACGCCGGCAGGCGGTAATGTCGAGATCGCCCTAGCGCGCAGCGACAAAGAGACGGTGGTGCGCGTGAGCGATACCGGGCCGGGCATCGGCCAGCAGGAGACTGAAGCCGTGTTGCGACGCTTCTATCGCTCAGACAAGATCCGGAATACGCCAGGGGTCGGTCTGGGCCTGAATCTTGTCTCGGCCATCGTTAAGCTCCACGATTTCCGTCTACTGATCCATCCGGGGCCTGGCGGCAGGATGGAGATCATCTGCCCGGATGTCCGGCGGGGCTGATCAGGGCCGCGCTCATGTGCTCGCCTTCGACGACCAGTCGCCATCACGCACGCCGCGTGATGCCCAGTCTGCTCAAATCAAGATCGCGCGGATAGTCTCACCCGGTCATTCGAGGCAGGAGGGTGCATCGGTCCGTATCAGAAGGCGTCCTTGTAGCGCGCGACCTTTGCAGGGCTGTTATATATCCAAACAGGCTCATCGCACTGGCTTGGTCCGTGATCGGTCATGCACGCGGCGCTCCAAGGCGGTGCGGCAATCTCGCGGCCGACCAACCCATGTGATTCCGCGGGAGCCATTGCTTGCCTCGCCAAAGATGGAGTAGCGAAAGACGTTGCCAGTACCAGCGCAAGGGAGGATGCTGCGGGGAAGAGAGTCTTGGTCATCCTTACCTCCTGTTCGCGTTCTCAGGTAGGTAGACGAAGCCGCTCTCACCACTAAATCAATTGTGAACGGCGAGGCTGAGATCGTCTGCTGCGACGATCACGGAGCTGATCAGGGCTGCGACGATGTAACCGCCTTCAGATCGGAGGCGGATGTGCTGTCTGGCACGCCGATCACGACGCCGCCGTGATTGAGGGCTTGATGGCATGAATTGCAGGCCTGTGTCAGGTCGGCGTAGGCCTTGGCAAAAGCGGCGTCGTCTTTTGCCTGAATCGCACTCTTGAGTTCCGCAAAGGGCTGGTCCGTGACGGAGGCGATCATGTCGGGAAACGACACGTTGTCCACAGTCGGATGCGCGTGTGCCAGCCGACCGAACGCTCCGTGAAGATTGCCGAGCTCGTAAGCCGCGAATTCCCAGTTATGCTGTTGCTGAGCCCGCCAGAGCCTTTCGTGCCGGGGCTGGATCGTTGCGATCATGAGGTCGCTGACGCTCGGTAGATACGCCTCGGTAGCAGGCGCCGGAGCGGTTTGCGATTGAGCCGCGGCAAGGCCGGCGGCCAATGTGATGGCAATCGGTACGGCAAGCAGGCCCAGCCTCGTGCAGCTTCGCCAATGCGGCATCATCGTGATCTCCTCTTCAGGCAAGACGCTCAACAATGATCCATGCAGGCCCGATTTTTGACATCCGGCCTTGGATCGCCGACGAACATCTTTTGGTTCGGCATCTTGACCGCGGGCAGCGATTTCGCATCCAGTGCGGCGCCGTCCGGCAGCAGGCCGTTCAGGTTCAGGATGTAGGCCGACACCGCGTAGACATCGTCATTGCTCAGGGACCCCGGCGCGTTCTGCGGCATGGCGCGACGGATGTAGTCAAACAGCGTCGTGGCATAGGGCCAAAAACTGCCGACGGTGCGCACAGGATTCGAGGTTGCAAGCGTGCCCTGGCCGCCGACCAATCTGTCGCCGACGCCGCCTTCGCCTCTCTCGCCATGACAGGCAGCACATTGCTGCGCGAATACGTCTCGCCCACGAGTAACGCTGCCGTTGCCAGGCGGAAGGCCGCGGCCATCCGGTCCGATATCGATGTTCCAGCCTGCAATCTCGGCCGGCGTTGCTGTGCGCCCGATGCCATACCGGCCCTGTGCCGCAGCGCCTGCGAGGGACGAAAGCAACACAGCAATCACGGCGACGGAGACACTAAGCACTTGCCGCATTGCTCACCTCGCCATCAGCGGCGATACGCCAGGGCCACATCGCATTGTTGTGGTAGTAATAGTTTTCGCCGCGAACAGCGAGCAACTCGGCTAGGCTCGGCTGCACGTAGCCGGTCTCGTCGGTTGCGCGGCTCTGGATGACGGCCGGTTGGCCGTCCCAGTGCCAGGGCAGGCGGAAGCGCGTCAGTGCCCGCGTCAGAACAGGCTCCTGCAATTTTGCTTCCTGCCAGTTCCTGCCGCCGTCGACCGAAACGTCGACCCGGTCGATCTTGCCGCGCCCGCTCCAGGCGATGCCGCTGATCTCGCAAAATCCCGCTGCCAGGAGCCGCTGGCCGCCTGAAGGGCGGGTGATGATCGATTTTGCCTCCATATAGAAGGTGAACTCGCGCGCGGTGCCATCCGACATCAGATCGCTGTACTTTGATGTTTCCTCGCGCGAATAGGCCGGCTCCGTGGTCACGTGCAGGCGCCGCAGCCACTTGATATTCATGTTGCCCTCGAAGCCGGGCAGGATCAGGCGCAGCGGGTAGCCCTGTTGCGGCCGTAGCCGCTCGCCGTTCTGGCTGTAGACGAGCATGGCATCATCTAGGCATTTCTCGAGCGGGATGCTCCGCGTCATCGCGGCTGCATCGGCGCCTTCCGCGATCACCCATTTTGCGTCGGGCCGCAGGCCCGCTTCCTGCAGGACAAGCTTCAGGCTGACGCCGGTCCATTCCGCGCAACTGAGGAGGCCGACCAGGTCGGATGCGGTCTTGCCATATGGCTTCTTGTATCCGGGATTGGCGGAGCATTCGAGGAAGTAGATGTGCGACTCCGAGGGGAAGCGCTTGATGTCGTCCATGGTGAAGATCAACGGGCGTTGCACCAGGCCATGCAGCATCAGGCGATGCTGCGCGGGATCAATCGTGGGAACGCCGGCGTGGTGGCGCTCGTAGAACAATCCGTTCGGTGTGATGATCCCATCGAGATCCTGCAGCGGCGTCCGGCCCGAGGCGGACAAATATTGCTTCAGGTCTTTTGAAATGTTCTTCACCACGTCCTTCTCGAACGGGGAGGGCGTCCCATAGGGCTGGCTTCCCATGGGATCGCCGGGCACCTTCATCCATTCGGGCGTATTGGGCGGAAGATTGTTGGTGCTCGCTGCACGGCTGCCGTTGATGCCGCCGACAAGCGCGGCGCCACCGAGCGCGGCGCCGGCGCGCAGCAATTGGCGGCGCGATGCGGTGGCAGTACCGTTCTTCCTGATCCAATGGGGCATTGCGCAAATCTCATATTGAGCCGACCGGCGGCCTGCTCGTTCAGGCCGCCGGTTTCAGGCTCACGAGGCCGGCTTCGGGGCAGAAGCAGCTGACGACACGCGCCATACCGTGTTGCCGACGTCGTCGGCGATCAGCAGCGCGCCGCTATGATCAATCGCGAGGCCAACCGGCCGGCCATGGGTGGTGCTGCCGTCTGCATCGAGGAACCCGGTGACCACGTCTTGCGCCTTGCCGGATGGCTTTCCGTCGCTGAACGGCACGAACACCACCTTGTAGCCGTTGAGCGGCGTGCGATCCCAGCTCCCATGCTCGCCAACGAACGCACCACCGCGGTAGGTTTCCGGAAGCCCGGTGCCCGAATACATCGCAAGTCCCAGCGGCGCTACGTGCGAACTCAGCGCATAGTCGGGCACGATCGCTTTGGCGACGAGATCGGGCCGCTGCGGTTCGACGCGCGGATCAAGATGCTGGCCGTAATAGCTGTAAGGCCAGCCGTAGAAGCCTCCATCCTGCACCGACGTCAGATAGTCCGGCACCAGATCGGGTCCGATCTCGTCACGCTCGTTGGCGATCGCCCAGAGCTTTTTGGTCTCCGGCTCGAACTGGAGCCCGGTGGGATTGCGCACGCCGCTGGCATAGATGCGATGCGCGCCGGTCTTGATGTCGACCTCCCAGATTGCGGCACGCTCGCGTTCGGCTCCGATGCCATTTTCGGTGATGTTGCTGTTGGAGCCGACACCGACATAGAGCTTGGAGCCATCCGGGCTCGCCACCAGGGCTTTGGTCCAGTGGTGGTCGATCGGCCCGCCGGGAAGATCGGTCAGCTTGACGCCGGGGGCGGTGATGCTGGTCTCTCCATCCTCGTAGGGATAACGGACGATGGCATCGGTGTTGGCCACATAAAGGTCATGCCCAACAAGGGCGACGCCGAACGGGGATTTGAGATGATCCAGGAACACGGTTCGGACCTCGGGAGTGCCGTCGCCATTGGCATCGCGCAGAAGCGTGATGCGATTTTCGTCCTTGGCCTTGGCGCCGGCAAACCATTGCACCCAGCCCGTGATGATGTCCTTGGGACGGAAGACCGGCGCCTTGGGACCGTTGCTCTCGACCACCAGCACATCGCCGTTGGGCAGGACATAGAGCGACCGCGGATGCACAAAGCCGGTGGCGAGCGCATGGACCTGCAATCCCTGCGGCACCTTGGGCGTATCATTCCCCCACGGTACCGGCCGCGCGATTCGGATCGGTGGGACCAGATATTGCTGCAGGGCTGGCAGGACGGGATTGGCTCCGATCTGCTTCCCGGGGTCGCCGCCGGTATCGTCACAGCTTGCAAGCGCAAGTCCGGCGACGGTGAGGGCGAAGGCCGCCGCGACACGCGGCAGCTTCGTGGATCGGGTCGATTTGCTGTGGCGTATCATCGGCGTGCTCCACGTCGGGTGGTAAGGGACCAGGTAGCTGAGGTTGCGAACAACAGCAGAATGGCGACGACGATCGCCGAGAGTGTCAGGCCGGTCGGCACCACGGCCGTATAGCCGTCGCGGCTGTGAACGAAGACGTTCAGGAGCGAGAGCAGGATTGCGACCAAATAGGTGAGGGCACGAAACCAGGCTGGCTTTTGCTGGCCGAACGCGAGATCGATCACAGCGGCAATTGCCACGAGAGCGGCCATGACCAGACCGCCGGCAATCAGCCAGACCGAGAATCTCTCCCACATGACTTCGTCTGTCCGCCAGTAGGCGAGGTCGGTGACAAACGCCGCAGCGAAATAGGCGACGGGAAACGGCACCAGCATTGAATGAATTGTTCGAACGCGGGCGATGCCCATCGGCTTCGAACCGGCTTCAAGCCGAAAGCTCGTCTCGGCTGCGGCGATGTGATTCATGTGTTGATCCTGTTGTTTACTTCGCGCCGACTGAATGAACAAAGCTCACCCGAGCTCGGATCAGCTGAGGCGGTCACGTACTGTCAAAGGTTGGTTGCCCTGGCAGAACTTCTTTCGAATTTGCACGCGCGTGCCGGCGACGGTCCTGGCCCGTGCGGTTCCTTTCCTGCGCTTTCGCGCCCCTGGGGTCGTGCAAAGTGGAAAGCTGCCGGCTCGGCTCGAAAGCAAATGAATGGAACGCGCAACCAAGCCAATGCCGGCCGTGTGCCTGGAGTGAGCGACATGGATATCGATGGTGCCGTCCGGGAACGGAAGAAGCTCGTTTGGTGCGGAGGAATCCCCATCCTGGCATCACGGAGCGTGGCTGAAGAGAAGCCGATTGCCTTGAGCTATTGCGGTTCGACCTATGCCGTCATGATGGCAACTCCCGCTGATCTCGAGGATTTCGGCATCGGCTTCAGCATCACGGAAGGTATTGTCGATGGCGCGTGGCAAGTCAGCAGCATCGACGTGATCGAGAGTGAGCTTGGGATCGAAGTCCGTATGTGGGTCGATCCGGATCGCCAGAAGTATCTCATGTCCCGGCGCCGGGCGATCGCAGGGCCGGTTGGCTGCGGTCTGTGCGGCATCGAGAGCCTTGAACGGGCCTGTCCGGCGCCGCGTCGGGTCGAGAGCAATCAGAAATTCGCAGCACGCGATCTCCTGAACGCGGTGTGCGCCATGTCACCATTGCAGCGCCTCAATCAGAGAACCCGGGCCGTGCACGCCGCTGCTTTCTGGTCCGCGGCGACGGGCATCGGTGCAATCCGGGAGGACGTCGGCCGTCACAACGCGCTCGACAAGCTTGCAGGCGTGATGGTTCGGGATCAGGTGCCATGCGCAAACGGCGCGATCCTTCTAACGAGCCGCGTTTCGGTCGAGATGGTTCAGAAGACGGCGATGATCGGTGCCCCGATGCTTGTCGCGGTTTCAGCTCCCACGACACTCGCAATCAAGACCGCCGACCAGGCCGGCATCACGCTCGTCGCCGTCGCACGTGAGGATGGCTATGAGGTCTTTACCCACCCCGACCGCATCATCTTCACCGAAGGCAGCTCGGTCGCGGCCTGACAGCATTCGGCTCGATGAGCCATCAACGATATGAAGTGCGCGCGTGTGCGTTCTCGAAAGACCTTCAGCAATATAGGTGCTTACCTGGAATGACGATCGTCAGCCGCAAAGGACACGCTCGATGTCGGATCACAAGGCCATTCGCCCCTACCATCACCCCGCCGGCGGTTGGGGAGCGCTCAAGGCGCTGAGCGAGCATTTGATTGAGCAGCGCGTCCCCATCAAAGGTGCAACGACCCTCAGCTGCATGAACCAGCCCGAAGGCTTCGATTGCCCGGGCTGCGCCTGGCCTGATCCGAAGCACACGTCGTCATTCGAGTTCTGCGAGAACGGCGCCAAGGCCGTCGCATGGGAGGCGACTGCTAAACGCTGCACGCCGGAGTTTTTCGCGGCCCACAGCGTTGCCGACCTGTTGACCTGGAGCGACTATGAGCTGGAGATGGTCGGACGCCTGACGCACCCGATGGCCTACGACGCGGGGTCCGATCACTATGTCCCGGTTAGCTGGGATGAAGCCTTCGCGATCATCGGCCACCACCTCAACGCGCTGCCCGATCCCAACATGGCAGAATTCTATACGTCGGGACGGACTTCGAACGAGGCTGCTTTTCTCTATCAGCTCTTCGTGCGGGAGTTCGGTACCAATAATTTCCCAGATTGTTCCAACATGTGCCATGAGGCGACCAGTGTCGGACTTCCGCAATCGATTGGTGTCGGCAAGGGCACAGTTCTGCTGGAGGATTTCGACAAGGCGGATTGCATTTTCATTTTTGGACAGAACCCGGGCACAAACAGCCCGCGCATGATGACGAATCTGCGCGATGCCTCTCGTCGAGGGGCGGCCATTATCTCCTTCAATCCGTTCCGCGAGCGTGCGCTCGAGCGTTTTCAGGCGCCACAAAGCCCGATCGAAATGGCGACGCTGACCTCAACGCCGATCAGCTCGAGGCTGTATCAGGTGCGCGTGGGAGGCGATGTGGCGACACTCAAGGGAATCATGAAGGCCTTGGTCGAGGCCGACGAGGTCGCGCGTGCCAGCGGGCAGCCGGAGATTCTGGACTGGGATTTCATCGGCGATCATACCCTCGGCCTCGAAGCGCTGGTGGACGACCTCAAGGCCACCGAATGGAGCGATATCGAACGGTATTCCGGGCTTTTGCGCGCGGATTTGGAATATGCCGCACAGGTCTACATGAAGGCCGAGCGCGCGATCATCGTCTATGGCATGGGCATCACACAGCACCAAAGGGGCGCGCAAAACGTCCAGCAGCTTGCCAACCTTGCCTTGTTGCGCGGTCACGTCGGGCGTGAGGGAGCCGGCCTTTGTCCGGTTCGCGGTCATTCCAACGTGCAAGGCGACCGCACGGTCGGGATCACCGAAGCTCCAACGCCGGAATTTCTGGACCGGCTGGAACGTCGCTTCGGCTTCAAGGCGCCACGCGAGCACGGCCACAATGTCGTCACTGCCCTCGAGGCGATGATTCGCGGCGACGTGAAGGTGTTTGTGGCCATGGGCGGCAACTTTGCGGTCGCCATTCCGGACTGGCAGATAACGCAGCAGGCGCTGAAAAATCTCGACCTCTCTGTCCATGTCTCAACGAAACTGAACCGTAGCCATCTGGTGCACGGGCGCACTGCGCTGATCCTGCCCTGTCTCGGCCGCACCGAGATCGATCTCCAGGCGACCGGGCCGCAATCCATCACGGTCGAGGATTCGATGTCAATGGTGCATGCCTCGGCGGGCCGCAACAAGCCGGCATCGGAACATCTGCTGAGCGAGCCCGCGATCGTCGCCGGCATGGCGCAGGCTACTCTCGGCGAACGTACGGTCGTCGACTGGACTGGCTTGGTCGAAAATTACGACCTGATCCGCGATGCGATCGAGGATGTGTTTCCGATCTTCCGGGATTTCAACGCCCGCATCCGAAATCCCGGCGGCTTCCACCTCGTGTCGACAGCACGGGAGCGAAACTGGGAGACCGCGTCCGGAAAGGCCAACTTCCTGGTATTCAGGGGGCTGGGCGAAGACCCGAATGTACGAGATCCCAACGCACTCTGGCTGAGCACCATACGAAGTCACGATCAGTACAACACCACGCTCTACTCGATGTCCGACCGATATCGCGGCGTGTATGGACAGCGCGATATCGTATTCCTGAACGAGTTCGAGATGGTGAAGCGTGGTCTCGACGATGGCGACCGAGTCGATCTCGTCACATTGTCGACCGACGGGCATGAGCGCCGGGTGCGCAACTTCCGCGTGGTCGGCTACTCGTTTCCGGACGGTTGCTGTGCTGCATATTATCCGGAAACCAATCCCCTGGTGCCGCTCTATGCCCACGATCCCCTGAGTTTCACGCCGTCTTCCAAGGGCATTCCGATCCGGATCGAACGATCCCAGGTCGCGGCTGATTGACGAGGAACGACATGAAAGAAGCTGCGCACATGGATACGCTCGGCTACCTGGCGATCGGGATGTCGGCGGAGCTAAAGCTGGTCGTAACGCGGGAGATGACGATCGGTCACTTCGTGGACGGCATGCCATTGGTGTATGCGACGCCAATGATGATTTTGCACATGGAGATGGCCGCCGGCTCCTCGATCGCCGACGCACTGCCGCGAGGGTTCGTCAGCGTGGGAACGGAGGTCAATATCCGCCATCTCGCGGCGACTCCGATCGGTTGCAACGTCCGTGCGATTGCGAGGGTGACCGGCATTGGAGCCAGGAGCGTCGTGTTTGATATCGAAGCCTGGAACGAGGTGCGCAAGATCGGCGAGGGGACGCACCGCCGCGGCATCGTGAACTTGCCGGAATTCGAGCGGCGCTTCGGAGTGAGCGAAGGCGCATTGAACTGAAGGCGCCAAGCCCTTGGACGGGGCTGGCTAGGAATGGAGCCGGGAGCTGGTCACCATTCGCCGCAGTGCCGCCAGCGCAAAGGTCAGGCTCGCCTGATTCACGAGCACGCCATCGCTGATTTTGCTCTCGATCCCGGCAATGACAACCTGCGGCCCTCCAAGGATCTGAGCCGGAATCGAGAGCAACGTTTCGTTGACCTGCGCATGGGCCCGTGCTCCGCCGATGAAGCCCCGGGGAGATCGATATGACCAACGCCGGCTTGTTGATGAGGCACGACTTGCCGTAGGGGCGCGACGCCCAGTCCAGCGCATTCTTCAAAACGCCGGGAATGCCGTGGTTATATTCCGGCGTGGCAATGACGAGACCTTCGCTGTCTTCGATGGCTTGCCGAAACTTGTGAACCTCCTCCGGCCCGTCGGGGCGGTCTTGATCTTCATTGTAAAGAGGCAGCTGCGGATCCAAAATGTCGAGGGTGACCTTATCAGGCAGGTTGTTGCGCAGGCCCATCAATGTGCCGCGCGAAAACGAGGCCTTTCGCAGGCTGCCGGGTAAGCCGACAAGCCTGACCTGAGTGAGGACCTTATGCATGCTGGATCTTCCGTTTGCGTGTGAGCCGGATTCCCGATTGACGATCTAGATCGATGTCGCGATGCCTGCCGCTGCGTGGTGTCGGATTGATGCGCCGCACGCCACTGACGAGGGGTATGTCCGACAAACCGCTTGAATACGGTGGTGAAGTGAGCCTGCGTCTGGAAGCCCACATTCAGGGCGATCTCGACGATCGCGATCGTGCTGTTCTGCAGCAGTTCCTCGGCGCGCCGGATGCGTCGCCTCAGCAGGAATTCGTGCGGCCGAAGGCCTGTTGCCGCCCGGAACTGGGAGGCGAAATGCATCCGGCTAAGGCCCGCCACTGTGGCCAGATCCGGCAAGCAGATCTTGTCCGCGAGGTGATCGTCGACATAGTCGATGACACGCTTGAGCCTCCACTTCTGAAGCGCCCGGATTTTCCGGCCGCCCGTCGCGAACTCGATCTTCGCGCCGGCTGCTGGAATATCCGACTGGAGGCTGGCCAGTCTGACGGCAATAGCGAGCCGCAGGGTTTCGGTGCAATACCGATCCTGTCCCTGCTCCGCAGCTTCTAGTGCGCAAGTGAGGGAATGGATGACGCGGTCGTCGCACTCTCCGGCGGCGGACGCGCCATGCGGATCACCGGCTCCGGCTGCGAATGCGGCGTCCGATGACAATCCAAGGCCCAACGATTCAGCCCAGTGTGGTTCTGGACCGTCGACGGCGGTCCGCACTGGCGTGGCCATCAGGACTGCGATGCTGGTGTGATCGTTCATCAGACTCTCCGCGGATCAAGGAAATTGGCGGGCCGTATCGCTTCCGGTTGAAGAGTGCGCGACATGGGCTCCAGCCGGAGTTCGTATTTTCGGTGCTCTACATCAGCGACCGGCACGACTACGGAGCGGCCGGGACACGGACTTGTAAATGCGATGCCGAGGCGCGAACGCGAAAGCTTGCGCCATACCGCTCTGCCGCTCCTGATGGGCTCGCGCGGTCGCAGGATCCGACCACAACGGAGCGCCACCATTGAGAACGTCCCGGTTCGGATAGTAGAACGAAAATTCGCCCGGCTCCTGAATTGCGGCCTGCGCGAACGCCGAGGTTGCAGTCACTGCCGCCAGGAGCGCTGCGATGGCCAATGTCTTGATCGAATTCACGATTGGTCTCCATTCGTCGCGCGCAAATCCGATCACGCTCCCATTGAGCGTGTCGACACAGCGCCAGCTTCTCGCTTCTTGAGAGCATCCGAAGCACCGGATGCGATGAGCTTGATGTAAGCGGGTGGCGCCATCGGCCCATTAAATTGTGATTCACGAAGATCATCGCGTTGAGAGCGCAACCGCGCCTGCTGTGGGCAGCGCGGCTTTGAGTCCGGAAAATCGCCGGGAGGCGCGGAGTTCTCAATTAAAAATGAGTTTAAGCTTGGAAGCTTGACGGGCGGTTCGTCGGGGGACGCAGAGCCTAAAAGCAAATTTAGCTTTGTGAAGCCCAATTTAATGGCCGGGCGCCAGCATGTCCTCCAATGTCGAGTTACCGGGCTCAAGACATCGGAGCTGCAGATGCAGAATCACGGATCGACTTTCATGCCTAACGCGTTGGAGCCAGCTGTCGCTGGCGGTCCCCGCGGCCATTTTGACGGATATGCTTCTGCCATCAAGCGATACAAGCTGCTCGAGCGAGGTCAGGAACAGCAGCTTGCACGACGTTGGCAAGAACAGGGGGATCGACGGGCCACCGACACCCTCGTCACCAGCCATCTGCGGCTCGCCGCAAAGGTCGCGCGAGGCTATCGAGGTTATGGACTGCCGCTGGCGGATATTACGGCGGAAGCCAATCTCGGCCTTGTGATCGCAGCGTCGCGCTTCGAACCGGATCATGGCTCGCGATTCTCCACCTATGCCCTGTGGTGGATCAAGGCGACGATCCACGATTACATTCTGCGCTCCTGGTCGCTGGTCAAGATCGGTACGACCAGCGCGCAGAGGAAGCTGTTCTTTCGGCTGCGGCGAGAGATGCAGAAGCTGGGAGGTGAAGCCGCCAGGCTTACGCCCGAGACGGTCGCGACGGTCGCTCAGAACCTGGAAGTGACGCCGCGCGATGTGATCGAGATGGACAGCCGGCTTGGGGGCGACTTGTCCCTTAACACGCCCGTCAGCAGCGAGGCTGGTTCGATGGAATGGGCGGACACACTGGTCGATGAATCGCCCGACGTCGAAACTCTCGTGGTCGAACACGATGAGACCACCCGACAGGAGGGTGCACTTCGTGCTGCGTTGAGCGTGTTGACCGCGCGCGAGAAGCGAGTGTTTGAGGCACGGCGTCTCAATGAGGAGCCCCCGACGCTGGAGCAGCTTGGACGGGAGATGTCGATTTCAAGCGAACGCGTCCGACAGATCGAGACGCGCGCCTTTGCCAAGGTCCGACGCGCTGCATGGCATCACTTTAGCGGACAGAACGCCGTTTTCTCCGCTGGATGATCCACAAGGCTTGCGGGCAGGCGAGCAGCGTTCGATGAGCTCGCCTGCCTGACTTCGCCCCTTATGCGCAGCCGTCCGGCACTCCACTTCGTCAGCAACCGCGGCAGATCGAGCCAATCATCTTGTCGACCTTCGCTTCTTCGCGGTCGATGGCGGGACTGGTGCCGAGCAGAGGTCCTTTCTGGGCTCGACCGCTCCCGGATGACGAAAGTGCCGTGCCGAGCGAGTTGGTGCCGGGCGCAGCAGCGCTCGTGCCGAAGGCGCCACCCATTGTCGACATGTGTGACGATCCCATGCCGCCACGGGCGAATGCCGCGCTGGAAAGGCCAATGCTGATGACGGTGCAAATAATGTAAAGCTTTCTCATGACACCACTCCTGATCTGTTTATCGGAATTGCGGAATCTGGGGGACGCCGATGTGCGGCGCCGGTAGCGCCGGCATCCTGGCGGCATTGCCGATTCCGCTGGGGTCCGCATAGACGTTGTTCAGGCCGCCCACATTGGCCGGTCCCTGCGGAATGCCGCTGATCGAGAGATTTCCCGTCCCTGCTTCGCCAGCCACCCGCGCAAACGCTGCGGCAGGCGTCACGGCGATAACCAAGGCGAGGGCAATTCCTGCTGTGATATTGGACATGATGACGATACTCCTGGTTTGTCAGTTGGGCCGCGCGGTTGACGCAGACGAGTCATTGATGAGAGGCGCCACCCGTGCTGACCTACTCATGAAGATGGCGTCGCTCACCGGAAGTTCGATTAAAAGATTGTTCAGCGTGGGCTGAAGGCATCCTGGGTCGGTGTGCTGATGGCCTGCAGTTTGACCGAATTGATCGGACTGGCCGCGGCCGCCCTTCCGCGACAATGGATCGGAATATTCAGCCAGGACCCGACCGTTCTACAGGTCGGCGCAGAATATCTGCACCGCGTCGGGCCATTTTTCGGGTTTTTCGGGCTCGGCTAAGTTCTTTATTGCGTTGGACAGGCGACCAGACGAATGGAAGCTTCCGTGCTTGGCGGCGCTCGTTATGAGTGACACTGAATGAGGCGATGGACCCTCAGCGCTTCGGCGGAGCGCCCGAACGGACGCTCCGCAGGTCCCACGACCCGTCATAGTTGAACGACCCTGCGTGATGCAACCCGCGCTCGTCTCGTCTCCGCTATGGCATCGCCGGCGTTCTCAGCTGCCGCCATACTCAGAGGCGCTCCTTCCGTTCCACATCGTTCCGCCCGCGCCCGGGTTCGTCGGAGAGTTTGGACCGTCATCTTGCGAATTCAAAAAAAACGATCCGGGCACTCGATGGCGGATTTCGTTGGTTCTCATATGAGCCGTCGCTTGGGTCGCGAAAGATGACACGAGCAGCAGCGTCGCTAGAAGGTGTTTGATCTTCATTGTTTGCTTCCTTGGATTGGGCCTCGTACCAGCGGAGGCGGTCGGTCTATGCGAGGAAGAATGCGATTGAAGGCCGGGATATTCATTCCAGATCGCACGTAAAATGTTTTGGCGGCGCGTCGACCGATCAGACGCTGCAACTGTGCCCTTTGCTCGACATCCTGGACGCGGAGGAAGCGGCACCTTGAGGCCAGACCGACACGGATACTGTCCTGTTCGCGCAACTGGCAGCCCTCATTCAGCCGCGGCGTGATATCGGTTGTCGGGGAGCGAGGCCGCATCGAGCTCGGCGAACTCTTCGTCCGTGAGCGCCACGGCAACGCCCGCGACATTCTCCTCAAGGTGAGTAAGACGGCTGGTGCCGGGGATCGGCAGCATCACGGGGCTACGCTTCAACATCCAGGCCAGCGCGATTTGGCCGGGTGTTGCGTCCTTGGCCTTGGCAAGCCTGTCGACCATGCCGCCGGGCTTGGCGAGATCGCCCGCCGCGAGCGGATACCAGGGGATGAAGCCGATCCCGTTCGCCTCGCAGTAGTCGAGCACAGCCTCGTCAGCTCGGTCAGTAAGACTGTAACGATTCTGCACCGTCGCGACCGGGAAGACCTTGCGGGCCGCCTCGATCTGCGCGACCGTAACTTGGCTGAGGCCCGCATGGCGGATGAAGCCTTGATCGATGAATTCGCGGATGGCCCCGAACTGCTCGTCCTGCGGCACCTTTCCATCTATGCGGTGGAGTTGCCACAGGTCGATGCGCTCGATTTTGAGGCGGCGCAGGCTCATCCGCACACATTGACCGAGATAGTTGGGGTCGCCGACTCTGGGCCATTCGCCCTGGGTTACGCCCGGACGTACGAGGCCGCCCTTCGTGGCGATCAGCAGGCCTTCATAAGGATGCAGGGCCTCGGCGATCAACTCCTCGCTGACGAAGGGACCGTAGCTGTCTGCGGTGTCAACGAAGTTTACGCCGACCTCGGGCAGGCGCTTCAGCACGCGGAGCGCCTCGGGCCGGTCCTCGGGCTCGCCCCATATGCCAGGGCCGGTGATGCGCATCGCACCGAAGCCGAGGCGGTTGATGATGATATCGCCGCCGATGGCGAACTTGCCGGAAAGGCCGGCGTCGATCTGGGTCATGGTATCGTTCCTTTCGAAGTGCACTCGGGTCAGAGGTGACAGCGGGTGCGAAGCACAAAGATCGATGCGGTTGGGGACCATGCAGCGTTAGGTGCACACAAGGCGCTGTGTGACTTCAAACGCGGGTGAATGTCAGAACGCATTCTTGAATTTCGCGAGATAGTCGGGGCTGCCATAGACCCACATAGGCTCGTCACATTGTTGTGGGCCTTGGTCGTTCACGCAGGCGAAGCTCCAGGGCGGAGCTGCGATCTCGCGGCCTTCGATCTCATATCTCTGCGGTCGACCTGTCCCGTTCGCGGCGCGGTCATGCGCCAATGTCGGCGTGGCTGCGATCGCGGACAGCAACACGGCCGCTCCAAGAGTTTTGAATGAAGCCATTTGTCGTTTCTCCTAGTCGCTCGGGTGAAAATCCGCGTGGGGACACAAGACAAAGTGATCGCGCTTCGCGAGGCGAGCGCGCTGTTCGAACAGCCAGCTTTCGGCTTGCTGCATCCGATGCGGATGCCTTCATCATCGACGTAGGAAGAGATCGCGCCGACCCCATTAAATTTCGCTTCAATAAACTCAACTCGGCTTGAAGAGCGCGTTACGGAGTCAATCGCGTCGCGATGGCGCCTGCTCCGTCGCCGTGCGAATTCGACACAGGAACAAAACCCGCTCCCATAGATTCCTTCGATCTGCAAAGATGCCGGAGGTCGAATGTCCGAGGAAGATAATCTCACGCGCCAGCCTCCACTCTCGCCCTCTGGGGTCGCCGGCCGGCTTGCCGCCATTGGTGGGGTCGTGCTCGCCTCGGTGCTTGTGTTCGCGTATGTGGGCGGATGGCTCGGCCCGGACCGCCTGACCCCGACGCGCATGGTTGCAGCTTTGAGCGACCGTGGCGGAAATCCTCTCGGTCATCGTCGCAACCATTCCAAGGGCATGTGCTTCACCGGCGTGTTCAAGGCCAACGGCGCAGCTTCACAATATTCAGTGGCGCCCATGTTGGCCGCGGGGACTTATCCCGTGGTCGGCCGGTTCGCTATAGCGGTCGGGAACCCGGATGCTTCCGACATTATGGGACGCGTCAAAAGCATGGCCCTCCGCATCGTCGCGCCCAACGGCCAAGAATGGCGGAGCGGCATGAACAATTCTCCAGTTTTCGTCGTCTCCAATCCGCGCGACTTCTACGAACTGACGCTCGCTCAGGATATCGACCCGGCGTTCGGTAAGCCTGATCCAGGCGCCATGAAACGCTTCGCCGCGACCCATCCGGACTCGGCGCCTTTTATCGAATGGGCAAAAACCGCGCCGTGGACGACCAGTTGGGCGGACGAGGCTTATAACAGCCTCAACGCTTTCCGCTTTATCGATGCTGGTGGCGCCAGCCATCTCGTGCGCTGGTCGATGGAGCCGACGGTTTCGCCGACACCGGTCCCGCACGCGGCCTTAGCCTTGATGGGAACAGATTTTCTCGAGCACGATCTCGTCAGCCGTCTCTCTGACGGTCCATTGACATGGCATCTCGTGGTGACGTTGGCGGAGCCGGGAGATCCTTCGAATGATGCGACCAAGGCCTGGCCATCGGACAGAAAGCGCGTGGACGTCGGAACGCTGATCGTGCAGAAAGCCGAAGCCGAAGCTGACGGTCCCTGTCGCGATTTCAACTACGACCCGACGATCCTGCCGACCGGAATCGCTGTTTCCGATGATCCGCTGCTCCCCGCGCGGTCCGCGGCCTATGCGAAATCGTTCGATCTCCGGACGGCGGAGGCCGCAGACTATCCTTATTCTCCTCGTCCTACAGGAGGCCGGCCATGAAAGACGGGCGCGACAGCTTCTCGGGCGCGCAGCGGGTTCTCCATTGGCTGATGGCGATCATGGTGCTCGCCATGCTGTTCATCGGCGTGTCGATGGTATCGACGCTCAAGCCAAGCTTCCTGATATTGATTGCGATCCACAAGCCGCTCGGGATCGCGATCCTCGCCCTGGCCGTGCTTCGTCTTGGCGTCCGCTTGCGGCTCGGTGCACCCCCATTGCCTGACGATCTACCGCAGACTCAAGCGCTGGCAGCAAAGCTCTCGCACGTTGTGCTCTATGCGCTCTTGATAGCGATGCCATTGGTCGGCTGGGGGATGCTCTCCGCAGGCGGCTATCCCATCGTGCTCTATGGGTCGCTTCATCTGCCTGCAATTCTGCCGCATGACGACCAGTTGTACGCGATCCTGCGGGCGACGCATGCGGTACTCGCCTACATGTTCATCGCCACCATCTTGCTGCACGTCGCAGCAGCGCTCTTCCATGCCTTGATTCGTCGGGACGGAGTATTTCGAGCCATGGCGGGGGGCGGGGCTCACAACTAGTGACGCTTGGTTGTCAAACCTTGGGACCGGATTTCGGCTTCGAAGTGGGCGGGTGGTGCGGAAAGCGACATCCGGCTCGCCGAAGCAGTAACAGCTCGTCGCGCCTGGTGTCCCACACCAGGTTCTCAATGGCACGATTGGAGAACGCTTACCATGATGCTCGATTGGAACGACTATCGAAAACAACTGGCGACCGAAGTCAAGGAAATCGGTCAGCTCAGTCCCGACACCATCAAGGGATATATGGCGCTCAGCGCCGCCGGACAGAAAACGGATCTGCTCGGAGGCAAGGTCCGCGAGCTCATCGCGTTGGCGGTGGCGGTCAGCTTGCGGTGCGACGGCTGCATCACAGTGCACACCGAAGCCGCGATCAAGCAGGGGGCGACCAGGGAAGAGATTGTAGAAGCTTTGGGTGTTGCAACGGCTGTCAACGCCGGCGCGACGCTTGTCTACTCCGCTCGCGTTTTGGATGCCTTTAGGGAGCATCCGAGCGCCGTCCGGCCGCAGGCAGATGCTTGACCTCGTTGGCGAACTCACATGCCGAGCCGCATGGTCAAGGGCTGGTGAACGGTGAATCGTAGCGCCTTATTCGGCTGCCTGTGGATGGCAGGGCTGCTCGGCGTTCTGACGTGGCTCGATCTCCGAGACGGCGCGATCTTCCTGATCCCGCCTTTCGCCGCCACTTTGACAATTCTGGTCTATCTACCCCATACCGCGGTTGCTCAGCCGGTTGCCGTCGTCTGTGGCTCGGTGTTTGGGGCGGCGACTGGTACCGTACTCAGCCTCGTCCTCGGCTCTGGCGCCGGTGTGGCGATGCTGGCAGCTCTCGCCGCGATGATGATGCTGCCATTGCTACGGGTCTTTCATCCGCCAGGAATCGCTCTGGCGATGTGTCCCCCCTTGTTGCGCCTCGGACCATGGTTCGCGCTTGAGATCGTCCTGCCATTCACACTAGTTGCGGTGATTTCTTGGGCGGTGATAACTCGCCTGCTGAGAGGGCTGCCCCGATACCCGATGGCTCCTTCGATCGGGACAGGCTGAAGCCGACGAGTTTTAGAAGAACCGCGCAGACGGCACTGCCGATCTCAGAGATGGTCTGGCAGCAGCGTGAACCTATGCGTTGAACGCGACTTGAAGCGTATCTGATCCTTCAAAACCGGAAACGCACCCCGACCGTGGGATCGATGTTGCTGTGCTGGAAGAAGCCGAAGCCCAATCCACCACGCACCTGGTTGAACATCATGCCGAAATAGAGATCCCACTTTGGCGCAAATCTCCAATCCACTGCGGCAGAGATCGCATCGTACGTCCCGGCGCATTGCGCATGCTCGCTGCTGGAGCAGAAGAGGGGTCCTCCAGCCGCGGTGCCGAAAAACGAATTCTGGATGTAATGGTAGTAGGCGCCGATCACATCCAGGTCGTCTCGGACGGCGTATTTCGTACCGATCCACATGACCTGCAGGATCTTGTTGCCAAGGCCGTTCACGCCATAGGGCGCATTGTTGATATTCGTATTGTTGAACGCCTGACAGCCCGCGCAAAGAAAGGCTCCCGCGATATCCGTGAAGGCGGTCTGCGGATCGCTAGGCGCCGCATATCGAATGTGCTCGTAACCGGCGTACAACTTCAGCGGCCCGGTCGTGTATTTTGCTACGAACATCGCGGCCGTGTTGTCCGAGATCGTCGCGGTGAGGGTCTGCGGCAAGAACGGTGCGACCGGCATCCCGAAGGCGTCGTTGGTTCCCGGCGCAAGTGCGAGCGCTACGGAATCTATGACATGGCTGTAGATGGCGTCGAACGAGAGCACATCCTTGCCCCACGTCGGGATATCGGCGCCCACTCCGAACTGATACGCTCCGTTGGAGGCATTATTCTCGCCGTAGCCACCGAACTGCCACACCGCCGCTGCCCGGAAGTGGTCGAGGAAGTTGATCCGATATTTCAGCGACGTTGTATTTCTGCAGTTTTGGGTATTGCCGCCGCCGCAGGTTATTCCTTGAAAGCCGATAGGTGAAAAGGCGTAGGAGGCGCCAAACGGATCGTAGTCGAAGACGGCATCCAAGGTCAGCGAGTTCTGTCGGAAGACGGTCAGTGTGCCATAGGTCGGAGAACTGACGCCGACGAAGCCTTGGCCATTGTAAAACTGGCCCGCCCGGCTTGAGTCGGAGTAGGAGCTCTGCAGGTTTTGAGGGACGCCGTTGTTCGCGAAAATTGATCCCGCTCCGTTCGACAATTGCAGAGAATAGGGGTCGAAGCCGGCATCGAGATCGAATACCACGGAAAAGGTCCCGCCGATCGGTTCGATTCCTTTGACGCCAATGGTTGAATTGCTCATCGCGTTGGCTGCACGGGTCCAAAGCGCTCCCTGATTCTGTTTCTGGATCAGGTATGAGGAGGTGACAGCGGATCTTGGATCAAATGGCGCGCCGTGGCTTTGCCAGCCAAAGCCCATGTCCACGATGCCAAACAGCGTAATGCCATGCCAGGTGAGCTGGCAGTTGGTGGTGATGAAATCCGCAGGGTCGGTACATGGTGCGGGCGCGCCTGTCGATGTCATCGTGGCGGGCGGAAGCGCGACGTCGGCAGCCCGCACATCCGCTGCGCATGTGATGTCAAGAAATGCGAGAAGGAACGCGGCACAAGTATTGAGCTTTACCATCAGAAAGCTCCGGCAGTCGTAACACCCGCTCAGGGGTTAAGCCTGCCTCTTCAGCCGATTGCGCCGCAACCAGTATCCGGTACCTGACGCGGATGCGGTGAAGAAAATCACCCAAAGTGGCGGCAGCGCCACACCTGGCCAAAGCGCGTCATGTACGGAACCTTGGTGGCGGCGGACCGCTTGAACGTCAGCAAGGGGATGCACTGCAAACTGAGCGCGCCCATCACGCCTGGATGAGCGCATTCGAGCGGGCCGATGCAAATTTCCAGGCCGGCGGCAGGCGGCTGACGGAACTCGTGCCAGTATCAGTAATGCCCGTGCATGGATCCAAGTTTACCCCTGAAGACGCGGTAGCCGATGGCGGTATAGAGCAGCATGAGCGGGAAGACCCAAAGACCCTCGCCCCAGAACATGAAGGAGAGCGTGGAAGGGGGCGCCGCGGCAGCATCGATCGTGATCTCAAACGGAATCATATACGGCCAGAACGATAGTGCGAGCGTACCGAAGGCCGCAGCGAACATCAGCGAAACCATGTAGAACGGCCAATGGTCGTTGTGGTGAAGGATGCTGCTCGCAAGCACCACGGCTGCGACGGCACCGATCGCCGGGAAGACGAACAGATACGGCCTGTCGATCCATCGATGCATGATCGGAAGGTTGTCGCTGAGCGCATGGACGAAGACAACGATCAGGAATGCCAGTACAGCTGCTGCAAGTATCGGAATCTGGCGACGCGCCACTTCACGGACCTCCGATTCGCATTTCCTGACCAGCCAGCAGGCGCCGAGAAGTGCGTAGCCAAGGCAAAGTCCGGCGCCGCACAATATTGAAAAATCACTGAACCAGCCGAATACGCCCCCCGAATACTGGCCGTCAGTGAATTGAAGGCCTTGCACCATCGCGCCGACCATGACTCCCTGCATGAAGCTCGCAGCAAGCGATCCGAGGATGAAGCAAGAATCCCATATCCACCGAGTACCCAGATGTTGGTTGCGAAATTCGAACGACACACCCCGCAGGATCAAACCCAGCAACATGAGGATAACCGGAATATAGAAGGCGGATAAGAGTGTCGCGTAAACGACCGGAAACGCGCCCCAGAGGATGACGCCGGTGACAACGAGCCAGGTCTCATTTCCGTCCCACACCGGCCCGACCGCGTTGAGCATGGCCCTTCGATTTTCTTCGCTATTGGTCGTACCCAAGAGCATGCCGACGCCGAGATCAAATCCGTCAAGCAGCAAATAGAGCAGAACGCTAATCGCAAGAAGCGAGACCCAGAACATGACCATGACTATTCTCCTGCCGCGATGTAACCTGGCACGGCGACTGGCTCCTGGGGGACGACCGATACAGGCCGATTGGAGGGACCGCCGCACAGGAGCCGGTAGATGTAGTAGGTGCCGAAAGAAAAGATGAAAACGTAGACGGCGCAGAACAGGATCAGCGTGATCAGCGCCGCGGGAGCCGTCAGGAACGGCGTCATGGAATCGGCCGTTCGCAGGACGCCGTAAACCGTCCAGGGTTGGCGGCCCACTTCCGCGGTCCACCAGCCGGTGATGATGGCGATGAACGGCAGCGGAAAGCTGAGAAAGATTGACCAGAGCAGGAAACGGCTTCGCTCCAGGCGCCCCTTGACGCTCAAATAGGATCCAAACCAAGCCAACGCGAGCATGATCAATCCGCAGCCGACCATGATACGGAAGGTCGCGAACGGGATCAGCACCGGTGGACGATCCTGCGGCGGGAAATCGTTCAGGCCGATCTCCTTGGACGTCAGGCTCATGCTGCCGATAATGCTTCCCAGAACCGGAATCTTGATTTCGTATTTGTTGGTTTCAGTCGTCGGATCAGGGAGCGCGATTACCACCTCGCTCGCGGGTTGTTCGTCATGCCAGCGGCCCTCGATCGCCGCGAACTTCGCGGGCTGATAATCGTGGACATAGTCGCCGACGAAATGTCCAAATACCAGTTGGACTGGGACGAGCACTGCCGCGAGGAATAGGCCCATACGGAGCATGACCCTCCCTTCGGCCTGGTGTTTTTCACGCAGCAAGTACCATGCTCCGGTCGCCGCAACGCAAAACGCGCCGGTAAGAAAGGCGGCCAGTATCATGTGCGGAAAGCGCGACCACACCGCCGAGTTGAAGATGATTTTCGTCCAATCGACCGGGACAAAACGGCCATCTTGCACGACATAGCCGAGCGGGACCTGCATCCAGGTGTTGTTGACCATGATCCAGAATGCCGAGAGCGCTGTCCCAAGCGCCACCATGGCCGTCGAGAACAGGTAGAACCACGGCGCAACCCGATTCCGCCCAAAGATGAGCACGCCGAAGAAGCCGGCCTCCAGCGTGAATGCCCAAAAGGTCTCGAATGACAACAGCGGTCCCTGTATCGGTCCCGACATCTTCGACAGCACGCTCCAGTTCGTACCGAACTGGAATCCCATCACGACGCCCGATACCACGCCCATGCCGAATGCAACGCCGAAAATCTTGAGCCAGAACTCAAAGAGAGTTCGGTACACCGGGCGGCCGGTTCGCAGATGCAACGCCTCGAGGACCGTGAGCCATGCGGCAAGGCCGATCGTGAAAGCAGGGAAAATGATGTGAAACGTGATCGTGAATGCGAATTGTATCCGCGATAGAAGAAGCGCCGTAAGATCCATCGGAATTGTCCTTTTACACGAGCTCCGGATCGACCTGTGGTAATCTCAATGCGTTCGACGCCATCGGCCAGCCCAACTGCGCACGAACAGCGACCAGGCTTTCGATGAGATGTTCCATGTGGTGGTCGGTGTGGAAGGGGGTCGGCGTGATGCGCAGCCGTTCCTGTCCCCGGGGAACAGTGGGGTAGTTGATGGGCTGGATGTAGATGCCGTGTTCTGAGAGCAGGAGCTCGCTCGTGCGGCGGCACAGATGTGCATCACCGATGATCACAGGGAGGATGTGACTGGGAGAGTCGAGAACAGGTATCCCGGTCGCTCGCAACATCGATTTAAGCTTGTGGACGTTGTGCTGCTGCCGGGCGCGTTCCTCCGGATGGGCCTTGAGGTGCCGAACCGCCGCCAACGCGCCGGCGGCTAGATGGGGGCAAAGCGAGGTCGTGAAAATGAAACTATCGGCGAAGCTGCGAATGACGTCGATCACGAGCGAGGAGCCGGCAACATAGCCGCCCATCACACCAAACGCCTTGGCGAGCGTGCCCTCGATCAAGGTCACACGGCGAGATACGTCATCGCGCTCCGCAATGCCGCCACCACGCGGACCGTAGAGGCCGACGGCGTGAACCTCGTCGAGATAGGTCATGGCTCCGTGCTTTTCCGCAACGTCGCAGATCGCTGCGATGGGCGCTATGTCGCCGTCCATGCTGTAGACGCTTTCGAAAGCCACGATCTTCGGACGTTCGGGTTCGATCGAGCTCATCAGCTCGTCGAGGTGAGCGACATCATTGTGTCGGAAGATAAAGCGCTCTGCGCCGGAGCGACGGATGCCCTCGATCATGGAATTGTGGTTGAGTGCGTCAGAGAAAATCGCGCAGCCCGGCATCAAGCGCCCAAGCGTACCCAGCGAAGCGAGATTCGATATCCAGCCGGAAGTAAAGATCAGGGCGGCTTCCTTGTCGTGGAGATCGGCAAGCTCGGCCTCGAGTTGCACGTGCGCCCGATTTGTGCCGGAGATGTTGCGGGTGCCGCCGGTTCCTGCGCCTGAAGCGTCGATTGTCTGGTGCATGGCCCTCAGCACATCCGGGTGCTGGCCCATGCCGAGATAATCATTGCCGCACCAAACCGTCACGAGGCGGCTCTGTCCGTCTGGACGATGCCACATGGCCGTCGGAAACTCGCCCGCAATTCGCTCGAGCTGGATGAACGTTCTGTAGCGGCCGTCCATCTTCATGTCGGCTATGAGCTGGGTGAAGCTTTGGCTGAAATCCTTTTCGCTGGTCATATCCGCCCGGTATCCCTGCGTTTGGTGTGTCCATACAGTCCAATTCACCGTCCGGACAATTTGGCTTCCAAGTAAGCTTCCAAGTAAGTTAGGCGGATGGTCCGGCGGACAATAGGCAAGCTGCATTGGTTCCCGCGGCCGTCGGGCGAATTCGAAACGCGCCGCTCTCTGGTCAATGAAGAACTCAGGAGTGACGGCTCAAGCTGGCGGGTGCGCAACGGAGGATGATGCGAGCCAACGTCTTGCACGCGCGCTCCCCCGCGATCGGTCAACAGCAAGTCCGGTTACCTCGCCAGAAGCGATGCGCGGTGACCGTCGGATCGATCTGCGGCCGCGAGTTCCATCTGCTCAAATACATGATGCAACGGAGCGACAAATTTCTGACGCGGGAGACTCTCTTGAAAGAGGTTTGGAATTATAGAGTCGTTCCCGAAACGAACCCTGCGTCGCAAGATCGTCGGACCAGACGGGCCCTTCCTCATTCGCAACGCGCGCGGAATTGGCTTCGTTCTGAGTGCGACTGCTTTCTCGCATTGCTCGCCACCAAGATCTGGCACTATCGGTAGCCTGGCCCTCGAACGATTCCTCGCGCCCGGGCGCAGGCACGCTGCAATGGTAACCGATAGCGAGAGCCAAACCGCATGAATCGCCTCGCATGCTGCGGCGCCAAGACGTCGGTCGTGCGTTTCCGAAAAGCCCGCCGTCATTTTCGATACGAGAGAAGGCTGCCTGCCTATTTCCTCAAGTGAGGAGCCGCCATGGATCTCCCATGCTTTGGCCGCTCGAAATAGGCAACATGAGGAACTAGACCATGTTCTCGAGACGAGATGTATTGGCAGCGTCGGCGATGGGCGCCGCTATGACTGTGTCGGCAGCAAAGGCTGGCTCCTTCGGCAATCCGGACGAGCCCGCCGAAGGAGCGATCAACGCCAAAAATCCGGCGAGCGTCACTGATCCAGGGCCGCAAGATCCGGCGATCCGCGATCAGTTGCAGTCGGCATTTTCGCCGCCGCCGACCGACGTTGGCGGGATGCAGCAAATCTGGTCCTCCTTCAACACCGTGCAGCGCCGCATCCAGGACGGCGGTTGGGCGCGGCAAGTGACCCAGGCAGACTTCGCAATTTCCACAACCATCAGCGGCGTAAATATGCGGCTGACGGCCGGCGGCATCCGCGAACTGCATTGGCACCAGGCCGCTGAGTGGGCCTACATGACCTACGGTCGCTGCCGGGTCACGGTGCTGGATCCGATCGGGCGCCCCTACGTTGCGGACGTCAAGGAAGGCGACATCTGGTATTTTCCGGCTGGCTACCCGCACTCTCTGCAGGGCCTCGGGCCGGACGGTTGCGAATTCGTTATCTGCTTCGACGACGGCGACGCCAGTGAGTTCAATACGCTCCTGGTGACCGACTGGCTTGCTCATACGCCCCCCGCCGTCCTTGCCGATAATTTCGGCGTACCTGCCGATACGTTCGCCAAGACCCCTCTGCACAATCTCTGGATCTTTCAGGGCAAAGTGCCGGGCGACCTCGACTCCGTTCGGAAAGCGATGACCGGCAGCGCGGGCACTCCGCCCGAGCCGTTCACCTTCTCGCTCACGTCTCAGCCGAACCTTAACGGGACGAAGAGCGGAACTCTGCATCTCGCAGACAGCAGCACTTTCAAGGTTTCCAACACCATCGCCGCAGTGGTGCAAACGGTTCCGCCGGGCGCCATGCGGGCTATGCATTGGCATCCAAACGCAGACGAGTGGCAATACTATATCAAGGGCAAGGCGCGGATGGGCGTATTCAATACCGGTCCTCACGTGCTCACGATGGATTTCAATCCCGGCGATATCGGCTACGTGCCGAAAAACTACGGTCACTATGTGCAAAATATCGGCGACACCGATATGCAGTTTTTCTCGGTGTTTCGGACATCGCAATTTTCGGAAATCTCCTTGTCGGATTGGCTTGCACATTCCCCTCCGGAGATGGTGGCGGAGCATCTGAACGTCGATCCGGCGGCCGTAGCGCAGTGGCCAGGATTCGACGCGCGCATCCTGCCAGCAAGGGGATAGCAATATCGCTTACTGCCTGTCGGCCCAGCCGATCCGTGCCGCCATGCTACCGTTCTGTCATGGCGGCCCTCTTCCGACAGGAGCCGGGCATTATGGCATTTCCATCGGTCGTAAGCGAATTGAACACCATGGCGAAATCGACATCTCAAGAGCAACTGACACCCCGCGTCGACGAGATCGACCATGCTCCCGACCGCGCGCTGGCAGCGAACATCCGCTTGGCAGCTCCAACCTGGAAAATGCCGATCAGCATGAAGTCGTGCGGTTTTAAGAACGGCGGGGCCGGATTGTAATTGATTGTAATTGAGGTCAGCCCTGACGTCGGATAGGCTACCCGCAAAATCGGGTTAGGAAGCCTGCCTCGATGAAGCAAAATTTCCAACGAATGTTTGCTCGGCGCGACGTCCACAAGCTGCCGTCTCAGGACATTGAGGATCAGTCGCTGATCTATCCCACCACCGCGAACGAGTTACGGCCAAGCCGTAATTGAGAATGAACGGCGATCGCGGCGAGTATCTGTACATCGCCGATCGAGCTTGACCTCATGTCGAGCGCCCCGTGGCGACGCTCCTCATTGAACTCATGCAGGAAGCTGCCGAAGCGATCCTGCTGCTGCAAGCTGTTGACCCCCGGCGGTTTGGTCGAAACGCACCTTATGCTTTAGCGGATAGTTGCAAGTAATTTATATCACAGCAAATGCGACCGCCCTCCGAGCGCACCAGCTTGGCTGACCAACCATCATGTTTGGGCGCGACCAGCAAGCAGCCCGATAATCGCGCCAGCCCTAACATTGAACAGGCTATTCGCTGTCGTAAAGAACTGGATCTTTGCTGAGAATCGCAGAGGAGAGCGGCAAGCCGGCACAACCAGCAGTCAGAGGGCGACTAAGAACGGGAGTTGGTGACTATCGTGCGCCATCGCTTCCGCCTCCGATTTGTTCCGTGTTGGCAATCTTGGTGACGATGCTCCGCTTTACAAACGGCCGCCTCGGACGTCGCTGTGACTTGCGATGCAACATACGTCTGCGCGTCTAGGGAGATCGACTCGTCACAATTTCGTCCTCATTACCAGCCGTGCGGCTGGACGCGTCATTGCGAAGTTCGGACGTTGGCACGATCGGATCACCAGTTCGCGTGGCCGATCCGTGATCGATTGCTGTCTTCGTTGAAGAGTTCGGTGCGGTCACTGCGCCGGCGCCATCCGAGACGCGGCGCGCGCATTCGCAATCGGGTTCGTCGGCTTATGGTTCCGCGCGATCCACACGAACCGACCTCAGCGCCTGACAGAGTGCGCTGAGGTCATCCGGATCGCGATCGATATCGATCTGCGACAGTACATCAACCGCACACCTGAACGGGCTGCAGGCGCCAGCCATGGGTGGTGTGCACGCGGCGCTGCACGACGTAGCAATTGCCGTTGTCATAGTAGGAATCGTCGTACGCATAGTTGTCATACGGGTAGTAACCGCCGAAGCCGAATCCAAAGTGGCGCCCGAAGTCGCGGTCGTGCCCTAAGCCGCGATCATGGTCGAAGCCGCGACCAGGTACGCCGCCACGGAAACCACCATCATGGAACGCCATGCCGCCGCGGAATGCGCCGCCGCCGTTGCCACCATGGAAGCCGCCACCACCCATCGCCATGCCACCGCCGTGGAAACCGCCTCCGCCACCACCAAAGCCGCCGCCACCGCCGCCGTGGCCACCACCACCGCCTCCGCCGCCACCGCCACCGCCCCCGCCGCCACCCCCACC
>Ga0153954_1000392_pt1 | contig 35794 bp, 27 predicted proteins | sample TSFL038MetaG_FD_102277 | JGI IMG/M metagenome (GOLD analysis project Ga0153954, IMG submission 102277) | Attine ant fungus gardens microbial communities from Florida, USA - TSFL038 MetaG | ecosystem: Host-associated > Fungi > Mycelium > Unclassified | place: USA: Florida, Wekiwa Springs State...
CACCCTGCTATCGTACAGGGGCGCAGTAGAGCACCGGTAGCTCGCCAGGCTCATAACCTGGAGGTAGGTGGTTCGATTCCGCCCTGCGCAACTCATCAGATCCTACTCGGATCAACCCTCCTTCAATCTCCCCTCTCACAAGCACTCACCATCCAGAACGTTTGCCACCCTCTTGAGAGCAGCCCATCTTCTGCCTTGGCGCGGCCTGAGATCGCGTCCAGCGTCGCGCGTTCGTCGACAAGCTCGAAGGGGTAACCCGGTCAAAACGCTTATCCAGGCGACTCGCATTTTTGTTCGGATATTCAATGACCTACGACCCATCACATAATGGAACGTCCGGCAAGTTTTTTGTAGGGCAGGCCTTGGCCTGCCGAGGCTCTCGCGAACAGCCGTGGCAGACCAAGGCTGGCCCTACGAGAAGACATCTTTTGATGGGCGACGCCCACTCTACGGGAAGGGGACTTGCCGGATGATCCAAATAAGATGTAAATCATAAAACAATCAGGACAAACACGCAGACGATAACCAAGGTCGGCGGGTCACGATCGGTTCACTTCCAGGGTTGCAGTACCATCCTTCGTCGCAGCCGCTCTTGCCGGCTCAAGGATGAAGCCCGGCTTCCGCCGTCCCATCCTATGCTGACCGGGCACTTCAACGGAGAGCGTACTCTCTCCTTCTTGACCCAGGTGGTCTTCCCTTCCAAATCGATCATTCCTCCCTCGAAAAAGCAACCGGATATCAACGGTCTTTCCATCCTGGTACGTTATGTTTGAGTTCGACCGAGTCCGGGAAGCCGCGGCGCTCGCAAAGTGGGTCGCTGCGGAATGCTCCAAGCATTCCCGCCCCGGGGAACCGAGGCGCCTGTCATCGTTGGGCGACCGACTCGAGACCAACTCGAGTCGCCCTCTCTACACGACGAGGCCGGGCTCCGATCCACGGTTCACGAGCTGTTTAATCCCACCTTCCAGGTTTCGTCGCGCAAAACCGGTGCTCCCCAAAAACCGGTGCTGACAACAGGAGAGGAACCAGCGAATGACCCATTCACGCTTGACTCGCCGTGATGCTCTCAAGACCTTCGTGGCGGCCGGACTGGCCGTGCCGTTCGCGCGTCGCGTCCACGCCGCTCCCCCCAGCGAGACGCTCTACCATGCCAGCTTCGGGGCCTCGGGGATGGCGGGGGCGGATATCGGCTCGCTCTCGGCGAGTAAGCACTTCAAGCTCGTGGCCGTGGCGGAGGTGGACCTCGGCCGCGTGGGCGAGATCAAGAAGCAATTCCCAGACGTCAAGGTCTACCAAGATTGGCGTGAGTTGCTCGACAAGGAAAAGAACCTCAACTCCGTCAACATTTCCACACCCGACCATATGCATGCCCCGATCACCATGCGGGCGATGCAGCAGGGACTTCACGTCTATACCCAGAAGCCGCTGACTCAAACGATCTACGAAGCCCGGCAACTGACTCGAGTCGCGGCCGAGAAAAAGCTCGTTACTCAGATGGGGATCCAGATCCACTCCCACCCGGTCCACAAAGAGGTCGTGGCGACGATCCACGAAGGAGCGATCGGCAAGGTGAAGGAGGTGCACAGTTGGAGCGGCAAGCAGTGGGGTGACACCAAGCCTCGGCCCAACCGCGAAGACCCAATCCCCACCGACCTGAACTGGGACCTCTGGCTCGGCGTAGCCTCGAAACGTCCGTTCATTTCGGGGTACTACCACCCCGGCGAGTGGCGGAAGCGGCTCGACTTCGGCACCGGCACCTTCGGAGACATGGGCTGCCATATTCTCGACCCGGTCTTCGCATCTCTCGCCCTGACGGCTCCCGAGTCGGTGCAATCTCTGGGAGATTCCACCAACGAGGACAGTTGGGGGCTGAACTGCCAGGTGCGCTACACGTTCCCCGGCACGCCCCACACGATCGAGAAGCCGACTTTGACCTGGTACAACGGCGACCTGCGACCGCCGACCGAGGTCAAAGCCTTAATTGGCGATCGGCCCTTGAGCGGCCAGGGCTCGATCTACATCGGGACCGAGGGGGTGCTCTACTCTCCTTACATCGACACCCCGATCCTACTTCCCACCGAGAAATTCAAGGAGTACAAGACCCCGAAGCCGCCAGGTGACGACCACTACCTTCAGTTCGTCGAAGCTTGCCGAGGCAACGGAAAAACCTCCGCCCCATTTGAATACTCCGGCCCTTTGACGGAATTCGTCCTGCTCGGTTGTCTTGCAACCAGGTTCCCTCAAACGGCCCTGGAATGGGACGCGCCTAATCTCAAAGTGGTCAACGTGCAGCAAGCGAACAACTTCGTCCGCCGACACTACCGCGAGGGCTGGGAGGTGAGCGGGCTCTGATCAACGGGCAAGCACATCTTGCCCGACGGTCCCGGATAACACGTGGCTCTTTCGCAGTAGGTCGCCGGGTCGCTTGTCGAAACCAACTCGCTCGCCCGTGATCGCCCCCAAGCCTCGGGCGAGCGAGCCGATTCCTTCAATCCGAGAGAACCAATGGACACCCAATGATCACAAGAGACAAGTCGATCCCAGGAGCCAAGCCTGAGACCATCGACGACGCTCCGCGATAACAACGAACGGGTAAGGACCACCGCGGATATGAGGCGGACAACGCGAGATCGAACCCAACGACTCAAAGAATCATCAAATCGACCATGTCATAAACCCCATAGATATGCTCGTCTGCACAAGAGCTAGACTTTGCGTCAGGAGTAGGCAAGCGAGCAGGGACTCCCCAAAAGCATCCCACGACGACATCACCCACTTGACAATCCCTCCTGAGATCAACCAAGCAGCGCTTGACAAGTACCAATCGCTCTCGAATAATCTGGCGGTAAGGATCCGCTCAAGGCGGGCGCGATTCCTTGGCTAAGGCGGCCCCCACATGCGTCTTCTCGCATGGTTGGGGTTTTTTTCGTTTTGCGATGTCCACTCAACCGATTTAGCGCCACACGCCGACTCGATCGCGTTTGGGCATGTTGCGCTCCCCCCTGATCGGTTGAGTGGATTTTTTCGAGATCTTGCGACGAGAGGGCTCGGAGCCTCTCCCCTTCCCTTTTCCACGACAAAAGGGATGCTTCGAGAATCCTCTGTCTTCAATGATCTCGCAACAGACATACGATCGCTTACTCTTTGTGACGTCGGTACCTATCCATCACGCCAATCGCTTGCGAAGGATGTGAGTAAACCGAGCGGACGAGCCATCGTGCCTGGTGCGCGGGGAAGGGTGCGTTCTTTGGTCACCAACGCGACCGAAATCATCTTCGATCGTCTCCAGGCCAAAGCCGGAAGCGTCAGGATGAGCGTTGCAAGCAATCCTGGACAATGCAGCCCACCAATTGAGCCAAGCATCCAAAGCACAATAGACGCCGTGAGCCTCACGAATCTCCGGGCCCCCTCAGAGTGTGCGTTGCCCCTGAGTCGGGGGGATCATCCGGGTCATTCGGATGCTGCTCAACCGTACCTCGGCGCTGGAGGTAACCGGCGAGCAACCAGCAGCCGGCAGCCCAGGCCGCACCGGCAGCCCATCCGGCCAGGACATCGGTGGGATAATGGACTCCGAGGTAAACACGGCTCAGACCGACGACCAGCGTCAGAAGGAGTGCGATCCCGAGAAAATAAATTTTGAGCCTTCGGTGTTCCGTGAGCCTGGCCAGGAGCAGCCCCAGCGTCAAATAGACGGCCGCTGCGTTCATGCTATGTCCACTCGGGAAGCTCGAGAACTCAGCGTACACCAAATGCGGCACCAGAGCCGGCCGAGGCCTGTCGTAGAATGCCTTCAAGGCAGTGCTGAGGCACTGTCCCCCTACAGCCGAACCCAGCACCAGCCACATCGCGTGATAGGTTCGGCTGAGCCACAAATACAAAACCACAGCGGTCGTCACGATCAGAAGTACGGAGAAGCCACCGAGCGCCGTGAGATCACGCACGGTTTCTCGCAACCAACCCGGACCAACCGGAATCGAAGGGTCGGCGGGATGCCGGAGCGAACGGAGCACCCACTCATCAAGCCTTCGAGTCTCCCCCTCAACCATCTGGTCGGCGATCTCGAGAAACGTCCACGAACTCAAGAGCGCTGCCAGGGCCACCAAGAGGACCAGGTAGTCGGTCCGACGCAACTGGTCGATTAATCGACGAGTCAGGGCGGAGAGTTTAGACATCATCAAGCCGAAATAAAGGAAAACCTATCAAATTCATAATGTTTTTCAATCAATGTGACGAATCTTGTCTCTTATGATTAAGCCCTTGGATCGAGTGTGGCAGAACTTCGACATCATTGAGCTCGAAAATATAATTTTTGGCGAGTCCGCAGATCCGAACAGTCAACTCGACAACTCCGTCCCCCGTGTCGGAGACTTGCGTAATTGTCCCACTCGGATCGAACGGTAGGACATCACGGAGTTCTGCCCAGTCAAGCACGTTGACCTGTCGACCCAGCAAGTTATCAGTTGTCATGATCCTGGCTACCCACAGACTGCACAGAATGCACCATCCATGGACAATTTCCTTAGCTTCCCTCAATTCGCCACAACGCAGCCTCATCATAAACCCGCCGCGACGATAGAGCGAGAGGACAAACCTCGAGTGCTCGCTCCTTTTTTTGCCTGGATTCTCCTCGCGATCATCAGAAACGAAAGATACAGTCAATACTGTATCGAACCGATTCGTCACAGGATCGACATAACTGGCGAGCACTTATCTCTCTCCTACAACCTTCGTGGTGGAGTCTGGTAGTTCTCGTAGTGTCCACATTCGGAAAACCCGCCATTTTCGGCATTTTTTCGTCTCGAATCCATATCGATAGCGGCGGAACGAGAGGCAGAGATTGCACGCGATGATCGAGAGGTTACGCGGCGAGTGCGCCGAGAACAATCCTCCAGGCAGCCTCAGGTCGTTCGAAATCAAGAATGAAATACTTCGTTCGCGGAGCCTTCCCCCCTCCCGAGCGGTAACCAAAAGAAAATAAAGCCAAGACCATCACGGCGATGTCACTCAAGTCTCGAAATCCTCGACCTCTTCAGAGTACGCCCTCGCCGGCGACTTCCTCCATCGACCAGAGGTGCGGCATAATCGCGGCCTCCAGACAACAGGGCCGGACCGGGCCCAGTTCATCGCCGGCTTGCACCGCAGTGACAGACGGCTGACTCAGGAGAGTGTGCAAGCGTCTCTAGCTTCGCAATAACGTTCGAGACATAGCGAATCCCAAGAAAAGATATCGGCTTCGTTCATATCGAGCCGAGTTCCTTGACGGAAATGCCATCAGGATCAGGAACCAGATCTTTCCCGTAGACAGGGCTATTCTCGAATGAAGGTCTCCTTGGTTTGCCCTTCTTGTGGGGCATCGGGCACTGCGGACACGATCCACGCCGGCAAGCAGATCCGCTGCAAGCATTGCCAGTATCGCTTCGCGATTCCCGATCCCGATAAACCGGAGGTTGAAGGCTATTCCCTGGAAGATCCTGATCCCGTAGCGGTCCCGATTGAGAGCCTGAGCCGATCCGAGGCTCCGGTGTTCGTGGCTTCCCGGGGTGACGAACCGTACACGCCGAACTCGGACCGTAAGCAGAAGAAGTCCCGGGGGGCGAAATCGCTTCCCCGCTCCGCCCGCGCGGTACGGCCCGACTTTCCGTGGAAGCGATGGCTGGCCCGGGGAGGAATCGCCGCCGTGATCGTCCTTACCGCGATCACGCTCTTCGTCCCGAACGGGCCGCTCATCGCCGCGTCGATTCTCCTCCTCGTCGGTATGGTCATGGTGCTCGCAGGATATGCTGCCGGAGCCTATGGAGCCTTTTGTGAGGATTTTCTTTACGGCTTTCTCTACATGACCATACCGCTGTATGCCGCCTATTACCTGGTAAGTCGATGGGACGACCTCTGGGTCTGGTTTCTCTGCTCTACCGCCGGCGTGGTTCTCATTCTCCTCGGCACCGAGATGCTTCGGTGGGCCGGAGTCAACGCCTGAGGCGCATCGGCCAGGTGTCAGATCCACGGCCAATAATCAAACAAACCATTTGTTCTTGATTGGATTCCCTAAAGGAAAGCATTCGACAAATCCCTTTCTCGAAGCTCGGGCATTGGACTCTCTGTTTGCGGTGACTGGAAGGCCTGCCCTACTAACCACTCCGGACCAAACCAGCAACAAACCATTGAATTTCTATCAATCTTTGATAGATTGGGATTTCTGAGAGAGGAGCGTCGGAATTCGACATTGGCTCAGCTTGGCGTCCCCTTTCAATAGGTGACATGAGGATCATCGGGGGCAAACCGAATTTATTAGGAGGACTTAAACCTGCCGATGACCAGAGCTTCTCTCGAACGTCGATCACCAACTGCGAAGGAGATTGCCTCGAGTCTTCGAAGGAATCTTCGGACGGTATCGGTCCATGGAACGCTCGTTATTCATGGCGGCATTGAGGCGTTCGAGAGCGGACGGGCGTACGTGCCGATCCTGCGAGCGTCTCCAATGCCGGTGGCCGGGTGACGCTCGACCAAGCCACAGCGAGGAAAACCATGAAGGCCGTTGCGACGATGAATTTCGTCCTCAATGGGCAGCCGTGCAAGGTTTCCACGGACCCTGACCGCCCTCTGCTGGTGGTGCTGCGGGAAGATCTGCAACTCACCGGCACCAAGTACGGCTGTGGTGAGCGGCAGTGCGGCGCCTGCTCGGTACTGGTGGACGGCCAGCGTGTCTTCTCCTGCCGCACGCCGGCCTCGCTCGTCGACGGGAAGTCGATCGTCACGATCGAGGGCTTGGCCCAAGGTGACGCCCTTCATGCGGTTCAAGAAGCGTTTCTCGCTGAACGCGCCTTTCAGTGCGGCTACTGCACAGCCGGGATGATCATGACGGCCGTGGCCCTCCTCAAGGACAAGCCCGCGCCCAGTGATGCCGAAATCGTCGCGGGCATGAACCGCAACGTCTGCCGATGCTGTAGCTATCCTCAGATCTTTCAAGCCGTCCGCCGAGCCGCCGGCCAGGGAAGGAGCTGAGATCATGGCGAACCCCAACGATGCCAGCGTCCTATCGCCATTGACCGCGAACCTCGACAGCGAGTACGACGAGTCCTTTGACCGCGTCGAATTCCACTTCAGCACGGACCTTTCGCGACGCGGATTCATCCAGGTTCTGGGCGCTGGTCTTTTGATTGCCGTGGCCGCGGATGCCGCTTCGGCGCAGCCCACTCCCGGGTCCGCGGGACGCCGGCGAGGGGGCGGCGCGATGGGACGGGGCCCCTCCAATCTCGCGGCTCGCCTCCACATCGGTGATGATGGCAGCTTCACCGTGATGACGGGCAAGGTCGAGTGCGGTCAAGGAGCCCGCGCCGAATTGACCCAGGCCGCCGCCGAAGAGCTCCGCGTCAACGCCGAGCAAGTTCGCTTGATCATGGCCGACACGGCCTTGGTCCCCGACGATGGCGGCACCTTCGGCAGCCGATCGACACCCAGCACCGTCCCAGCGATCCGCCAAGGATGCGCCGCGGCGCGTCAACTGCTCACAGACTTGGCCTCGCAACATTGGAAAGTCGACCCTAAAACCGTCGAAGTGCGCGATGGTATGGCCATCGATCCTCGCTCGCAACGTACCCTCAGTTATGCCGAACTCGCGTCGGGCGGAGAGACAGCCCAATCGTTTGCCAAGGCAATCCCGCCCAATGTCAGTCTGACTTCCGTGGACCATTGGAGAGTGCTCGGGACGTCGGTACGTCGCCCCAATGGCCGGGATATCGTCACCGGTTCCCACCACTATCCTTCCGACATGATTCACCCGGGGATGCTCTACGGCAAAATCCTGCGGCGGCCATCCTATGGCGCAAGGTTGATCTCCATCGATCTCGGTCCCGCCAAGGCTCTCGAGGGGGTCATCGTCGTCCAGGATGGAGACTTCGTCGGGGTCGCTGCCCCGTCGTCCTTCCTGGCGGAAGAAGCCTTGGACGCGATCGCCGGCACCGCGCAATGGGAATCCGCGCCTCATCCCGCAAGCACCGAGTTGTTCGCCTACCTGCGACAGCACGCGCGAGGCGGCGTGCCTCAGAACCCCTTTGCCGAGGAGGTCGCGAAGGCTTCCCGATCTCTCCGTCAGGCCTATCACGTCCCCTATGTTCAGCACTGCCCGATGGAGCCTCGGGCGGCTCTGGCCACGTGGGAGAACGGCACATTAACCGTCTGGACGGCGAGCCAAAATCCGTTCGGGGTACGAGGTGAGCTCATTCGAGCATTTGGCCTGCAGGAAGACCGTGTTCGGGTGATCATACCCGACTTTGGCGGTGGTTTTGGTGGGAAACACTCAGGGGAATCCGCGGTGGAGGCGGCCCGATTGGCCAAGGCGGCGGGAAAGCCGGTTCACCTCCAATGGACCCGGGCCGAAGAATTCACGTGGGCCCAATTCCGTCCTGCAGGCGTGATCGACGCCGAGGCCAGTCTCGACGAGACCGGCCGACTGACGTCCTGGCATTTCCTCAACATCAACTCGGGCGCCCAAGAGGTCCAAACACCGTATCGCGTGGCGAAAGCTCAGGGGCGATTCGTGGAGTCGAGTCCCCCGCTTCGGCATGGCTCCTACCGGGCCCTCGCGGCAACGGCGAACACCTTCGGTCGTGAATCCTTCATGGACGAATTGGCCACGCTCGCCAAACGCGACCCACTCGAATTCCGCCTCGCTCACCTCGAGCAGGGCCGGCTCCGCAACGTGCTCGAGGAAGCCGCCCGGCGCTTCGACTGGGTCACGCGCGTCCAGGCCAAAGAGCCGAACAACGGGGTCGGACTCGCCTGTAGTACAGACAAAGGCTCGTTCGTGGCCGCCTGTGTCGCCGTCAAGGTCGACCCCGACCGTCGCACGATCGAGGTCAAACACATCTGTCAAGCTTATGAATGCGGCAAGATCCTAAACCCCGCGAACCTGCTCTCGCAGGTCAGAGGAGGGATCATCATGGGCCTCGGGCCCGCCCTTCACGAGGCAATGAGGTTCGAAAACGGCAAAATGCTCAATGCCTCCCTGAGCCGATACCGCGTGCCCCGGTTCTCAGACGTGCCCGAGATGGACATCCATCTCCTCGATCGCCCCGATCTACCATCCGTCGGTGCCGGTGAAACACCGCTGATCGCCATCGCGCCGGCCATCGCCAACGCGGTCTTCGCAGCGACGGGTATCCGCATCCGCGAAATGCCCATCCGACTGCCGGAGCCGACCAGGTCGACATAACGACGACCGAGCATCGGGATCATAATCCAAGGCTCGCGTTACGTAAGGTGGGCACCGTCCTCACAAGGTTTTCCGAGTGCCGGAGGCGGTGCGCCCCTACGAGACAAACGGGGCTGGTGCCGACAAGTGAACGACCTGTCCACGGACTATCCGCACCCTCCCCTGGAAAAACCAGGTGACACTTTCCAAGCGGCGTAGACCTCTGGAGAGCCCCGGTCACTGACCGCGACGATGCGGAACCGCCAACTCTGGCCGATCGGGTCCACAACGACGTTGCGAATACCGACTTACTTCACCCTCGCAGACGCTTTGCCTGGGCCGTAAGCAATCGCTCGGAGCGCAAGTGCGCTCCCAGCAATTGACACGATTCTGGCGCCGGGCATGAATCTTCGTTGAAAACGGGAAGGATTTCGCATATCGTTGCCATCATCGGCTACTGTATCTAGCAAGGAAGTTAGGGATCTACGATGACTAATATCGAGAATCTGAGAACTGCCTATCAGGCTTGGCATGATACGCGCGGAGAAAATATTGACATCTGGATTTCGCTCATGTCTGAGTCTATCGTCATGCGGTCCCTGGCCGAAGGAGACACTGGCATGGAATTCTCTCTGGCACGGCGGGGCCTGAGCGAAGCAAGGCGGTATTTTGCCGAGCTCAGAAACCAGTGGGAATTAATCTCGTTCCTCGCCGATGAATTCTTCAGTCAAGGGGATCGTATCGTCGTCTTCGGACATGGCACGTGGAGATCACGAGCGACGGGGAAAAACGTGGAGTCGCCCCTCGCCCACTTCTGGCGGTTCTGCGGCGGCAAAGCAACCGAGTATTTCGAGTTTCACGACACGGTCCGAGCCTTCACCGCCGCCGCCCTACCGAGTTAGGATCGCCGCCCACCATTCCTCGGCTCCAGGGTTCCCCCCCTCTCTTTGAGTTTCCGAGCAATCGCGAACTTGCCAGGATCTCCCCCCGCAAACATCCTTCTCACTTCGCGAGAAGGGATCGCGCCCGCTCAAACGAATGGTTTTGCTTCGGATCGACGAGCCGCCTTTCAATCTCTGGGCTCAGATCGCCGCGCGTCAAGTGCCCGGAAGCGAGGGCATCAAGGAGCGCCTCTCGCCTGCCGTCATCGCGCAGGAGCGATTCGATCACAAGTCTGCGGTTAGCTTCAGAATAATGCGCGAAGCCTGACAACAGGGCCTGAGGAACGACCAAAGATTGGATATCACCCAGGGCGCTGATGGCCCCCTGCTGTAACTCTGGGTGAACCCCCTTAGTCAGGTAGCGGAAGAGTTGCCCGCCGCGAAGATCCCAGGACTGCGCACCAATCATTCTGAGCGCATCGTAGCGGGTGCCAGTGGGAACGCTCTTGTCATCGGCCATCTTGGATGCAAGGTCGAGAGCACGTTGCCAACGCCGAGAGAGTCGGGGATCACGTCGTACGAGCGTTTCGATCCGCTCACCGGGCCAGGCTCCCGACTGCGTGATGCCGTTGATGAGGCCACCTCCAACGACGACGGCCTGCCAATCCGTCAGCAGAGCCTGATCCTCGGGAAGTGCAACCGCGAGCAGACGGAGGAGTTCCCCTTCTTCGTTGCGACGCCCGGCTGCAATCGCCACACGCCAGATCCAAGGAATCCGACGATACTCCTCCTTCGGATCCGTGCCGAGGCCACGTGACATCGCCGCCACGAGTTCGGCCGCGAGCTCAGGGTGCTCTCCAATGGCGGTTTCGCGTACCGAGCCCTCCTTCGACTCATCGAGGATGACCTCTGCGATCGCGGCGGCGGATTGGCCCTTGCTTTCCTCAAGGGTTTCCTCTCCTTGCGAAAGAGTGGCCGCCCTTGCCGACGCCGGAGTGGCAGCAATCCCCCCGTTCAGGAGAAAAAGGCCCACGATCAGCCACGACCTCATGGGACATGATCGACATCGCCGATTCATTTTCATGTTTTAAACATCCTCATCTACAAACATTTATCGTAGTATTCGACTGGTGTTGAGGAGGACATCCTCACCGGGTCTCGAAGTCTAACGAGGGGTCAAGACCACAGCCCGAAGGTCGAAGAGCGCGCCTTCGATTGGCTTTACGGAGCGCACCTCCAGCCGGTGATTACCAGCGGGCAGGCTCAGCTCTTCGACAAAGAACGAACGGTAATTAGCGTAAGAGCCGGTCGGGCCGACCACGCCTCGAGCTGTTTCATCACCGATCCTGATCTGATACGAGTTCCCTGCGCTCGACTCGGGGCATGCCCACTCGAGAGAGAGAGTGAAGCCCCCCGGTCGATCGACGTGGAAGGTCCAAACGGCTCGATCGTCGCTACTGTGCCAGTAACCCAGGTTTCCGAACTGGGGTTCGAAGATCAGGGTGCTCCCAAAGATCGAAGCGGTTGCCGCATTCAGGCGAATGGTACCGTTAGCCGATTGAACGACCCTTTCGGGGTGATTGCCCAGGATCGATTTAGGATGATCCGACTTGTTCAAGAAGGCGATCAGGTCGGCGAGGTTGGCCGGCGTGAGCTCCCGTTCCAGGCCTTCAGGCATGAGTGACTGACCGGTACTCTTCAGCTCCTCCAGGTCGGTCCTGAGAATGACGTCGGCTTGGTTGTCTTGGCGCTTGAGCGTGATGGCGTTGCCGGTCTCTGAGGCAATCATGCCCGTGACGACCCGTCCATCAATCAATCCGGCCGCATAGTTGAGATAGCGGGCATCCACTTCCCGGTTCGGGTCGAGGATCGCCAAGGAAAGTGCCTCGACCGAGGTATCGGTCAACGCTTCGAGATCGGGACCGACCACGTGTCCCTTGCCGGCGACCCGGTGGCAACCCGCACACGTCTTGCTGAAGAGCTCAGCCCCTCGCGCCGCGTTTCCCGGAAACGCCGCAAGCTGCCGTCGATAGGTGTCGACGACTTCATGCCGCCCTCGTGTCTTGTCGATGGCCAAGATCCGGGACGCACGATGCCGAAGCACCTTGTCGTCGAGATCTCGCAGCCTTTGATGATGCGCGGCATCAATCTCGCCTGAATGAATTTTGCCCGCTTCCAAAGCATCCAAAACGGCGGTGGTCCCTGCCGGTCGAGCCAAGAGGGCATCCAGCACCGTGCCACGCAGGGCCGGCCCGAGGCTCGACCATTGGGCGATCAGACGCTCGTTGGCTCGCGGATCCTGGAGTCGGGCCAACGCCTTGACGACGGCCGCCTGAACTTGTGAGGGACTTCTCGGGCCGAGCAGCTCGCCCAGGAGTGTGACGTCGGTCTCGTAACTCTCGGGCTGACGACCTAGCAAACGGATGGCCGTTGCGCGATCCGCGGGTTTTGCGCGTTCATCTCGGGCCAGAATTGTGGCCTCCCGCACCACGCTTCGAAGCTGATCGGCCTTCGATTTGAGGATCTTCGCGAAGGCCTCACTCGTCCGCCCGGGGCGCTCGCCCGCATCGAGGAGCGTGGCAAGAGCGGCGATCCGCCAAGCCGGAATCGCGTTCCCCTCCCGCCTCGAGCACGCGTCGATGACCCCCAGGAGTTGCTCAGGGCTCGCCGAGGCCGCAACGGTTGTAATCAAAGGTTCGAGCAAGGCCGAGCGGTCCGCGGGTTCCAACTTCGCGGCGAGAACGGCCGAGAGGATCTCGCCGGGCCGACGCGAGGCAGAGCTGAGGACCGCCGCCCTCACCCATTCGTCACCGGCGTCGCGAACGGCGACGCGCCCCAGGGCCTGCCCCGCACGAGCGTCGTCCCACTCTCCCAGGCTCAGGGCTAACTGGTAACGAACCCAGATGTCCGGGTCCTCGACCAACCCCAGAAGCGCCGAACCGATCTCGGGATCAGACCCAAGCCAGCGCTCCGACAGCCGCACGGCCTGCCGGCGCACTCCCGGATGCGGATCCAGGAGCGCAGGGCGAAGCTGAGCGGCCGTCAGCGCCTCCAGACCATCGAGTGCGCATAAAGCCTGCATGCGCCCCTCGGGCTGCCTCCCCTTGTCGGCAAGCATGGCCAGAACGGACACTGCCGACTTATCCTTCCTCTCCACCACGAGTCGCTGAACCAGGTCGCGGAGAGGACCATTCGGACTGTCGATCGCAGCCGCCAAGGCGGGTGTCGCGAGGCCTGCGAGCTCAGGGATATCGCGGGGGGCGAGGTCTTCGCGGACGATCCGATAGATCCGGCCGCGATCGTCCCCCGCGCGGACATCCAGATGGGCGAGCCTGTCGGGGCTAATCCAACGTGGATGTTCAATCACAAACCGATACATATCGACAACATAAATTGCACCGTCGAGTCCCGTCCGCACCTGGACCGGGCGAAACCAGTTATCAGAGGAGGCGAGGAACTCCGAGGTCTGCTCGTCGTCGGCCCGATGCCCTGCGAAAGTGATCCCATCCGGTTTGACGACCTCGCGATGCACCAGATTGTGAACGGGTTCGCAGGTGAACGCATTTCCGAAATACTGAGTTCCGAGGTACGGGTCGCGATGGATCAGTGGACTACAGGCAGAGGTTACCTGGTTCGCGCTCTCAGGATGGTTGTAACGCTCGAGCGTTTTGCTGATCGGATAAAGCCGGTGGCTTTCCGAATCTCGAGGTACATAGACCGAGGGGTGAGGAGCAGCGATGAACTGGTTGCGTCTCGCGTAGTGGTCCGGCAGCGGATAATGCTGGATCAGTGTCCCGTTATTGCCGCCGAACTGGTCCCCCCAGTCATCGCGCACGCGACCTTGCTGTGTCAGGCCCGAAGCCGGCTCGAGGATGTCCGCGTCGGGCTTGATCCGAAAATCACGCCCACCCAGGATCACTTCCTTGCCGGTCTTCTCGCCTCGAATCGTTCCTCCGATCAGCCCATTGGCCCCATAGACCCAGTTGTCGAGACCGTAGGCCAGGCCGTTCACACGCGCCTGGTAATTCTCGGTGGCGAAGCCTTGAAATAGGAGATTCTTCAGGTCGGCCTTGCCGTCGCCGTTGGTATCCTCGGCGTAGAAAAGGTCCGGAGCCGCACAGACGAGCACGCCACGTCCCCAGGCCATCACACCGGTCGGAAAGGGCACGTCTTCCAGAAATGTCGTCACGCGATCATATTTTTGGTCACCGTTAGTGTCTTCCAGATAGGTGATCCGGCCGCCGGGCTTTCCCTTGCCGTCCATCCCGCTGGGATAGTCGCGCATCTCGCAGACCCAGAGTTTTCCATCGGCGCCAAAGTCGATGGCCACCGGGTCGAGCACCAGGGGTTCCGCCGCCACAAGCTCAATGCGGAGTCCGGGCTTCGTACGGAATGATTGCAGAGCCTGCTTGGGGGATTGAGGAGGCGGCATGTCATCGCCACGCGAGGCGAACGCGGCGGGCACGATCGAACGGGCCGTGGTGATGATCCGCTCCTCGACCCCCGGCTTGAGCCGGGTCGGGCGGCCGTAATAGACCATGGCCCCGCCCCCTTCGTACCCACCCTCGCGAAGGATCCGCTCGGAAGGAATGTAGCAAGGGACGTCATTGGCATAGGCCACCACCCACAGTCGGCTCGCGTCGAATTCGGTCTTCAAGCGCAAGGCATAGTCGACCACAACCTCCCCGGCGAGAAAGACCATGGCAAGCTCGTCACCGAATTGCCAGCTTTGAACGACGTAATCGACGTGGTCTTGCAGCGGTTCCCCGCGATCCAACCGCGCCAGTTGCGTGAGCGCGTTATAGCCTGGAAAGCCTCCCTTGGCGATGAGTGCTTTCAGCTCTTCACGCGTCGGCAGCGTATCGAAGGGCAAGTCGACGCGTTGGAGCTTTCCGACCGGAGGCGTGTCGAGAGGTTTCAGAGCCCCTTTCAGAAGCCGTCCCGCTTCATCGGCGATGGCGCGACCGTGGCGACGAGCGGCCTCGCGAGCCATCCGGGGCTCCGGGTTCGCATCGCCGGCGCAGCCGATCAGGACCAGGGCCACCGCCCCGGGATGGTCGGCCTCGATGGCCTCCTGGGCATCCCCGGCCCAGTCGCCGCTGACCAGGTTGTCATTCGGATCGAGCGTCGTGCAATGGCAAGCGTAGCCCACAACAATCGCGACGGTGCTTCCATCCCGGCCGGTCGCACGCAGGACGGGGAGACTTTGATCGACGGGCCCGCCCTTGGTCCGTCGGTTCATCGCGAAGCCGACCCGCCCCTGCCCCCACTCCAACGTCCCCGGTCGTCGATTACGGAGCGCCTCGAGACAGACCTGCTCCAGCTTGTCGATCAGATCTCGTGTATAGCGATCGATCCTCGCTTGCTGATCGGCCGGAATCGGCTTGCCAAAGAGGTTGGGGGCAACGTTGGTCAAACAAGGAGCGCTATGCGAATGGGAGGAACCGAGCGCCAACCGCTCGCGAGCCAGGCCGGCCCGGCGCTTCAGCCTTGCGGCAACTTCCTCGGTGACGGCGTCAGGAATCCCCAGGTTGTCCACGGTGACGAGCACCGAGGGCCCCTGTGCATCCGACCCGATCGCCAGCGCCTTGGCCCAGATCCTTTGCTGGATCCCCTTCGACTCGGAACTGCGCACAGCGTACCCGCTGAGCCGGATCGGACCTTCCGGCGTGATGTCCACGCGAGCGGCCCCCACTTCGATCTCCCGGCCGTCCGCAATGCCCGCGCCAAGGGCGAGGGGTGTGATGCCGAGGGCCAGGATCAAAAGAGCTTTCATATTTCGCAAAACCTTTCAACGTCGTGAACGTCGCACGTTGGGGGTAGCCAGTTCCCGATCATTGGCCTTCTTGAGGTCAAAGTCGAAGGAATTGGCATCCCCTTGCCTAACCTGGGCAGAAAGCTCCGTGCGCGCATTATACTTGGCCGAAACCCTGGAGAGCCTCATTCTCCGTCGGATTCCGGGTGCTTCCTTGGATTCCGCCGATTGCTCAAGTTCCTCAGTGATCATTACCGCATAGCTTCCAGGGATCGGTCCCTGGGCTCTGGGAATCTGGTATTTTCCATCGCGAATCAGGCCGCCGGCCTCCAAGGGCTGCACTGCACCCGAGGCGGTTCGGAACATGATCGCCCCACGCGCGATCGGCTCTCCTTCGAAGGTGACTTTTCCCGAAACGGCTTCGCGAGGCAGGTTGTCCGTCGCCCCGCCACAGCCGATAAGGGCAAACCCGAGCGTCAGAGTCAAGCTCGTTGCTGCCAACGATCGAATCGGTCGCATAGGAAACTTACTCCTGGAGATGACCGGAGAGGCGACGGCCACCTCGGCGGTCGGATCGAGCGGTTCGGCATCGTTTGGCTGATCGCGGGTCAGAAAGGCCCTTTTCCCGCATACGCTGCTCCAGATTTTGATCGGCCCCCGTAGGGCAGGCCCTGGTCTGACTGCTTTCGCGAACAGCCGAGGCCTGCCCTACGAAAGTTCGCATGGCCGTCCAGGAGGACCACATCGCCGACGGCACTCTGCCTCAATAGGCATCCGCGCTGACCACTTCGCCGCCTTGGGTCGTGCTGATGGCACTCCAGGTGTTGAGGTTGATCGAGTTCTTGATGAACTTCACACTGCCGTCGATCATGGCGACGTTGACACCGCCCGAGTGGCGACTACGGGCGCCGAAGTACCAGATGAGGTCGGCCGTGGTGCAAGGTGGATTCTGGGCAAAGGGATAATTGCATTCCCCGGGAAACAACGTGTCGGGAGAAGTGCTGTTGGGCCCAACGATTGCTGTGTATTCTGAAGCAGGTCCCGACCACGAGAATCCGCGAAGATCCCAGACAGATCCATTGCTCTGCCCAACGATCACTTCGGAGAGCATCATCGTGTTGCTCAAACCATCGACGACCGTGCTGAAGGAATACGTTGTCATCGCGGTTCCGTCAGCCCCCCGTTGCTGGTAATTTCCCCCGGCGATATCCACGAAAGGAGAACCGATGTCGGTAAACGGTGCGCCTCGGAATGGTATCCCGTTGAATGACATTTGCTCCATATCGGTGTTGCCGAAGTTGACAACATAATTCTGTGAGGTCACGTTCATCGTCTTGTTGTTGATCGTTTGGCCGATACCGGTCGTGGCGTTATTCCCGCCATCGCTGGGACAATAGAACGCGGAAACACGGGTCGACGTTACCGTGATATTGGCCACGCCGTTATAGCGCAGGGGAGCGTCGACATAGCCCGGGCCCGGTGTGTTGTTTCCGTACGAATTCCAGGAGTTGAACAGCGATGCCTGCTCGACGTAAGGGAGAATAGCGACCTGCCAGTTTCCCCACGCATCACCGTTCATCCCCTGGGGCAACGTTCCCACCGAAGTTTGGTAATTGTGCATCGCGATGCCAAGCTGCTTGAGGTTGTTGACGCACCGCATCCGCCGAGCCGCCTCACGGGCAGACTGCACGGCAGGCAACAACAGGGCAATCAAGACCGCGATGATGGCGATCACGACGAGCAGCTCAATGAGTGTGAATCCAGAACGCCTACGCATAAACTCCCCTCTATTTTTCATCCGATGTGATCCCAGTGGCGACGCGTCACTCATCCAACAGCGCGATCCCACACATCCCGAGGATCTTCCCGGGATGCTCTGCAAGACATGTCGAACTCGAGAATCGCGCGAACGTGGAAAACTTCAAATCAACGATGACAGATCTACTGCAAATCCCACAGCAGGGCACGTCCGGACGATGCCGGCTCATCGCGCGGAGGAAACCCACCGCGATGCCTTCTGGAATCGTGACGAGGCATGCCTTGATGTTTGAGACGTCGATGATCGACGACGCCTCAGCCATGGCGCGGAGCAGGAAAGAGCGTTCTCGTGTCGAAGTTAGCGGTGTTGGGAGGAACACCATTCACGGAGTGGACTGCGAGCCTAAGGCTCGAGTGTCCCCACCTTCGTTGCATCGTCCAAACCACGACTATGGATGGCCTCTGCAAGTCACTCAGGGACGTTGGGAACGGAGAGGAGCGTGTTCCCACCTTGTCCTCTGGAAAATCGCACCACGTGTGACACGATTTCCGCAAAATTCTTCCGTCGCTTCGCAAATCGACGCAAACTTTTGAGAAGAGAAGATTTCGGCGTCAAGAAAAGTATCGAGCGAGCCCCGAAGAATGAAACTCTCGGCCGATGGCCGATTCGGGCAAGGAGCAAAAGCCGTAAGCGGACGAAGAACCGTGCATGCGTTCTGATGTGAGAGATATCACTGTGACCGCTGATACGTTCGAGAGCGTCGTTGAAGCGGTGAAAGGATCCGCACCATGGCGGAGCATCAGGTAGGACCGGAGTTACCGGCCGACTCGGTCGGCTCACCCAGAATCTCTTTGAGCCTGCGCAGGACTCGCGATTTGGACTGGCGCACGGCGGCGGCGGTCACGCCGAATTCCTCGGCGACGATCACGGGCGCTTGACCTTCAACCGAGGTCCGCCAAAAGGCTTGCCATGTGCGATCTTCAAACTCGTTACGTACCAGCCTGAGGGCCTGCTGGTAGATCCCATCGACCACTTCCTCTTCCTCGGGATCCTCCCCCTCAAAAGGCGCATCCCCCGAACGCGCCGGGACGAGGAGAAACTTGTGATAGAAGTCAGTCCCCCCTTCCCCTTGGTACTGCCCCCGACGGAAAAGGGTGAGCACCTTGTTGCGAGCGATCCCTCGGAGCCACCCTCGGAAGGTGTCCCCTTCTCGTTCGCGGCGGAAACCTTCCAGGCCGGCGGAGACGGCCTGGAAAACCTCTTGAAAAATGTCTTCGCTATCTTCTCGGCTCACTCCCCAGCGTCGACACCAAAAACGCAGCAAAGGTGTATACAGAGCAACCAGGCGCTGCCAGGCGTCCTGATCATGGACCTTGATCTGTTCGAGGAGCGTCATCGACGTTAATCGGCCGGGCTCGTCGATGAACTTGGGATTGAGGGGGGGCTTGGACAAGAGTGACCCTCCTGGGCAATCGCATTCAGATCGGTGCGTGGGGGCGAAAGGCTATCGCTTCCCTTGACGAGCCAAGGCGGGGCGTTCCTCCCTTCCCGAGAAAAGTGGACCGCATCGAGGTTTGAGATCGTGTCACGATCCGGAGATTTTATAGATGAGGACGCAAATCCGAGTTCGTTCCGGAATGACAAGACTCGGCGGTCTCCCAGCTAAAAATCCAAGTTTCTCGGGCAGTTCATCGGAACACATTTCTGCTACGATTTCAGTCTACCAGGGGGGTTGGGAAAATCAAACGTGCAAAGAGACGTCTGTCTGACTGACGAAGAGTTGGCCGCCTTCCACCTTGGTGAGTTTCCGGATCCGGTCCTCGAGTCGATCCGGCGGCACCAGGAATCGTGTCCTTCATGTGAACTCCGGGCTCAGCGGCTGGATGATCGGACCGACGCGGTGGTTGTAACCCTTCGCCGCTCGGCAAGGAGGCAAGTTTCGGAAGGAGCCGCGACCCAAGCAGGCAGCAACGGCCGAACTTCAGCCCCGCGGACCGAGCCGTTGAACGCGGAGCCGAGCCCCCAGGGGAGGCGAGACGACTACGCCGACCGCTCATCCTCCGAGCGTCCCGAGTGGTCCCGAGGAGCCGGGACGATCGACCGAATCGATCGGCCTCCCCCCAATTTGCCCGACTATGAGGTTGGGGAATTCCTCCTCGGCAAAGGGGGCATGGGAGTCGTCTACAAGGCGAGGCACCTCAAGCTCAACCGCATCGTCGCACTCAAGATGATGGCCGGTAATTCGAGTAAATACTCGGCTATCTTTCAGAGCGAAGCCAAAGCCGTGGCGCAGTTGCAGCATCCCAACATCGTCCAGATCTTCGAGATCGGCGATTATGAGGACCAACCCTTCTTGGCGCTCGAATTCGTGGATGGCGGTTCCCTCGAAGCGAAGATCGCCGGCACGCCCCAGCCGCCGCGACGCGCCGCGGAAATGCTCCGCACGCTCGCTCTCGCCGCCGACTACGCTCACCGTCAAGGGATCGTGCATTGCGACCTCAAACCCTCGAACATCTTGATCAGTCCCGAAGGCGTGCTCAAGCTGACCGACTTCGGCGTCGCCAAGTGGGGAGAGTCGGACGACCGCTGGAACCAGGACGGCCCCATCATTGGAACCCCGCGCTACATGGCCCCCGAACAAGCCAGTGGCAGGAATGATCATGTCGGTCCGGCGACCGACATCTATAGCCTGGGCGTGATCTTATACGAGATGCTCACCGGCCGAACGCCGCATTATTCGGCAACCTCGTTTGAAACCCTCACGCTCGTTTGCGAACAAGAACCGGTCCCCCCTCGTCAGCTTCAGCCCAGGCTCCCGCGTGACCTGGAGACGATCGTCCTGAAATGCCTTCGAAAGGAGCCTGCCAAGCGCTACACCGACGCCAAAGCCTTGGCCGAGGACCTCGAGCGATTCCTTTCCGGCAAACCGATTCTCGCACGTCCCATCGGCCTCGCCGAGCGCTCGCTGAAGTGGGCCAAGCGGCACCAGATGGTCTCAAGCCTGATCCTCCTCAGCATCCTCTGGCTCACGACTACCGGCCTGATCTTTTGGCGCTACCATACGACGCTCCATGCCTACTACACCGAACTCAAGAACGCGGGCCTGATCGAACCGAAATCGATCCCCGGCAATCATCCCGAGACCGTCACACAAGGCCCGGGAGGCACGATTCGCCTGAGCGCCGAGACGGCCGCAATCTATGGAAACACGCTGGTCTACGAAAGCCATTTCGGCAACCTCGGCTACTGGCATAGCGGCAGCGACCGGGCCGCTTGGACCTTTCGTGTCACACGTCCCGGCACATTTTCACTTTATCTCGAATACTCGAGCACCGACCAATCCTCCGGAAATACCTACGAGGTTCGCCTGGACGACAGCTTAATCCACCATGGAACCGTCGGCACCACCGGAGCCTTTGCCAATTTCCGCACGTCCTTCATGCGCGAGTTAAACCTGACACGAGGCACTCACCGCGTTGAGATTCGTGGTGCCCACACTCTCATCAACGCCCTGTTCGACCTCCGCTCCGTAACTCTCGTCCCCACGAGCGGTCTGTCCACCGCCCTTCGGCGATAGGTAGAACTTCTTGGCTTAACGTTACAGAGCCTCAAACTTTCGTTATCACATTTGCTATAATGATATTATGTGAATTTCTATATGTTTAAGATGATCTACTTTCAACGATCACCAACCCGCTCTTGCTGCGCTCCGTCTCGATGACTTGGTTCGTTTTGTCGACATCCGACGAATCCCGAGGATCCCCGAACCGGAGCGAAACCAACATCAGCGAGACAGCGGCCCTCATTCAAACCGCGAAAACGCCTTCTCATGCGCCGACATGAGATAAGATCGTGGCACATGAAACCCAAACACTCCACTTGCACAACCGGTTCGCGAAATGTAGGGTGATTATGGTCTCGCGGCCGGTCCCTCTGGGTCAAGCCGCGCGGCCTCATTCCCATCGACGGTCCGAATTGATTCGTGAAAACTGGAGCGCGATGAAGATCTCCTCATCGGAGAGCTTGCTGCGATCGGCCGCCGGAGTGTGCCTGACACTCCTGGTCTGCCTCGTCATCGCTCCTTCGCACGTCCAGGCAGGCTGCTCTTCGCATCTGGTTTACGATCCGACCCCTGGTCTGGGATCAGAACTGATCGACCAGTTCATCCGTGTCGGGACATCAGCACCGATAAACTCAACCTCCCCTCGCGGCACACCCAAGCAGCCCCCCTCCTGCTCTGGGCCGTCGTGTTCGAAGTTACCAGCGCTGCCCACACCGCCTTCCGTGGCCGAAACACGTTATATCGAGGTTTGGGCCCTTCTCGAACCCCTGGTTCCGCTCCCTTCGCTCAAGTCCACACTTTTTCCTCCCGCTCATCGGGACTTCCACACCATCCATGTGGGTCCCTCGATCTTCCATCCACCCCGCTTCCTCGACAGTCGTCGCTCGGCCTGAAGTCTTGCCTTTCGTGCAAAGAGGTTGCTCAGGCACGCTTAACGCGTTTTGAGTGGCTCTTGCCTTGCGATCTTCGGTTGGTTCGTGGGCTCGCTTCTGCGAATTCAGCCGAATTGCGCGAGTAGGGAACCGCGAAGTCAGCCCGAGCGATGCCGAGATCAATTGACTCCGACCTGCTTTGCGAACAAAACAAACGATCTCGACGGGCTTCCTTGTCCGACGTCACAGGCACAAGCCCGTGAGAGGCTTCCTGTAGCATCGGGCCGTAAGCCGGTCTATCGTCGCTGCCATCGTTTTATGCTCGCAGCAGCATGTTCGCAAATCAAGGAATGAGGGAACGGAACCCGGACCCGCTTTGCGAGGCTCTTCGGTGCCTGTCTCTCGTTCGGGCGGCGTCCGCAGTTTGCCGGTTCGCCCCTTGAGCTCCGGACTGATCTCCGGTCAGGGATCCGTCTTCATCGATTACCAACGACCGGCGCTCCGCGCCTTGGTCAGGGTCTTTCCGCGCTCGCGATTGTCGAGGACCTTGCCCATTTTGACCCACCATATGATCCCGAAGGAGGGTTCCATGAGACAGCATCGTCAGGCCTTCACACTCATCGAGTTGCTCGTCGTCATCGCGATTATCGCCGTGTTGATTGCTCTTCTACTTCCTGCGGTTCAAGCCGCCCGAGAAGCGGCACGCCGCACTCAGTGCGTCAACAACCTGAAGCAGATCGGCTTGGCCGTACACAACTACCATGACACCCGAGGAGCACTTCCGGGAGCCGATCTGGTGTACAATGGCACGGAACTGTCAGCGTTGACCCATCTGCTCCCCATGATGGAGCAAAATACGCTCTACGACTCAGTCAATTTCAACTTCAAGTACGACGACCCGTCGAACAGCACCGCCATGGTTGCTCGTGTGAACACTTTCATTTGCCCTTCGGACGCGGCCGACCCGCATCCCGAGTTTGGCGGCCAGACGAACTACATGGCCGACATGGGAAGCTGGATCGTCTGGCAAGCCGCGGATGGACCGAACACCGCATTGGCAGCGCCCAACGGAGTCTTCTACGGCAATAGTGCCACGCGTTTCGCCGATATCACCGACGGGCTGGCGAATACCGCGATCTTCAGCGAACGGATCATGGCCGACTTCACCACGGGGCACGTCAGCCCGATCGCCGATGTCTTCTTTTCACCGGCCGCCCCTACCACTCTCAATGATGCCATGCAGTTGTGCCAGGCCATCAACATCCTCGACCCCGGTAGCCAGTTCCCGCTGTTCATGGGCGCTCCTTGGCTCAATGGTCAGCATGTTTTCCAGCATGTGACCGGCCCAAACACGAGGTCTTGTGGCTTTTTCACCGCGCTTCGTGCGATCATGCCGCCAAGCAGTCGACATGCGGCGGGAGTCAACGTGCTCAACGGCGACGGCTCGGTCCGTTTCGTGAAAGACTCCGTGAATCTTGCAACCTGGCGGGCATTGGGAACTCGAGCCGGTGGCGAAATCATCAGCTCCGACTCGCTCTGATGAGTGTCAAGGGAGGCCGCCCACGATGTCGACACGCAGAGTGAATCCCCTTCGCCTCATCGTCTCGCTACTTCTCTTCGGGTGCTCGGGTTACCAGCACGCTGAGTCCGTCGACGCCGAGCGTGCGCGAGCTACTCTCAAGGTATCCCTCGACGCCTGGAAGAGCGGGAGCAGTCCTACGGCCCTCAAAGCAGGTTCACCGTCAATCATGGTCCAAGACCTGGACTGGATCACCGGCGCCAAACTGATCGACTATCAAGTCTCCGGTGATGGTCGTAAGCGGGAGGCTAATCTCTTCGTCCCCGTGAGGCTGACCCTCCGAACCCCCAAGGGCCGGGAGATCAAGAAGGACGTCTCGTACATCATTGGGACAAGCCCGTCGCTGACGATCTACCGGGCATTTCACTGAATGCTGGTTGGTCAAGGAGGACCAACTCGGCTCTTGCTACAATTTGCTTCCATGATGAGCGTGATCGATACGAACTTCGGCTCCATTCCGGCGAGGATGTCGCCAACGATCGTCGCATCGACCGAGAGGATCCCGACAACCTGTTTCTCACCTGTTTTTCAAAGGGATAAACATGGCTCATATTAAGCTCCCCGAAGGCATCCCCGGCATCATCGGGCCGATGACCGCGTTCCCTGACACCGAGCGCCATCTGAGTGGTCTGGCCGAAACCCTGCTCCGCGGCCCTTCGTCCTTGTCTGCCGCCGAGCGCGAACTGATCGCCGCCTATGTCTCCTCGGGCAATGAATGCGAATTCTGCACGCGATCGCACGCCGCTGCTTCGCGCTCTCTCTACGGAGAGGCGTGCGACGTGGTCGACCGGACGCTTGCCGATCCGCAAGCGGCACCGATCTCCGAGAAAATGAAGTCGTTGCTGGCCATCGCCGGCAAGGTTCGCCGCGATGGACGGCTGGTCAACGACGATGACATCGCGCAGGCCCGCGCGAACGGAGCCGATGACAAGGCCATCCACGACACGGTCCTTATCGCGGCGGCCTTTTGTATGTACAATCGCTACGTCGATGGCCTGGCGACCTGGACCCCCAAGGATCCCGAACTGTACCAAGCCATGGGAGAGCGATTGGCCACACACGGCTACATCAGGCCCAGAGAAACTCTACGGTAGTTCCGAACGCCCCTTGCCGAAAGCGCTTCCCTTGATCGCTCGTCATCCGCTTTACCAAGATAACTACAATAGTTGGCGAGCGGCGCCCGCCCGATCGGGATTGTCAACGATGTGCAGGAATTCACCAAAAAGTCTAAATTTTTTCAATCTTTTAGGCTTTCTGAATTTCCTCCGGTCCTCTTTCTTGGTGCACGGTTCTGACTTAACATATGGCAATTCGCGCGATCTTTAGGAGATGGCATCATGGTCGATGATGAGCGCCCCCGACGGTCCGGCTGGTCCAAGGCAATGGTGATCGGTCTGATCTGTCTACTCGCTGGCGTGGCGATCGGCCGCCGGGGAGCAAGTCCCAAGACAGGCGGAGACCTGGAATGGCGAGACGTCGATACCTTGAACCAGATGTACGTGGTGCCGAGCAGCTATAACTTCGTCGAAACTAACAAGTTGTATGAGAACCAGTTGCTCGATCTCATTCACGACCAACTGCTCCATTACGACCCGGTGGAAGACGAGCTCGTCCCCAGTTTGGCTCGCACTTACGAAGTGTCGTCCGACGGCCTGACCTGGACATTCCACCTCCGCGAGGCCCAAACTCCGGACGGCACCAAGCTGAGTGCCGAGGATGTGGTTTTCTCCTATAATCTTTGCCTCGACTCGCGATTCGACTGCAAAAAACGCGGTAACTTCATCATCAACGGCAAGCCCATCGAGGCCAAGGCGACCGACTCCTTGACGGTCACCTTCCGGCTCCCGGAACCGTTTCACTCCTTCCCCTGGGCAATCGCCGGAATCTTCATCGTGCCTCGTGAGACCTTCTCGACGGTCTCCGAGAGCGAAACGTCCTTCCGCCAGGCGGTTGGCGTGCAGCAGCCCGATCCCAAGTATCTTCGAGGGTTCGGCCCTTATTTCGTCGAGTCGCAGGACACGCAAGAAGTCCGCCTTGTCCGCAACGACAAGTTCTGGGGCCGAGGTGACGACCAGGCGCCTCACCCCTCAATGCGGCAGATCAATCTCGTCTTGCGCAAAGAGGATGTCACCTCCGAGCTCGATTTCGTACGCGACCAACGCTTCGCGTATCGCCAGGTCGCCCCCATGGAAGCCGGGCGCTTGCAGAAAGATCCACGCTTCGAGATCCTCGACCGTGGCCGAGGTGGCGGCTGTTTCTTTTTCTGGGTGAATCAGAACCCGAAAGCTCCTTGGGGCAAGACGTATCCGAACCGTTTGGCCCTCTTCCAAAATGAGGAGTTCCGCCGCGCCCTCGCGCACGCGATCGACCGTTACGCCATCATTCGCCGGGTCTATAAAGGTTTTGCCGAGCCTTTGTATGGTCCTGTCTCTCCGGCCTTCCGCTGGGCTGCCTCTTCGGAGGAGTTGCAAGAGGTGACCCCCAAGACCGACCCCAAAGAGGCAATCGCCAAGCTGGCCAAGCTCGGGATCACTCCCGGCGAGCCCGGTCCGGAGGGCAAACGTTGGCTAACCTATGAGGAAGGGGGAAAGCGGATCCCCCTGGAAATTGAGATTCGGACCTCCAAAGATGTGGAAGACCGGCGGCGACGAACGGCCGAGGAGATCAAGTCCCAGCTTGAGGAGATCGGCATCCGCATTCGCGTGGTCGAAGAGCGCTTCGGCGAAATGGTTACACGGCTCGACAAGACGTACGACTACGAGGCCGCCGTGATGGCCCTGGAAGGGATGCCCAACGCGGCCGTCCTCCGCTACTTCTTCGAGAGTTCGGGACCGATGCACTTCACCAACCCCTACCAAAAGTCCCCGGCCACCGCGTGGGAGAAGCGCGTCGACGAGTTGTTCCAGCTCTATGCCACGTCCCCCGACGTCGTCACCCGTGACCGGGCGATCCTCGACTTGCAAAAGACCTGGGTCGCCGCTCAGCCCGCTTTTCATCTCCTCAACGATCGCAGGCTCGTTGCCGTCCGTCGCGACTTCGAGATCAACGGCCTCACCTCAACCGGCCGAGCCACCGATCCCGTACTCCAGCGCACGGTCATCGAGAACATCCGCCTCCGGCGCTTGACCCCTCGCTAAATAGGCCATCATGTCACCATGAAAGGACTCAAGCGTTTCTTGAAGACTTTGCTCGTCCTCGTCGTCTTCGGGGCCTCGGCCGTCACGTCGACGTTCTTCATCGTCGCGCAGACCGACGAACTCGCCGACGACCGTTTGCGGATGAGCAGCGAACGAGCTCCGGAACCCAAACCCACCGCGCCTCGCTTCGGGCGGTGGGTTCAGACGGTTGTGGGTTCGGGCTTCCAAGACTTCGGGCAGTCGCACACCGGCCCGGTGAAGAATGTCCTGGCCGACCGGCTTCCCGTCACCGCATCCATCGGCTTCTTGAGTTGGGTACTGGGTTGGGGATTCGGGCTCGTCGTCGCCATCTTGCTGGCGACCCGTTGGCGCGACTATGCCACGTTTCACCAGGAGCGGCTTTACCCGATCGTCCACGCCCTGCCCTCCCTGATCATCGTGATCCTTTTCTACCTGATCCTGGTGCAGTTCGAGCCGAACCCGAGTCGGTTCCTTCGCACGGTGGTCGGCATCCTTAGCCTCACGGTCTTGTTGGTGCCCAGTGCGACCGCGCTCTGGCTGAACGGGATCTTGCGTATCCTCGATCGCGAGTATGTCCGGGTCGCTCGAGCGCGGGGCATCTCGCCCGGGTTATTGTGGAGGCGGCATATCATGCCCAACGTGCTGGTCTCGTCGGGCATACAGACGCAGGCGGTCTTCAGCCTCTCTGCTCTCGTGGTAGGTTCGGCCTTCGTCGAAGGGGTGTTCCGGCTCGGCGGAGTGGCCGAGGCTTTCATCGAAGGAGCCACGCGAGGCCAAGCGGAGCTTGCCGGCTTCGCCACCCTGCTCTACTTCCTGGTCACGGCCGTGGGCGTGCTGCTCGCCGAGGCCGTGGTCATCTACCTCGATCCCGACGGAGAGATCGGTCGTGAACGTCAGAGTGCCTAGGGGAATCGAGGTCATCTCGCTTGCGCCGATCGTTTTCCTCCTCGCAATCGCCATCGCACCGGGATGGTTGAGCCCGGTCCCATCACGACATAGCGACAGCTTTCTCCCGCCAAGCTGGTACGAATCGTCTTCCGACGGGGCCTGGTACTCTCTGGGGACCGACTACCTCGGACGCCCCTTCGCGCCCGTCCTTTGTGGCGCCCTGAGTGATACGTTGCGGATCGCCTTGTTGGGGACATTGCTGGCGGTGACCGGCTGCCTCGCCCTGGGGGTGATTCATGGCTCGATTGCCTCGCGAGGCCTCGAAGCCCTGATCGCAGCCGGCAGTCTGGGAGTCATGGCGATTCCCGAAGCGGCCGTCCTGATCACGATCGCCACAGCTTGGCCTCGCACAGCGCCTCCGCTTCGCGTCAACGCGAGCATGGTGGCCGTGCTGGTACTCTTTGCCGTGCCAACCGGTGCTCGCTTGATCGCCGAGCGTGTTCGCGCCCTCGGAAAGACCGGTTTCGTGGCCGCCTCACATGCTTATGGGGCCACCCCTTTCCACACTTTTCGTCTGGAAATTTGGCCTCACTTGAGGGAAGACGTCGCCTGGATCGTGGCCTCGGTGCTCCCCCGCTTCGTGGCCGTCGAAGTCGGTCTCGCTTACCTGGGGGTGGAATATCGCGAATTCGAGGGGCTCGGCAGAACCCTCACGAAGAGCTTCAACAACCTGGGCATCGGAACGGCCGTCTTTCAGATGCTCGTCACGATCCTCGTCATTGTCGGCTTGGCGTTGCTCCCCCAACTCCTCCTCCGAGCTTTTGGACTCTCCCAGTTCAGGGGGAATCTGCCATGAAGGGATCCGAGGCACTCGCCATTCGAGGCCTGACCGTCCGCAACCCTCGGGGGCAAAAGATCCTCGACGGGGTGGACTTCACCCTTCGGGCCGGCGAAATCACGGCCCTGGTGGGGGAGACCGGCAGTGGCAAAACGACTCTGCTCAACAGTATCCTCGGCTTACTCCCCAGAGGGCTCGCCGTCGTCGGCGGCTCCGTGGCGCTCGACGACGGGAAACCGATCGACCTGCTCCGCCTGAGCCCGGACGCGCTTCGGCATTATCTCGGTCTTCAGGTTGGTTACGTACCCCAAGACGTCCGATCAGGTCTCAATCCGTTGATGTCCGCAGAGGCCACCGTTTTCGAAGCCGCGCAACGGCGGCCCGAGCCGGCGCGCGAGCGCATGACCTCGGCCCTACTCCGAGCGGGACTGTCGGAGCGCTTCGTGGAACAGGACGCGAAGCGACGGCCGGGCAAGCTTTCGGGCGGACAGTGCCAGCGGATCTTGATTGCGCAGGCCATCGTCAACGAGCCTCGCGTCCTACTCCTCGACGAACCAACCGCCTCGCTCGATCCTCCAACCCGCCGCGAGGTCCAGGCCACCATCCGACGTCTGGCCGGCGATCACTGCGCCATCTGTCTGGTGACGCACGACATCTCCGCACTGGCGGGCTTGGCCGACGCGATCGCCGTCATGTACCTCGGTCGAATCGTCGAATCGGGGACCGCCGACGCCGTTTTGCGCCAACCCCTCCATCCTTACACCGTCGGCTTACTCAGTTGCGTGCCCCGACTCGACCGTCGCGAGCGGATCCTACCGATCCCCGGGGAAATACCGACTAACCTTGACGAGCTATCGGGCTGCCGCTTCCATCCCCGTTGTGGATCGAGCCAGGACCAATGTCGTTCCGACGCGCCTCAACTCCTCGAGATCAGCTCCATCCGAAAGGTGGCGTGTCATGCCGTCGGCCCCGCAGCTCACTGAGAACGTGCTCGAATTGCGCGACCTCGCCTTCTTCCACCCGCCGTCGTTTAGAGGTCAGCCGTTCCGCCTCCACGTTCCAGCGCTCGACATCCGCGAGGGCGAAGTCCTCGCCCTCTGCGGGCCAAGCGGTTCCGGCAAGTCCACTTTGCTGGCCATCATGGCCGGGTTGCTGCGTCCCGAAAGCGGGCAAGTCACACTGGCCACCGCGAATGGACCAACGGAGCTCTTCAGCGGGACCCAACACGAATGGCGCCGACTCCGCCGCTACTTCGGCTTCGTGCATCAGGACCCGCGCGAATCCCTGAACGACCGGCGCAACGTCGCCGACATTGTGGCGGATCCACTCCAGATTCATCGCCTGGCGGGCATCCCCACCGATTTCGAAGGCCGAGACACCACTCCTTGGTGGCCTCTCGCCCCTTCGCGTATTCGCCACGAACGCCTGGCGCTTGCCGTCGCCACGCTGCAACGCGTGGGGATCTCTGGTGACCAGGCCGAACGCAGCCCTGCGGCCCTTTCCGGCGGTCAGCGTCAGCGGGTGGCCATCGCCCGCGCGCTCGTGGCTCAGCCCCGGCTGGTCTTCCTTGACGAGCCGACCAGTGCGCTCGATGTCTCGGTTCAAGCGTCGATCGTCGATCTCCTTCGCACCCTCCGGCGCGAGAACGAGCAGACGTCTTACGTGCTCGTCACTCACGACCTGCCTCTCGCTCGCCAACTCGCCGATCGCGTCGCCATTCTCGACCAAGGTCAGATCGTCGAGCTCGGCGACGTCGATGATGTCTTCCAACAGCCAGCCTCGGCAACGACCCGCGAGCTCCTCGGCATCGCGCAGAATGAGCTGGACGCACTCGGCGACGACTCCGATTGATCCGCCCCAGCTTCCAAGAGAGAGAACCTCTCTGCGAACTCGCTCAGTCGGCAGACGTTTGGAAACGGCTGGAGAGTATCGCGGTCACATACCCATCCGTCCGTAACAACAAACTTGTCGACTCCATCGCCATTATTAAAAGAACTCCAATCAATCCTCACGATTTGACATATTAGGCCGACGGTTCGATCTTCTCGAGGGTGAAGTATCGTGACGAAGGTCTGCAGGCCTACTTTTCGGACCAGCGAAGCCACTCGCTAGGGTCGGCATCGCTCGGCATTCGCCAATCGCCGCGCGGTGAAAGGCTCACGGACCCAACCTTCGGACCGTCAGGAAGACACGACCGCTTGAACTGCTGACTGAAGAAGCGACGGTAAAAGACTCGGAGCGTCTCTTCCACTCGCTCTCGAGAGAACGGCTGCGTAAATTCGGCAAAGGCACTCAGAAAGAGAATCTTCTCCGGCGAATACCCACAGCGCACGGCGTGGAACAGAATGAAGTCGTGGAGTTCGTAAGGGCCAAGCACGTCCTCGGTGGATTGCTCGATCTCACCGCCGTCGCCGACCGGTAACAATTCGGGCGAGATGGTCGTCGCCACAATCGAGAGCAGCGTATCGCGCACCGGTCCCGCCTCGAATTCCTCGCGGGCCGCGTAGGCGACGAGAAACTTGACGAGTGTCTTGGGAATCGAGCAGTTGGGGTTGTACATACTCATTTGGTCGCCATTGTAGGTGCTCCACCCCAAAGCCAACTCCGAAAGGTCGCCGGTTCCGATGACAAACCCCTTGGACATGAGGAGAAAGGTGCGAAGCCTTGCCTGCACGTTTTCGAAGACCAGGTCTTGACGTTGCTCCCGAGGCACGCGCACAAGCGCATCCCGAAAGGCATCAAGCTCGAGATTACGGCAGTCGACTCCAAAGGGAGCATGATTCAATTCTTGGAACGCGCTTAACGCGAGGCCGCTGATATCGATCGTCTCGTGAGCAATCCCGAGTTGCTCCATGAGTCGGAGGGCGTTGTTCTTCGTCCGAGGAGTCGTGCCGAAGCCCGGCATTGTCAAGCCTTGGATCCGGCGCCGGTCGAAGCCGAGCATGTCGCAGGTCTTGACGGCAACCAGCAGGGCAAGCGTCGAGTCAAGTCCTCCCGAGATGCCGATATTCAGGAGGGTTCCCGCGGGTAGACTCTCAATCCGCTTGGCCAAGCCCGCGCACTGAATCCCGAAAATCTCAGCGCAACGGCGATGGAGTTCCGGGCCCTCAACGGGTACGAACGGCGTTCCCGGTACGAACCGTTCCAAACCTGTCATCTCGTTCGTGAGCACAAAGTCGACGAAACGGAAAGGAGCGAGGTATTTCAAACAGTCGTCGAAACTCGTGGTAGAACGCCGGTCGGTTCCCAACTTCTCGACATCGACGTCCTGCGTGATAAAATACGAATCCCTGTGGATGGAGCCTCCATCACCGACCCGTGGCGACTCCTTGAGCAGCCGCCCGTTCTCGGCGATGAGGCAGTGCCCACCGAAGACCAGGTCGGTTGTTGACTCGGTCGGCCCCGAACTAGCGTAGGCGTACGCGGCGATGCATCGCCCCGACTGCCCGACGACCAAGTCAGCGCGGTACTGACTCTTGCCGATCGTCTCGTTACTCGCCGAAAGATTGAGCAAGACCGTTGCGCCAGCGATCGCCTGCACTGAGCTCGGCGGGATCGGCATCCAAAGATCTTCACAGATTTCGACCCCAACCACGATGTCTTTGCCGGCCCGGAAAAGCAGGTCGATTCCGAAGGGAACAGCAACCCCTCCAAAGTCGACTTCCTTGGGCTCCTTGCCGACGGCCGAGCTAAACCAGCGACTCTCGTAAAATTCCTTATAGTTGGGAATCAACTGCTTGGGCACGATTCCCAAAACCGCTCCATCGCTCATGACAACCGCGGCATTATAGAGGCTGTTCGTGATGGCGATCGGCAACCCTACGACGACCAGTTGTTTACGTCCCTTCGTCACCTCGAGGATCCGTAGCGTAGCTCGAACTCCGGCCTCCAGGAGCGCCACCTGACCGAACAGGTCGGCGCAGGTGTACCCGGTGACAACGAGCTCCGGGAAGAGAACGATGTCGCTGTCACCAACCTGCTCGAGAATCCGGACGATCTCGTCGCCATTCGCGGAGGGATTACCCACGGACGTCTTTGGGGCAGCGCAAGTGACCCGGACGAAGCCATACTGATTCATTCTCGACTTCTCTCCAACAACCGACAGAGATCAAGCGAACCGCATCCCGCCGGCCTAGCTTCGACATCATCTGGCGTAGAACTGGGATTAGTAACGCTTGCCTTGAACACCCTCGGCGAAAATGAGCTATCTGAACAACGGACTATTGTCACCTGTTGGCTTACGGGAAGCCGAATGCCCACGGCAAGGGCTACCTTGAAAAACTCTGCCCAGCATAACGCCATGCTAGCGTAGGGACCTCACTGAAAAAAAGACCACTAACGGCCACGGCTTCTCCAGAGCGGGCACCATTTCATTTTTACGTGGCGCGGTTTGTGTGATATTTCTAGAGAAAGATTTCAAGATTGAGGAAAACAAGTGGCCTGATACAACCTTCCTGATTCGCTCGGCCTACCCTCCTTCACCCTTCGAATCGATAAGCGACGCCACCGCAGTTGATTCGAGATCGACCGAACAGTCAGCGGCTTCAAGAACAACCCGGATTCCACCTGCGTCAGTTTCGTACTCGTCAAGCCTGCACAGAGCGCCGGATAGGAATGTCCGCACAAGCTCACACCATTCACTGCGATGTCTAGACGTGTTCTCATGACTTTCGACGGGATTTTTGCTGACTTTTGTAAAGAAAGTTTGCATGGGCAAGATCCCGACGATATCTCAAGACCAGAATCGTGAGCATGACAGGGTCGCAAAGACCGATCGTCACACCGGAGTACAAGTTTTTTGGCTTAAGAAAAAGGGTCTTGGTGTCACAGTCAAACGATAAGCAGGTAAAAAGAGTGAGCGTTGAACCTGCCTACCGCCACCACCGCACGCCGAACCGCCTCCGCTCTGCGCAATCAAAAGTGGTAATCGCCTCTTGACCCGGATTTCTCGTCATGGCATTGTCGGTCGACCTCGCCGAACCTGCCGCTAAAATCGCTACTATCCCGCCGAGCCTTCCAATGATCGAGACATTGCAAACCGAACGATTAGTTGGCGAGCGAATCCGGCCGGAGGATCGTGAAGATCTTTTGATGATGCACTCCGACCCCAGGGTCATGGTCACACTGGGTGGGATCCGTTCGACCGCCGAGTCGGATCGATTCTTGAACGAGAGTCTCGAACACTGGAATCGTCACGGTTTCGGCCTTTGGGTTTTCCGGGAACCGGATCGTGGTCGCTACGTCGGCCGTGCGGGCTTGCGGCATGTGGAGGTGGGCGGAGCTCATGAAATCGAGTTGGCGTATGCTCTCATGGCCGATTATTGGGGTTGCGGTTTGGCCACGGAGCTGGGCCGCACGCTCCTCAAGCTCGCATTCGGCCCGTTGGGGATGGGTCAAGTCGTCTGCTTCACGTTAACGAGCAATCGTGCCTCACAACGTGTGATGGAAAAACTTGGTTTTACTTTCGAACGTGAGATCATCCATCTCGGTTTTCCCCACGTACTCTTTCGCATTCAAGTCACGGATTCGAACACGGACTCGCACAAATCTTGATCGCTTGGAAAAAGCCATCGTCATGCACCGGAGAGATATTGACAAGCAGCTCAATCATCATAACAATTCACGAGATGAGGTTCTTTCAGGCCACGGCGCTGTGACCTTAACTGTTCCACAAGCCGACGAAGTTGTGAGCCTGGTCCACGAGACGGTCAGGCTTGGTCTGAGCGTACCTTTACCCTTTTTTTTACAGGGCGAGCGAAACACAACGCGATTTGCTCGCAGTTCATTGTCAAGCGGAGGAGGATTGGATGGCAACCGCGACGGGTGGGAAGACTTCAGCAACCAAGGCAAGCAAGACGAAGAAGGAAGCCGCGGAGCGCCTCAAGCTGGCGCAACGGGCGGCCACGCTGCTCAAGCAGGTGAGCGATCCCACCCGACTTCAGGTGATCCTCATGCTCGATGAGGGCGAGAAGCACGTCGGTGCCCTGAGCGAGCACCTGAACCAGAGCCAGCCCGCCGTCAGCCACCACCTGGCTCTCCTGCGTCACGGCGGAATCATCGCTCCTCGTCGCCAAGGCAAGAACAACTTCTACGCCCTGACGGAAGTTGGAGAAGACCTGGCCAAAGTCGTCAAGACGGTGATTGCCTAAGCCGCGCAGTTCATTCCGTGAGCCTTTGGCCATGTGACAACTACCCGTTGGTCGTCACGTGGCCTTTTCTTTTTCTATCAACGTGAACACCTTCTCACTCTCAAGCTGCATCCGCCCAATCGCGCCAAGCATGACAAAGCGATGATTCCGTGATCACAACCCTACCGATTCGCACACAACCGCGCCACACCCCTGGGATTCTCTGCACACGCTTCACTCCAACCCTTTTTAAGCCAATTTGCATGTCACTCAGTCTCGATGACTCACATCAAGCCACGAGTTGATCAGCAGCGAATCCACACAGGCGCTGGCGCGTTCACCCATTTTTCATCGCCGAATCGTGGGACAAGCGACAGCCTTGATAGACGACTGGCCTGAGGACGATGGATCGCCCGGCAACCGCTCAAAGCCGTTAGCACGACACCTGAGGATCCTAGAGCGGATTGCGATGGGATCGCCCACGAAATCCCGGAAGATCGGAGTGAAATCCCTGGGATCGATGTGTTGGACGCACCATCAACCGATGCCATGTCGATAGGCGGATGGGGTAGCACCGATGGACAAACCATCAGTGACACCCCACCGGCCTCTTGACTTCCTTCGAGTCCCAGGGTCACTCTCTGGCCTGTGTGTGTGCGATCCAAGCGATAATCGCTCTAGCCGCGTGAATATTAGGAAGGGAGGAGTGACACGATCGTCCGATGCGGCTTGATCCTGCCCCTTCAGGCGGCAGGCGTGCCGGCTTTGCGCGAAGTCGAGGGATTTTGCACAATCACATCTTGCTATTGCTCATAATGAACATCTCCAGTCAATCTCGATTTTCATCCTCAATCCCCAGACGAGAGCTCAATCGCCACCCAGGAATCCTCGAGGGGGCCCGTCGCCGTCGCTAGGATCAAAGGAAGGCCCACAAATCCGACCCGATTATGGGTCCATTCGATGACCATTGGTTCTTCGTACGTGAGGGAACGATCAACTTGCCAAGTATTAGAGCGCTCTTGCCTACTAAATTCCCGCATGCGGTGATCTCAAGCAAGTACACTCCCTAGTGCTTTGTCCACGTTCGATTGACGGGTAAGCGATTCCTTTTGGTAGGGTGGGCATTGCCCACCAAACTGTTGGCCTCAGCGAAGATCGGTGGGCAATGCCCACCCTACGGCAGGCCG
>Ga0153954_1000393_pt1 | contig 35774 bp, 34 predicted proteins | sample TSFL038MetaG_FD_102277 | JGI IMG/M metagenome (GOLD analysis project Ga0153954, IMG submission 102277) | Attine ant fungus gardens microbial communities from Florida, USA - TSFL038 MetaG | ecosystem: Host-associated > Fungi > Mycelium > Unclassified | place: USA: Florida, Wekiwa Springs State...
AGGCGCACCGGCGATGCCGTCTACAACGCCATCGCCGACATCCTACTCCTCACATCTCCTGCCGAATGCTCAAACTACTTCGCTCAGGCAGGATATGCCAAACCTCAAACCATCACGCTCTAGTCGCGGCCCTCGTCGGCTTTCCGAAGCCGGGAATGGATGTTCCGGTGACCGTACGCTTCGCCGTGCAGTTGCGCGCCGAAATCTGGACACGTGTTTTCGGCAAGGACACGTTCCTCAGTCATCAGTTCCTCGGCCGTGGCCGCTCGGAGCGGCTCCTGAGCGAGCGCTTCGGTCCCCTCACCTTCGGTGTCGCCTTGGTCGCGGACGGACCGCATCTGCGATTGTTCCTGCGCCGCTGGAGTGCCTTTGGCATCCCGCTGCCGATGTGGCTTTGCCCGCGCTCGGTCGCCCACGAGACCGACGAGAACGGACGCTTCCATTTTCACATCGAGATCAGCCACCCGCTCACCGGGCTGATCGTGCGCTATCGCGGCTGGCTCGAAATCGAGGCCTAAGCGTTCCCGAAGATCGGGTGCTTGACCTTGTCGCCATCCTTGATGCCGAGCAGGCGGGCGCTGCCGCCGTTGATCTCGAGCACGGCGCGCACCGGCGCTTCGCTCGGGATGGTCGCGGTCGACAGCGGTTCGGCGTTGGCATGGATGTGGCGGATCGTGCCGTCGCCGCCGATGAACACCATGTCGAGCGGGATCAGCGTGTTCTTCATCCAGAAGGTGACGGGCGCCTCGCGGAAGAAGTCGAACAGCATGCCCTCGTAGGCGCCGAGCTGCTTGCGGAACATCAGTCCGTGCTCGCGTTGCGCCTCGGTCACGGCCATCTCGACGTCGAACTTGATCGGACGTGCCGCCGTCACGATGACCAGCGACGAGTGCTCGTACTTGACGTCGCTGTCCTGGGCGCAGGCCGAGGCGGTAGCGAGTGCAAGCGGAGCGCCGAAAAAAAGGCGACGACCCAAGCGCGGTGACGCAAAGCGCGAAGCGTACAGAGATGCCATGGGCGCCTTAGTGCGCGCCCCGCACCGTTGCGGTCAAGCGGCTCTGATTTCCACGACCTGCAGGCCCTTCTGCCCTTCGGCGATGCGCACCATCACCTTCTGGCCGGGGGCGAGCGAGTCCATGCCATGACGTCGCAGGACGGCAGCGTGGACAAAGATGTCGCCTTCCGCCGTCTCGCGCGTCACGAAGCCGTAACCGCGCTCGTTGTTGTACCACTTCACGATGGCGGCGATGAATTCGCCGCCGGCCGTGCTTTCGGGAACAGGTGGCGCCTTCGGTGCTGCGGCGACCGCCGTCGATGAGTCGACGTCGAGCACCTTCATCACCTGCCAGCCCTTGGGGCCGCGCACGCCTGAACACGTTACTGTGGCGCCGGGCTTCAGATCTTCATGCCCGGATTGCCGAAGTGTCGTCACATGCAGGAACGCGTCGCTGTTGTCGACCTCGAGGGCCAAAAAACCGTAACCCTTTACGGCATTGAACCACTTTACTCGACCACGCAGCTCGATCTGTCCGCCGTCCCCGCCCGTCTCTCCCTGGAGGGTCGTCATTCAACGATCCCATGTTGTTATGCGGAAATGTTAGCAGTCCGGTAAACGGGCGCAACAACCGTTATGCTTCCCAAGGTACGCGCGTGAGAACTAATGCCGATTGCATAGGGGAGGAAACAAGATGTTCCGGACCGATCTCTTCGCGGGCAAGCGCTTCCTTGTCACCGGCGGCGGCTCCGGACTGGGCCGGATCATGGTCGAGCGCTTCGTCGGGCTGGGTGCAGATTGTGTGATATGCGGCCGGCGGGGCAGCGTCCTCGAGGAAACCGCCGGTGAGATCATGGCGAAGTATCCCGGCCGCACCGTCGAGACCCACACGGTGGACATCCGTGTTGCGACAGCCGTGGAGGAGATGATCGATCGCATCTGGACCGACGGTCCCCTCGACGGGCTGGTCAACAACGCCGCCGGAAACTTCATCTCGCAGACCAAGGATCTCAGCCCGCGCGCCTTCGACGCCATTGCCAACATCGTCCTGCACGGCACGTTCTACGTGACCAACGCCTGCGGCAAGCGCTGGATCGCCGAGCGGCGCAAGGCAAGCGTGATTAGCATCCTGACGACCTGGGTGTGGACGGGCAGCCCTTTCGTCGTGCCGTCGGCCATGTCGAAAGCGGGCGTCGCGGTGATGACCCAGAGCCTCGCCGTCGAATGGGGACGGCATGGCATCCGGCTGAACGCGATCGCCCCCGGCCCCTTCCCGACGGAAGGCGCGTGGGCGCGGCTCAATCCGATGAAGGATGACGACGATGCCCGCTACAAGGCGCGCAATCCCCTGGGCCGCGTCGGTCGGCCGCACGAGCTTGCCAACATGGCGGCGTTCCTGATGAGTGAGGAGGTCGAGTACATCAACGGCGAGGTCATCGCCATCGATGGCGGCATGGGCATCATGGGCAACGGCACATTCTCCACCATGATGGCCTACAGCGAGGACGACTGGCGGCGCATCCGCGAGCAGATCCAATCGGCCAATGCCCAGGATCGCGCCAAGCGCGGTTGATGCGCTGCACAATAGCGGTGTAGCGACACGTCGATTGATACAGGCGGCAGGCAGGTAGACTCGCAAAGTGTGCCTTTTTTGCACCGCTCGCCGGCTAGTTTGTGCCCACACAACCCAGTGTCGCACTCCACGCCGCAATTGAGCCAAAGTGTTATAGTGTTTGGAGGCTGTCGCTTTCGTCTGCCAAAGAACAAACGAGCCTTCGTCAGTGCCGTCTTCCGCCGCTTCGCTTCTATCCCCGACATTCCGACTGGCACGCTTTGCTGCCGTAGTGGCGGCGGCGGTGTTCGTTGGCTTCGCGGTCGGTGCGGCGGCTCAGACAATCGACTGCCGGCAATGGCAAGGGTCGACCGCGATGACCCGCCAGCCCGAGCAGGTCTACGCATCGACCATGGCGGAATGGCGCAGCCTGTGGAGCCGCGTCGGTGTTCGCGCTCCCGATCAGTTCGAGCCCGGCCGCACGAGCGCCATCGGCATCTTCCTCGGCGCACGCAGCGGCATGGGTTACTCGGTGAACATCCTGTCGACCGTGCGCCGTCGCGATCGCATCATGGTCGTGTTCCAGGAGCGCGTGCCGCGCAATGTGCCGAACAACGACACAGTGACGACCCAGGCGCTGCAGGCACCGTTGCCCTCGCCCCGCCCTGTGGCAGGTGGCTCGCCGTCCGGTCCGCCAGGGGGCGGGGGCGCCATGGGCTTCGCGCCCGGTGGTGGCGCCTCGGGCTTCGTCCCGCCGAACAGCATGGCAAGCCTCGCACCGCCGCCGGCACGTCCCGTCATTCCCCTTTCCTCGCCCTGGGCGATCGTGCTGATCAATCGTGCCGATCTCCCCGTCTCGGTCGAGCAGCGCCTCTTCTGATCGACTCCTAGATCATATTGCGCGAAACGCAGGCTGACGGGACGCTCACTCCTAGTGGGAGTGTCGCGGCACGCCTTTGGTCTGGGCGATGCGCTGATAGTTCACCGCGAAGTCGAGGCAGGCACCGGAGGCGAGCTGGCCCACGAATTTGCGCTGCAGCTCCTGCCACGGCGTCTGGCTCTCCTTGATATTGGGCGTCCAGGCGGCCCGCCGCTTGGCCAGCTCCTCGTCGGTGATCAGGATATTGGCGGTGCGCTTGCCGATATCGACGCGGACCCTGTCGCCGGTCTTGAGCAGCGCGAGTCCCCCGCCGACGGCCGCCTCGGGCGAGGCATTCAGGATCGAGGGGCTGGCCGATGTGCCGCTCTGGCGGCCATCGCCGATGCACGGCAACAGCAGTACCCCGCCCTTCACCAGCCGGTCGGGCGGCAGCATGTTCACCACCTCGGCCGCGCCGGGATATCCGACGGGACCGGTGTAGCGGATGAACAGGATGCTGTTCTCGTCGATCGGCAGCGACGGATCGTTGATGCGGTGGTGATAGTCCTCCGGCCCGTCGAACACGATCGCCGTACCTTCGAAGGCATTCTTGTCGCCCGGCTTCTCCAGATACTTCTCGCGGAACTCCGGCGAGATCACCGAGGTCTTCATGATCGCGCTGTCGAAGAGATTGCCTGACAGCACGGCGAATCCCGCTTGCCCCAGCATCGGCTTATCGTAGCTCTTGATCACCTCGCCATCGGCCGGCTTGGCCGTCTTGAGGTTCTCGCCGTAGCTCTTGCCGGTGACGGTGAGTGCATCGCCGTGGATCTTGTTCCTGGCCAGCAGCTCACGCATCACGGTCGGCACGCCACCCGCGCGATGGAAGGCCTCACCGAGATACTTGCCTGCGGGCATGCAGTTCACCAGCAGCGGGATGTCGTAGCCAAGCTTGTCCCAGTCGCTGTTGTCGAGCTCCACACCGATGTGGCGTGCGATGGCGTTGACATGCGGCGGACAGTTGGTCGAGGCGCCAAGCGCGCTCGCGGCGACGATCGCGTTCTCGAAGGCCTTCCGGGTCAGGATGTCGGACGGCTTCAAATCCTCCCACACCATGTCGACGATGCGCTTGCCGGTCTCGTAGGCGATCTGGCCGCGCTCCCGGTATGGACCGGGAATGGCGGCGCAGCCAGGCAATGACAGGCCGAGCGCCTCGGCCATCGAGTTCATCGACAGCGCCGTGCCCATGGTGTTGCAGTGCCCGACGCTCGGCGCGCTGTCGGCGACCCATTGCATGAAGGTCTTGAGATCGATGCGGCCCGCCGCAAGTTCCTGGCGTGCGTACCACACGATGGTGCCCGAGCCAGCAAGGCCGCCGGCATAGTGGCCATCGAGCATCGGCCCGCCCGACAGCACGATCGCCGGGATATTGACCGTGCAGGCTGCCGTGATCATGGCCGGCGTGGTCTTGTCGCAGCCGGTGGTCAGCACCACACCGTCGAAAAAGTAGCCGTACAGGCTCTCCACGAGGCTAAGATAGGCAAGATTGCGGTCGAGTGCTGCGGTCGGCCGCTTGCCGGTTTCCTGGATCGGGTGGACCGGGAATTCGATGGGGATGCCGCCGGCGTCGCGGATACCGTCGCGCACGCGACTCGCCAGGTCGAGGTGATGGCGATTGCAGGGGGAGAGATCGCTGCCGGTCTGCGCGATCCCGATGATCGGCCGGCTGCTGGTGTACAGCTCGCCCAACGTCAGGCCGAAGTTCATGTAGCGCTCGAGGTAGAGCGAGGCCATCGTCGGATCGCCCGGCGCGTCGAACCATTCGCGGCTGCGCAGGCGAACCTTGCCGTTGCCCTTCTTGTCGGCGGCCATTGTCTTCCTCCAATTTTATGGAGGAAGCCTAAGCCCTCTGCCGCTCCATCGCCACCTCGGCTTTGAGGCTGTCGACGTCGCGGAAGATCGTGGCGACGGCCAATGTGCGTCCGCCCTGCTTGTAGCGCAGCAGGCAGTCCTTGGCCGCGATGTCACCCTCGATCGCGATCTCGTCCCACTTCTCCGCATGCCCGACATAGTTGATCGGGATGTCGTAGTGCTGGCTCCAGAAGAACGGCACGGCGTCGTAAGCCTTGCGGTCGCCCAGCATGCTGAAAGCCGCCGCCTGCCCTTGTTGCTCGGCGACCACCCAATGCTCGACTCGAATGCTCTGGCCGCTGTGCGGGTCAGGCCAGCGAACGATGTCGCCGGCCGCAAAAATGTCAGGCGCGCTGGTCTCCAGGAGCGCATTCACCACGACGCCGCGATCGAGCGTGAGACCCGCCTTCTCCGCCAAGGCAATACGCGGACGCACGCCGACACCGGTCACGATCAGGTCGCCCGAAAGCGATTCGCCGCTCTTCAGCTTGACCGACTTGCCGTCGATGCCGACGACGGAGGCCTCGAGATGGAAGACGACGCCGTGCTCCTCGTGCAGCTTGCGCACGAAGTCGCCCATATCAGGCCCCAGCACCTTCTCCATCAGGCGCTTCTCGGGCGCGACGACATGAACCTCGACGCCGCGGGCCCGCAATGAAGCTGCGACCTCGAGACCGATGAAGCTCGCGCCGATCACGACCGCTCGCTTGGCCTCCTTGGCTGCAGCGACGATCGCGCGGGAGTCGCTGAAGGACCGCAGCAGATGGACGTGGGGTTGGTCGGCGCCGGGAACCGGCAGGCGTACGGGCTCCGCGCCTGTCGCCAGCAGCAGCCGGTCATAGAGCATGCGACTGCCGCCCGCGAGGACCACCTCGTGCGCCTTGGGGTCGATGCTCTCGACGTTGGTCTGCAGCCGCAGGTCGATCCTGTTGTCGTCGTAGAATTCAGGCGGCTGCAAGGGGATCCAGTCCTCCTGGGCGCTACCCGCGAGGTAGTCCTTGGAGAGATTGGGCCGATCGACCGGCGGCGCATCGTCGTTGCTCAGCATGGTGATGCTGCCGTCGTACTTCTGCCGTCGCAGCATCTCGGCCGCGGCATAGCCTGCGGCACCGCCGCCGATGATGACGATGCGGCCCGGTGCGTTGCCGGCGATCTTCACACGCGGCTGGGGCTTGGCCTTCTCGTTCCTGCCGGTGACGAAGATCCTGTCGTCGCGTTGCTCGACCGACCAGCAGTCGAGCGGCGCGATCGCCGGCGCATGCAGGGCTTCCCCGGTACGCAGGCTGAAGCAGGCGTGATGCCAGGGGCAGCGCACCGTGTCGCCGTCGAGCAGGCCGTCCTTGAGGGGCCCATGGTAGTGACTGCAGCTCGCCGTGACGGCGAATACATCCTGGCCCTGTCGCGCCAGCAGCACCTGATCCTCGCCGACATGACCGGCCAGCATGGCGCCCTCGGCGAGATCGGTGACGGGAACGCCCTTGGTGAGGTCTGGGCCTTGATCGTCGGACATCTCCACCTCCCTCTTGAGCGGCGTTGGACACCATGGGAAACCTCGGAAGTCATGTCCACATCCCCCGACATCGTTTCCCTCGGCGAGCCACTGATCGAGTTCAATCGTCCCAAGGAAGGTAACGGTTTTACGTGGCTGCAGGGTTTCGGCGGCGACTCTCAAAATGTTGCGATAGCCGCCGCCCGGCAGGGCGCGTCGGCCGGATACCTGACCAGCGTCGGCCAGGACTGGATGGGCGATGCCTTTCTCGAGCTCTGGAAGTCCGAAGGCGTGGATTCCTCGCGCGTGACACGGCATGAAACGGCACCAACCGGCGTAAGCTTCGTCACCCACACGGCCGCCGGTCACAAATTCGACTATCTGCGCAAGAACTCGGCGGCCTCGCTGATGACGCCCGAGGCTCTGGCCAGGGACTACATCGCCGGCGCCAAGGTCTTCCACGTCTCTGCCATCGGCCAGGCGATCAGCGAGACCGCGCGTGCGACCTGCGATGCGGCCGTCACTGCGGCACGGGAATCGGGCGTGAAGGTTTCATACGATACCAACCTGCGTCTGCGTCTTTGGGACATCGACACGGCGCGCCGGACGATCGATGCCACCATCGCCCGCTGCGACATCGCGCTGCCGAGTCTCGACGATTCCCAGCAGCTCACCGGCCTGAAGGCGGCCGACGACATCGCCGATCACTATCTCAAGCTCGGTGCGCCCATCGTTGCGCTGAAGATGGCCCACGAAGGCTGCCTGATCGCCACCAGGGACAAGCGCCTGCGCCTGCCGCCGCATTGCGTGACCCTGGTCGACGCCACGGGCGCGGGCGACACGTTCGACGGGGCTTTCCTGTCACGTCTGCTGGCCGGCGACGATCTGGAGACGGCCGGCCGCTATGCCAACGTCGCGGCGGCACTGTCCACGACCGGCTACGGCGCCGTGACACCGATCCCCAAACGGGCGGACGTGCTGGCGGCGCTCAGCCGCGCTTGAGCCTGGCTGCAGCGGCCGCCAGATGTTCGATCGCAGTCCAGTCGACGCCGGCAACCGCCTTCCACGGTGCCACCCATGAGCCGCCGACGCACGCCACGTTCGGCAAGGCGAGATAGTCCGCCGCCGTATCGGCGCCGATGCCGCCCGTCGGGCAGAAGCGCATACCGGCGAGAGGCGCGCCGACCGATTTCAGCCAGTTGAGGCCGCCGGCCGCGCCGGCCGGAAAGAATTTCAGAATCGAGAAGCCCTGCTCGCTCGCCGCCATCGCCTCGGATACGGTCTGCACGCCCGGCAGATAAGGCAGGCCGGTTTGGCGAACGGCCGCGGCCAACGCCGGCGTGCAGCCGGGGCTCACGATAAAGCGCGCGCCGGCCTTGCGGGCGTCGCCGAGCTGGTGAGCGTTCAATACCGTCCCTGCGCCGACGATCGCCTTGGGCACGTCCTTGGCGATCAGCCGCAGCGCCTCGATGGCCACAGGCGTGCGCAGCGTGATCTCCAGCGCCGGCAGGCCGCCCTTCACCAGCGCGCGGGCGAGTGGCACCGCGTGCTCGAGCTTCTCGATGGTGAGCACCGGGATGACTGGCGCGAGCGCGCAAAGGGCCGCAACGTTCACTAGACGCTCCAACCGCCGTCGATGACGTTGATGGTGCCCGTCGTGAAGGCCGACTCGTCGCTCGCGAGATAGATGGCTAGCGAGGCGATCTCGTCGGCCGAGCCGAAGCGGCCGGTGGGCTGGCGCTGCAGGAAGAACTGCCGCGCGTCGGCGCCGCCGCCCAGACCCGAGATGCGTTCATCGAGCGAGGGCGTTTGCACCGTGCCCGGGCAGATCGCGTTGCAGCGGATGCCCTTGCTCACATAGTCGACCGCGACGGATTTGGTGAGGCCGACGACGGCAGCCTTGGTCGTGCCATAGATGAAGCGCAACGCCGCGCCCTTCACCGACGAAGCGGCCGACGACATGTTGACGATCGAGCCGCCGCCCTTGGCCAGCATGCCAGGCAGGAAGGCCTGGATCGTCCAGAACATGCTGCGGACATTGAGGTTGAAGGCGAACTGCCATTGCTCATCCGTCGCATCCAGCACCGTGCCGTGATGGACGAAGCCCGCGCAGTTGAAGAGCACATCGGCGGTGCCGGTCTCCTTGGCGAGGGTCGCAATCGCGGCCTTGTCGAGCACGTCGAGCTTGCGCGTCCTGATGCGCTCGACGCCGTCCAGCGCCTTGAGCTTGCCAGCATCGACATCGGTCGCCCACACCGTCGCACCCTCGCGGGCGAAGGCGCGGGCCGTCGCCTGGCCGATACCCTGCCCCGCCGCCGTCACCACGCAAATCTTGTCCTTGAGCCGCATCGCACACCGCTTCACTTGAGGAAGTTGTGCTCCTTGTAGAACTTTTCGGCGCCCGGGTGCAGCGGGATACCGATGCCGGCGAGCGCCGTCTCCAGGCGGATGTCGTGGCCTTTGACATGACCCGAATCGAGAAGCTTGCGAGTGTTGGCGTTCCACAGGGCGGCCGTGACCTGGTAGATCAGATCCTCGCCCTGCTTGGCCGAGGTGAGCCAGAGCGCATGAACGCTGACCGTCGTCACCTCGGGCACGTCCTTATAGGTGCCGATCGGAATCCGGTCGATGCTGAAGAATCTGTACTGCTTGACCAGCCGTTCGGCCTCCGGCCCTGCGATCGGCACCAATTCGATGCCGACGGTGGCCGCCAGATCGGCAATGGAGCTTTGTGGCCAGCCGCTGACGCTGAAGAAAGCGTCCACCGTGCCGTCACGCAGCTTGTCGGCGACCTGCTGCGCGGCGAAATATTGCGGCTTGAGATCCTTCTCGCCAAGCCCGAACGCCGAGAGGATCAGGCGGGCATCGACCAGCGAGCCCGAGCCGGGCTCGTCGAGCGACACGCGCTTGCCGCGCAGATCGGCAACCGACTTGATGCCGGAGTGCTTGCGGGCCACGAGTTGCAGGCTCTCCGGATAGAGGTTGGCGATTGCGCGCAGCGAATCGACCTTCGGTCGGCCCTCGTAGATGCCCGTGCCCGTATAGGCCCAGTAGGCCACGTCCGATTGCACGAAGCCCGATTGCGCGCTGCCATTGCCAATGGCCGCCACATTGGCGACCGAACCATTCGAGGCCACGGCCGTGGCGACCAGCCCCGGCACCCCGCACGAGCCACCCGCATCGCAAGGTCGCGAGCCCGGCGGATTGGAGATGGCGTTGGCGATCAGGCCGCCGATGGGAAAATACGTGCCGACAGTACCGCCGGTCAGGATGCGGAAGAACGTGATGTCCTCGGCATGCGCATTCGCGGCAGCGATGCCCGCGCCGCCCAGCATTCCGGCGATCGTCTTCCTGCGGGTTATCATCGGCATGCTCTTCAGTTCACGCCCACAACCCGGCTCATGGTCGGACCGATCTCGGCATGGACGACGAGGTCGGCATTGTCGTCCTGGTCTGTGGGGTCGCGGTTCACGATCACGAGTCTGGCACCCCGACGCCTGGCGATCTGCGGGAAGCCCGCCGCTGGAAAGACCACGAGCGAACTGCCGAGAACGATGAAGAGATCGCAGGCCATGGTTTCGTCCTGGGCACGCGCCATCTGGATCTCGGGCATGGCCTGGCCGAAGGAGATCGTCGCCGTCTTCACGATGCCCTCGCACTTCTCGCAAATCGGCAGCTCGCCCGTGCCGAGGAAGGCCTTCCTGATCGGCTCCAATTCATGGCGATGGCCGCAATCCAGGCAGGTGGCGTAGGTCGTGTTGCCATGCAGCTCGATCACCCGCGAATCGGGCACGCCCGAGCGCTGGTGCAGCCCGTCGACATTCTGGGTGATGATGGCGCTCATTCTGCCCTGCTCGACGAGCCTGGCCAGCGCGCGGTGGCCGGCATTGGGTTCGGCCTTGAGCACGGTCTCGTCGGTCGCGAACTTGCGCCGCCAGGCCTCGCGCCGCATCTCCTCCGAAGACATGAAATCGTCGAAGTAGATCGGTTGGTACTTTGTCCAGATTCCGCCCGGTGAGCGGAAGTCGGGGATGCCCGATTCGGTGGAGATACCAGCGCCGGTGAAGGCCACGATGCGTTTGGCCGAGCCGATCAGGGCGCGAAGTTGTTCGATGTCGTCCATGGCGACCTCCTCTCGCACGATCAAGGCGCGGGCATGGCCGGATTATGCGCCGCACGGCCCAAAGATGTCCTGCCTTCGCTTCCCACGTCGACGCGACAGGGGACAAAGCGCATCGGCGCCTAGGATAGCCAGCGCTTGCGCCGCTTGTAATGCTTGGTGTCGTGGTAGGACTTGCGCGTCCCGCCCTCGTTGAGGCCGAGATAGAATTCCTTGATGTCGGAATTGTCGCGCAGCTTGGCCGCCGGCCCTTCCAGCACGATACGGCCGTTCTCCATCACATAGCCGTGCTCGGCCACGGCCAGGGCCATGGTGGCGTTCTGCTCGACCAGCAGGACGGACAGCTTCTCCTGCTTCACCAACCGATCGACGATGCCGAAGATCTCCTCGACCAGCATGGGGGCAAGGCCGAGCGACGGCTCGTCGAGCAGCACGACCCGCGGCTTGCTCATCAGCGCGCGGCCAATCGCCAGCATCTGCTGCTCACCGCCCGAGAGATAGCCAGAGAGCTGGCCCCGCCGTTCCCGGAGGCGCGGGAAGTAGCTGTAGACCATCTCGATGCCCTGCTTTACCGACGCGCCGTCCTGCACATGGCCGCCGGCGATCAGGTTCTCCTCGCAGGTCAGGTGCTCGAAGACGCGGCGGCCCTCGAAGACCTGCACCAGCCCGAGCCGGGTGACGTCATGCGCCCGCATGCCGTCGATCCGCCGGTCGCCGAGCTGGATGGTGCCTTTGGTCACCTCGCCACGCTCAGAGCGCAGTACGCCCGAGATCGCCTTGAGCGTGGTCGTCTTGCCCGCGCCGTTCGCGCCCAAAAGGGTCGTGATCGAGCCTTCGCGCACGTCGATCGATACGCCCTTCAGGACAAGGATGACGCGGTCGTAGACGACCTCGATGTTGTTGATGGTCAGCATGCGAGCAACGGGCGGCACCTCTCCTGGAGGATTGACGCCGCCCGCTCCTTCCCGTTTCAGGACTTGGACGCGTTGGCCTGGAGCTGCTTCTCGATCACCGAGCGGTAGCCCTGGAACCAGTCCTTGACCTTCACCAGCTTGCCGCCCTTCACCTGGTAGATGGCGCACCAGCCGCCGCCTTCATGGTCGGCCGGCGTCAGCGTCAGTGGCGGGACGAGACCGCCCAGGGTGAAGTCCTTGACCTGCTCCATGCCCTTCTTAACGTCCTCACCGGTCGGCTTGGCGCCGCCCTTGGCCTTGATCGCATTGCGCACGGCCTCGACATGGAGCGCCGCGATCATGACGCCGCGATTGTAGTAGACGGTCGAATCCATCTCCTTCGGCGCGGACTTGCCGGCCGCCTTGTACATGGCCTCGATGTCCTTCAGCACCGGGAAGTCCTTGCCGACGCCCGCGAACTGGATCGTGTTGTAGCCCTCGGCCATGCCGAAGCCGCCGGCCGCGATGATGTCGGCCTCGGCGCTGCCCCACACGAAGGCGATGACCTTGCTGAGCGGGAAGCCGTTGTTCTTCAGCTCCTTGATCGCCACCGACGGCGCGCGGCCGAACAGGTGCGCGACCACGAAGTCGGGCCGGAAGCGCTTGGCGATGTCCGTCACCTGCGCGCCCATTTCGACGCCCGGCGGCGGCACGGCGAAGGTGCGCAATTCGAAGCCCTCGCTCTTGGCGATGTCCTCGAGGATGGGCAACGGCTCCTTGCCCGCCGGATTGTCATAGAAAATATAGGCGATCTTCTTGCCCTTCAGGCCGCCCAGCTTCTCCTTGGCGTATTCGAGCGCCGCGCCGGCCTGCGACCAGTAGCTCGCCGCAATCGGGAAGGTGTACGGGAAGCGCTTGCCGTCGGCTGCCTCGGCCGTGCCGAACCCCGGCGAGGTGCCCAGCACCTTGTCCTCCTCCAGCTTCTTGTTGAGCGCGGCGGTCTGCGGCGTGCCGTAGAGGCCTTCCAGCACCTCGCCGTCCTTCATGAAGCGCTCATGCGCCTCGATGGCCGGCGGCACCTTGTATTCGTTGTCGACCTCCTCGACCTTGATCTTGTAGCCCTCGACGCCGCCCTTGCTGTTCACCAAGTCGATATAGTCGTGGTAACCGGGGCAGAGGTTGACGCCGACGGTCGCGGTCGGTCCGGTGCGGTCGCACTGGAAGCCGAACACGAGCTCTTTCTGTTGGGCAAACGCGGAAGCTGAAGCGAACGCAACGAAGCCGGTCGCGATCGCCGCTCCCAGCCAACTCTTTGCTAGACCCGTCATGGGTTCCTCCTTTTCGCTCTTCTTGTTGTGCCCTCGCCTAGTAGGAAAAGGGCCAGACCCGGAAGTAACTCCGGATATTGCGCCACAGCCTGTTGAGCCCTTCCGGCTCGACGATCAGGAAAAAGATGATCAGCCCGCCGAACACCGCGAGCCGCGTGCCCGAGATGACGTTGGCCAGCTCGGAGTCGCTGAAGAACAGCGAACCGAAGCTTTCCAGCGCCAGTCGCAGCACGATCGGCAGAAGGGTAATGAAGGCCGCTCCGAAGATCGAGCCCAGAACCGAGCCCAACCCGCCGATGATGATCATAGCAAGAAAGTCGATCGAGACGTTGAGCTGGAACTGCTCGTAGTTGGCGATGCCCAGATAGTAGGTGTAGAGCACGCCGCAGACGCCGGCGTAGAACGACGAGACGGCGAAGGCGAGCAGCTTGTAGCGATAGATGTCGATGCCGATGATCTCGGCCGCGATGTCCTGGTCGCGCACGGCGATGAACGCCCGGCCGATGCGGCTCCGCATCAGGTTCAGCGTCGCCACGATCGCCAGGACGGCGAAGAACAGCAGGAAGAAATAGAGCCGGCCCTGGGTGTTGAGCACGAGGCCGAAGAAGTTCGGGCGCGGCACCGGAATCGAGGCCTGCGCGCCACCCGAGATCGCGGGCACGTGGTTGATCGTCCACTCGATGATGAGCTGGCCGGCCAGGGTCGCGATGGCGAGGTAGAGACCCTTGATACGTAAACTTGGCATGCCGACCACGATGCCGATGACCGCCGCCATCAGGCCGCCCGCCGGGAGTGTGATCCAGAACGGCAGCCCGGCCCGCACCGCGAGGTTGGCCGCCGTATAGGCACCGACCGACATGAAGGCGCCGTGACCGAGCGAGATCTGGCCGGTGTAGCCCACGAGGATGTTGAGCCCGAGGGCGCCCACGACGGCGATGAAGATCAGATTCAGGATCGAGAGGTAGTAGTCGATCAAAAAAAGCGGCGCGATCACGACGAAGAGCAGCGCCAGCACCGCCACGGTCCAGCGCGCGATCGGCAACGGATACAACGCCATATCGGCGGCGTAGGTCGTCTTGAAGACTCCGGCTTCGCGATGGAACATGGTTACGCGGTACCTCCACTGCCCCGAAAGCCCTTTTTGTCATCCTGAGCGCAGCGAAGGATCTCATTGCTCTCATGACGCGAAGGCCGGCGCCGTGCGGGATGAGCCGGCATAAGGTCCTTCGCTACGCTCAGGATGACAGAGGGAGCGCTGGTCACAGCCGTCATCACACGCGCTCGATCTGGCGTTTGCCGAACATGCCGTAGGGCCGGATCATCAGGACGATGATCATCAGGAGATACGGCGCGAAGTCCTTGGTACCGCCGCCGACATAGGGGTCGAGGTAGCCGGCGGCGAGGCTCTCGACGAGGCCGACGATCAGGCCGCCGACCACGGCGCCGCCGATCGAATCGAGGCCTCCCAGGATCACCACCGGAAAGACCTTCAAGCCGACCACGGCGATCTGCACATCGACGCCCAGCATGCTTCCCCAGACGATGCCGCCCAGCGCCGAGACGATGCCGGCCATCGCCCAGGCCAACGCGAAATAGCGTTCGACATTGATGCCCATCGCCTGCGCCACCTGCTGGTTGTCGGCGACGGCGCGCATGGCGACACCCATGCGGCTCTTCTTGAAGAACCAGCTGAAGCCGAGGAACAGCAGGATCGCCACACCCGCTCCCAATACCTGGATGGGCGGCAAGGTCGCCGGCCCGATGACGATCGGATCATCCGGAATGGGCAGCGGCAGCGCACGCGTCTCGCCACCGAAGATGATCGGCGTCAGGCCACGCAGCACGGCGGCGAGACCGATCGTCGCCATGATCACGGCGACAATCGGCCGGCCGAGCAGCGGCCGCAGCACCACGCGCTCCAGACCGAAACCGAAGCCGATCATGACGGCCAGCACGGCGATCACCGCGGCGACCGTCGCCAGCACAGGCGCAATGTTGAGCGAGGCGACGACCGCGCCGATCAGCGCCGCCATCATCACGAACTCGCCCTGCGCGAAGTTGATGGCGTCGGTCGCCTTGTAGACCAGCACGAATCCCAGCGCGATCAGGGAGTACATCAACCCGATGGCCACGCCACTCAGCAGCAGCGCGATGAGGAAGCCGAAATCGTCCGCTGACATCGTCCCTCCCTACGCCGCCTGCCGCGCCGGCTCGGCCGGTGCCGCCAGGTCGTGGATCGCGATCCTGGAGGTGAGCGTCGACTTGCGACCATCCTCGAAGGTGATCTCCATGGTCACGTCGACGTCGCGGCCGCCGACGTAGAAAGCGTCGATGACGGCCGCGTACTTCTCCGCCACGAAACGTCGCCGCACCTTGCGGGTGCGCGTCATCTCGGCATCGTCCGCTTCCAGTTCCTTGTTCAGCAACAGGAAGCGCTTGACCTGCTGGACGTCGGGCAGGGTCGCATTCGCCTTGGCGATCTCCTCGGCGATCAGCGCCGCGACCTCGGCCTTGCGGCTCAGGTCCATATAGCTCGTGTAGGGCAGCCCCCGTCTCTCGGCCCAGGTGCCCACGGTCTGCATGTCGATGGCGATCATGGCGACCACGGTCGGCTTCTCGTGTCCGAAGGCCACCGCTTCACGGATGTACGGGCTGAACTTCAGCTTGTTCTCGATGAATTGCGGCGCGAAGGCCGAACCGTCGGTCAGCTTTCCGACGTCCTTGGCGCGATCGATGATGACAAGGTGGCCCTGCTTGTCGAAGAAGCCGGCGTCGCCGGTCTTCAGCCAGCCTTCGCTCGTGAGCGTGTCGCGCGTGATATCGTCCTGCTTGAAATAGCCGACGAACACGTTCGGCCCTTTCAGCATCACCTCGCCGCGGTCGTCGATCTTCACGTCGATGCGCGGCATCGGGCGGCCGACCGTGTTGGGATTGGCTTCCGCATCAGCCTGGCAGGCGATCAGCGCCGACGCCTCGGTAGCGCCGTAAACCTGCTTCAGGTTGACACCGAAGGAACGGAAGAAGCGATAGGTATCGGGTCCGAGCGGCGCGCCGCCGGTGTAGCACCATCGTGCGTTCCGGAGACCGAGCTGATCGCGCACCGGCCCGTAGACGAGGACCTCGCCCAAGGCGAGGCCCATCCGCTCGCCAACGGAAAGCGCCTTGCCGTCGGCGCGCTTCAGCTCGCAGCGCTCGGCCAGGCCGCGGAAGTAATCGAAAATCCGGCGCTTCATGGGCGAGGCGTCGCCGCCCTTGACCTGCATCTGGGTCAGCATGTTCTCCCAGATGCGCGGCGGCGCCAGCGTGCCGTCGGGCCCGAGTTCGCGCAGGTCGCGCTGCACGGTCTCGGGACTCTCCGGACAATTGGCCACGAGCTTGCCGGCCAGCGCCATGCCCAGCGAGAACGCTGCGTCACCCACCCACGCCATCGGCAGATAGGAGAGCCAGTTGTCGCCGGGCTTGGTCTCGTTCACCTCGAGAAAGGCTTCGGCCGCCGCGATCATGTTGCGATGGGTGAGCATCGCGCCCTTCGGGTTGCCGGTCGTGCCTGAGGTGTAGGCGATCATGGAGATGTCGTCGGCGCGGCCCTTGGCGAGCTCGGTCGCATAGAAATCGGGATGCGCCTTGCCGAAGGCCCGTCCCGCCTCCAGCACGCTTTCATAGGAGCGCAGGATCGGATCGGCGTAGCCCCACAGGCCACGTGGATCGTCGAACACAATCCAGCGCAGGTTGGGCAGCTGGTCCTTGAGCGACAGCGCCTTATCGACCTGTTCCTGATCCTCGGCGACGATCACCGTCGTCTCGGCGTGATTCAGGACGTAGACCAGCTCCGAGGCGATCGAATCCTGGTAGACCGGCACCGACATGCCGCCCAGCGCCTGCGCCGAAAGCTGGGCGACATAAAGCTGCGGACGGTTGTCGCCCACGACGCTGAGCTTGCCGCCGCGCGTGAAGCCCAGGGAGGCGAGGCCGAGCGCGAAGTCGCGCATCTGGTCGCGATAGTCGGCCCAGCCCAAGGTCTGCCAGACGCCGCGCGTCTTCTCGCGGATGCCGGCGGCCTTCGGGCTTTCCCGGGCGTTGCGTTCGAGAAGCTTGGGCAGCGTGTCGGTTCCGCTCGAATCCAGCAGGCTCATGGCCGTCCTCCGCCCTTGCCGGTGCCGAGATAGGCCTCGACCACCCTGGGATCGCGCTGCACCTCTTCCGGCGTGCCCGAGGCGATGCGCCGGCCGCGGTCGAGCACGACGACCTTGTCGGAGATGTCCATCACCACCCCCATGTCGTGCTCGATCAGGACGACGGTGACGCCGCGCTCCTGGTTCACGTCCAGGATGTAGCGCGCCATGTCCTCCTTCTCGTCCTGGTTCATGCCACCCATAGGCTCGTCGAGCAGCAGCACCTTGGGCTCGAGCGCCAGGGCACGGCCAAGCTCGACCCGCTTGCGCAGGCCGTAGGCGAGTGCCGCCGTCGGCAGCTTGCGCAGGTCCTGGAGCTTCAGGAACTCGATGATCTCTTCGACCGCCTCGCGGTGGGCAATGTCCTCTTTCTGCGCCAGGCCCCAGTAGACGACGCTCGACAGGACGCCCGCCTTCATCCGCACGTGGCGGCCGAGCATCAGGTTATCGAGCACGGTGAGGCCGCTGAACAAGGCGATGTTCTGAAAGGTGCGCGCGACACCCAGGGCGGCGATCTGGCTCGGTTTCTTGTGGGTGATATCGAGGCCGTCGAGGACGATGCGGCCGGTGTCCGGCTTGTAGAAGCCGGAGATCATGTTCAGAAGCGAGGTCTTGCCGGCGCCGTTAGGGCCGATGATGGACAGGATGCCGCCGCGCGGCACGTCGAGCGAAATGTCCTGCCCGGCGGTGACGCCGCCGAACTTCTTGGACACGCCCTCGACCACGAGCTGGTTGTCGCCCGCAGACGCATCGATGCGCCGGGCAGACGCCCCCGCCATGAACCCTCCCTAAAAAGGTTCTGTCTTTTTGTTGGTTTCATCTTGCAAGGTTCGATGGGCGAAAGCAACAAATCCGCCTAGGATCGAGGCCGTTTACAGAGGAAATGAGACATGGGCCGTCATATCGTCTGCCTGACGTTCGACCACGATCATCTCTCGGGCTTCATCGCCCGCGGCATGACGACACCCACCGCCATCTCGCGCGGAGAATATGACATCGTCGTCATTCCGCGGCTGGTCGCGCTGCTCAAGAAGTACGACATCAAGGCGACGTTCTTCACGCCGGGCCATACGATCGAGAGCACGCCGCAGGCCGTGACGCCCTATGTCGAGGCCGGCCACGAACTCGCCCATCACGGCTGGACACATCGCCTGCCCGTCACCCTCTCGAAGGACGAGGAGGAAGAGGAGTTGGTGCGCGGCAACAATGCCATCAAGCGCATCAGCGGCCAGACCGCGCGCGGCTACCGCTCGCCTGCCTGGGATCTGTCGCCCCATTCCATCGAGCTCCTGCTGAAGCACCGCATCCAGTACGACAGCTCGCTGATGGGCCACGACTACGATTGCTACTACGCCCGCCAGGGCGATATCGCCGAGCTCAAGAAGCCGTTCATCCGCGGTCGCGAGACCCGCCTGCTCGAGATGCCGATCAGCTGGTCGCTCGACGACTATCCCCACTTCGAATACATGCGCAATCCCAACGGGTCGATCCAGGCTGGCCTGATGAACGCCAACAACGTCCTGGAGAATTTCGTCGACGACTTCACCTACATGACCCAGGTCTGCCCCGACTTCGGCATCCTGACCTACACCTTCCATCCGCACGTCATCGGCCGCGGCCACCGCATGATGATGCTGGAGAAGCTGATCAAGGCCGTCGCCGCCGGCGGTGCCGTGTTCATGAGCATGGAAGAAGCCATGAAGGAATGGCTGGGCCGAAAGGCGGCATCGAAGGCGGCCGAGTGACAGCCCTTGGCTATCATCCCGAGCCTTGGCGAGGGATCTGATACGCGAAGAAAAGATCCTTCGCTTCGCTTCTGTGATTGCGGTCAAGGGGTAGCCCTTCAATGCGGGCCGCTGACACACAGCCATTCGATAGGCGATTCCTTGGGGGAGCCGCCTCAAGGTCAGTGTGTTGAAGTCACCTCCATGCCACGGTTCCAATCGAACGTCTGGCCCGAGCGCCACAGCTTGTGCATCAGGACGGCCAGCTTGCGGACGACCGCCACCCGGGTGCGGCGTTTGCCCAAGCGGGCCTGATGCTGCAGGCCCCAGCGGCGCAGGCCACATTCGCGCTTCTGACGCTCCAGCAGGGAGACTGCGGCTTCATAGAGATAGGCGCGGACCAAGCCATCGCCTTGCTTGGTGATGCCGCCGCGCCGGTCGATCGCTTCCGATTGCCATCGCGCTGGCGTCAGGCCGAGATAGGGGCCAACCTCGGCCGATCGCGCGAAGCGCTCGGCATCGTCCAGGCTGGCGCGCCAGGCGGCGGATCTCCTTGTCGAGGACGGTGACCTGGTCAGCCAAGGCACGACAGCCTGCCAGCAGGGCCTTCAGGACCATGCCCAGGACGCCGCCACGCTCGGCCACCGCGGTCTCGGTTGCCAACAACCACTTCTTGCCGCTCGCCCGGCCCAGTTCGATGCCGACCGCGCGAAGCTGGCCACGGAGAACTGCCGGCTCTGCTGCGCCTGGCGCTTGAGCTGCAGGCGCGCGCCCAGTAGGGCTCGTACCTCCTGCGACCATGCCGAGCACACATGCACCTTGGTGTACAGACCTGTCGCCTACCCTGCGCCGTCAGCCACTCGCCGATCGCCAACGGCGGCGTCACCGTCCGATGCCGCCTTACCGGCTTCATCGACCCACCATCTCGTCTCACCACGCACAATGTGCTGTGCTTCATGCCAACATCCAAACCGGCTACGCTCTCCATGGCTGCTCTCCTCTTCTATGGGGCTTGGGGCACCTCGCGGTTGACCCCGTATCTTCCCCTTGGAGAGCAGCCACCTGAATGGCCGCCTCGCAGCAATCACACCATCTCAGGATGATAAATAACCTCGCGAGACGCGGATCGCGCGGCAGATCGTAACCATCTTGCCGATGGCGTGATCGACGAAGGCCGAGACACTCTTTTCGATCTCGGCAGCAAGCAATGGCCGTTCAGTATCGATCGCCCGCGCGAGCACCCGGGCGCGTTCGTGGGCATCCCGCCGATTGGCCTCGATGGCGGGCTCCAGCGAACCACTGGCCGCCGTGAGCGCCGCTTCGACCCTGCGCAGGAATGCCGGCGCATGGGCGAGGTGCCGATACATGCTGGCGAGTATGATCTGCTCGCGGTCGCCGAAGCGATTGAGCCGCAGCACCATCGCCCAGGTCTCTGGGCTGACGTCGTCCTGAGTGGCCAGTTTAGGCAGCGTGACGTCCGGCGCAGGCATACGCGGGCCGCGCTCGGGTGTTCCCTCGTCCGCCGTCTCGCCGCGCAGCCAGGCCACGAGTGCGCCCAGGGCGAACAGGTTGATGGTGTTGGAATGGTCATAACTCGCCAGCACGTCATCGACGCTCGCTGGCTCGGGTCCTGCCAACGAAGCGAGCAGCGGCAAGCTCATGCTTTCGCGAAAACGTTCGGCCGCCCGATCAGCCATTCCCTGCAGGTAGATCGGCTTCACCGTGCTCCACGCCCAAGGCAGTGCGCCGTCCATGGTCGCGAGATGACGCCAGACCAAATTGACGACACGCACGCCGATCGTCACGCGGATGTCGGCGAACAGCTCGGCCGTCTCGCCCGTCGCCGCTGCTTCGGCGACAGCAGGGAACGGGTCGGCCACTTCAACGGCCCTTGAAGACCGGCTTACGCTTTTCCATGAAGGCCGTGCGGCCCTCGATGTAATCCTCGGAGGCGAAGCAGTTGCCGACGAGGGTCCCGACATGATGCAGGTCGGGGTGGTTGTCCATGCGCGTCAGTTCCTGCACGGCGATCTTGGCGGCGTGCATGGTGAGCGGGGCATTCTCGCCGATACGCCGGCAGTAATCGTCGACATAGGAGTCGAGCTCGGCGTCCGGCACCACGCGGTTCACCAGGTTCATCCCTTTGGCTTCTTCCGCACTGAACATACGCGCCGTGTAGAAGATCTCCTTGGCGAAGGCCGGTCCCACAAGCCTCATCAGCGTATGAATGCCCGTGGCGCGATAGCCGAGGCCGAGCTTGGCCGCCGGCACCGCGAACCTGGAGTTGTCGGAAGCGATTCGGATGTCGCAGGTGAGCGAGAGCGCAAGCCCGCCGCCCACGCAGTAACCGCGAATGCGCGCGATCGTCGGCTTGGGACAATGCGTGAGCCGCGAATTGGCGACCTCACCGATCTTGTCGTAGTGCGCGACCTGCTCGGGCGTGTTGCGCTTGGACTCGAACTCCGAGATGTCGGCCCCCGAGACGAAAGCCTTGTCGCCCGCGCCGGTGACGACGATCACGCGGACATTCGGATCGTCCTCGAAGTTGTCGAGGATGATGGGGATCGCCTCCCACATATCGACCGAGGTCGCGTTGTGCTTGTGCGGCTTGTTGAAGACGATCCGGCCGACCGGACCCACCTTCTCCGCGATCATGTTGGGTGTGGGACTGATGTTCATACTCGATACTCCTCAGACGATGCCGCGCTGGCGGAAGCTCGCGATCGCCTTGTCGTCGTAGCCCGCCTCCTTCAGCACGGCATCCGTGTGCTCGCCCTGCTCGGGCGTCGCGGTCCACTTGTCGTGCTTGCTGCGGCTCATGTTGATTGCCTGGCCGATCACTTCCTGATCGCCGAGCTTGGGATGGTGCACCGGATGTGCCATGCCGAGGTGCTTGACCTGCGGATCGGCGAACATCTCGTCCATCTTGTAGATCGGGCCGGCCGGCACGCCCGCCTTGTTGAGCTTCTCGACCAGCTCGGCGCTGGTGAAGGTCGCCAGCCGCTTGTCGATCTCCTCGTTCAGCGCGTCGCGGTTCTGCGCCCTGAGCTTTCCGGACGAGAAGCGCGGATCGGTCAGCAGCTCCGGCGCCTTCACGCTGTCCGCGAACCGCTTGTAGATGTGGTCGCCCGACGCCGCGATGTTGATGTAGCCGTCCTTGGTCTTGAAGACGCCGGTCGGGATCGAGGTCGGATGGTTGTTGCCGGCCTGCCCGGGCACGTCCTTGGCCAGGGTCCAGCGCGCGGCCTGGAAGTCGCACATCGAGATCATGGCCTGCAGCAGCGAGCTCGAGACCCACTGGCCCTGCCCCGACGATTCACGCTCCAGCAGCGCGATCAGGATGCCGATGGCGCAGTGCAGGCCCGAACCCACATCGGCCACAGCGATACCCGCGCGCACCGGACCGCCGCCCGGCATGCCGGTGATCCACATCAGCCCGCCCATGCCCTGCGCGATCTGGTCGAAGCCCGCGCGCTCGGCATAGGGACCATCCTGGCCGAAGCCCGAGATCGACCCCAGGATGATCTTCGGGTTCACCTTCTTCAGGCTCTCGTAGTCGATGCCCAGGCGGAACTTCACGTCGGCGCGGTAGTTCTCGACCACCACATCGGCCTTCTCCACGAGCTTCATGAAGATGGCCTTGCCCTCGGGCTCCTTGAGGTTGAGCGTGATCGAGCGCTTGTTGCGATGCAGGTTCTGGAAGTCGGGTCCGTGGCGCGGCCCGCCCATATCGCCCTCGGCGACGCCCGGCGGCATCTCGACCTTGATGCAGTTGGCGCCCCAGTCGGCGAAGTAGCGCACGCAGGTCGGGCCGGCGCGCACCCGCGTCAGGTCGAGCACGGTAAAGCGGGCGAGCGGTCCTGCAGTCATCACTCTCACTCTGGTTGGTTGCTACTCCACACGTACCATGGCGGCGGGATCGATCTCCAGCCACACACGCTGGCCGACCTCGAATATTGCGTTCGGCCCCGTCGACACGCGCAGTGGCTTCGTCTCGCTGAGCGGTTTGGCCTGATAGTCCCAGTATTCGCCGAGGTAGGAGCGGCCGACGATCTCGGCCTCGACGGCGTTGCCGGCCGGCCTGGCGGCGCTGAGGCCGATCGATTGAGGGCGCAGCGAATAGGTCCCGCCATCCTTCTGCACGATGTTGGTGCGGCCGATGAACCCCGCAACGAAGCGGCTGCGGGGTTTCGCATAGAGCACCTGCGGCGGATCGATCTGCTCGATGCGGCCCTTGTTCATCACCACGATGCGGTCGGACGTGACCATGGCCTCGCCCTGATCATGCGTCACATAGACGGTCGTGATCTTGAATTCGTCGTGCAGCCAGCGAATTTCGAACCGCATCTCCTCGCGCAGGTTGGCATCGAGGTTGGACAGCGGCTCATCGAGCAGCAGCACTTCCGGCTCGACGACAATGGCTCGGGCAAGCGCCACGCGCTGCTGCTGACCGCCGGACAGCTCGGCGGGATAACGATCACGCAGCGCACGCATCTGGACGATGTCGAGGATCTTGCCGACGCGCCGCTCGATATCGGCGCGCGGCAGCTTCCGCACCTGCAAGCCGAAGCCGACGTTCTCGCCAACCGTCATGTTCGGCCAGATGGCATAGCTCTGGAAGATCATGGACATCCGCCGCTTCTCCGGCGGCACGACGCCCTTCGGCGCAGAAATCACCTGCCCGTCCATCTCGATCGTGCCCGCCGACGGCGGCATGAAGCCCGCGATCATGCGGAGCGTGGTAGTCTTGCCGCAGCCCGACGGTCCCAGCAGCGAGACGAACTCTCCTTTGTTCATCTCGAGCGAGAAATCGGCAACCGCTTCGAAATCGCCGTAGCGCCGCACGATGTTCTTGAGGACGAGCTTGCTCATGTCACGGTTCTTCTCAGCATGAAATCCCGGCCGATCGCGCGCTGGCCGATCCACAGCATCGGGAGGGTCAGCGCCTGCAGGATCAGGGCGAGCGCGGCGAGATACTCGAAATTCCCCTCGTCGCTCATGTCGAAGATCATCACTGACACGACCTTGGTGCTGGGCCCGTAAAGGAAGATCGCCGAGGAGAGCTCGCGCGTTGCCGGGATGAACATCAGCAGCCAGGCGCCAAGGAGGCTGCGCTTGAGGAGCGGCGCCACGACCCGGCGCATGGCCGTGAGCCGGCTGCCGCCGAGCACGCGCACCGCCTCCTCCATCTCGGGGTTGAGGCTTCGAATGGCGGCATTGGCATTGACGTAGCCGATCGGCAGGAAGCGCGTGGTGAAAGCGAAGATCAGCAGCCAGGCCGTGCCATAGAGTGCGAGCGGCGGCGGCGCGTAGGCAGAGTAGAATCCGATCGCCAGCACGACGCCCGGGATCACGAAGGGGGCCATGCAAAGGAAGCCCAGCCCGTCGGCGAGCGGGATCAGACGACGATTGACGATATAGGCTACTCCCACGGCGATGACCGTGGCGATCGTGGCGCTGGTCGCGGCGTAGAGAAAGCTGTGGCCTACGGATGAGGCGGCCGTTGCATGCTCGAACAGCACGAAGTGGAAGTTCTTGAGGGTGAGGTTTGCCAGGGCAAAACCCTTGCCCCATGCCTTGGCGAAGGCTGCCTGTAGCAGAAACAGATACGGCAGGAATACCGAAAGCGCGGCGATCAGCATGGCATAGCCGAGCATCAGCCAGCGCCCGCGTCCCAGAGCGATCGGCCGGCGCTCGCCGCCCTTGCCGGTAAGCGCCACGAAGCCTTTGCGTCGGGTCATCAGCCGCTGGATCACGATCAGCAGGACGGTCACGATCAGGAGGGGCATGGCGTAGGCCGCAGCGACCTCGACCCGTACGGGGTTGCCAAAGAACTCGAACAGCTGCGTGGTCACCACGTTGAAGCGTGCCGGGATGGCAATCATGGCGGGTGACGCGAAGAGCGCGATCGCTTCCAGGAAGCAGATGATCATGCCGCCCAGGATCGCCGGGAGCGCCAGCGGCAGGGTCACCTTGCGCATGGTGCGCCACGTCCCTGCCCCCAGGATGTTGGCGGCGTCTTCCATCTCCGACGATACGAGCTCCAGCGCCGCCGTCGTGAAGATGAAGATATAGGGATAGGAATAGAGCGCGATAACGAGGACGAGGCCCGGGAAGCTGTAGATATTGAACGGCCCCGCTTCGGCGCCCGTCAGGGCAACGAAGATCTTGTTCAACCATCCTGCATTCGGACCCGCCAACAGGATCCAGGCAACTGCGCCGGTATATGGCGGCGTAACGAAGGTCGCGAGGACCAGCGTCCGCACCAGACCGCGTCCCGGCATGTCGGTGCGTGACACCGCCCAGGCGAGCGGAATGGCGAAGATACCGGCCAGCACCGCGGCACTTGCGCCGAGTTCGAGCGAGTTCAGCAGCGCGACGACGTAGCGCTCACGGCCATAGGCCGCCGCGTAGTTGGCGAAGGTGAAGGCGCCGGTGCGTTCCGACCTGAAGCTGGTGATCAGCAGATGAACGAACGGGCTCACCACCAGAAACAGGAGGACCGCGATGATCGCGATCCAGAGGATCCAGGTCGGATCGAAGCCGCGCGACTTGACCGAAGGCTTGGCCGTCGAAGGAAACGCGCTGACCGTCACGTCAGTTACCGAACGTATCGCGCCAATCCTCGATCACCTCGGGAATGCCCTTGTCGATCTGCTCGTTGGTCGGATGGAACTGCTTGATCTCGTTGACCGGCTTCTCGCCTTGGGCAACGGGGACCTCGGGCCGCATCGGCACCGTGAAATGCTTCACATCGATCTTCGAGGCCTCGACCGAATAGAGATACTCCATGAAGAGCTTCGCGGCATTCGGGTGCTTCGTGCCCTTCAGGATCGCGGAAGGTGCGATGATCAGGATGGCACCGTCGGTCGGATAGTTGATCGCCAGGGGATTGCCGCGGCTGGTGCTGTAGAGCGTCGAGCCGTCGGCGCCGGCGGCGACCTGGCGTTCGCCGGCGTTGAGCGCCGTCACCGTGTCATTGATCGAGCGGCCGATCTGCGGCTTGTTCTTCTCGAGCTGGGTGAAATAGTCCCAGCCGTACATCAGCTTCATGCTGAGGACCCAGGTCCCGACATAGCCGGAGAAACCCGGATGGCCGGTCGAAACCTTGCCCTTCCACTTGGGATCGAGCAGATCCTTCCAGCTCTTGGGCGAATCCTCGGGCTTCACCTTCGAGCTATTGTAGGACAGCACCACGAAGCCGGCCGAGGTGGTGTGGAAATAGCCGTCGGGATCGAGATTGCGGAACGCCTCCACGGCCTTGGCCTCGTTCTCGGGCACGTACTTCACGAGCTTACCCTCGGCCTTGAAGCGCAGCATGTGGCCGATATCGGTCGTCGAGAGGACATCGCACTCGGTCTTGCCGGCCTTGAAGTCCTGCGTTGCACGCTGATAGGCGACCTGCGCCGTCGTGCGGAAGACATTGACCTTGATGCCATAGAGCTTGGTGAAGGTGGCGCCGAGTTCCTCGGCTCCCTCGGACGTGTAGTGCGAGACGTACCAGGAGACCTCGCCTTCCTTCTTGGCTGCTTCCTCGAGCTCCTTCATGTCGGCGCGGGCGGCCAAAGGACCGAATGCAAATGCAGTGGCCAGGACCAGGCCGACAAGCCGTTTCATAAGCGCTCCTCCCAAAACATGGACGCTGTTATCGTTGGCGCGATACGAACACACAGAGCGCAATGTCACAAGCATCTGATCGCGCGGGCTGGGCCGCTTACTACGAGAAGCTGCGCGATCGTCCGCCGCGCAGAACAGTATTGGCTGCGCTCGACCGATTCGATCCTCTGCCTGACGATCCGATGGCGATCGATCTCGGCTGCGGTGACGGACGCGATGTCGTCGAGATCCTGCGCCGCGGTTGGAAGATCGTCGCGGTCGACGCGGAGCCCGAGGCGCTGCGCCAGCTCGCGAACCGAAATCTGTCGAACGCGGAGCGCATCACGCCGATCAACGCCCGTTTCGAGGACATCCCTCTTCCGGTCGGCGTGCAGCTCGTGAATTCGAGTTTTGCCATGCCGTTATGCGAACCGGAGAAATTCCACGCGCTATGGGAGCGAATTGTCGAGGGTCTTCCGTCGGGCGGGCGCTTCAGTGGCCAGTGGTACGGCATACGCGATTCGTGGAACGGGCGGCCGGGCATCACGTTCTTGGAACGCCCAGCGGCCGAGGCCCGGCTCGACGGCTTCGACATCGAGATGTTCGAGGAAGAAGAGGCTGATAGCGTCACCCCGCGCGGCAATCCCAAGCACTGGCACATCTTCCACATCGTCGCCCGAAAGCGATAGACTTGCGGCCTTCCCCGGGAGGCCCGCATGACTGACGTCGCCGTCACCGCCGAAATCGCCCGTCGCGCCGCCCATCTGGGCTGGAGCGACTTCCCTGACGACCTCGTCGAGCGCACCAAGCAGTGCCTGCTCGATTGGTTCGCGGTCACCGTGCCGGGCGCGCAGGAAGAGCTGACCGACATCCTGATCCGCGAGGCGATGGAAGATGGCGCCAAGGGGTCGGCGAGCCTGGTCGGCCGCAGCGAGAAGACGCTGCCCTCCACCGCCGCTCTCATCAACGGCGCGGCGAGCCACGCGCTGGATTATGACGACGTGAACTTCGCCATGGGTGGCCATCCGACGGTAACGGTCGTTCCCGCTCTTCTGGCGCTGGGCGAGCAGATCAAGGCGTCGGGGCGCCTGTTCATCGAGAGCTTCATCGCGGGCTACGAGACTTCGGGCCGCGTCGGCCGGCTGGTCTCGCCCAATCACTATGCGCGCGGCTTCCACGTTACCGGCACGGTCGGTTCGTTCTCCGCGACGGCGGCGGCCGGTCGCATGCTTGGCCTCAGCGAGCAGCAGCTCGCCGTCGCGTTCGGCATCGCCGCCACGCAGGCAGCGGGGCTGAAGTCCAACTTCGGCACCATGTGCAAGCCGCTGCATGCCGGCACAGCATCGGAGCACGGCCTGCGCGCCGCGCGCCTCGCGTCCAAGGGGTTCACGGCAAGGGGCGATTCACTGGAGTGCGATCAAGGCTTCGCCTCGTCCCAGAGCGACAACCTCAATGTCGATGCCTCGCTCAGCGAGCCGCCATCGGGCTGGCATCTGCGCAACAATCTCTTCAAGTATCACGCGGCTTGCTACCTGACCCACGCGCCGATCGAATGCGCGCGCGAGATCCGTCTCCGGAGCAATTTCCCGCCCGAGCGCGTGAAGAAGATCACGCTGCGGGTCGAGCAAGGCGCCAACAAGGTCTGTAACATCCCTAACCCGACCAGTGGGCTGGAGGCCAAGTTCTCGCTGCGCCAGACCGTGGCCATGGCGCTGACCGGCGTCGATACCGCGAGCCTGGCCTCCTACAACGACGAGATCACGCAGGAACCGCGCATCAAGGCGCTGCGCGACAAGGTCTCGATCGAGTTCCAGCCCGACTGGGGCCATTCGCTGGCCGAGATGGCGATCCAGCTCGACGACGGCACGACCCTCGAGGCCACGCACGATGCCGGCATCCCGTGGAGCGACATCGGCAAGCAACGCAACGCCATCGAGACCAAGTTCGAGAGCCTGGTGACGCCGATCCTGGGCGCCGCCGGGACCAAGCGCCTGCACGACGTCATCGAACGCATTGACAGCCTCGCCGATGTAGGCGAGTTGGCGCGCGCGGCGACGAAGAACCAGGAGCGTTGATGTCGGAGGATTTCAGGACCCGGGCGAAGCTCATCCCCAAGGGCAACCGGTACGAGGATTTCGAGCCCGGCCGGGTCTTCAGGCACCATTGGGGCCGGACGATCACCGAATCCGAAACCACCCTCTTCTCGACCCTGACGCTGCATTTCAATCCGCACTACTTCAACGCCGCCTATGCCCGAGCCCACGGCCATCCGGGCATCGTCGCCAACCCGCTGCTTGTCTTCACGACCGTGTTCGGCCTCACCGTCGAGGATCTGAGCGAGGGCGGCGGACCGTTCCTCGGCGTCAACCAGCTCACCTATCACCAGCCCGTCTATCCCGGCGATTCGCTGCGGGCCGAATCGGTGGTGCTCGACCGGCGCCTGTCGGACTCCCAGAAAGGGTTCGGCATCGTCACCTGGCACACAAAGGGCTTCAATCAGCGCGAGGAAGAAGTCATCGACTTCAAGCGCACCAATCTCGTTCGCGTAAGGGACACCAACTGATGCCGTACATCACCGAAGAGCGCCGCATGATCCAGGAGCAGGCGCGTGAATTCACCCTGAACGAGGTCCTGCCCGTCGCCAACAAGCTCGACCCCGAGAAGGGCGACATCCCGATGGACCTGCGCGACAAGATGGCGGAGCTCGGCTACTTCGGCATCCTCATTCCGGAGCAGTATGGCGGCCTGGGCCTCGGCTGCTTCGAGTACTGCCTCGTGACCGAGGAGCTGTCGCGTGGCTGGATGAGCGTCGCCTCGCTGATCGCACGCGGCAATCTGCTGATCGGCTCTCACATGATGAGCGAGGACCAGCGCAAAAAGTACCTGCCGCGTATGGCAAAGGGCGAATTCCTCGGCGCCTTCTCCATGTCCGAGCCCAATGCCGGCTCCGACATCTCCAACATCTCCTGCCGCGCCAGGAAGGACGGCACGGGTTACCTGATCAGCGGCAACAAGTACTGGTGCACCTTCGCCGACGGTGCCGACTTCCTGATCATCATCGCCCGCACCTCCGATGCCCCTCCGGGCAAGCGCCATCTCGGCCTGTCGATGTTCTTCGTCGAGAAGAAGCGCGGCACGCTGCCCAAGGGCGTGAGCGGCGCGCCGATCCCGAAGATCGGCTACTTCGGCTGGAAGACCTATGAGCTGGCCTTCGACAACTTCCGCGTCGAAACCGCCGACATGATCGGCGAGGAAGGCCAGGCCTTCTACTACGCCACCTCGGGTCTCGAGACCGCCCGCGCCCACACCGCGGCCCGTGCGATCGGCCTTGCCCAGGGAGCGCTCGACGATTCGATCCGCTATGCCGGCGAGCGCCGGCAATTCGAGCGGCCGATCTCCGACTTCCAGGCGATCCGCTTCAAGATCGCCGACATGGCGACGCAGATCGAGGCCGCGCGCCAGCTCAACTACTTCGTCTGCGAGCAGATCGACACCGGTCAGCGTTGCGACAAGGAAGCCTCGATGGTGAAGCTCTTCGCCTCCGAGATGGCCGAGCGCGTGTGCAGCGAGGGCCTGCAGATCCATGGCGGCGCGGGCTACACCACGCTCCATGCCGTCGAACGTCACTGGCGCGACGCCCGTCTCACCAAGATCTTCGAGGGCACTTCGGAGATCCAGAAGCGCATCATCTCCGACCGCCTGCTCGGTCGCGGGAGGAATTGATGAAGGTTTCGGCGCTGACCGGCCGGCACAACTACTTCGAGGACTTCCATGTCGGCGAGGTCCTGAAGCACGCTCGCGGCAAGACCGTCGAGCCGCTCGAGCAGGTCTGGATCACCAACGTCACGATGAACACGGCCGAAGCTCACTTCAACGAGCACTCGATGAAAGGCAGCAACTGGGGCCAGCGGCTGGGTTTCGGCGGCGTCACGATCTCGATCTGCATCGGCCTCGCCGCCGAGGACACGGCCGAGAATGCGCTGATGGAGCTCGGCATGGACAAGATCCGGCTGAAGGCGCCGGTCGTCCATGGCGACACGCTCTATTGCTACAGCGAGGTGCTGGAGACCGGCGACGCCAAGCAGCCGGACGCGGGCGTCGTGCGCTTCCGCCACTACGGCGTGAACCAGGACGATAAGCACGTCTTCGAGGGCGAGCGCACCGTGCTGATCAAGCGGCGCAGCCATTGGGGAGACAAGTGAGCGACGTCCTGGGCGCCCTCGACGGGATCCGCATCATCGATGTCACGCAGATGCTGGCTGGTCCTTTCTGCACCATGCTGCTGGCCGACCAGGGGGCGGAGGTCATCAAGATCGAGCCGCTCAAGGGCGACGACACGCGCATCATGGGGCCCGATCACCCCGACGACCGGTTGGGCGCCTTCGGCGGCTACTTCGCCTCGATCAACCGCAACAAGAAATCGATCGCGATCGACCTCAAGAAGCCGGAAGGCCGCGATCTCATCCTGAAACTGTGCGAAGGCGCCGATGCCATCGTCGAGAATTCACGCGACGGCGTCATGGAGCGGCTGGGGCTTGGCTACGACATGCTGCACGAGCGCTTCCCCAAGCTGGTCTACGCCACCATCCGCGGCTTCGGCGACCGGCGTACCGGCGAGAGTCCCTACGCCCATTGGCCGGCCTACGACGTGGTCTCGCAGGCTTTCGGCGGCGTGATGGGGATCACCGGCCCGGACCGCAATACGCCCATGAAGGTCGGCCCTGGCATCGGCGATCTCATGCCTGCCACCATGTGCGCCGTCGGCATCGTCTCCGCGATCCTGCGCGCCCATAAAACCGGCAAGGGACAGCTCGTCGACGTTGCCATGGTCGATGCGATCCTCTCGATGTGTGAGCGCATCGTGCACCAGCATGCCTATTCGGGGGCCGTGCCCGTGCCGGAGGGTAACCACCACCCCCTGCTCTGCCCCTTCGGCATGTTTCCGGCGAAGGACGGCCACGTCACGATAGGCACGCCCACCAACGTCCATTGGCCGACCCTCTGCCGCCTGATGGGCAAACCGGAAATGGGCAGCGATCCCCGATTCCAGACCGTACAGGGCCGGCGGGCCTGTCAGGATGAGATCATCGCCGCGGTGTCAGACTTCACGCGCCGTCACACCAGGCACGAGCTGATCGAAATCCTCGGCGGCCAGGTGCCGTTCGCGCCGGTCAACGACGTGCGCGACGTCTTCGCCGATCCGCACTTCGCGGCGCGCGACATGGTGGTGAAGGTCCCGCATCCCGGCCTGGAGCAGGAGACCTCGATTGCCGGCGTCGCCATCAAGATGACCGAGACGCCCGGCAAGGTGCGCCATCGCGCGCCCCTGCTGGGCGAGCACACCGACCAGTATCTGACCGAACTCGGCCTCGGCGGCACGGAGATTGCCCGCTTGAAGGCCGAAAAAATCGTCGCCTGAGGAGACAGACATGACCGACCGCCCCAAACGCGCCCGCCGCGTCCAGCTTTCCACGCCCGGCTCCAGTGAAAAGATGATGCAGAAAGCCTCGGAATCGAGGGCCGACCATGTCTTCCTCGACCTCGAGGATGCCGTGGCGCCCAGCCAGAAGCGCGACGCCCGCAAGAAGATCGTGACGGCGCTGAAGGAGCTCAACTGGACGGGCAAGACGCGCTGCGTGCGCATCAACGACCTCACCACCGAGTATGCTTTCGAGGACATCATCGAAGTGGTCGAGGGCGCGGGCGAGCACCTCGACACGATCATGATGACCAAGGTGCTGACACCGGCCGACATCCTGTTCGCCGACAAGCTGCTGCATCAGCTCGAGAAGAAATTGAAGCTCAAGCGCCGCATCGGCCTGGAAGCGCTGATCGAGGAAGTCGAGGGCATGCAGAATGTCGATGCCATCGCGCAGTCGACACCGCGCCTGGAGTGCCTGGTGTTCGGCATGGGCGATTTCTCGGCGTCGATGGGCGTCACCAACAAGGATGTCGGCAGCACCGAAGGTTATCCAGGCGACGTCTGGCACTATGCCCGCTTCCGTCTGGTGATGGCCTGCCGCGCCGCCGGCATCGATCCGGTCGACGGGCCGTTCGCCGACTTCAAGAATCCCGAGGCCTATCGCGAGGAATGCCGACGCTCGATGATCCTGGGCTGCGTCGGCAAATGGGCGATCCATCCCTCGCAGATCGAGCATGCGCTCGAGATCTACTCGCCCAAGCCCGAGGACGTGGCGCGCGCCCGCCGGCTCGAGAAGGCCTACGCGGAAGCAGAAGCCAAGGGCCTGGGCGCGATCAATGTCGAGGGCGTGATGATCGACGTCGCCTCGATCCGCATCCTGCGCAACACGATCCTGAACAAGGCAGATCTGTACGGGATGTAGTTCTCGTTCCCCGCCATACGGGTGAGGATGAGAAGAGATGAAACGCGCCTTCATCCCCGTCGCCTCGATGCTGGCCATCCAGGTGATGATCTCCATCTCCGTGCTGTCGCTCAGCGTGATGATGCCGGCGGTGGCGGAAGATCTCGCCATCGATGCCAAGCTGGTCGGCATCTTCACCGCCCTCATCTACGCCGTCGCCACGGTCGTGGCACTCATCGCGGCCGGCGCCGTGCTGCGCATCGGTGCGGTGCGGGTATGCCAGGTAGCGTTGCTGATGGCGGCTGTCGGGCTGGCCTTCAACTCCATCGCCACTGTGGCGACGACCGTCATAGCCGTGCTGTTCATCGGCGCGGCGCAGGGGCCGATCAATCCCTCCTCGGCCCACGTCCTCGCCCAACGCGTACCGCGCGAATATTTCGGCGCGGTCTTTTCGCTCAAGCAGACCGGCGTGCCGATCGGCTTCGCCCTGGCCGGCGTGATCTTCCCCTTCCTGCTCCATCTCATCGGCTGGCGCAGTGGTAGTCTCGTGGCCGCCGGCGTGCTGCTCCTCTCGGCCGTCGCCGTCGAACCGCTGCGTCCCCTGCTCGACACGACCGGCACGGCGGGCAAGGCGTCGGCGGGCATCTGGCAGTCGACGAAGTTCGTGATGAGCCATCCGCAGCTTCGTGTGCTGGGCATCTCGGCGTTCGTCTACGTGATCGCGCAGCACACCTTCACCTTCTATCTGGTGACCTACCTCTATGAGCATTGCGGCCTCAGCATCTCGCAGGCAGGTGCCTTGCTCTCCGTCTCGCAGCTCTTCGGCATGGGCGTCCGTTTGGTGAGCGGCGGCGCCGGCGATCGCTTTCCTCGCATGCAGCTCCTGGGTTGGACCGGCATCGGCATGACGGTAGGCTGCGTTGCGATCGGGTTGCTGACCGCTGCGACCCCCTTCTGGCTGATCACGGCAGTCGTGGTTGGCTACGGTTCGGTCGTGATCAGCTGGAACGGCACGTCACAGGCCGAGTTCGCGCATCTCTCTCCGCCGGGCGCCGTCGCGGCCGTCGCCGCCGTGCAGACGGCACTCGCCTTCTCCGGCGCCGTCTTCGGTCCACCCGTCTTCGCGCTCATTGCGTCGACAGCAGGCTATCGCCCCGCCTTCTTCGCCGTGGCGGTCTGCGTGCTCGTAACCGGGATCTGGCAACTCGTCGCCGCGCCACGCAAGGCAACCGCCTAGCGCCGAGTCTCGCACTCTTCGGCGACGCCGTGGCGTTCGCCGCGCGATGCCGGATTGAAGAAGGCATCAACCGCTGCTCCTTCGCCATGCGGCACGGCGAATTCCATTGATCATAATAGGTGTTCCGGTGGTTTGGCGTTAGAGTCCTGCCCGTCAAAGGTACTGGGGGAAACCGGCCGTTATTTTTCCGTTTTTTTGACGGGGCCTGCCTCCAGAGTTGTGGGGAGGAAGTACGATGGCTTGGTTGCGTGCGGCCCTTTTGGCCGCTGCCTGTCTGTTTTTGTCCACCGGCGCCATGGCCCAGAAAATGGGTGGGACCCTCCATATCGGCCATCGCGACAACCCGCCCAGCGCTTCCATCCATGAAGAGGCGACCATCTCGACGGTCATGCCCTTCATGTCGCTCTACAACAATCTCGTGGTGTTCGATCCGGCCGAAAAGCAGGACTCGGGCGATCACATCGTGCCGGACCTTGCGACCTCCTGGGCATGGAGCAGCGATGGCAAGGACCTGACCTTCAAATTGCGCGAGGGCGTGAAGTGGCATGATGGACAGCCCTTCACCAGCGCCGACGTCAAATGCACCTGGGACATGCTGAAGGGCGACCAGAATTCCAAGCTCCGCCGCAATCCGCGGAAGATCTGGTACTTCAATCTCCACGAGATCACGACCAACGGGCCGAACGAGGTCACCTTCCACCTCGACCGGCCGCAGCCCTCGCTGCTGACCATGCTCGCGGGCGGCCATTCGCCGGTCTATCCGTGCCACGTGCCGCCCGACCAGATGCGCACCCATCCGATCGGCACGGGTCCCTTCAAGCTCGACCGCTTCCGGCAGAACGAGTCGATCAAGCTGGTGCGCAATCCCGACTACTGGAAAAAGGGCCGCCCCTATCTCGACGCGATCGAGTTCAGCATCATCCCGAGCCGCGCGACCTCGACCTTGGCCTTCACCTCCAAGAAGCTCGACATGACCTTCACGGGTGAAATCACCAAGCCGGTCATGGACGACATCAAGAAACAGGATCCCCAAGCGATCTGCGAGATGGCACCGACCTTCACCTTCTCCAATCTTCTGGTGAATCGCGACAAGCCGCCGTTCGACAAGGCGGAGATTCGCACGGCCATGGCCTACTCGATCGACCGCAAGGCGTTCGTCGATATCCTGAGCCAGGGAACCAGCAAGGTGGGCGGCATCATGCTGCCGCCGCCGGAAGGACGCTGGGGTTTGCCGAACGACATCCTGACGACGATCCCGGGCTACGGTCCCGACGTCGAGAAGAACCGCGCCGAGGGCCGCAAGATCATGGAGAGCCTGGGCTACTCCGACGAGAAGCCACTCAAGATCAAGGTGACGACGCGCAACATCCCGACCTACCGCGATCCCGCGGTGATCCTGATCGATCACCTGAAGCAGGTGCACATCCAGGCCGAGCTCGAGCCGATCGAAACCTCGGTCTGGTACAGCCGCCTTACCCGCCGCGACTTCAATGTCGCCCTGAACGTCCAGGGCGTCGGCATCGACGATCCCGATGTCGTCTTCTACGAGACCTTCGCTTGCAAGTCGGACCGCAAT
>Ga0153954_1000394_pt1 | contig 35678 bp, 30 predicted proteins | sample TSFL038MetaG_FD_102277 | JGI IMG/M metagenome (GOLD analysis project Ga0153954, IMG submission 102277) | Attine ant fungus gardens microbial communities from Florida, USA - TSFL038 MetaG | ecosystem: Host-associated > Fungi > Mycelium > Unclassified | place: USA: Florida, Wekiwa Springs State...
TCCTGAAATCCTGGCCGGCCGCGCTCATCGCGGCCGGTTTTCTTTTGGGGTACCCGGACGGACGACTGTAAGGCCCGGCGCGCAGTCGCGGCGCCTCAGCCTTGCCGGTCGGTCAGGTCCACGACGCGCACGCGGTGCGCATAGATGTCGATCTTGGCCCAGGCGCGCCCGCGCGCCACCTTGTTGGCCTCGTCCTCCGTCTCGAACGGGCCGTGCCAGGCCATGGTGTCGGGCAGCGGCCGGTTCCAGTTGGCCCGGCCATTCTCGGTCGCATACTCGGCTTCAAAGACGAACCACATCACGCAAACCTCCCGTGTCCGTCCCGTCGTCCGGCGTTCCTCACATCATCTTCTTAGCGCAAAAAAAGAGGCGACCCGAAGGCCGCCTCTCGTTTCCTTGGCGAAGGATCGTCTTAGTTGAGGACGATCACGACGCGGCGGTTCTGGGGCTCGCGGACGCCGTCGCCGGTCGGAACCAGCAGATCGGTCTCGCCCTTGCCGACGACCGAGATCGCCGGAGCCGGGACGCCGTCACGCACCAGGGCGTCCTTGACAGCGTTCGCGCGACGCAGGGACAGCGCCATATTGTAGCTCTCGGGGCCGGTCGTGTCGGTGTGGCCGGTCGCCGTGATGCGGGCGTTACCCTTCTGCTTGAAGGCGTTCGCCGCCTGCTGGATCGTCACGAGAGCCTGCTGCGAGAGGTTCGAGCGGTCCCAGTCGAAGAACACCATGAAGGACGGCGCGACCGGGGCTGCCGGCGGCGGCGGAGCAACGGCCGGAGCCGGAGCGCCGAGCTTGTAGTGCAAGCTGGCCATCAGGGTGATGTTGTTGTCGACGAAGCTGGTCTGGTAGATGCCCGTTCCGAAGGTCGGGGCAGTCGTGCCGAAGAAGCGGCCGTCGAGGTTGAGGCGGAACTGGCTGTCGATGTTCCAGCCCACGCCGATGATGCCCTGATAGGCGAACTGCGTGCTGCTGCTCTGACCGCCCAGCGTGTAGAGGGTCATCGTGGCGACACCGGCGCCGGCGCCGATGTACGGGGTGATCGTCTGACCGGCGAAGAAGTCATAGTACACGTTCGCCATGGCGCCGAGCTGATGGAGCGCCGCGCCGGCATAGGCGTTGCCGACCGTCAGGTTGCCGCTGTTGTCGCGGTAGAAGCCTTCGAGTTCGACGCGGGGACCGATGAAGTCCCAACCGATCACGCCACCGGCCGTCCAGCCGAGGTTGAAGTTGGTGCCGGTGTTACCGGTGACGGCGCCATTCGGGCCGCGGAAAAAAAGCGTGCTGTTGTTGGTGTTGTTCAGCAGCCAGTTGATGCCACCTTCGGCGCCGACGTAGAGGCCGCCCGGCTGGAGCGACTGGGCCTCGGCGGCACCAAACGGAAGCGCAGCAGCCAGGGCAGCTACCGTCAGAGTCCTTCTCATTAGCCATTCTCCCAAATTTATAAACGACACGGCTAACCTCTTTGGCCGCGTTGTGCCTAGTTTAGTGCAGATGAACGCCGTAATCTCGCCTTTTCCGCACCAAACATGCGTTAGCTGTTTCACTGTTGCATCGATGCCACTGTAATTTCGCAACCCAATAGCAACATCCGGCATCGAATATTCCTCGACGTCAAAAACAACAAGTAAAATCAGCTATTTAGGTGTTCGTCCGCGAAGGCCCGCCAACCCTGCCGCAGTTGTGAAACTGCCTCCCTTCGCCTCCCGAAGGCCCGGATTCGAATAAATCCGAGATCAAGTTTCACCCTTTTAGAGCCGCATTGCGGAATATCCGAATACCATATGTTGGGGTGTCAACGGCTTCTGACCGCTTCCGCCCCCTTTGGGGGATGCTAGGATCGCGCCATAAGAACGATCGGGAGGAAACCATGCAATTTGTGCGCGCCGCGGGAGCGGCCCTGCTGTGCTGCGGCCTGCTTGCGGCCACCGCCCTCACCCCTGCCGCCCCGGCCCTGGCCCAGGACAAGAAGGTCAAGATCGGCGTGCTGGACGACATGGCCGGCCCCTATGCCGAGAACGCCGGGCCCAACGACGTGGTCGCCGTCAAGATGGCCGTCGCCGACTTCGGCGGCTCCGTGCTCGGCAAGCCGATCGAGGTGGTGAGCGCCGACTTCCAGCAGAAGGTCGACACCGGCGTCTCGATCGCCAAGCGCTGGTACGACGACGAGGGCGTCGACCTGATCACCGGCCTGCCCAACTCCGCCGTCGCCATCGCGCTGGTCAAGGTCGCGGGCGAGAAGAACAGGATCGTCATGCCCAACGCCGCCGCCACCTCGGCGCTGACGGCCGAGGCCTGCGGCCCCAACAGCATCCACTTCGTCTACGACACCTACGCCCAGACCAAGACCATCGTGAACGCGCTGGCCAAGAAGCCGGACAGCACCTGGTTCTTCATCACCGTCGACTATGCCTTCGGCGCTTCCATCGAGAAGGACGCGACCGGCTTCATCACGGCGGCCGGCGGCAAGGTGGTGGGCACGGTCAAGCACCCGATCAACACGCAGGACTTCTCCTCCTACGTGCTGCAGGCCGACGGCTCGAAGGCGCAGAACCTGGTCGTCGCCAACGGTGGCGCCGACCTGGTGAACGCCGTCAAGCAGGCCTCGGAGTTCGGCCTGATGAAGAAGGGCATGCGCGTGACCGCCCCGCTCGCCATGTTCCCCGACATCCACGGCATCGGCCTCAAGGTGGCGCAGGGCCTGCTGGTCGCCGCGCCCTTCTATTACGACATGACGCCCGAGGCGCGCGCCTTCACCGACCGCTTCGTCAAGGCGACCGGCCGCCCGCCCTCCTTCATCCAGGCCGGCACCTACGGCTCGACGATGCACTACCTCAAGGCGGTGAAGGCCGCCGGCACCGACGAGGCCCAGGCCGTGCTCGCCAAGATGCGCGAGATCCCGATCAACGATTTCATGACCAAGGACGGCAAGGTCCGCGCCGACGGCCAGGTGATCCGCGACATGTACCTCATGCAGGCCAAGACGCCCGAGGAGTCGAAGGGCGAATGGGACCTCGTGAAGATGGTCGCGACGGTGAAGGGCGACGACGCGTTCCGCCCGCTGGGCGAAGGTGGGTGTAAGCTGGGAAAGTAGCGACAAGAGAAAAAAGAGCCGAAGCCGCTCTAACGAATTTCAAATCAATCCGATGATCATAAATTCTCGAGATGGAGATTATTCGCCACCGCCGATGTTCAAGACCAAATCGACGCCCAAGCTAGCTCACGTATCCCGAATGATTTTGTGCGAACCTGCGTAAGTCGTCGCCGTACCGCCAAATTTCCTGTTGCCACAGTGCGCAAAAATCTTCGTCTCGGAGCCAGCCCGAAAAGACCTGAACGATATTTCGACATGGTCCGCTAGCAACATAAGCTTGATTTAAATTTAACTTCAGTACCGAGAATTCCATCAAGTGAAGCTTTTCTTCCATGATTCGAGTTTTGCTGGACTGCGAGGTGGCTCGCCCTTCAGCCACTCGGATCTTCATTATCCGATCCTGTACTTTGAGATATGAATCCTTATCAACTACGTCAATGACAAGGATGTCTCGCAGGTGATCGAAGAAAGAGTCGATTCTCTTTCCTGAATAGGTGGCGACCAGCCCGTTACCGATATGAAATCCCAGTGCCCGGTAGGCCTCGAACTGCTCCTCGGAGAAGAACTGTTCCGTTGTGGACTCGTGAGGAAATTCTTTGAGCCGACTTTTATACTCTTTGATGTACTCGTTTTCGTCGCCCGTTAGAGATGCTTTTATATAGAGAATAGAACCGAACTCCGAGGGACCATACTGCACATAACCAAGCGCACAGTGAGCTCGCGAATATCCAAACTCGTTCGTTTGCATGTCCTGCATGCTGAGCTCGATATCGTAGTCAAAATCTATTTTTGCAATACGCACCAAATGCGCCAGACCGTGGAACGTATGCGAAGCATCCTGCTCAGCATCTACAATCACTATGAATTTGCAGCGACGTCTCAGAAGTTCATATGCTCCAAGGTTCTCGATGTGTCCGCCGTCACTCACATATATGCGGCTCTTGGTTTCATCGAGCCTTCCCAGCAGCTCGAGCAGGAAGAAATATGGTCTTACTGTTTGATCTGGCCGCGATGCCTTCAACAGCCGAGCCGGGTTGACCAGCCAATATCCGAGCCTCGCGTTGGCGATGGCCATCAGAAAGCGAAGCGGCCGATTTGTAGCTAGTCCTTGATTTGGCGCAACCGCGGCCCCTGAAATAGCCATTGCGGCAGCCAAATCCAGCTGGCCATCGGCTCTTTCAATATCCGGCGTTGGACACCAACCTGTGATTGCGCTTCCGCAAAACAACTTCGAAAAGAAAAATGTCTGCGCATCCCGACCGCGGAGATTTTGCTCTGAGTACTGAACGTTTATTGCCGCATTTAAAAGATGGTAAGGCGCGGCGGCAGGAAGTTCGGAAAGCTTGGACCGCTGTGCTGGATCCGCACGCCAAATGTAAGCTGCACGCAGTCTGTCGCGATAGAAAGCGTGTAGCGAAGTCGCGTTTACGTTCACCGACAAAACGAGGATCAACAAAATAATACTTACGACTACGTAGAGTACGAAGACTGTGTAGAGATCTTCCGCGTATACGAGAATTATTTGGTTGAGATTTGGCCCGTCTTCACTGGCCAGACAATCCATTGAGTAGGCGAGGTCAAAGTACCTATGACTGTTAGAAAAGGCCCTTAACTTTTCTACAATAGGAATTCCAGCGTACTGCTCGAAGCTATACCACGTGCATGGATTGACCAGCGTCGAGACAATTGCCAACACGACCAACCAGAATAACAAGGGGGCAGCAAGCCCAAGTATGATGCGCCATATCCGCGTAGCAAGACGGCCAAACCTGCTCATGGCGTAGCCGATAACACCGAAAAATATGCCCAGAGCGCTGAGGCTTGCCAGCACTCGTGAAATCGCATCCAAGATGCTGGTTGAGAATATGTCCTTCACAAAATCTATGGCATCCGTCTGTATTCGCAAAAATACGAAGGCCGCCAACGCTAAGATGAGTAGGACTGTTAGATTTAGCCATCCTCTTCGGCTGCTCCACCAAACATTCAAAGGACCTCTACTGACTGCAAGCGCATAAAGTGCCGCCCAAGCGGAGAGCACGCAAAAGATCAGAACTGTGGCATGCGGGATGCGACCTATAAACATGGTCGCCATGACAAGAAAGCTGAGCCAAATTAGTACTGGCAAGGACATCAGCATATTGATTGTGAAACCGAGGAAGATAAGAGCTGGAAAAACTAGAAAGCTGCTCCTTCCAGGCGCGAGATATTTTGAGTGGTCGCGCAAATGCTGAACAATTTCGGATTCGTCTTCAAAGTTCGGACTTGAAGCACGCAGAAGAGGTGGATCCGAATACGTAGGAAGCGACTCATCCCTTCCCATGAGAGAGCTGCTCAGCGTTGATCCGATATAGCCACCGCCTGAGACCGTAGAAAGATAGTCGAATTGCCGATAGATGCCTGCTTTGATGAACGCCTGTACTACTCCCAAACAAAATGTGGCTGACCTGACGCCTCCTCCCGACAAGGCGAGGCCTGTCAAATTGTGGCTAAGCCACGTGTCATCGATTCCATCCGAATCTGTAATCTCGATGCCCGCCGCCAAACGCCGTAGGTGGATTTCCCGGAGTTCGCCATTGAATACATGCTTGAAGTCCCCCCTCCATGTTTTCATGGTTTGGGGCGCGCTTGCGCGCCGCCAGATACACTTCCAGAAGACTATCTTCATCGAAGCCTCTTGCAGGCGGATAAAGCAACTATAGGTAGCATGATCGAAGATAATACGCCACATCCCGACTGTCAGCCGCCTAGATGCTCACAAGACCAAGGTCGTGCTTTTACGAGTCAGCTGTTCGGTTGAAGCCGTCTTCATTGAACTGAGCTGCACGCCAAGGCGCTCTTGCAATCGAGTGGCGAAGAGAAAACAAGCGACAAGTAGCTCGCGACGCTGGAAGGGCCCAGTTCGCCAAACAAAGACGGAGGAACCGTGTTGAAGACCGTAACGCGCCGTCAGGCCATGGCCTGGGGGCTAGCCACCTTTATGTTCACTGAACCCTTTCTCACCAATAGCGCCACCGCCCAACCCGCCTGGCCCACCCGCCCCATCCGCGTCATCGTCCCCTTCCCGCCCGGCCAGGCCGCCGACATCTTCGCGCGCCTCATCGCCGAGCGGCTGACCGGGATCTGGAAGCAGCAGGTCATCGTCGACAACAAGAGCGGCGGCGCCGGCATTCCGGGCACGGAGGCGGGCAAGTCGGCCACGCCCGACGGCTACACGTTCCTGGTCGCGACCAGCGGCACCTTCGGCGTTAATCCCAGCCTCTATCCCGAGCTGCCCTACAAGCCGCTGGTCGATTTCAAGCCGGTCACCAATCTCCTGCGCGGGCCGCTCGTGATCGTGGCGCATCCGACGTTTCCCGCGAACACGATCGCCGAGCTGATCGAGCTGGCGCGCAAATCGCCCGGCGAGCTCTCCTATGCCTCGGCCGGTCCCGGCACGGCGCAGCATCTCAGCATGGAGCTGTTCAAGCTGCAGGCGAAGATCGACATCGAGCACATTCCCTACAAGGGCTCGGGCCCGGCGATGACCGATCTGCTGGGCGGCCACGTGAAGCTGATGATGGACAGCACCGCCTCGGCGCTGAACGCGATCGCCGACGGGCGCATCAAGGCGCTGGGCGTCACGACGGCGCGCCGCCTGCCCGCGCCGCTCGAGAAGGTCCCGTCGATCGGCGAGACCGTGCCGGGCTACGATTCGGCCGGCTGGTCCGGCCTGGTGGCGCCGGCGAAGACGCCGGACGAGATCGTCGCCCGCGTGAATGCCGACATCGTGGCGCTGTTGCACGATCCGGCGGTGCTGAAGCAATACGAGGAGCGCGCCACCCTGCCCGCGCCGACGACGCCGGCCGAGTTCGCCGCCTTCATCGAGAAGGACATGGCGACCTGGGCCGAGGTGGTGAAGGCGACGGGGACGAAGCCGGCGTGACGAACATCCGGCGACACTCGTCGACACGGCTGCCAGTCAAACCCATTCAAGCGGCCGTGCCGTTCTCCACGAGTCGGGCCAGGTTCGTGAGCGACGAGTCCATACCGGCTCGATGATCCGATTCTGAAATCCCCGGCGGCACGTTCTCGGCCACGACCTTCACCGTGGTACCGCCCGCCGACGGCGTTAGCTCCCATGTCATCGTCATGGTGCCGGCGAGAGCGGGGGCGGCGGAGTCGAACATGAACGCCTGCTTCACGCTCCGGTCCCTGTGAAGCTCCAGGAAGCGACCTTTCACGGTGTCCGTGTCGGCCGTCGTCTTACCGCCGCCCGGCCGATCGAAGGTGAGCGTGATCTGCAGGGAGCCACCCGGCCGCGGATCGAAGCGGTCGATCGAGGCCCGTGCTCCTGCCGGTGCGATCCAGAGGGCGAATTGTGCCTCGTCAGTGAGAGCGTAGTATACGCGCGCCGCCGTCGCCTTGATCAGACGACTGGCCGTATCGGTTCGCTGATCTGGCACTCGCCAAAACTCCCATGCATCGCATCCATTGATCAAAATGGGTCTTCGATCGGATTGGGCGCAAGGTGCTGCGATGACGATGCCTGCTCTCCGACTCTTCCCCTCCCTATTCAGATGGAAAGGATCGCTATGCGGTGGCTCCGGCCAGTTAGCGCAATTAGCGCAGCTGCGCAGGCGCTCGTCGTCCTGTTCGGCATGAGGCTCGATCGTGAGCCCACCTCCTCACGCAACCACAAGAGGTCCATTATTTTTTGTACGCTTGATGGTTACTCGTGGTGGCTGGCGCCATATGTAGTAGTACGGCTCAGTTCACAAAGGGTGACGCAGTGGCCGACCAGGACGGGACTCGCCGGACATTCCTCAAGGGCAGCGCGGCGATCGCGGCGGCCGGCGCTGTCGTCACGCCCGCGGGCGCCCAGCAATCCGCGCCCTCTTCCCCGCCTGCCCCGACCGCGCCACGCATCACCGGCGGCACCGAGTCCAAGTTCCCTTCGGCCGAGGCGCCGGGCTCGCGCGACGGCGGCTACAACATCCTCTTCATCCTGACGGACCAGGAACACTACATGGGGCCGGGCTGGCCGATCCCGTTGCCGAACCACGAGCGGCTGCGCCGCACCGGTACCACCTTCGAGAACCACCAGATCAATGCCGACATGTGCTCGGCGTCGCGCGCCACGATCTATACCGGGCTGCACATGCCGCATAACGGCATCTTCGACAATGCCGGCGTGCCCTACATGAAGAGCCTCGACGCGAAGCTGCCGACCATCGGCAAGATCCTGCGCAAGATGGGCTACTACACCGCCTACAAGGGCAAGTGGCACCTGAACGGCGCCATGGCGATGGAGAACCATGCCGACGACGTGCAGGCGCTGTTCGAATCGCTGATGGACAAGAGCTACGGCTTCTACGACTACACCGGCACCGGCGACTACATCGAGGGCGCGCAGGGCGGCTATCAATACGACGCGGTGACGGCGGCGCAGGCGCAGCAATGGCTGAAGGCGATGGGCCGCCCGATGGCGAGCCAGCGCCAGCCCTGGTACCTCGCGGTCAACTTCGTCAATCCGCACGACGTGATGTGGGTCAATACGGATCAGCCGAACGGGCCGAAGCAGCAGGCCAAGGACGCCCTGCTGAAGATCGCCTTCCCGCCCGACGACACGCTCTACAAGCAGCAATGGAACGACATCCCGCTGCAGAAGAGCTGGCAGCAGTCGCTCGACGTGCCGGGCCGCGTGCCCGCCCATCGCATCTATCACGAGGCCAACGGCGTGCTGACCGGCATCATCCCCGAGGAAGAGAGCCGGGTGCGCGCGCGCCAGAACTACTATTTCAACGCGCTGCAGGACGTCGACAAGCAGATCGGCGCCGTCCTCGACACGCTCGACGCGCTCGGCCTCGCCGACAACACGATCGTCGTCTACACCGCCGATCATGGCGAGCTGCTGGGCTCGCACGGCGGCCTGTCGGGCAAGGGCACGACGACCTATCGCCAGCAGAACCACGTGCCGATGCTGGTCGTGCATCCCGCCATCCCGGGCGGCCAGAGCTGCAAGGAGCTGACCTGCCATCTCGACATCGTGCCGACGCTGGTGGCGATGACAGGCAAGAGCCCCGCGCCCGCCGCCGACATGATGAGCCAGATGAAGGGCCGGGATTTCTCGCCGCTCCTGAAGAAGCCGGTCGATCCGGAGTTCACGAAGGCGCGCGGCGGCGTGCTGTTCTGCTACAGCCAGCTCATGGTGCACGATCCGAAGTTCACGCGCCTGCTCTACACGACGCTGCTCGACCGCACGATCGAGCGGCTGGACGACTTCAGGAAGATGGAGAGCTTTCCCGTCGACTGGCCGCTGCGCGTTAGCATCCGGTCGATCGTCGACGAGCGCTACAAGTTCAGCCGCTACTTCTCGTTCCGCCAGTTCAACACCCCCAGGACGCTCGAGCAGCTCACCGCGATGAACGATCTCGAGCTCTACGACCTCCAGGCCGATCCCGAGGAGATGATCAACCTCGCGCACGACGTCGAGAAGAACAAGGCGCTGATCGCGGCGATGAACGCCAAGCTGAACGCGCTGATTGAACGCGAGATCGGCGTCGACGACGGCAGCTTCCTGCCCCTCACGGAGTGGATCAACTGGGACGGTTTCAGATCGGGCGCGGTCAATATCTGACGGCGTGGGAGACCGGACTGCGACGCCTACGCGGCTGACAATAGCCTGCGAACATGACAGGATTCTCGGTGCATGCTGGGGAGCTTGCGGATGGCTGTTCAATCGTTTCGCCTGTTCGCTCTGACGGTCGCGATCCTGTTCGGATGGCATGCGGCGGCCTTCGCTCAAGCGCCGTCGCCGGTGCCACCGGGCATGACGCAGGAACAGTTCAACACGATGGTCGACGCCATCGCCAACTCGGTGGCGGAAAAGCTCAAGGCCGAAAACACGCCGGCCGAGCCCGCAACGGCGCCCGCCGCCGAGCCGGCGGCCAAACCGGCTGCCAAACCCTCCTCCAAGGCGAAGGCACCCGCGCCAACGGTCAAGATCACGAAGCTCCAACCCTCGGACGGGCCGGACAAGTTCGCCGTCTTCCTGGGACAGGTGAAGCGCGTCGCGTTCGCCGTCCCGGTACTGGGCCGGCACCTGGCGGCCATTCCCGGCCTGCTCGACGAGCATGACCGGGGCGGCCGCGGATCCACCAGCTTCCTCCTCCTGCTCTTCATCTCGGCCGTGCTGGCCGTGGCGGCCGAGTCGGTCCTGCAACGGCTGATGGCGCCGTTACGGCGGAGGATCGCCGTCGGCGCCGTCCCCGAGCTCGGGCTGCGCTCCCTCGTCAACCTGGCGAGTCTCGCGGCCCTCGACGGTCTCGGGCTGTTGCTCGTGTGGGTGATCACCCGCGGCGCCGTCGGCGCCTGGTTCAGCGATCCCATCGATCAGAACAAGCTGGCCGCCGCGGTGCTGGCCGGGATCTTCTCCTGGCGGCTCTATGTCTTCATCTTCAGGGTCGTCCTGCGGCCGGGCTTGCCGAACGCGCGGCTGTGCGTCGTCGACGATCGCCCGGCGCGGATGATGTACCTGCGCATTTCCATCCTGATGCTGGCCGTCATCCTGGGCCGCATGCTGTTCCTCGTGCTGTTCGCCATCCAGACGCCGCCGGAGGCGCTGTCGGCCTTCCAGGTCTTCAACACGGCCGCCTTCGTCGCCCTGTTCGTCTGGCTGGTGGTGGCATCCCGCGACGCGGCGCGGCAGTGGCTCGGCGATCTCGGCCAGACGGCGCCTCTCGCCGGCGTGATCGGACGTCATTGGACCGGCGTGGCCATCACCTTCATCGTGGCTCTCGGGCTGACCTCGCTGCACGGCACGATCTCGGGACAGCTCCACATCTCGCAGGCCATGTTGCTGACCTTCATCCTCGTGGTGGCCGTCCTGCTCTTCGAGACCTTCCTCCTGGCCCTCGTGCGACGATTCGATTCGCAGCTCGCCGGCTTCACGCCGGCCAGCAACATGCCGAAGCTGCCCGACGTTGTGGCCCGCTGCCTGCGCGTCGCCGTGCTGATCGCGGTCATTGCCACGATCGCCGAGCGCTGGGTGGTCGAGGTGTTCCGTCTGGCCAACGAAAACGAATGGGAACAACTGACCCGTTCGTCGCGCACAGCGGCGATCACGCTGTTCCTCGCCTATGTGGCCTGGGAGCTGTTCAACTACTGGACCGCCCCCTACAGGGACGCCAAGAAGGCCGGCGGCCCGGCCGCCGCGGGAGGCGACGGCGGTGCACCACCCACCTTCTCGCGGCTCAGCACCCTGATGCCGCTGCTGCGGGTCACCGTCGCCATCGTCATCTGCCTGCTGGCCGTGCTGATCTCGCTCGACGATTTCGGCGTCAACATCGCGCCGCTCATCGCCGGCGCCTCGGTGTTCGGCCTGGCCATCTCGTTCGGCAGCCAGACGCTGGTGAAGGACATCGTCTCGGGCATCTTCTACCTCTCCGATGATGCCTTCCGGGTCGGCGAGTACATCGATTGCGGCAAGGCCAAGGGGACGGTCGAGGGCTTCACCCTGCGTTCGTTGAAGCTGCGTCACCAGAACGGCCCGATCCACACCATTCCGTTCGGCCAGCTCGGCCAGATCACCAACTACAGCCGCGACTGGACGACGATAAAGTTCAATCTCCGCTTCGCCCGCGACACCAATCTCGAGACCTTGCGCAAGGCCGCCAAGAAGATCGGCACCGAGATCCAGGAGATGCCCGAGTACAAGGACGACATCATCGAGCCGTTCAAGATGCAGGGCGTCGCCGACGTTCTCGACAACGCCTTCGTCGTGCGCTTCAAGTTCACGGCCAAGCCGGGTAATCCCACGCTCATCCAGAAGGAAGCGATGAAGCGCATGTTCGTCGTCTTCGCCGAGCTCGGCATCGAGTTCGCCAAGGAAGGCGCGGCCGTGGTGGTGCACGCGGCCCCGCCTCCTCCTCCCGTGGACCAGACACCGGCTGCCGGAAGCCAAGCATCGAGCGGCCAGCCGGCGACGCTGGTGGCCGCCCAGTAGTTTCAGTTTCTGCGTAGAACGCTTGTCTCGATCGCCCCTCCCGCCTCCCGACGCTCATCGCGATGCCGTCCGCCGCATGATCGTCGGCATCACCGGCGCCTCGGGAACGATCTACGGCATCCGTGTGCTTGAGGCGCTGCGGGTGCTGAAGATCGAGAGCCACCTCGTGATCTCCAAGGCGGGCGATCAGACGCGAGCGCTCGAGACCGACCTGTCGGCGTCGCAATTGCGCGCGCTGGCCGACAAAGTTCATGCGCCGGACGACATCGCCGCTTCCATATCGAGTGGCTCGTTCCCCACGATGGGGATGATCGTGGCGCCCTGCTCCGTCCGCTCGCTCAGCGAGATCGCAACCGGCGTTACGACGAGCCTGGTCGCGCGCGCGGCCGATGTCTGCCTGAAGGAGCGGCGCCGCGTCGTGCTGATGTTCCGCGAAACGCCGCTCCATGCCGGCCATATCAAGAGCATGCTGGCGGTCACCGAGATGGGCGCCGTCGTCGCCGTCCCGGTACCGGCTTTCTACGCGAAGCCGCGCACCGTCGACGATATCGTCACGCACTCGGTCGCCCGCGCGCTCGACCTGTTCGGTCTCGATACCGAGACTTTCCCGCGATGGACCGGCCCGTCCGGCGCCGCCAAGCGAAGGACCGCCACATGATACTGCGACGTTTCCTGTTCACCGCCCTGCTCGTGCTGCCGCTCGGCGCTGCCGGCTTCATCCCTGCGACGCATGCCCAACAGCCGCCGGACGACGTTCATGTCGTGCAGTCGACGCCGGCGGCGCATGACCATATCGGACCCCGCAGCAGCGACTTCTACGTGCGTTTCGATCGGCCGGTCGATCATATCAAATCGACCCTCGTCATCATGCAGGGCGATCGCGTCGTCGAGAAGCTGACGCCGCGGCTGGAATCGGCGCCCGAGGTGCTGTTCGCGAGAGCACCGACCCTGCCCGACGGCAGCTACACGATGCACTGGACCGTGGTCACTCTGCAGGGAAAGAAGGCCATTTCCGGCGATATCCCCTTCGACGTCTCCGACCAGCCGGCGAAATAGGGACGAGCGTGGACGCCTGTCGGCTACGCCGCTTCCTTGTCGTTGCCCTCGCCCACGCGGGCGGCAAGCGATGCGGCCATGAACTCGTCGAGATCACCGTCGAGGACTTTCTGCGGATCGCTGCGCTCAACGTTGGTGCGCAGGTCCTTCACCATCTGATAGGGCTGCAGCACGTAAGAGCGGATCTGATGGCCCCAGCCGATGTCGGTCTTGTTGGCCTCGGCCTCGAGGCGCTCGGCCTCGCGCTTCTGCAACTCGACCTCGTAGAGGCGTGCCTTCAGCATCTGGATCGCCTTGGCGCGATTCTGATGCTGGCTGCGCTCCTGCTGGACGGCGACGGCAATGCCGGTCGGGATATGCGTGATACGCACCGCGCTGTCGGTCTTGTTGACGTGCTGTCCCCCGGCTCCGGAGGCCCGATACGTGTCGACGCGCAGGTCCTTGTCGACCAGCTCGATCTCGATGTTGTCGTCGACCTCGGGATAGACCCAGACCGACGCGAAGGAGGTCTGCCGCCGTGCATTGCCGTCGAACGGGCTGATGCGCACCAGGCGATGCACGCCCGACTCGGTCTTCAGCCAGCCATAGGCGTTCGGGCCCTCGACCTTGTAGGCGCAGCTCTTGATACCCGCCTCTTCACCCGCGCTCTCCTCGAGCCAGCTCACCTTGAAGCCGCGGCGCTCGGCCCAGCGCGTGTACATGCGCGCCAGCATCTCGGCCCAATCCTGCGCCTCGGTGCCGCCGGCGCCGGCGTTGATCTCGATGTAGGCGTTGTTGGCGTCGGCCTCACCCGAGAGCAGCGTCTCAAGCCGGGCCTTGCGCGCCTCCTCCGTCGCCTCACGCAGCGACTTCTCGCACTCGGCGATGGTGGCCTCGTCCTTCTCGGCCTCGGCCATCTCGATCAGGCCGGTATTGTCGTCGATGGCGCTGCGCAGGCGCTTGATGGTGGCGATGGCGCCCTCGAGCTTCGTCCGCTCGCGCATCACGGCCTGGGCGTCCTTCGGATCGTTCCATAGCGCCGGATCCTCGGCGCGCGCGTTCAGCTCATCCAGACGTACGACCGCGCGGTCGTAGTCAAAGACGCCTCCTGAGGAGTTCCAGCGACTCCTCGATCTCGTTCACCATCGATTGGGCTTCGGCGCGCATGGCGCGTCTTATATAGGAGCTTCCTCCTCATTCAAATGGGGAGGTGAAGCTGTCTGTGGCCGTTAATACGTCTCGCCCGTCCCGGTCAGTGTCGACCTTGGCCGCTGGCCCATCGCACCGCCGCCGGGGAACTGGGAGTCGTCGCCCTGGGCGGTCGGCGTGCCGCCGATCAGGCCCTGCTGCTGGGCAGCGGGATCAGCCTCGCCGCCGGGCTCGGTACCGGGCTTGAAGGCTTCGTCGACGACGTTGGTGTCGCCCGGATAGGCGGGTTGGCCGGAGTCATGGTCGACGCGCACGATGCGGAGTCCTGGCGGGATCTTGAACGGCGTCGGCGGCTTGTCCTTGTAAACGACCTTGGCGATGCGCTCGTAGATCGGCGCAGCGGTGAAGCTGCCTTGCTCCTTGCCGCCGAGCGTACGCGGCTCGTCGAAGCCAACATAGACGCCGATCGTGAGATCGGGCGTCGAGCCGATGAACCAGGTATCGCGGCTGTCGTTGGTCGTGCCGGTTTTGCCCGCGATGGGACGGCCAAGCGCCGCAAGCTGCGCGGCCGTGCCACGCGTAGTCACGCCCAGCATCATGTTCACAACCTGATAGACCGTCGCGGGATCGTGGAATGGTTTGCGGGGATCAACGATCTCTGGCGGCGTCGGCTTTTGGCCAGCTGTTACAACCTGGTCGCAGCCCCTGCAGATGCGCGGCTCGTGGCGATAGATGGTCTTGCCGTTGCGGTCCTGTACGCGGTCGATGAGGCTCGGCGTGATCTCGTGCGCGCCGTTGGCGAGCATGGCGTGCGCCATGGTCATGCGCAGGAGCGTCGTGTCGACGGCGCCCAATGCCATCGGCAAGTAGGACGCCATGTTATCGGAGACGCCGAAGTCCTTGGCAATCTGCACGACCTTCTTCATGCCGATTTGCTGGGCCATGCGCACGGTCATGAGGTTGCGCGAGAGTTCGAGACCGCGACGCACCGTGGCGGGGCCGAGCGGTTCCTCGTTACCGTAGTTGCCCGGCCGCCAGATCGGCTGGCCATAACCGGGGTTGTATTCGAAGGGTGCGTCGAGCACGAGGGTCGACGGCGTGATGCCGGAATCCATCGCGGCCAGATAGACGAACGGCTTGAAGGACGAGCCCGGCTGACGCACGGCCTGCACCGCTCTGTTGAACTGGCTCATGCCGTAGGCCCAGCCACCAGACATGGCGAGCACGCGACCATCGCGCGGGTCCATGACGACGACGGCGCCGTTGACGTTGGGGACCTGGCGCAGCCCGTAGGCGTTGGCAGGAGGCGCTGTCTTGTCGTTCGGCCCCTTGACGAGCTTCTCGACCACAATCACGTCGCCCACGGATACGACGTTGGCGGGCCGGCTCGGGCAGCCAGCGATGGTCTGGTTGGGGCCAGTCGCGCAGGCCCATTGCATCTCCGACCATGGCACGATGCCGGTCGTGTTGCCGCTGCCGTCGTCCGGCAGGCCAGCGATCGCGACGGAGGTCGGATCGACCTTGGTGACGACGGCGAGCTTCCAGGTGTCGGGCCCGTAGAGGGGCCGGCGCTGCTGGATGCGGGCGAATTCCTCCTCCCAACTCGTCATGTCGGGGATCTTGGCGTAGGGGCCGCGCCAGCCGTGGCGGCGGTCGTAAGCGATCAGCCCGGCGCGCAACGCCTGGTCGGCGGTCTCCTGGATGGCAGGATCGAGTGTCGTCGAGACGGTGAGACCCCCCTCATAAAGCCCCTTCTCGCCATAGGCGGAGAGCAGGTTGCGACGGACTTCCTCGGCGAAGAAGTCCGCGGTCACGACCTCGGTGGTGCCGCGCTTACGGTAAGCCAGCTTCTCGGCCTTCGCGGCCTGTGCCTCGGCGGCGGTGATGTAGCCGTCATCCTGCATGCGGCCCAGCACGTAGTCGCGGCGGGCATAGGCGTCCTTCTCGTTGCGCACGAGATTGTACTTGTTGGGCGCCTTGGGCAGGCTCGCGAGATAGGCCATTTCCGACAGCGTCAGCTCACCCAGCGACTTGTCGAAATAGTTCAGCGCCGCCGAGGCGACGCCGTAGTTGCCACCGCCAAGATAGATCTCGTTCAAATAAAGCTCGAGAATATGATCCTTCGAGTAGGTCTTCTCGATGCGGAAGGCGAGGATGGCCTCGCGAATCTTGCGCGAGAAGGTTGCCTGATTTGACAGAAGAAAGTTCTTGGCGACCTGCTGAGTGATGCCCGAGGCCCCTTCCATGCGCTTGCCGGGATGGGTCAGATTGTCGATCACCGCGCGGGTGACGCCCACGATGTCGACGCCGGGGTGGCTATAGAAGCGCTGGTCCTCAGCCGAGACGAAGGCCTGCAGCAGGCGCTTGGGCATCGCCGCGACCGGCACGAAGGAGCGCTTCTCCTTGGCGAATTCGGCCAGCAGGCGACCATCGGCTGCGTAGAGGCGCGATACGGTGGCGGGCTGATAGTCGGCAAGCTGCTTGTGATCGGGCAAGCCGTGGCTGAAATGCCAGAACAGCCCCGCCACCATGCCCGTTCCCACGATCATGCTGGCGAGGGCGAACGCCATCGCGATTTTGACCAGCTTCACCACGTCACCCTTTTAACAAGGATCGCGGCGACTTACGCCTTTCTTGTGGCAGAAGTTCCCGCGAAATGTGCATCGATCGATGCGCGTAGCGCCCGGGCGAGCGCCATCTGGTGCTGGGAGACCGTCAAAAGCTTCTCATCCTGGCGATTGCTGAGATAGCCCAGCTCGACCAGGCAGGCGGGAATATCGGGCGATGTCAGCACGGCAAATCCCGCCTCGCGATGGGTATGCGGCAAGAGGCGCACGCCGTTGCGACCGAATGTTTGCACGATGGTGTCGGCGAAGCGACGGCTGTCGTTGCCGGTGCCACGCTGGGCCATGGCAACCAAGGTCTTGTTGACCTGCTCGGACTGGTTGGCGAAGCGCATGCCCTGCATCACACCGCCGGCGGCGTTCTCTCGGGTAGCCAGAGCCTCGGCTTCGCGGTCGCTCGCTTCTTCTGACAGTGTATAGACCGAGGCGCCGCGCACATCGGTGTCGGGATGCGAATCGGCGTGGATGGAAAGGAACAGTTCGGCCTTGGCGTCCTCCGCCCGCGCGACACGCTCGCGCAACGCCACGAACTGGTCGCCCGGCCGGGTCAGCATCACCTTGTACCGGCCCCCTAACTGGAGCTGCTGCTGCAACTGCCGGGCAACGCTGAAAACCACGCTCTTTTCCCTGGTGCCCGAGACACCGAGAGCGCCGGGATCGACGCCGCCATGGCCGGGATCCAGGGCAATCAATCGCGCCGGCGGCGCGAGAGGAACTGCCTTTTTCTTGATGGCTGGAGCCGCCAAAACATCTGACGCGCTCAGAATGAGCGCTGTTGTCAGTAAATTACGACGTGAAACAAGCGGCATACCGCACCTTTCTCAGAAACATACTGAGGTACGGCAATAATCTCAAGTCATTTCAGTGTATTACTGACCTTCTTTGCGAAATCCCATCTTTTGATTGTCGCTCGCAGCCGAACCCCGTATGTTGCGTTTGCGAGCAGTCATCGTCGTTCGGTGCGCCCTCCTGGGAGGCAGCGCTCCGACGGCAGCCCTTCCGAAGCGCCATACACTGGCGGTACCGGGTAGGATTGTCAGGCAGGCGGTGGCTATCAGGAACCTCGAGGTCGGCAGGGTCCCGTTTTGGCCCGGCGGCGCGAAGCTTCCCCGTCCTGGCCAAGAGTTGGCCGTTCGACGGGTCGAGAACGCACCGTCCCCCTCGCGCCAAGGAGGCGGATAGGCCCGCCGGATGCTCGCGCCGGCCGAACCGAACGCCTCAGGAGCGCGCCGATGGCACGCCGTATGTTGATTGATGCTAGCCACCCCGAAGAGACGCGGGTAGTCGTTGTTGATGGCACCCGTCTCGAAGAGTTCGACTTCGAGACTGCGTCTCGCAAGCCCCTCAAGGGCAACATCTACCTCGCCAAAGTAATCCGAATCGAGCCCTCGCTGCAGGCGGCGTTCGTCGAGTATGGCGGCAACCGCCACGGCTTCCTGGCCTTCTCGGAAATCCACCCGGACTACTATCAGATTCCAGTCGCCGACCGCGAACGGCTGATCGCCGAGCAGCAGCGACTCGCAGCCGAAGCCGACGATGAGCCGGAACCCGAATCGCACCGCATCGATCGCACCGACATCGACGAGGCGCGCGAAGAGAACCGCGAGGTAACCCTGCAGGAGGTCGAGTCGGGCGACATTCCTGTCGCTCTTCCCGAAGTGGAGCCGATCGTCGCTGTAGCGGAAACGCCCGCCGTCGATGTCGAGCCTCTGCCCTCCGAGGCTCCGATGCCGGCGCCTGAGACCGAGGCCGCTCCCGAGCCTGCTCCCGTCGAGGCGACGCAGGCGCAGCCCGCCACGATCCCGGTCGACAGCATCGCTGCTCCTGTCGAGGGCGACAGCGAGCCGCCGACGGTCGAGACATCGACCGTCGAAGATGGCTCCGAGTCCCTGCCCGTCTCCGAACAGGTCGATCCCACCGAAGCGCCACAGCCGGACGTCACGGTCGAGACCCTGGGCGGCGACGACGCCGGCGAGCGCGAGACGCGCGAGCGCCGCCGCCGTCATCCTGTCCGCACCTACAAGATCCAGGAAGTCATCAAGCGCCGGCAGATACTGCTGGTGCAAGTCGTCAAGGAAGAGCGCGGCAACAAGGGCGCGGCGCTGACCACCTACCTGTCGCTGGCCGGGCGCTACTGCGTGTTGATGCCCAATGCCGGCCGTGGCGGCGGCATCAGCCGCAAGATATCCAATCCCAATGATCGCAAGCGCATGAAGGAGATGCTGGCGCAGCTCGACGTGCCGCAGGGCATGGGCGTGATCCTGCGCACCGCCGGCCTCGAGCGATCCAACATCGACATCAAGCGCGACTACGAATATCTGAGCCGCCTCTGGGACTCGATCCGCGAGCTAACCATGCGCTCGACGGCGCCGGCCCTAATCTACGAGGAAGGCGACCTCATCAAGCGCTCGCTGCGCGACGTTTACGACACCGACATCGCTCAGGTGCTGGTCGAGGGCGAGGCAGGCTTCCAGGGCGCGTCAGAGTTCATGCGCCAACTCGTGCCGCATCAGGCCGACAAGGTGCAGCTCTACGACGAACCGATCCCCCTCTTCCATCGCTATCAGGTCGAGAACCAGTTCGACGCCATGCATTCGCCGGTCGTGCAGCTGCGCTCCGGCGGCTACATCGTGATCAACCCGACCGAGGCGCTGGTCGCCATCGACGTGAACTCGGGCCGCTCCACCAAGGAGCGCAACATCGAGGAAACGGCGCTGCGCACCAACATCGAGGCGGCGGAGGAGATCTCCCGCCAGGTCCGCCTGCGTGATCTCGCCGGTCTTATCGTGATCGACTTCATCGACATGGAGGAGAACCGCCACCAGCGCCAGGTCGAGCACAAGGTTAAGGATGCGATGCGCAACGACCGCGCCCGCATCCAGATCGGCCGCATCAGCGCCTTCGGCCTGCTCGAGATGTCACGCCAGCGGCTACGGCCCTCGCTGCTTGAGCATTCGACGGAAGTTTGCCCGCATTGCGCCGGCACTGGCCGCATCCGTTCCATCGAATCGGCCGCCCTGCACGCGCTGCGCGCCATCGAGGAGGAAGGCGTGCGTCGCCGCGCCAGTGAGATCGTCGTTTCGGTACCGCCGAACGTCGCGCTCTATCTCTTGAACTCCAAGCGCCGCACGCTCTCCGAGATCGAGCAGCGTTACGGCTTTACCGTGGGAATCGAGGCCGACGAAGAGATGCACGCGGCCGACTGCGAGATCGAGCGCGTGCGCTCGCGCCGCGACGAGCAGCAGCGGCCGGCGCAGGAGTTGGCGCGCGCCAGCTACGACGAAGTGCAGGGCGAAGCCGGCGAAGGTCCCGAAGGCGAATCCGCCGAGGACGAAGCCGAGGGTTTGTCGAGCGAGCGTTTCTCCGGCGATCGCGGCGAAGAGGATGGCGATGGTCGTGGTCGCCGGCGCCGGCGCCGTCGTCGTCGCGGCAGCCGCCGCGAGGGCGAGGAACGCGTGAATGGCGAAGGCGAGCGCGAGCATGCCCATGCCGACAGCGAGAACGGCGCTGAGACCGCCCCTCGGGCCAACGGAGACACTTCTTTCAGCGAAGGCGACGAGCCCGCAGGTGAAGGCGAAGACGAGGGTGCGCAGGCTTCCGACGGCAATGGCCGCTCGCAGGATGGCGAGCGCGGCGACCGCCCGCGCCGTCGGGGCCGCCGTGGCGGCCGCCGTCGTCGTCGCGAGGATGGTGACGAGCGCGGCCCGCGCGAGCACGCGCCCGATGATTCATTGGATCAGGGCCCGGTCGAACATGCCTCCGAGAACGGCGAGACGCCTACCCCGCTCGATGGCATGCCTGTCGATCAACTGCCGGGTGAACGTATGCCCGTCGAACGGCCGCCCTACGAGCCCTCGCCCGCAGTGAGCGTCGAAGCGGCAAACGTCGAAACGGCTCTGGAGCCTGCGCCCATCGTGGCGCCCTCGCCCGAGCCCGTGTTCGCCGCAGCGCCGCAGCCGCCGGCTCCTGCCTCCGAGGTGCCGCCGCCCGTGGTACCGACGATCTCGGCCGACACGCCGCCGGAAAAGCCCAAGCGCGGCTGGTGGCGGCGCTAAGGGGCCGCCCGCTCCGCCTCCAGAGCGTGCTGGCGACGGCCGAGCCATATCGCCGTCACGAGCCAGACGACACCCACGCCGATCGCGGCCAAGGGCGCCAGGGTCGCGCCCGCCTCGGTGAACATCGTGCCGGACCAGATGCCGACCTGATCGCCCAGGCGGTAGACGAAGGTATCGATGAAGCTCTTGGTCTTGTAGCGATCCTCGCGCGAGACGACGGTGTAGAGCACCTCGCGCGCGGGCCTGGTCACGGCGTACTCCGTGCCGCGGCGCACGACCTGGAAGATCGCGATCACAGCGAGCGTCGGTGACAGAGCAAGCCAGGCAAAGCCCGCCATGGTGATCACCGGAAGAATCGACAGCGCGACCGCCACGCCAAGCGACAGCACGATGCGCCCCGCGATGAAGAGCTGCAGGACCAATGCCAGCGTGTTCACACCGAAATTGATGTTGCCGAGGAAAGTTGTCTGCGCCGCGCGGTCGTGCAGCCCGTGGCTGATGATCGCCGCCTGCTGCGAGTAGGCGAATGTCGAGGTCACGGAATAGAGCAGCAGGAAGGCACAGATTCCAAGCAGATAGGGCGAGCGCACGGCATGGACGATGCCTGACAGGATGCCGCCGCCCACGGGACGTTCCTCGGTCCCGGACGTCGGCCGCTGATGTAGCACCGGCGACAGTCCGCCCAATCGGCCTGCGCAGAACACCGCGACTTCGAACAATACGGCCGCTGCGATCAGCAGGATCGGCGTCGAGAGCGTCTTCGCGAAGCCGCTGATGAAGGCCGAACCAACAATGGCGCCGATGGTGGCGCCGGCGGAAATGAAACCGAACAACCGTTTGCCCTGCTCCGGGCTGAACAGATCGACGTTGAGCTGCCAGAACACGGAAATAGCGAACAGATTGGTGACCGACACCCAGATGAAAAAGATGCGGCCCACCCAGACGGTCTGGCTCTTATCGGCGAAATGTAACGCCACGCCGAACAGCAGCAACACGACCGCGAAGAAGCGGTAAGTGAGCGGGATGAAGCGGCTGCGCGGCAGACGTTTCACCAGCCAGGCGAAAGGAATGTTGAGCAGCACCGTGCCAATCAAGGTGCCGACGAACAGCCACGGCAGGCTGCGCACGCCTCCCGCGATGCCCATCTGATCGCGAATGGGCGTGAGGATGTAGTTCGCGGCAAGCAGCGCGAAAGCATAGAGCCAGCACCAGCCGACAGCCCGCACCTCCTCCGGCCGCACGGCGACGACGCGCTGAAGGAGCCGGAGAAAAGGTCCCGGCTCCGCGGCGGCAGTACTCATGTTTCGACGCTCAGGTGAGCGTGGCGGAGATCTTGCGGATCTCGTCCGGCGAATGCTCGCCAGCGAGCGGCGTGCCCGGCACCAGATACTTACCCTTGGCGAGCCCGCCCACCAGGACGGCCTCGTAGCCGATGTCCTTGATCAGCTGGGTCGCAAGCGCGATCGCTTTGGGATCGTCGCCGGCGATCGGCACTCCGAGGAGTCCGCCCGGCTTATTGGCGTTCTTCTCGAGCGTGCCCGAACCGATGGCATTGAAGCCCCGCACGAGGGGCGCGCCCGGCAGCAGCTTGGCAGTGACGAGGCCCGCGCCGCCCTGGTCGTTCACTTTCTTGACGAAGTCTTCGCCGTCGCGCCGCGCGATCGGATTGGAGACGTCCATCACGAGCTGCTTGGTCGCGAGCTGCTTGCCATAGTCTTTGGCGATCTGTTCCATCGCCGTGTAGGGCACGACGATCAGCACGACGTCACCGAAGGCTACCGCATCGGCCACAGTGCCCGCCTTGGCATTCGGGCCCGCACTCGCGACCAGGTCCTTGAGCTGGTCGGGATTGCGCGACGAGAACATCACCTGGAAACCGCTCTTCGCGAAACGCGTGCCCAGTGCGCCACCTTCGCGGCCTGCGCCGATGGTCGCGATCTTGGGCTTGGCTCCTTGCGCACGCGCGAGAACCGGCAAAGCGGCAACGCCCATGAGCCCGGCAACGAATTGGCGACGGTCCATGACGATCTCCTTTGGAAGTAGACTCGACGCTAGTCTGCCGCGCCCGAGGTGCACAATTCACGATATTGTTTGAGTCCGCCCGCAACCTTTTGGCGCTTCACCATGACCGCAATTGCGGACAGCGGCAGGCTTGTACGCTTGCAGCCCCCATACGCTATATCGTCACGGCAATATCGAAAGATTGTGAGGTCTGTCGATGGCCAAAGCAAGATTCCCCACCAAACAGGACTTCCCCGTCCACGATGTCCGCCGCTACCTCGAGCCGGGGCCAATCGCGCTGATCTCCTCGAAATGGCGTGGCAAGACGAACGTCATGACGCTTGGCTGGCACACGATCCTGGAATTCACGCCCTCTCTGGTGGGGTTGATGATCTCCGGAGGCAACCACAGTCACGACGTGATCCGCGGCAGCCGCGAGTGCGCGATCAACCTGCCGACCACGGCCCTCACCGACACAGTGGTTGGCATCGGCAACTGCTCGGGCGATACGGTCGACAAATTCGCCGAGTTCGGTCTCACTCCTCAGAAGGCGAGCGAGATCGAGGCGCCCTTGATCGGCGAATGTCATGCCAACTTCGAATGCCGCCTGCATGACGACGTACTGGTCTCGTCCTACAACTTCTTCATCTTCGAGGTGCTGAAGGCGCACGTCGCATCGCGGCCCAAGCATCCCGAAACGCTGCACTACACGGGCGACGGCTTGTTCATGGTGTCGGGCCGGATCGTGAGCCGCCGATCCCTCTTCCGGCCCGGCATGCTCTAACTCACAGCTTCGCTGCCCCTGCGTCTTCCCATTTCGGTATAACGCTTCATAATCATGGGGCCATGCCTCGCGCCCGCGCCAAGTCCGCCAGCCGCAACAAGCAGTCGCTACATCTGCGCCTCGACTTCGGCGACGGCCGTTCGCTCGGTCCGGGCAAGATACGCCTGCTCGAGCTGATCGAGGAGACGGGCTCGATCTCCGCTGCCGGCCGGGCGCTGGAGATGTCCTATCGCCAGGCTTGGTTGTTGATTGCCGACCTCAACAAGATGTTCCGAGATCCCGTCGTTACGTCGCAAATCGGCGGCGGCGGAGGCGGTGGCGCCACCGTCACCGCGACCGGCCAGGAGATCATCCGCCTCTATCGCGACTTCGAGCATCGTGCTCAAGCCGCTTCGACCGAAAACATTCGTGGTCTCGTGAAGCTGCTCGCCGCCTGAGACGATCGCCGAAGCATCGACCACGTCCTCACGACGAAGTCGTTGTTGTTCCGATAAGCGGCGCACAGCACGCCAATTTCGCCATAACGAGGCATGCATCTTGCACCGCGTGTCGTCATTTGGGACCATCACGCCGCAACAAAGGGGCAATATCATGCGACGTCGGGACGTTCTTCGGCAGGCCGGTCTGGGTGCCGCCTTTCTTGCCGCTCCCGCCGTGCGCCGGGCATATGCCGAGACCAAGACGCTGGTGTTCGGTGGTTCGGTGCCCCTCACCGGCGCCGCGGCCGAGACCGGGCTGAACGTCAACAACGGCTATCTCACCGCCCAGAGCTACTTCAACGACGTGTTGGGCGGCGTCGAGATCGCCGGCGAAAAGTACAAGATCGAACTCAAGCTGTTCGACGATGCGAGCGATCCCGCCCGTGCAACGACGCTCATCCAGCGCCAGATCGACGACGGCACGAACTTCTTCCTCGGCTCCTTCGGCTCCAATATCGTGCTGCCGACGGCGGCAATCACCGAGCGCGCCAAGAAGCCGATGGTGCAGACCGGCGGCGGCTCGGATGCGATCTTCACCAAGGGCTTCAAATACTCCTTCGGCATGTATCCGCGGGCCACGCGCCAGTTCGCCACTGCGGCGGCGTTGTTCAAGTCGTTGAAGCCCACGCCGCAGACCTACTCTTTGATCTGGACCAACGATGCCTTCTCCAAGACGGCGGCCGACGGCGCCAAGCTCTCCTGCGACGGACAGGGCCTGAAGCGTCTCGACGGATTTGAGCTGCCGGCCAAGGTGACGGACGTCTCGAGTGTTTTGGCCTCGGTACGCGCCAAGACGCCCGACATCGTGGCTTGCGTAATGCACGACCAGGATTCGCTCCTGATCGCCCGCCAGATGATCGCCACGAACACCAACGTGAAGCTGCTCTACCAGGGCCTGGGACCGCAGCTCGGCTCCTATCGCGAGGCGCTGGGCAAATATTCGGAAGACATTCTCTGCTCCAACTACTGGGACGAATCGGTGCCCTTCAAGGACAAGTTCTTTGGCGATTCGAAGAAATTCGCCGAATACTACCGGAGCAAGTTCACGCGGCCGATCGCCTATCACACGGCGGGCGCAGCGGCCTGCATCGAGACCTACATTCTTGCCATGCAGGCGGCGAAGAGCATCAACGGCGAGGCGGTGCGCGAAGCGCTGGCGGCGGCCGACTACGAAACGTTCTACAGCCGCATCAAGTTCACCCCCGAAGGCGATGGCGACGCGATCCTGATGGGCGCCATGATCGGCCAGGTCCGCAAGGGCAAGCTCGAAACCGTTTTCCCCGACGCGGCGCGCACCGCCGAGCCGCACTATCCGCAGCTCGAATGGAGCAAGAAGGCGTGATCGTCTTCGCGTGATCCTCGTCCTCCAAACGCTTGCCGACGGCCTGGTGCTGGGCGGCATCTATGCGCTCGCCGCCGTCGGTTTCTCGCTGATCTTCGGCGTGCTTCATGTGATCAACCTCAGCCACGGCATTCTGGTGCTGATCGGCGCTTACCTGGCGCTGCTGTTCTCACAACTCCTGCATGTCGATGCTCTGTTGACCTTGCCGCTGGTCATGGCCGTGCTGTTCGTCATCGGTTACGGCTACCAGCGGTTGCTGATCCAGCGCGCCGTCGATACGACCGCCGTCGGCTCCATGCTGCTGACCTTCGGCGTGGCGCTGATGCTCCAGAACATCATGATCTGGCTGTTCTCGCCCGACATGAAGAACATCACGCCAACCTACGCCTTCGATTCCTTCGAGATCGGCGCCGTGCATTTCGACGCCGTACGAGTGAGCGCGCTCATCGCGAGCCTGGTGCTCCTCTCTTGTCTCGCGGCCTTCCTGCGCTATTCGCCGATGGGCCGCGTGATCCGCGCCACGGCGCAGCAGACCATGGCGGCGCGTCTCTGCGGCGTGAACGTCCGGCACGTCTATGCGCTGACCTTCGCCGTTTCCGCCGCTTTCGCCGGCGCCTCCGGAATCGTGATCGGCATCATCCTGCCCTTCTCGCCCGCCGACGAGGCGACCTGGACCCTGAACGCCTTCGTGGTCGTCGTACTGGGCGGCGTCGGCAGCCCGGCCGGTGCGCTGATCGGCGGCCTGCTGCTCGGCATCGTGAGTACCATGACCGCCCAATATATCGGGCCGGCCTTTCCCAACGTGACCATGTTCCTGCTGCTGGTCCTGCTGCTGCTCGTGCGGCCGCAGGGGCTGTTGGGCAACGCCTTCTCGGCCTCACGATGAGCCGCTCACCCAAGACCGTCGCGCTGCTGGTCGTCGTCGCCGCGATCTTCCTCGCTGCCGGGCCTCTGGTGCTGCCGCCCTTCTACGTACGTGTCGGCCAGCTCATCCTCTACTCGGCGGGTCTCGGCGTGGCCTGGGCGATCCTGGGCGGCTTTGCGGGCTATACGAGCTTCGGTCATTCGGCCTTTATCGGCGTCGGCGCCTTCGCCGCTGGCCTGGTCGAAAGCCAGTTGACCGACGTCCCGCCCGTGCTGCTCCTGTTGATCGGCTTCGGCGCCGCCGCGCTTTGCTGCGCGATCCTATCGGTCGCGATCGCCTATCCCATCCTGCGCTTGCGCGGCACTTTCTTCGCCATCGCCATGCTAGGCGTGAGTCATGTCTGTGCCGAGCTCAACAACAACATCGACGCGCTGCAAGGTTCGCTCGGCCTCAACTTCCCACAGATCGCGCCGGCGTCGATTGATCCCGCCAACTTCTTCTACGAGCTCTATCTCGCGGCCGGCCTGATCGTGCTGGCAATCGCCTGGCAAATCCGGCGCAGCCGCTTCGGCGCGGGCCTGCTCAGCATCCGTGAAGACGAGGACACGGCGCGTATGCTGGGCGTGCCGACAGAGCGCTACAAGCGCATCGCCTTCGTGGTCTCGGCCGTGCTGACCGGCATGCTGGGCGTCATCTACGCCCATTCGCTGGGTTATATCACCACGGACTCGGTCTATCGCGACGACACCAATCTCAGCCTGATCGTCTATTCGATGCTGGGGGGAATGGGCACGCTGTTCGGACCCGTGATCGGCGCAGCCTTGCTGGTCTTCATCACCCAGGTGATCCTGGCGCAGCTGCTCGACTTCCACCTCTTCGCCACGGGCCTCCTCTTGGTGATCCTCGTGCTGGCCGCACCCGGCGGCGTGATCGGTTCGTTCAAGAAGTGGCGGCGGCCGGCGTGAGCATCCTTGCCGTCGACAAGCTCTCGAAGAATTTCCGCGGCCTGGCGGCGATCTCGGGCGTCTCCTTCACCATCGAGCAGGGTTCGATCACCAGCATCATCGGGCCCAACGGTGCCGGGAAATCGACGCTGTTCAACCTGATCACCGGCTACCTGGTGCCGAGCGCCGGCGAGATCTCGTTCAAGGGCAAGCGTATCACGAACCTTGCGACCAACCGCATCGCCGAACTGGGCGTCGCACGCGCCTTCCAGATCGCCCGGCCGTTCCGCGATCTGACTGTGTCGGACAACGTTCGCATCGGCGCGCTGTTCGGCAAGACGGGATCGCGCGACGTCGTGGCGACCACGCAGCGCAGCCTCGAGCTCGCTTCGCTCGCCCACCTCGCCCAGCAGCCGGCCAATACCCTGACCGTAGGCCAGTTGCGCCACCTCGAGGTTGCCCGGGCGATAGCCACGCGTGCCGACCTGTTGCTAGCCGACGAGCCTTGTGCCGGCCTCAACCCGACTGAAACCGCGGCCATGATCGACGTGCTGCGCCAGGTCCGGGCAAGCGGTGTCACCGTGGTGCTGGTCGAGCACGATATGCCGTCGGTGATGGAAGTTTCAGACCGTCTGCTGGTGCTCGATGCAGGCCGACTGATCGCCGAAGGCGCGCCGCGCGAAGTGGCGCAGGACCCGAAAGTGATTGCGGCCTATCTCGGTACGCCCGAAACTTGAAGGTATGCCGACAAGCCGTCGGAACGTCCTTCACCTCTCCGCTCTCGCCACCTCGGCGCTCGCCCTGCCCGCACGTGCGGACGCGAAGCCAATGCGCCTGCTGATCCTGGGTGGCACCGGCCTCATCGGCCCTTACCAGGTTCGCTACGCCCTCGCGCGCGGCCATCGCGTGACGATCTTCAATCGCGGCCGCCAGAAAGAAGACTGGCCCGGCCCGGTGGAAGAGTTGCTCGGCGACCGCAACGGCAACCTCGAGACACTGGAAGGCCGCGACTGGGACGTCTGCATCGACAACCCGACGACGCTGCCGGTCTGGGTGCGCGACGCCGCCCACGTGCTGAAGGGCCATGTCGGGCAATACATCTTCATCTCGACGATCTCGGCCTATGCCGCGAACGACGAGCCAGCGGATGAGACCGCCAAGCTCGCCACCTACAATGGCCATGACGCCATGGCCGAGACGATGGAATCGGTGAACGCCAATCCGCGGCTCTACGGTCCGCTCAAGGCAGCGAGCGAGGCTGAAGCCATCAGCCAGTACGGCGAGGCCGCGACGACGATCCTCCGCCCGAGCCTGATCGTGGGCCCTGGTGACGGGACCGACCGCTTCACCTATTGGCCCGTGCGCCTCGCCCGCGGCGGCGATGTGCTGGTGCCGGGCGACGGCAACGATCCAGTGCAGTTCATCGACGCCCGCGACCTTGCCGAATGGACGATCCGTGTCGCCGAGCAGCGGGTGGCTGGTGCGTTCAACGCTTGCGGCCCCGCTCAACCTATGACGATGCGCCAGATGCTGGCCGGCATCGCGGAGGGCGTGCATGCCAATCCCAAGCTCGTCTGGACCCCTGTTCCCTTCCTGAAGGAGAACAAGGTCGCGGCGTGGCGTGACATGCCGGTATGGATCCCGGGCCAGGATGAGACTTTCGGCTTTCACCGCCGCGATATCCGCCGCGCCCTTGCCGCGGGCCTCACCTATCGTCCTTTGCCCGTGACTGCCGCCGATACGCTCGCCTGGTTCCGGACCCTGTCGACCGAACGACAGGCCAAACTTCGCGCCGGCCTCAAGCCCGAGCGCGAAGCGGAGCTGCTCGTGAAACTCAAAGCCTAGAGCCTTTCCGTAAGCGTTCCCTCGCTCGGGAACTTGAGCGGTGTTTGAGCGCTCAGCGATCACTCCGGCCACCGCTACACCTGGAATCAGTTATCGAGTGGTAACGCTTATCAAATGGAAAATAATGGCTTCCTACGGGTTCAGCTCATTCGGAGCGCGGGCCTCCGGCCCACTCAAGGGAGCGCTATGAAGCAGGCGAGGCGCCCGCGCTCCGAACGACGGTTACCGAAGGTGACCGCTAAATGTATCGAATCTGGCGGTGAGATCGACCATACCGACGTCGTTCCACCGCGCTCGATCTGCCCCACCGTGCAGCGTCTCCTGCGGCCCCCGCGCTTCGGCCGATAGCCTTGGATCCGGGTCTCCACTGTGGCGCCGAGCGTAATCGCTCATTTCTGGATGAACCATTCTGATCAATGGATCAGCCAGGCGTACTTTTTCAACTGACTGAAAAGAGCCCAGCGCCTCCATCCCGGTCGAAATACTCTAGTGGCCGAGGAAGGCCCGACGCACATAGTCGTTGGAGAGCAGTTCCTGGCCCGTGCCGGCCAGAACCACGGCGCCCTTCTCCAAGACGTAGCCGCGATGGGCGATGCGCAGCGACTGGTGCAGGTTCTGCTCGACCAGGAGCACGCCAATGCCGCTCTCATGCACCGCCTCGACCAGCTTGAAGACCTCCTGCGTGGCCAGTGGCATCAGGCCGAGCGAGGGCTCGTCGAGGATGATCAGCTTGGGCTCCGCCATCAGGCCGCGCGCGATAGCCAGCATCTGTTGCTCGCCGCCGCTCATCGAGCCCGCAAGCTGGCTGCGTCGCTCGGCGAGCCGCGGAAAGAGCTTGAAGGCGCGGTCGATCAGGCTCGCGACCTGATGGCGCTCCTTGATATGCGCACCGAGCTGCAGGTTCTCGAGCACCGTCATCTGCGGGAAGACCAGCCGGCCTTCAGGCACCAAGGTAATGCCGCGGCGCACGACGTGGTGACTTGCCAGGCCGGCCACCGCCTCGCCCGCGAAGCTGATCGTGCCACGCTGCGGCCGCAGCACGCCCGCGATCATGCGCACGGTCGTGGACTTGCCAGCACCGTTGGCGCCCAAAAGGGCGACGATCTCGCCCGGCTGCACAGTGAGAGAAACGTCGCGCACCGCGAGGGCGCCGTCGTAGGCGAAAGCGAGACTGGAAACGTCGAGCATGCATTTCCATCCTAGCATCTCCGTGCTTTGATACGCACGCTGTGACGACCTCTTCGACGACATCTGCCTATCGGCCGGATGTCGACTGCTTGCGCGCTGTTGCCGTACTGCTCGTGATCGCCTTCCACTGGCAGGTTGGCGGCTTCGAGGGCGGTTTCGTCGGCGTCGACGTGTTCTTCGTCGTCTCCGGATACCTCATCACGAAACTGATCGCCGGTCCGATCTTCGACGGTAGCTTTTCATTCGCCCAGTTCTACACAAGACGCGCGCGGAGATTACTGCCGGCGCTCTATGTCGTGCTGCTGGCAAGCCTGATCGTCGGCTGGAGCCTGCTGCTGCCGACGACCCTGCTCGATCTCGGCCGCAGCGCCATCGCTGTCCTGCTCTTCGCCTCGAACCTCTGGTTCTGGCAGCAGACCGGCTATTTCGACGCCCCTGCTCTCGACAAGCCGCTGCTCCACGCCTGGTCGCTGTCAGTCGAGGAGCAATTCTATTTCATTGTCCCGGTGAGCCTCTGGCTGCTGGCTCGCGTCTTTCCCAATCGACGGCCATGGGTCGTTGCCGTTCTCGCCGTCACAGCCATCGCATCCTTCGCTCTCTGCTGCTGGCAGACCAAATGGTATCCGTCCGCTGCTTTCTACCTGCCGACGGCGCGCGCCTGGGAGTTCTTCATCGGTGCGGGCATCCTGCTTATCGAAGGACGGAAAGCGAATGCGATTCTTGGCCTTCTGGGCGTGGCCATGATCATTGTCGCAGGCCTCGGCTTCAGCCATTCGACGCCATTTCCCGGCCCTGCAGCGCTCTTGCCCTGTCTTGGCACGGCTTTCGTCGTTTGGGCGCGTTGGGTGCCGAGTTCAACGTTGGGCGCCACGGCCATCAACTCTGGCGCCTTCATCGGCCGCCTCTCCTACTCGCTCTATCTCTGGCACTGGCCCGTCTACGTCTTCGCCCGCTTCCAAGCCGGCCGCGAGAACGACCTCTCCGACGGCACGAAGATCGCGCTCTTCGCCCTGACGGTCGCGCTTTCGCTCGTTACCTACTTCCTGGTTGAAACGCCGTTCCGCGCGCGACGCCGTCTCGCCGACAATCGAACTTTCCTGCGCGCACTGCTCGGCTCTGCCGTCGCCATCATTGCACTGATCGGCAGCGCCCATTTCTTCCAGCCACTGCAAGGCCGCTACGGTGCCGAGGCCGCTCGCATTTCCGCCTATGCGGCCGACTATCCCTACCCTGAGCTGTTCAGGCAGGGCACTTGCTTCCTGCGGCCTGAGCAATCCCTCACCGAGTACGATCGGCGCGATTGCTTCACGGTAGATCCCAAACGGCCCAACCTGCTGCTCTGGGGCGACAGCATGGCCGCGCACTATCGACCGGGTCTCGCCGCCTTCGCCAAAGCACGAGGCATCGATCTCCTGCAGGCCACCGCCTCGATCTGCCCGCCGATCCTTGGTATCGACATCGAAGGCCGGCCGAACTGCCGAGCCTTCAATGACGGGATCGCCAAGCTGATCGAGGCGCATCCCGAGGTTACGGTGGTGATGTCCGCCGACTGGGTGTCCTACGAACCGAACTTCGGCGTCGAGAGGCTGACGCATGCGCTGCAGTCAACTCTGCGGTGGCTTGTGGAGCACAAGATCAGGACCATTGTCTTCGGCCCCTCCATCCGCTGGCGCACCGAGATGCCACCACTTCTCGCTCGACGCGCTGCGGAAAACCTTGACCCCCATGACACACGCGCACTGATTGTTGATGCCCAATTCGAAGCCGACAAGCGGATGAAGTCGACGCTATCCGTGCCTTATATTTCGATCCTGGACACGATGTGTCCCAGACGTGTCTGCCCGGCTTTCGCCGGCAACGTGCCCATCGCTTTCGACCGTATCCACCTCACCCGCGAGGGCTCGGTCCTGATCATCCAGTCGATCGCCCCGCAGCTCGATTCGCTTCTGACGCGCGATTGATATATCAGCGGCATATAAGATGCCGAAGAAAACGCTTCCGCAAGCCGAGGCCACCCTTACCGATCGCGCCTGGCGTGCGCTCGAGGAGGAGATCGTCACCCTGCGCATTCCACCGGGCAGCGTGGTGAGCGAAGGCAGCTTGAGCCAGCAGCTGGGCCTCGGTCGCACCCCGGTGCGCGAGGCGCTGCAGCGACTAGCGAGCGAAGGGCTGGTCCAGATCCTGCCGCGGCGTGGCATCATCGTGACCGAGATCGACGTGGCGGCACAGCTTCGAATGCTCGAGGTCCGGCGCGAGATCGAGCGCCTGCTCGCCCGCTCCTCCGCCCAGCGCGGCTCGCCCCTGATCCACGCCCGCTTCGCCACAATAGCAACGGAGATGGAAACTGCCGCCAAGCGCGAGGATGACGTCGCTTTCATGAGGCTGGATCGCGCCTTTAACCTGCTGCTGCTCGAGGCGGCGGGCAACGAGTTCGCTACGGCCGCCATGGGCATCATGAACGGCCTCGCCCGCCGTTTCTGGTACGCCCACTATCGTCAGTTCGCCGATCTTCCTCTCACCGCGCGCCTGCATGCCGCCGTGGCGCGCGCCATCGGCAAGGGCGATGCTGCGGGTGCCGCCAAGGCGTCCGACACGTTGATCGACCACATCCAGGACTTCTCCCGCAAATCGATCGGATAGGATCATGCAGTTCCGTGCCGCCGTGCTCCGCCAGCCCCACCAGCCGATGACCATCGAGACCATCGAGACCACTGCGTTGCAGCCCAACGATGTGCTGGTGAAGGTCCATGCGGCCGGTCTCTGCCACACAGATCTCGAGGTGATCGAAGGCCAGCTGGTCTATCCCATGCCCATCGTGCTCGGCCACGAAACCGCCGGCGTCATCGAGGATGTCGGCAGTGCCGTCGATCGCAAGCGCGTTGGCGAGCGGGTGGTGCTATCGTGGAACCCGCATTGCGGCCATTGCTTCCACTGCGAGCGTGACCAGCCCATCCTGTGCGAGACCTATGTCGGTTTGGCCCCCAAAGCCGTGCAGATCGACGGCACGACGCGCCTTCGGTTCAACGGCGAAGAGGTCCGCACCATGTTCTATATGGCGGGCTTCGCCGAATACGCCATCGTCACCGACGCCTGCGCTATCGCCATGCCACAGGACATGCCGCTCGATCGCGCCTGCCTGATCGGCTGCGGCGTGATGACGGGCGTGGGTGCCGCAATCAACATCGCCAAGCTGGGCTACGGGGATTCGGCCATGGTGATTGGCTGCGGCTCGGTCGGCCTCTCCGCCGTCCAGGGCGCTCGGCTTGCCGGCGCCACGACGATCATCGCCGTCGACCGCAATCGCGCCCGCCTCGAGCTCGCCCGCTCTATGGGTGCCACACATACGATCGCTGTGCCCGACGAGGACGCCGTAGCCGTCGCGCGCAGCTTGGCCGGCGGCCGGGGCGTTGATTGTGTGCTGGAGTCTGCGGGCAACGCGGCCGCTTTCCGGTTGTCGGCCGAGGCCTGCCGGACCGGTGGACAAATCGTCTGGCTGGGCAAGACAGGTGTGAACGAGGACGTGGCCTTCCGCTGGGGCTCGCTGATGGGCGAGAAGCGGATCGTGCGCAGCTCCTATGGTGGCGCCCGCCCAGCCCGCGATTTCCCATTGCTGGCAAGGGCTTACCTCGACGGCAAGCTGGATCTCGATCCTTACGTAACCCGCCGGATGAAGCTCGAGGAAGTTAACAGTGGCTTCGAGGACCTGCGGGCCGGCCGCGGCATCCGGTCCGTCATCACGTTTTGACCCCATGACATGCGACTGATATATCAGACGCTGAAGAGGAGACGTCCATGGAACTCGTCACGAGCCCGATGTCCGACCGGCAGCGGCAATACCGCGCCAACTACCGTCAGCGCGTGGCCGGCTGGTACAATGGCTGGCTGCACATCGCCATCATCTACATCATCGGCTTTACCGCCCTGTACATCTACACGGCGAACCTGAAAAACGTGACGCCGGTCGAATGGCTCACCGTCCCGGTGACCTTCCTGTTCTGCAACTTCTTCGAATGGTGGCTGCATCGCTACGTCATGCACCGGCCCTCGACCAATCCGGTATTCCGCGCGGTCTACAATCGCCACACGTTGATGCATCATCAGTTCTTCACCGAGAAGGAGATGCGCTTCGCCGACCATCTCGACTATCGCGTGACCTTTTTCCCGCCCTATGCGCTCGCGACCTTCACCCTGATGTCGATCCCCGGTGCCCTCGTGCTGGGCTTCTTGCTCGGCGCCAATGTCGGCTGGCTGTTCATCACCACTACCACCTCGCTCTATCTCATCTACGAGTTCATGCATTACTGCTGCCACGTGGAGGACAATGCCTTCGTACGCTGGATGCCGTTCGTGAACACCCTGCGCCGGCACCACACGGCCCACCACGCGCAGTCGATCATGATGGAGCGCAACATGAACCTCACCTTCCCGGTGATGGATTGGGCGTTCGGCACCTCCGACCTGAACCGCGGCCTACTCGGCACGCTGTTCAATGGTTATGGCACCCGATACGTGAAGACCGACATGCGCCAGACCTCGCGCACGCCGCGTCCGCGCGCCTCCGTCGCGCCAGCCGAGTAGGAGGCGACCATGCCCTTCTGCGTAAAGTTTCCCCTCACCGTCATGGTCGCGCTGGTGGCGCTCGCCGGCTGGTTCTACATGCGCTGGCTCGGCCAGACCGGTCCGGAATGGGCCGTGGCCTTCCTCGGCCCCTTCACCGTGATCTCGCTCTGGGTCTTCCCTGAGGTGGCGAAGCACCCGGCTGATGTGAAGGCGAAGAAGTGAAGACCTACACTGGCGATCGAACGATTGATGGCATCCAGGTGCTGGTCGACGGGAAGCGCCTCGATCCACGCACCGACTTGAAGCCGCTGTCGAAGAACGGCTTCGAATGGAGCTATGAGGGTCCGGAGCCCGCGCAGCTCGCCTTCGCTATCCTGATGGATCATCTTGGCGACGCGTCGAAGGCCGACTCGCTGCATGAGGCATTCATGCGGGAGATCGTCGCCAATTTCGATAATACCTGGGAGATGACGTCGGCGGACATCGACGCCGACATCACCGCTCTCAGCCGCTGAGATGCTGCAGGTTCATTCCTTCATCTTGCTCAGGTCGAGATGAAGCACGGTCACCACGTCGCGGATCGGGTCGTAGCCGTGATCGTCGATGGGCGCGAGACCTCGGACCCCCGCCTTCGATAAACTTCATGTCCTTCTCAGGCATCGTGCTGAGGTCGAGGGTCTGTAGAACCTGCGTCAGCCGAGCCTTGAAGCCTGCGTCGAGGTCGCCGCGAA
>Ga0153954_1000395_pt1 | contig 35608 bp, 37 predicted proteins | sample TSFL038MetaG_FD_102277 | JGI IMG/M metagenome (GOLD analysis project Ga0153954, IMG submission 102277) | Attine ant fungus gardens microbial communities from Florida, USA - TSFL038 MetaG | ecosystem: Host-associated > Fungi > Mycelium > Unclassified | place: USA: Florida, Wekiwa Springs State...
AGAAAAAGAATAGAAACCACCTTTAGTCAATTGACGAGCATGTTGCCAAGAAAAATACATGCGGTTACCAAAAAAGGGTTTCTAATCAAGCCTGTGCTAGGATTTAGGGGGCAAGTTGGGTTTTAATTGCTGGAGATCGTTACAATAATATTATTGTTTCTGTATGCCCTCTTTGAAATTCCTGAAGGCTATTTTCGACATGTAATTCCCCTCGGTTATACAATGCTTATTTGGGAATTAGCGAAAAAATTTCAGGGGACACAAATAAAAGAATTGCGTGAAGCAGGAACTCAAAGAAATTCCTATGCTAAACTGATCTTAGTTTCCATTGTTTTTGTATTTTTACATTTTTCTTTATGTTTTGGTTTGGGCGTTCTTCTATCTATTTTCGAGAAGATTGCATAAAGCTTCAATAAACAGCTTTTTCATAATGGCGTCCTTTTCAAAGTCAAAAACGACCAAAGTCTCTTGATGAGCATGCATGAATGAAGGAGATGTTAATACGGCAATGAGCAGCATAAAAAAATATTCCAAATTCAGGGAAAGTGTGACGCCATTATCTGAGTTTTTTTCATACGCAATACACCACGTACCATTTGCTGATAATTCCTTATCTTTAACGCGATTTAGATAAAAAGGATTTAGCAACGATTTTTCACATTTTGGACATTTTAATATTGGCTGAATGGCATCATTTTCCCAAGTTAAAAGACAATCCGTACACAATAAACAATTCTTAGAATTTACTATAGAGGCTACACGATAGTTTTTCAAAGCTGAAGCCACACTTTCTAGAAAATCCATTGGATAATACCATTTCATGCGACTATCCAAATCAAAAACCTGTGTTTGAGTCGGAAAAAGCTTTTGAGGAAACAGTTTTAATCCGATATAACTCACTTCTTCCAATAATAAAGTGAATAATTCATCCCAGTTCCATTCGATATCCTTTCCGAAATTGATATAGCGAAAATCCGTCATTGTATACCATACCACATTGGTATACAAATGGCGGAATTCATCCTCTGATAAAGTGATTCTTATATTAGTCTTAGTGCCCACAGGATTTTTGGTGAAAGAATGAGTCAATTGATATAAACCCCTTCCAAAATCACGAACATATGAAATTGCTTGTGATAAACGCCCCTTTTCCACGCCAAAATCCCAGTCTGGGTAAGCTAAACACGCAGGAAGATAAAGCAAAGACAATTGTTCAAAATTTAACATCAAACGCACTTCTGAGGCTGAAATTGAGGTATAATTTAAATATTGAGAACTTTTGCCTTCTTGAATCAACTTTAGATCCGTACGAATCAAATCAATGATTTCTATTATCGATGAACGATGAAGATATGGAAACAGGTATTCAAAGGAGGAATTTAAATATTGCAGTTGTTTCAAAGACAATTCAGAGATAATAAAATAAGGAATAGATTTTTTCTTAAAAAATTCTTTGATCTTATTGAACATGTATAGAGGCTATTGTTAAACTTACTTAATCTTATGAACATTAGTTATTATCTATTGATTCGAGCCATTTGCCAAATTCGGGATTGATCTGATAAGAATATTCAGGAACATCCCAGCGTTTTAAATAATCTTCTTTTTCAATCGGGGTCAATTCGTTCCAAAACGGCTCCCAAACATAAACCAACCACAATTCACCCGATTGCCTCCAAAATCCATCATAAGGTGGAAATCGTGGATATTTGATCCACGGTGGAGTTATTTCCTCATTTTTCATCTGTAATTAATTCTCTACCTAGTTATTAAAACTATCCACAAACAATAACAGCAAGGTTATTAAGAAATTAAGAAAAATCTTCTACTTTTCTTCTTTTGTCTAAACTGCTAGATCATGAAATGAACGACTAGATTGATTTGAGAGGCTAGAAGGGTTCAGTAGCTATGTGTATTAAATACTTATGGTTGGGCAGGAAGAAAAGCAAAAGGTTTCGCGACCTCAAAATTGCTGACAGCATTGCCTAAATAGATTTTTCCTCCGGTCAAAGTCAACTTTTTTACTGGAGCTCCTTTTTTCAAATCCAGATCGGTAAGAGCAACCCAAAAAACGTTTGGACTGGTAGAAGAATCATAGAAATAAACTTTGTCTTTTTGGTTTGATACCGTTCTCCATATCGTCGAAGCAATATTCGGTTCTCCAGGAGTTGTGATTCCAAAAGGCACGCTTACGCTCCGAATGACGCTCAGTACGCTTGCAACGGCCTGATTAATAAAAGTTCCTTCTGGAACAGCTTTGATATATGCTGGGGCAGATTTTTTAGGGATAGCCTCTATCAAAAATGAAGCACGAGCAAATCTATCGGCGGATCGGTTGGTCCCAGGAAGAAATGTCAAACCCCCAATGCTTTGCCAATATGTGTTTAAGGCTAGCTGTTGATCGTACGTTGGCGAATTCGTCTGAACTAAATATTGTTTGCCGTGATGGATGACAAGTTTACCATCGATATATTCTAAGATAGCAGAATCTCCATTGGGGTCTGAAATCGATAGATGCATTTGAGCGGGAAATCCATTTGGCAATATCGGGGCTATAATCTGAAATGGCTCTTGTTGTAAAGCATCGACTGCTTCAGAAACAGTGGCAAAGTTGTCAAGCACATACTGTGCCCAAATAGAGATAGACATGACCGGTTTGTCTCCATTGGGTTTGCCATAATCGGATTCATCAAGATATAACATGTTGGCAACGAGTCCTTTTTCATTCATCCCGTCAGCAGTTCCTGCATTATAGCCGGAGACTATGAGACTGCCGTATTTGGAGGTCCAGGTGATGGATTGCGGTCCTGCAGCTCCGTCACGTGTCATGCCCTGTGGAAAAGCCCATAGATCAGAATGCAGATCCTCTACCCAATCCATCGAGCGGCCTGTGATCACGACTTCGTCTGATCCTACAAAAAGGGAGCGGGTGCATGCCTCGGCAGGCTGAGTTATGGATACTACTGCTAGAATAGAGAGTACAACCGACTTGATATTGATAGTTTTCATTGTCTTACCAATTTTGGAGTGGATTTTCAAGGACATCTAAGCTTTAAATAACAATAATGAATTATAAACTGCAATTTATTTTATCCCTTTCTTATCCATAAAAATCATTTTATCGTTTACAATGACTGCGATGATTTCTGACGCTTTGCATTTGAAGGAAAAAGATGTCTTAATGATGCTTAAATTACCTCCAAAAAAAGTTACCTACAATGAGCAAATCGAATTGAAATTAATGTCTCCGAGAGATGGAGCATCTATTTATCAAGGTGTCGTTGCAAGTTTACCAGAGTTGAAACGGTTCATGGATTGGGCGCATCATGATACAGATCTTGCTAAAGCATGTTCCATCTATGCTCAGTTTGAAGCTAAATCTTTAAACGGAGAGGAAGTTAGTTTTGCTGGATTTGATCCTCATACAGATGAGTTTCTTTGTTGTTGCAGTCTTATTCCTGGTGATAGATTAAATTCGCGCGCCTATGAAATCGGTTACTGGGTAGCCTCTCACAAAACTGGAAGAGGGGTCGGAACGATTGTGGCCAAAATGCTTACGTCTTTAGCTTTTCGTGATTATCAAGCTGATAGAGTATATGCTACATGCAATCCAGAGAACCATCATAGTCTAAAGATAATTGAAAATTGTGGATTTCATTTGGAGGGGCGTCTCAGAAATTATTTTATGCAGCCTACCCCAGAAATGTTAGCCGAGGGATATTCTTCAATTAGAGATGCGTTGTCCTTTAGTCTTGTGCCTGATGACCTTTCGTCCTTAGCTTGGTTTGACGAATTTAATGCAAAGCTATCCATTGCACACTATCACACAGAAGAAAAATCTAGAGCCAATAGATAACGATTTGTATGAGGATTTATACATAAGGATGAGCTTGACCACCCTAACATAACATCAAGAGCAAAATTTGACAAAACGTTCAGAATGCCAAAAATCCAACTTCGGTTATAAAGCTACTTCGGGTGATGAGATATAAAAAGAGCGCTTGATTTCTTTTTCACTTCGACGTATCACAACTATTTTTTCCTAGGATCTGATAGAAAAGACACCAACTTGCCAAAGCTTCAAAGAATGTGAATAAGGCAAAACCCAATAGAATCCAGCTGGATTGCCACCACGAGAGGACTAACAATACTACTCCAAGGCCTGCGCGTAAGAGCCGATCAAATGTTCCAATGTTCTTTCTCATGATTTCCTTATAAGGGATCTATAATCTTTCAACTCTAGAAAACAAATCAAAAATTACGTAAACTTTTGCTTTAAAGATAGAGGCAAACATGATCTCTGAGACTGATCGTATCATTTTTAACAATAATTTTAAGGTGATAAAGACAAATGTTTCTTCTCTGAACGAAGCTAAAGTGATTGCAGTCGCAGAACGCCATGATTCTTCTCTAGATCTGATAAAAGTTTCCTGGATTCTTCGAAAGCTGTTAGAGAAAGGAGACACCTTTTATCCAGAAATGATCGATTTTAAGAATTGCAGGAATTACTGCAAATTTTTAATAGCGAAGGAAATTGATGTCAAAGGATGGGATTCTCTAAAAGGACGTGTCAATGTAGGCAATTATTCTTTAAAAATGGACCGTTTTATGACCCAAATGGAGTTTATATTGTCATCAAGTTCTATGAATGATGACGAAATAAAACAAGCAATACAACAGATGTCGCAATTTATTTTTGAAAATTTTGACAAAAAATATTTAGAAAAAGCGACTACCCAACACTTACCATTCTCAGATGACGAAGCTAAATCCATTTTAAAAATTCCATGTTTTCTAGAAAAAATAACAGAGAATATTCAACTAACAAAACATAAGATGGGAGAAGAATTAAAAGTTGTTTTTTTGCAAACTGCTTTAATTGTGTTGAACACAATGATGCTGATCGACAATTTGATTGTTCGTTTTGAAAATTATAGACGCAATTTATCTTTAGCAATGCATATTTTAGAAGCTTCTAAGGGAAAACAAGTTTTTGTATCAGGAAAAAATCATTTGAGAAAAAATAAGAATCCATTTTTATGGCAAAAAGAAAGTCTTGAAAAAATCCAAGAAGCTTTAGAGAAGAAAAAATACATTATTATTACTCCAAACAAAAATATAAAAAATATAAAAGACATGATTGGAGATATTTCTAATACTTCAAGAGTCAAAAAAATCTGGGATTGGGTATTACCATTCTTTTTCCCTTTAAATATTATAAATTTAGCCTACACATACTTTTTAAGTTTATACCCTCTTTCAAATAGACCGTTACTTTCACAAGCTGCTTTATGGAATTGGAAGGATGGAGCAGCTCTATCTGCAAAAATCAATAAAATTTGTTGGCTTCTTAGCGAAAAAATCAACATGTTACCCGATGATATTATTAAGTCTTCAATACTCCCCTGGAAAAGAGATTGGTAAACCATCAACAAATCAAAAAGGACTGCTTCTTAAGTGCCCGTAACTGAGAATCTCCAGCTACTGGGCACACTTCGAACTTTTGACTGGATCGGTCTCTCCCAAGAATTTTCAACTCTCTCAAAATTAATAGCTTAAAATCTACTTGAAAATAATGTATCCCAAAAGATACAATGAGGTTATATGGATGGAATCGAAATTGAACTCTACGAAACCGCTACCGGCAAGCGACCCTTTGAGATCTGGATTAAGGAGATCAAAGAGATCCATACTCGGGCCAAAATCCTGACAAGGCTTGATCGCTTAAAACTTGGAAACTTTGGCGATTGCAAAACTCTACAAGAGGGAGTTTGCGAGCTCAGGATTCATTATGGTTCCGGGATTAGAATTTATTATGGGAAGATTGGGAATAAAGTCATCTTGCTTCTTTGCGGTGGCGACAAAGGATCCCAAGATAGGGACATCGTTAAAGCAAAGGAGTATTTGAAAGATTATCAATCAAGGGAGATAGGTCATGGCAAGAAGTAAAAAATATCAAGAATTTCTACTTGAGCATTTAGCGGATCACGACGAAGCCGTCGCGTACCTAAATGCAGCTTTAGAAGAAAGCCTTAAAGGCGATGAAGAATCACAACAGCTTTTCTTGATCGCTCTTCGAAACGTTGCAGAAGCGCAGGGTGGTGTTGGTGCGTTGGCCAAAAAAGCTCATCTAGGCCGAGAAAGCCTCTATAAAACACTTTCGGGAGCTGGCAATCCTAAATGGCACACTCTTGTTTCTCTGTGTGTAGCAATGGGATTGAACCTTAGATTAAGTTAAATAAACATAAAATCGCGTTTTGAAAAAAATAGAAAAATTTCATGGAAAATCTTACTAAAAGAGTTCCTAGGCAGTCAAATTTTCGGTTTCTGCCAAGCACTATCTTTGATGGAAAAAAAATTCGTGCTGGTGCAGACAAAATTTACACAACTCCTCTATACGGGACTTTTCATCAATTTCTTGAACAACATGCCATAGCGTTAATTGGTGATGATTGATGGCTGAATCAGGAGTCAAAAAATACTAACGAACAAAGTTGCTTATTTAAATGGGCAGATGAATTTTATAGAGCAGGCTTAGACATTAAAATAAATAATCCTCATCAGAAAATAATTTCTGTTCCGAACACAGGAACTCGATTATATTGGATTTGGCTAAACGAGCAAAGGAACTCTTCGAAAGTTCGAAATTGTCTGAAAAACAACAATTGCTAGACTTGGTCTTTTCGAACTTGAAATTAGATGAGAAAAAACTGTTGGTGACATTGCGAGAGCCGTTTTTGACCCTATGTGCAATGTCACATCAACCAGCGAATCTCCGGATGTAGGATTCGAACCTACGACCAATGGATTAACAGTCTTCAGCTATCCCACAAGGCACAACAGAAGACGAATCATAACAGCAATACGATTAAAAGTTTAGGTGAATTTATTTTTGGCTGTTTTTTGCTATTTCTAGCTGTTTGTTATGGCTGAGTGGGGAAAAATTGGGGAATAGACCTATTGCGCATAAAATGTAACTTAGTTACAATGAGCATTAGGTATAGTACATCATCGAGTTTATTGTGGCAAAGACGAAACCGCTCCCTCCGATTGATAATTTAATGCAGAAAATTAAAGACTGCCTTGATATAGGAGCTTATAAGCAAACAGTGCATGCTCTTAAACGTCGAGCAGAACGTGATATTGACTTACTTGACGCCCTTTACGTACTTAAAAATGGATATCATGAGAAAAGCAAAACTTCTTTTGATGAAGCTTTTCAAGCTTGGAAATATGCCGTTAGAGGAAAAACTTTAGATGAGTTGGATATACGCATTATAGTTGCCTTTGATGAAAGCGGAATGCTCATCATTACCGTCATGCATGTGGCAAAAAAAGAGGATGGAAAATGAAAGAAAAAATAGTCAATAAGTACACATACGATGGCCTGGGATTCCCCATAGTTTTAGTCAACGCCCCCATGAAGCAAGTTTTTGGAGAGTGGACTCTAAATATAGATCTCAATCATTTACAACAAAGCGCTCTTCGCGCTTTGGTTCATAAACCTGTTCCTTTGAATGGTAAGGAGCTTCGTTTCATTCGCAAATACCTTGAAATGACAGTTTCTACATTTGGAAAACTTTTAGGAGTTTCTCATGCAGCCGTTCTTAAGTGGGAAAACGACCAAGCTAATATAAATCCTGCTACAGAAACTTATATTCGTTTGTACGTTATGGATCGCCTACATGCAAAGGACAAAGAATTTAGAAGATTTTATCATGAAATCTCGATTGAAAATTTAGTAAGACAACGCAAAGATAGGTCGACAAGTTGCCCTCTTGAAATTGATGCGATGATTAACCATCAACACGCTAAACAAAAAAACCGATTTTTATGATTATAGCTCTAGCTCAAACTGCTTCTACAAATGATCTGTCACTCTTATGCATGCCGACCGCTATCTTTACAGATAATCTAACTAAATCATAGAGCCCATATGCAAAAACTTATTAGTTTATTTTTGTTATTCTTATTAAATGCTCATACCTTATGTGCTTATCAATATAATGTGAGCATATGCGCTATCTTTCAAAACGACGGTCCTTATCTTAAAGAATGGATTGACCATCATCGTACTCAGGGAGTTGAACACTTTTGGCTCTACAACAATAACTCGAACGATAACTTTCGCGACGTGTTAAAACCATATATAAAGAAGAAAATTGTAGAACTAATTGAGTGGCCAGGAGATGCTCACAATATTGAAGAATGGAATAACATTCAATGCAGAGCCTATAAGGATGGCGTACAAAGAGCTAAAAATGTGTCTAAATGGTGCGCGTTTCTCGATACTGATGAGTTTCTTTTTTGTCCTGATGGAAAATCCTTAAAAAAAGCCCTCGCAGGATATGAAGCATTTGGAGGCATAGGCATTAATTGGGTAATGTATGGAACCTCTGGAGTCGAAAAAATATTGCCTACTGAAAAATTAGTCAACAGGCTAGTCTATCGAGTAAATCTTGATCATCCAATATGTCTCCATATTAAAACAATCGCTCAGCCTTCTCGTGTAATTGATTGTTTAAATCCTCATTTCTTTTTTTATGCACCAAATCAAGCCGCTGCGGTTACTGAAAATAAAGAACCTGTTCATGGGCCATTTACAGCATATAATTCCGTTAGCAAGTTTAGAATTAATCATTATTGGTCCAGGGATAGGTATTTTTTCTATAATCAAAAGATTCCTCGAAGAGAAAAATGGGGAGGAGATTCTGCGAATTCAATAGGAATGGAAAACGAATTTAATGCAGTTTATGACCCTATTTTAGTTCGCTAGATTTATAAAAGGGCATTACTAGGATAATTTCTTTAAGAGTATCTCGAAACTTTCTTTCTCTTTCTCACTTTCAGCATTGTTTCCGATAGCTTCAAAAGCAGCGCCTCTTATAGCATGTAAATGTAGAAGAAATTTTTCCCACCATTTAAATTCGTTAGAGTCTATCGTTTCTTGAAGAACTTTAAAATATTTTTGTGCTACACTTGCATGGCTAAGAGCCTTTTCATATTGTCTAAGAGAGAAAGCAAATTCAGCTTTTTGAAGCCAAGCACATCCCAACGATAACGAGTCTGTTGAAAAATCAATCACTTCTTCGGAGATTTTATATACCTCTTCTTTTAAGAGATGATCTTTAATTAAACATAATATCATCATTTCTTTTAAAAAATTGATATTACTTCTATCAATTCCAGCTTTTTCCCATCTTTTTAAAAGAGCTTTACCTGCAATAAAACCTGTATTCGGTTCTAAACTCGTGCATAAATTCATAACAATATCAAATTGATTTCTTTCATCCTGTTGAGTAGTAAAAGCAAAATTGCAAAGAGCTAAGTTTACACAAAATATAAATAGAATTTTTTTAACCATAGTTTACCTAATAGTTTAAGTTTATAACAATAACACGAGTTAGACTTAAAGTCTTTAGATATATCGACTCTAGAATCAGAGTCTTGAAAGACGTAGCCTTGACCATCAAGTGAGGCTATAATGAAGAAACTCTCAAAAGCAGTTCGGCCAAAAGAAAGAAAAACAAAGCTTCAAATTGCATTTGGAAAAATTTTGCGTGAAAAGCGTTTGATGGCAGGATTATCTCAAGAAGATCTAGCAGAAAAAGCTGATTTGCATTTTACATATGTCAGTAGCACAGAACGCGGTGAACGCAACATCTCCTTAACAAATATTGAAAAATTTGCAAAAGCTCTCGAGTGCTCCATGAAGGACTTTATGCCTTATTGAATCCTTATCGGATTTTTTAGACATTTTTAATGGGGTTTTTATTTTTTTCTATTTCAGCAAGAACATCTGCAATTTTTAAGACTCGAATGAATCCAGGCTGTGTTTCCAGGCCATCCACAAAAGCAGGTTTAGCATTGGGATTTCCCCCTTCTTTCAAATACTGATTCCAGTAATCTTTTTTAATTTGCAATCTTTCTAGCGAGGACAGTTCTTTAGGCATAGAAAAAAATGCAACCAGATCTGTATCGCAATGTAATTTTTCTAAACGCACAAGCCTTATTTTAACGCTCATATTTCTGGCCCTGAGATTGTTTCTCTAACGCTCTTAATCGCTCTTCAATTTCTGTTAGCTCTTTGAATTTCATCACTTGGTTAAGAATATCGTTGGCAGCCGCTCTTTGAACACTCGGACTATCCACTCTATCTGTCAAGCAAACCAAGGTTGTTGCAGCTTTGATTGTATTAGATTTAAGATGAGATATGGCATCATGCACAATCTCATTTCGAAGCTTCTCAAGCTCGGCCTTAAAAATTGGATTTTTGATCCATGTATAAAAACAATCTTTAGATATCCCGGCTTGCCTACAAGCTTCTTCGTTTGATGAACAACAAGCAAGGTGTGGGAGAGCTTTGACCTGTCTTGAAGTCAATGTCTTTTCGTCGGATTTAGTCATATTTAGTCATCCATATAAATTCAATCGTTGATTTTGTAAGTTTTGTTGGTTTTAACGCACTACCTCTTGATTTTTGGCAGTTTTTGGTTATGACATTTTTCCGCGTTTCTTTATGTAAAACTTACGAAACTTACAAAACTTACGTAACTATGCTTACACTTTTTGGACACGCCATAGTTTAACACCTTGAGATTCACCCATTTCTTCAAGTCGATGTCCATTTTCAATCCTATTTTTGAAAGCTACAAGTTTATTCCCAAATACCCGAACGTTTATTCCTCCTTTTCCATCGGGCGCAAAATCGAGAAGAGCTTCATGTAACATTTCGTTTTCAGCGGCTCTTTTAACTATATCTCGGCTTTTTACACTCATGTTGTCAAAAACGTTAAACCAAGCAACAAGTAGATTTCCCAAAGACAGCCGTATAGGATCATTATTTTCGATCTCTTTTCTGCTTTTACATGGATCTTCTACACCTAACCAAATGAGAGAACTGCGTACAAGCTCACTCCATTCTTCAAAACGTCCGAAAGGTTTAATTTTCTGTGTGGGTCTGCCTGCAACATGGTAAGCGCGCAAAATTGTTAGAGCTGCCTTTACTAATTCCCCTCGATTCATTGGAATGTATTTGTAAGGATCTATTTCAAAATTACGCTCTTCAGGATGTTCACATTTTGGATCAAGACTGCACAGAACAATTCTTGTTGATATGTCGCCAATAAATCTGAGATTATTGCCTGTAACTAAAATTAATGCATTAGTGGGAACGCTAAGACTACGGGTGCTACCAAGTAGACGATCTTTGTATTCCGTTTGTGTTAGTATGGAGCAAAGAGCTGCACTTCCAAAAGGCCTCTCTATATTATCAAAACAAATAATAGGATCGCCTTCCGCCAAAATAGCTAAGAGCCTTTTTTTCTCTTCCCCTTCATTTTCAGCATGAGCAAGCGCACAATTAACTTTCCCTGCAACAATCAAACTGACTATATCGGCAAGCAGACTTTTACCCGTTCCCATTTTAGGAGCTGTAAATGCATGAAGCGGAGCAGTTCTGAGTGATTTTCTAACTAAACCCGTGAGAATTGCTGACAAAGTAACAGACTTGCTTTCTTCATTTTCAAAAGGAAATTCAGACAAAAGAGAAAGCAACATATCCAATGCAACTTTAGCCTCTTCTTTTGTTGGATTTTGAGGAATCGGAGGGAATGATGTTTGACCGGAATCAAAAAATAACCCTGTTTCAGCATCATAGCCAGGAACATTTAAAATGGAACCATCCGGTCTCATGGTAGGCGCCTGAACAATGCCTGCTAATACCGGAAGATCCCATTGTTGCCTTTCTATTAGTCCTTTGGCTATTTTTTCCGGACAGTCTTTTTTCTTCCACTCTCCAGAACGTTCATCATATTTTACCCATGTAGCCAATTTACCTAAGGTTTCAGAGAGGTGAAGCGAAGTCACTTCATTAATCAATAATGATTCATTGGTTCTCTGGAGTGCAATTTGTCGTTTTTTACCTTTCCTTGGTTTTATTTTCGCTACCACAATTCTAACGAGTCGTCCTCCTCGTTGATAGATGCCCTGATTGTTTTTAGATAAAAGATCTTCCGCCTGATTAACAATGTTATGAAGCTCACCAGGAATTATTTTGACCTGTACAGAATTTTCAAAAGCTGTTTCCTTTTCTGTTTGTAATTCTTTTATTTTTTGACTCAACATGGAAGCTTCGGCGTGCTTTTCTGAGAAAGAACGATTAATCTTTTGCAAAATATCAAGATGATCCAACTGCTTTGAGTTCTTAGTTGCAGAACTCTTTAATTCATCCGCTGTTTTTTCTTGGAGATCTTTAACTTTTAGATTTTCTTTCCACTTTGCATTATAGTCGTCAAGCACACTTTGAAGGCTCACTAGCCGAGTCAGCCCTTGTTTTTCAACAATCAATTTTCGTTGAGCTAACCTTTCAGCACTTTGCTTTTTCAGAGAAAGATTAAAGAACGGGTCATGTACTGGATCTAATGAAAAGTTTTTATTTTTTGCTTCTAGATAGGTTTCTACTAAAATCTTGTTGTCTAATGGGCAAGTATAAGAATCACCATCCCAATGGCAGTTGAAGCGTTTTTTAAGATCTTTTTTCTCGCTCTCACTAAATTTTGTTTTAATATTAATTCTAATAGCATTTAAATCGTTTTCATTCTCTTCCTTTCGAACTTCTTCTATTTTTTCATATAAATCTCTTGCTGTTTCCAAGTCAGATAATAAATTTACAAGTTCAGCATTAGCTTCATACTTTTGACAAGCACTATTTTCTACTGGCATCATATTATTTATCCGATTCAATACCTTTTACTAGCTATAAAAGAGAGTTTCTCAAATACTCAAATTCCTATTTCATCTGTAATTTTTCGAATTGCTTGAACGTATTCAGTGGATTTAAGATGCTTTGACAAGCTTCTCTTTCTATTTTCATATTCTTTCCAATCAGGAAAAAGTGCAAAGCATCGCCTTTCTTTTCTTTGCTCTTCAAACTGAGACAGAAAAAAAGAAGTCTCTTTAAGTTCATTAGATTTCTCATCCGGAGGATCGAGAAATTGTGACAGCATGAAAGACCTCAAAATTTAGAAATAGTCATGCAGGATACTCAAGAGCAGAGTGTCACTTTTAGATTGAAACACAAAGACTTGCTTTGATAGTTTTGAGATTACAAAATGCATCGGCACAACCATGCTTTTAACCGTGAGAAAGGTGCGAACTTTTTCACGGTTTTTTTGTTTCTCTAACTTTCATTTTATCCCTGCATATCCTATACCTTGGTTATTTTCTGTACTCTATAGAGCGTCGGAAAAACATCTTTCTCCCAGACGCTTAAAGCATTACTTTAATGTAAAGTGATTTTTTTAATAAGAAAAAAAGCATTTACATTTATGTTTAAGCTGTTTCTTTGTTATCTTTGTTCATTGATATTTGTGCCTTGTCGTAATTGTTTGCTTCAATCCACTTAAAAAACTCCTGTTCATTGATTAGAATCCTTCTTCCACATCTTCTTAAAACTCTATTGAAACCATTTGTTTCAGAATGAAAAATCAAATGCCTAAGACCTCCCATGGGTGGCCATGAATGCGTTTTGCACCATTCAGAAACTGTTAAATATTTTGGTTGTACATTTTCAGTTACCATATTTCCTCTACTGCTTTTATAACCATCCAACAAACCTGGCAGACTGGCTCAGGCTTGTACAACAAGGTATCAAAATTGGATGAACAATAAAATTGGCGTTTTTTTTTATTTTTTGAAAAAAACGCCAATTTAATTTCAGACGGTCTATTTTTTATCCATCATCATCAATAAATCTTCCATTTTTTATCTTAAGTGATTGATTTGGAGAATCTAAGAATTTTTGAATAAATGCTAATTGAGATTGAAAAGACTCATAATCAATCAATGCTTGTTCTCCAAATCTTCTTACTAAATTTACAATTAGCTCTGGGGCATTTTTGATGTACAAATTCACAACATCATCATTCATGAATTTATCTAAAAACTCTTCTTTGGTTATTTTTAAGGGTTGATCTTCACTAATAATTTGAAGTTTAATTTGAGCTGCCAATAACATAGCATCCTTTAGCAATGGAAATTGATAATGAATCAAGCCATCACTGCTAAACTCTACGACTTCTAAAATCGGTTTTGGAGTATATTTACGTGGTTTTTTCTCACCAATTGATGGACGCCCCCTTACACCTTGAGAATCAAACAATTCATTTATTACTCGCCTAGAAGCTGTGTAATCACTATTTTCAGAGTCATCTAAATATTTTACTTCCCTACATAATTCTTCCATTGACATGGCTTGATTTTTAGACAAACAGAATTGTGCCAATATTTTTTTCTTTACATTCTTTTGAAGAGGCTTTGTTGATTTCTTTTTTATTTGATAAATCCTGAGTTCTTTTTGTAATATTTCTGGAAGAACACGTCCTCTTAAAAGTGCCCAAACAATCAAATCTTGGGGAGAAACCAAATAAGAGACTCCATCAAAAAGGTATTCAAATCTTGCAGGAAGAGTTTTGTTCTCTATTGATGTCTTGATGTCACAAAACACTCTCTGATATTCTTTTCCAAACATATAAGGATCAAAAGATCGATCGTGAGGTAGCATATAAAAGAATGAACGATCCTCCTTAACATCTTCTGATAAGGGGGTAATATAACATTCAAAAAGATCTTTATTTGGCCAATTTGTTAATACAAAAGCTGCTTCATGAATTCCCCAGTATTTGTGTTTTAGAAATACTGTGAGTGAAGGAGGAGTAAATGGTTCAGAAGGAGTTAATCGTGTTTTTTTCATATATATTACCCAAAAATTTTTTCGTTCATTCTTGTTATTACACCTGTTACATGAGTTTCGGAAAGGTGCGCATATCGTTTGACCATTGATAAAGTTTTGTGTCCAAGGACCTCAGCGATTTCAGCAAGGCTTGCTCCATTCATGGCTAAATAAGAAGCACAAGAATGTCTTAAATCATGAAAACGCAAATTCGCAATTTCAGCCTTTTTTACAGCAGTTTCCCAAGCAGATCGAATGTCAATAGGTTTTCGCGAAAACCTTCCAGGGAAAAGGTAATTGCTATCTATTCTTCGAAATCTATCCAGTTGTTTAAGCAGCTCCAGTGCATGACCCACAATGGCGACTTGCCTAATTTCTCCATTTTTGGTCTCTTGAAGAATAACCCTTTCTTTTTCGAAATCGACATCTGACCATTTGAGATTTAGAATTTCTGCTTGTCTCATTCCTGTTGAGAGTGCAAACATGACAATGATATAAAGATAAGAATTAGTGCTCTCCTTGCAAGCTTGAAGGAGTTTGACTCGCTCTTCTTCGTCAAGAAATCGAACCCTGCCACGTGGCTCTTTAGGTTTTGTCACTTTGCGCAAAGGGGAATCTTCGACCCATCCCCATTCTTTAACGGCAATTGTAAAGGCATGAGAGAGTGCTGCCATATATCGTACAACGGTCGATGGACTTCTTAATCGCCCCCTCTTAGTTATTCCTTTAAGAAGGCGATCTCGTTGCTCAGCTATAAGGGCAGGAGTGATGTCTGAAAGTAAGTAGCAGCCTATCTGTTTCTTCCACCATAGAAGTTGTGCGCCTTGTCTTTGCTCGCATTTCTTTTTTGTCGGAAGAACATCGGACATATAACGATCTATGAGCTGCCCTAAAGTATGCTTCTTTGCTGCTGTTGTTTTAAAATGTCGACCTTCTCGAATCGCGGCTTCTGTTTGTTGTATCCAACGTTCTGCATCGGTTTTGCGTTTAAAGGAGCCATATTGAGGAGGAGATCCTTTAATTCTAATTTGAACATGATAACGCGGTTTTCCATCTTTGTCTGGAAGTTCTTTAATAGATGCCATATTTGATTCTCTCTTTTTGTTCTAAAATTCAACCAAGGAGATAGATATTCTCCAGGGTCACGATGTAATTTCTCTCGTAATTTTTGTGATTTAAGACTGTGGAAAATAAAATTTTCCCCATTTTTTCCCCAATTAAATTAAAACTTACGAGCAAACACGATATGCGCTTGCTTTGTCTTACGTTGTCATCTGTTGTGATCAAGTGGGGTAAAAATGGGGAAAAATCCCCATTAAAATGAAAAAGGCACTAAAGGATTGCCCCTTAAGTGCCTGTAATTGAGAATCTCCGGATGTAGGATTCGAACCTACGACCAATGGATTAACAGTCCACTGCTCTACCGCTGAGCTAATCCGGAATAAACAAAGCAAGATCTTATGAGATTCCTTAATTTTTTGGCAAATACTTTTGGCTTTTTTTCTCTTCTAACAAAATTTTCTATCATTGCAGCTGAATAGGTTCTTCAGGTAAAGTCCTAGATATTTTTGCAACTTTAACAATCAAAATATAATGTCTGAAATTACTCCTGATCAAAAAACGTCTCCCATGATGCAACAATGGCATGCCTGCAAAAAGGCCGCAGGGAATGCTATCCTTTTCTTCCGTATGGGAGACTTTTATGAAGCTTTTTATGAAGATGCTGCCCTCATCGCCCGAGAATTGGAACTCACTTTAACGAAACGCCAAGAAATCCCTATGAGCGGAGTTCCTCACCATACTTGCGAATCTTATGTCGATAGGTTGGTCGGAAAGGGATATCGCGTCGCCATCGCTGAGCAGATCGAGGACCCACGTCAAGTCAAAGGATTGGTCAAAAGAGAAATTGTACGCGTGGTCACTCCTGGAACTCTTATCAACTCCTCGTTGCTTTCAGATAAAGCCAACAACTTCGTCGCTGCCCTTTCCCGCGTTGGTAAAATTTTCGGCCTTGCTCTCTTGGATCTAACGACGGCAGATTTTCGCGTGGTCGAATTTGAAAATGAACAGGCTTTAATGAATGAATTCTACTCTCTCAAGCCTTCTGAATTAGTCATCTCTCCCAAATTTCAAGAAAAAAACCAAGCCCTTCTCGATGAACTATCGAAGGGATACAGTTTTTTAATTACACATCACGACGACTGGCGTTTCGACCATAAGATCGCCTATGATTTCCTGATCAATCATTTCGGTGTAAAAACTTTGGATGGTTTCGGACTCAATGGGATGGTCGTAGCCATCAATGCAGCAGGTGCCCTCCTTTGCTATCTCCAAGATATTTTATCGCTTTCCATCTCTCACATTAAGGAAGTTCACACGTATTCTACACAGCATTTCATGTCCATTGACAGAGTCACCCAAAGGCATCTTGAGTTAACTGAGTCCTTAAGCGAAGGGTCGAAAAGATGCTCATTACTCTCTATATTAGATGAAACTCGAACACCAATGGGTGCACGACTATTAAGGAATTGGGTCAAGCAGCCTCTGCTTGATCCTTCGGACATAAAGCAGCGCCAAGATGCTGTCGAGGCATTTTTATGCAATCTTCATGTATTGGAAGAGGCTATCGGTCTTCTTGAAAATGTCAGGGACCTCGAACGACTCATCATGAAAATTATTTCAGGATATGCTTCTCCTCGAGACCTTGTCGCCCTAAAAAACTCTTTTGAGCACATTCCATCCCTAAAATACTGCTTAAAAAAAATTGCAACCCCGTCTTCATTAATCGGATCCGCAGAAACGACCATTGAAGAGCTTCCAGAAATGGTCCATCAAATACGATGTGCCATTGTGGATGAACCTCCGATGCGCTTATCTGAGGGAAAAATTTTTCGTGAGGGTTATTGCAAAGAACTCGATGAATTGACTGAGATTAGTCGGGATGGAAAAAACTGGCTATTACAATATCAAGGAAGGCTCAGAGAAGCGACGGGTATTAAAACTTTAAAGGTTGGCTTCAATAAGATGTTTGGCTACTTTATCGAGGTCTCAAAAGGCCAAGCCGAAAAAATGCCGGAAAGTTTTCAGCGACGGCAAACTCTCGTCAATGCCGAACGCTTTATTACTCCAGAACTGCGAGATTATGAAAGCAAAGTTTTACATGCTGAGGAGCGCATGGCTGCGATTGAAAATGAGTTGTTTTCGGCATTGCGCCAAGAAATTGCGAAGTTTGCCAATAGCATACAGGGCACGGCGAAGGCTATCGCCTGCGTCGATGCATTGCAGAGTTTAGCTACCGCCGCGAAAAAATTCGATTATGTCCGTCCATTAGTGGATCAAAGTTCCCTCTTACAGATCATTGAGGGCCGACATCCGGTGATTGAAGCCTCTCAAATGTCCGAGAAATTTATTCCAAATGATACTCTCATGGACGACGAGGCTAATCGCCTACTGCTCATTACGGGTCCAAATATGGCTGGAAAATCCACATATATAAGACAAGTCGCTTTAATTTCCATCATGGCCCAAATGGGTTCATTCATACCGGCCTCTAAAGCCCACATCGGCATCATCGATAAGGTATTTTCACGCATTGGAGCTAGCGACGATCTATCTAGGGGCTTATCAACATTTATGGTTGAAATGACGGAAACAGCAAATATACTCCACAATGCAACTTCGAGATCTTTAGTCATTCTTGATGAAATCGGCCGGGGCACGAGCACTTATGATGGCATTTCGATTGCATGGGCTGTCGCTGAATACTTACTTACGACAGAAAATAAAATGGCTAAAACTCTTTTTGCAACACATTATTGGGAACTCACAAAGCTCGAAGAAAAAGTTTTAGGTGCCGTTAATTATAATGTTGCTGTCCATGAAAGCGAGGATTCCATCGTTTTTTTGCGCAAAATTATACGCGGTGGAACAGATAAAAGTTATGGCATACATGTCGGTCGGCTCGCAGGGCTTCCTAGTCCAGTCATCATGCGTGCGAAGGAAATTTTAATCCATCTCGAAGAAAATGCTAACCGAAAAAGCGCATTTGAACCGGCGTCGATCAAGCGAAATTCAGCCAAGTCCAAAGCACGGACAATGGTTGATGATATGCAGATGACTTTTTTTGGATAGGGTCAACCCTCCTATAAACTTTCGATAATCCATCTTATTTAATATTAAAACCCAACCCGCTGCCTATGAATGCAATCGGATTCGGATAGCGCATGAAGTTGTGCCTTTTTTTATTTAATATTTTTTTATTGACAAGGAAGCCTTACCCGTGAGAGATAGAGAAGTGTCCGAGTAAATAAACTAAAAACCTTTAGGAGGTTAATTTTATGGAAAAGAAATCACAGCAAAAGAATCCTTCTCAAACAAAAAACCAACCATCTAGCAAACCACAACAGCAACAGCCAAACAGAAATCCATCGCAACAGAAAAAGCCAGGCTCCAACTGGTAGAATTTTAAAGTTTTCAAAACTTGATTGAAGTAAAATTTATAGCAAGCTCTTGAAGAAGAATAATTTTCAAGGGCTTGCGTCTTTTAAAACTCAATTTGTTACCTATGAACGGATCTGACTTATTTTCAGAGCTGAGAGTGCGAGCTTCTAGAGAGAAAATAATTTCGAATTTGACTGCCTTCATAGGTAGTAAGTTGGGTTTGACAAAAAGAGCTCCTCACAGAATCCTTAACGAGATTTTTTCAGTTACTGTTATCTTCTGAATATGATAAAATGGGTTTTCATTAAATTGACTGCTGGAGCGAGCTGTGACCCTGCATCCGAGTATTTACGTTGCCAATCATGGCTATTTCACTGATAGCTTACTTTTTCAATTTATTTTGGGTGAATTTCTTGAAAGCTATGAGTTGACTCAGCAATTGGATATTCTATGCAATCGGAAGCAAACCCCCCTTGGATCTCAGCAAGTGATGGATCGAGAAGAAAATCTTTCTCAAGTTGAAGTTATTCTTTCGAAACTTGTTGGATCTGCCAGGGATTACATGCGTTTATTTTCATGGAATTTCACAGATGGCGCACTTCAAAAGCTTAAGATGTATTGTTCTCTTTTTTTACAGCATGTGGATACGGACGAAAAGGAATTGATAGCCCTTCAGCATTATGCAGACAAAATCTGGCAAAGCTATCTGAACGCTCTGGATACATTGCGAGAAGATCCAAAAGACCGCCATGCCTTTTTGGCGAATATCGATAAAGCGAGTTCAGCAATGAATCGTTTTTCTAAGTTGATCTCTCGTTTGATTCATCAATTTCGTGATGACGAAAATGTCATTTTTTTTGTGTTGCGCAACCGAGTTCAATTCGATAAGCTTTATGGGAATCGATTTGTGGCTCGTTTGTTTCTGAAGCTCTATCCAAAAGGATTTCGCGAAATTCAGCTTTTTCTTTTGAAAAAGTATTCCGAACGGGGTTTCGACAATTTATTGTTTACCATTTCTTCCAAAATGTCAGAACTTGAGGCATCATTCTCATGAGCATTTTGAATGCGCTTTTTGCGGAATTAACATTTTTAACCCAAAATTATCTCCTTCAGGAGCATTCATTAAATGATCGCATTTTTGCAGATGGCGAGACATATGCGTATTTTAGAGATTATGTAGCAGCAAAAAAACAAGCAGCTTCTAGTATCCCCTCAACTTTAATTTCTCCTTCAGCTCAAAATCCTTCAGAAAGGCAGAATTTATCAAGAGCCCCGCAACCTCCTCTAAAAAAACCTGAAGTGCAAATAGGTCCTACACGAAATGAAGTAAAGATTTCTGGGAACGTCATTTCAGAATCCAACAAGGCCATACTTCCACCTTTAATGGCTTCCACCACTCCTCTAGAAAGTCCGCGTTTGGAAATGTCTATTGATGCCAAGCAACCGCAAGGGCAAAAGGCAGCTTCAGCTAAAGAGACTGGAGAAAAACCATTTTTTACTCTAGAAGTTCCCTCGCCCGTCGAACCGGCCAATTTTTCAGATTTGCGGAAAATTTTCAGCGAGAAGTTCCCTGGAGTTTTGCTCATTGATCATCCTCCTTGCGACGAAGAAGGGAAGCGAGTGTCAGTAGCATGGCAGTCGAAATCAGAGAGGGCCCTAGCGGCGATCCTTACTTTTGACGAAGTTCCTAAGCATCAAGCGTTTTTAAGAAACCTAAGCAAAGCGATTGAATTGTGTGGAATTCGGGTTATTTTTTTTCAAGTATCTAAAATTGAACAATCTAAAGAATGGCCAACGCTTCTTCAATCTAAAAATCTAAACTTTGTGATTGCTAGCGGATATAATCTTTATTCCTTTCCAGGTCTATTGCGTCATTATCGTGAAATTGCCAATGAATCTAAGCATTACCTTGATAATATTCCCCTCCTCCTTCTTTCCGATATTGCATTTTATTTAAAAGAACCCTCACTAAAATCCTCTTTATGGAAAACCCTTAAAGAATTCCTCCTCCCCTTTTCGCACGATCTATGAATCACAACAGCTTTGTGAGATATGCATCAGTCATTCTTGATGTTTCCGTCGATAAGTTACTTGATTATGGAGTTACTGCGGAACTTGCTCCATCGGTAAAAAGAGGTATGCGCGTTGAAGTCCCTGTAAAAGGTCATCTGCGAACGGGATATATTTTTGAGCTTAAGGAAAAGCCAGATTTCCCCAAAGTTCAAGGCATTAATCGCATCCTTTCAGACACAGAGATTAGTGAAGATTTGTTCGAATTGGCGCTATGGATAGCTAAATATTATTGTGTTTCCTTGCGAGAAGCATTGCAAATGATGCTTCCTGCAGCCATCAGAAAGTCAGCAGGACACAAACAGCAGCTCTACATTATGCGGGCAAAAACTCGCGAACATCTTAAAGAACTTTGCGAAAAAATTCGCATAAAATCTCCTGCTCAAGCTGCTGTCTTGGATGTGATGCTCAAAGTGAAGAAGGGTATTCTGCTTTCAGAACTGCTTGAACAAACAAAAGGGTCACGCAGTCCTGTTGACACATTAGTCAAGCAAGGCTGTCTGAACATTGACATCGTTCGAGTTGACCGTTCTCCCCTCGTAAGCGAAGAATATTTTAAAACAAAACCCAAGCCTCTCAACAGCGAACAGGATAAAGCTCTTGAAAAGATCTTGAAATCCCTTGAGGAAGGCCTTTTTCAGACCCATCTTTTGCATGGCATCACTGGAAGCGGAAAAACAGAAGTCTACTTACAGGCCATTGATAGAACCTTGAAGCAAGGGAAAGGAGCCATCATGCTCGTTCCCGAGATTTCACTGACTCCGCAGACGATTGAACGATTTCGGAGTCGTTTTGAGGGTAAAATTGCTATCTTGCATCATCGCTTGAGCCAAGGTGAAAGATTTGACGAATGGCATAAAATTCATCGCGGTGAATCTCCGATTGTCATCGGCGCCCGCTCGGCGGTCTTTAGTCCTGTAAAAAACCTAGGCCTCATTATCGTCGATGAAGAGCACGAACATTCTTATAAGCAGAGCGAAAGCGCACCCTGCTATCATGCAAGAGATGTCGCAGTTATGCGTGGGAAATTAGCAAACAGCACGATTATCCTTGGAAGCGCGACACCCAGCTTAGAAAGTTATTATAATGCATCCATTGGTAAATATATTCTAAGTACTCTGCATCAGCGCGCAACTAATGCATCGATTCCTAAATTTACCATCGTCGACATGAAAACCGAATTTACCAAAGTTAAAACCTATACGAATTTTTCTGAAGCCCTTTTAAATGGGATTAAAAAACGATGCGAGAAGGGCGAGCAGACCATCTTATTTCTCAATCGTAGAGGGTATCACACAACCCTTTTGTGTCAAAGTTGCAGTAAAGTCGTCAATTGCGCCCACTGTGAAACGGCTCTTACATTTCACTTAGGCGAGAATCACCTATCATGCCATCTTTGTGGCTTTATCCTCTCTCCTGTTCCCAAACAGTGCGCTTCATGCGGCAGCATGCAAACCATGAAATATCGAGGGGTGGGGACAGAACAAATTCAAAAGACTCTCCATGCCATCCTTCCAGAGATTAAAACTCTACGCATCGACGCAGATACGACACGTCACAAAGGCAGCCATCAAAGGCTTTTGCGCGATTTTGGAGCGGGCAAGGCCGACGTTTTAATTGGAACGCAAATGATCGCGAAGGGCCTTCACTTCCCTCAAGTCACACTGGTGGGAGTGCTGAATAGTGATACTAGCTTAAATATCCCCGATTTCCGTGCTTCAGAAAATGTCTTTCAGCTAATCACTCAGGTGGCAGGCAGGGCGGGGCGTGGCTATGCCCAAGGAGAAGTGATCGTACAAACATGCCTTCCAGACAACCTTACAATATGCTTGGCAGCCGAACAAGATTATAAGAAATTCTATGAACAGGAGATTGCTGTCCGACAATTATTCGGCTATCCGCCTTTCTCGAGCTTGGCTAAACTCACTTTCTCAGGGCAAAGTGCTGAGGTGACCCGATTGGCCGCTGAAAAATACCGCGCACAGCTAGCAGCCCTTCTTCCTCGAGAATTTGAGTTGAATACCATCATCCCAGCAGGACATGCAAAGATTAAAGACAAATTTCGTTTTCAGCTTCTCATTCGAGGACCTTCTATTTATCCCATTTCTAAAGCGTGGTTTGTGCTAAAAAGTCAATCGATCATTCCCAAATCAGTTCACATGCTCATCGACATCAATCCTAGTTCAACCTTCTTTTAAACCCAACTTGCTACCTATGAATGGGTCGGATTCAAATTCTTTTCCTCTAGAAGCTCGCAAAAATAAGGGAGTCATATTAGAAAATATGACCCCCTTATTTTCAGAGCCGAGGGTGCGAACTTCTAGAGAGAAAATAATTTCGAACCCGACTGCCTTCATAAATAGCAAGTTGGGTTTTAATAGGGACTTAAGAGACTTAAGGGGCTCCATGGACGAAATTGACTTTTGTCCCTTGGATCGCTTAGATCCCTATATTCCGAACGCGAGTTGGGTTTTAACCCTATGAAAAAAAAAGACCTATGTTTTATACTTATACACTAAAAAATGGAGAAGTAGGTCCAATGTTAAAGATGTTTCGAGAAGGCGGTGAATCGGAGCCAATGGTTTCTAGAGCAGTCAAAGGATTGCAATCTGAACATTCAGGAACGATTGAATTTGATTATGCTGGCAATAAAATTCATTTCATTAGTTTGGGATGTCCCCGAAATCTTGTTGACAGTGAAGTTATGCTAGGCATTTTGCTTAAAGCCGGATATGAAATTTCTCAAACTCTTGAAGATGCGGATTATTTAGTCATCAATACCTGTGGATTTTTAGAAGCATCGAGAAAAGAATCTTTGGATACAGTTCAAGAGACGCTCTCTCAAAGAAAAAAAAGCGCGAAACTTATCGTTACGGGATGCATGGTACAGACACATTCCGATGTGATGATGCAGCATTTTCCTGAAATTGATTACCTTCTTGGATCAGGAGATGTCGAAGGGATTTTGAAAGCCGTTGAATCAACGCATCAAGGCAAGACAATCACGACAGCGAGAAGCTATTTAGAAGCTGGAGAAGTGCCACGACAGCTTTCCACCCCCAAACATTATGCCTATCTAAAAATTGCTGAAGGCTGCCGCAAGCGATGTGCCTATTGCATCATTCCTACGATAAAAGGGCCGCTCAAAAGTAAAAATAAGGAGCGAGTACTTAAAGAATTTCACACACTTCTCGACCAGGGAGTCTATGAAATTATACTCATCGCTCAAGATTTGGGTGATTATGGAAAAGACAAAGGATCGCGCAGGCAAGAGGCTCTCATCGATTTAATTAGATCCATGTTGGATAGTACAGATAAAGATTTTTGGTTGCGTTTTCTCTATCTTTATCCTGATGAAATTACAGATGACTTAATTTCTTTGATGAAAAGCGAAAAGCGCATCTGTCCTTATCTTGACATGCCCATACAGCACATTAATAATGATGTCCTTAAGGCAATGCACAGGGCGACCTCAAAAGAAGATGTCATTTCCACGATCATGAAATTGCGCAAGGAAATCCCTGATGTTGTTATCCGTACAAGTTTGATCGTAGGTTTTCCAGGTGAAACCGAAGAACAATTTGAAGAATTAGTCACCTTTATTCAGGAGTATCCTCTCGATAATATCGGCATTTTTAAATTTTCGCGAGAACCTGGATCGCATGCCTATGATTTGCCAAACCAAGTTCCCGAGCAAGTTAAAGAAGAACGTTATCACCGTTTAATGAAGCTACAAAAAAAGATTCTCAAGAAATTTAATAAAAAGTGGTTAGGAAAAACCTTGCCAGTCATTGTCGAAGGCTATCATCCTGAAACTAAATTGTTGATGTACGGCAGGCATACAGGACAATGCCCTGAGATCGACGGTCAGGTCATTATTAATGATGGAAGGCATGTGACAGCCTTTGGAAAAACTTATCTCGTGAAGATCACAGATATCGCCGACTATGACTTGGTTGGACAGGTTCTTAAAAACTAGCACCCAAAAAGCTCTCTTTACAAAAAACGCTGTCCAGCTCATTTTCAAAGGAGCGCAATGTTTTCATTAAGGAGAGTTGTATGCTTGAATGGCTAAAGCGATATAACGAGGCAAGTTCTCAAACAAAGTATTTTATTCTAAACTGGTTGGTCTATGGATTAGCAATTATTATTACAACGGTATACTGTTTTGCCCGTTTAAATTATGTCCGTAGTTATCAATCTCCCTCAACAATAGAAGCAAATCAAGCAAAAGAAAAAACATAGGAACATTATCCCGAATGAATCAGCCCGAATATCATAGCCATGAAGAATTTCAATTGCGAAGTCAAAAACTAGCAGAAATCCGTAAACTAGGTATCGATCCCTATCCTCATAAATTTGAACTTACACATACTGCTGAGGAATTAAAGAAAACTTACGGCAATTCTGCTATCGGCCATAGCGATGATGCAGCTGCAGGAACCACTCCCCTAGTGACAATTGCCGGGCGTTTAGTTCTTTTTCGATCCATGGGAAAAAATGCTTTTGGCCATGTGCAAGATGAAACGGGACGCATCCAAATCATGTTCAACAAAGAATCTACAAAAATCGTTGGACTCAATGAATCTCATGAGGATGGAGAAGCTATTACCCACATGAAGTTTATTGAAAAGAAGATCGATCTCGGCGATATCATCGGCATTGAAGGGAATCTTTTCCACACGAATAAAGGCGAGCTGACTATCTTTGCGCATAAAGTCACTTTACTCTGCAAAACGTTGCTTCCACTTGCTGATAAACACTCCGGTTTGTCTGATAAAGAATTGCGTTATAGGAAACGTTGGCTGGACTTGATCACAAATCCTGAGGTGCCAGAAAATTTTCGACTTCGAAGCTGCATCTTAAAGCTCATTCGCGATTATTTCCATTCACAAAATTTTATGGAAGTAGAAACTCCTGTTCTACAAAGCATCTACGGTGGTGCTGAAGCAAGACCCTTTTTGACGAAACTCAACGCTCTTGAACAAGAAATGTTTCTTCGCATTTCGCTAGAAATTCCATTAAAAAAACTCATTGTTGGCGGAATGAACAGAGTCTATGAAATAGGACGAGTCTTCCGCAATGAAGGCATTGATAGGAATCACAATCCTGAATTCACCCTTTTGGAAGCTTATGCAGCGTATTGGGACTATAATGACATGATGGTCTTTGTGGAGAACCTTTTCGAAAAATTAGCCATGGAACTCTATGGCACAACTAAAATTCAGATTGGAGATCCTGAAGACGCAGAAGGAAAAACTATCGAAATTGATTTAAAAGCACCCTGGAAACGCTTGACGATGAAAGAAAGCATCTCCACTTATGCTGGCATTGATGTCGATACTCTTAGCGACGACCACATAAGAAAGCTTCTCAAAGATAGCGGTGACATTGATCTAAAAAAACTGCCAACACTATCTCGAGGCCTTCTGATCGCCGCTCTTTTTGAAGTTTTTGCTGAGCCGCATTTAATTCAGCCACATCATATTATCGACCATCCTATCGAAACTACGCCTCTTTGCAAACCTCACAGAAAAACCAAAGAGAGAGAGGAAGGCCTTGTAGAACGCTTTGAAAGCTTTATACTTGGTCATGAGATTTGCAATGCCTATTCGGAGCTTAATGACCCTGAAATTCAGCGTCAGCTACTTCTAAACCAAGCTAAACGCAGGGATGCAGGCGATGAAGAAGCGAGCCCCTTCGATGAAGAATTTATCGAAGCGATTTGCCAGGGTATGCCTCCGACAGGAGGAGTGGGGATTGGCATCGACCGCCTGGTAATGATTCTCACCAATACCCATTCGATTAGGGATGTGCTATTTTTCCCATGGATGAAGCCGCTTTAATAAAGCGGCTCCTGCCCCTGCCCCTGCCCCTGCCCCTGCCCAAAAGTAATTTATTAGAATAAAGTTTTAGGCAAGAGAAAAGACTTGATCATTCGAATTTTATATTCATAAAATGATTCATAGATACAACTCGGGCAAGGACACGCACACGCATCCTATTGCACAATATTGCTTACAATACAACATAAAGGGCTAAACGCAGAGGCGCAAAGAAAAATTCAAAAACAAACCAGTCCTCCTCTGCGTCTATCTGTCTCTGTGCCCCTGCGTTGTAATGTTTATTGGACTTATGAGTAATTAGAATGCCCACATGAACAGGAGATGGGTCATATAGGTTAATATGGATGTATAAATTAAACTTTTCGGGCAGGCGCAAGAGGTCTATTCGCTTCGAAGCCGGAGGACTAGCTTTTCCCCATGAGGGGTAAGGTATATTTCGACTTCCCCAGCTTTTTTTATAAAATTAGCTTGAATCAACAGCTTGCTGATGGCATCAACTGCCTTGGGATGCAAGCCTGCAAGTTTTCCAACTTCATAACGGTCGACAGGATTTTCTATATCGCCTGTTTTTTCTGCTTCTTCGTAAAGGCAAAGGATGAATTGCTCATCCTTAGTGCGATGTTTATGCGTCATAATTCATGATCTCTTTAAACGAGCCCCTTCAGCAGTATCTTCAATCACATAGCCGCGGCTGAGGATAAAATCACGCAAGCTATCTGCTAAAGCCCAATCTTTTTGTCTACGGGCTTCAATCCTTTTAGCTAAAGCTTCTTCGAGCTCATCTGGGATTTTTTCTAATTGTTTATCAAATGTTAACACTCCAAGCACTTCATTAAAGCGCTTTAGAAGCTGTATGGTATTCTCAGCCTCTTGCTTTCCCAAATGTCCGGCGTCACTGAGAGAGTTGACTTCACGAATCATTTCAAATAGTGCTGCTAAAGCAGCAGAAATATTGAGATCGTCAGCAAGAGCTTGGGAAAAGGCTATTTGAGCCTTTTCAAGAATAGGATCGATCAACCCATAGGATTTTGTCTGATGGATTTCTAAAAGACGTTGAATGAAGTCCTGAAGCCGTTGCAATGACCCTTTCACAGCCTCGAGGCCGGCAAATGTAAAATTAAGCTGAGTCTTATAATGCGTCTGCAAGAGCATATAACGCACTTGGATTCCAGTAAACCCTTTATTCAAGAGATCTCTCAATGTATAAAAATTGCCCAAACTTTTGGACATCTTCTTATTTTCCACGATGAGATGTTCAGAATGCATCCACAATTTGACAAATTGTTTTCCAGAATATGCCTCTGACTGTGCAATTTCATTCTCATGATGCGGAAACATATTATCGATGCCTCCGACATGGATATCGATTGTTGGACCCAATAACTTCATTGCCATCGTTGAGCATTCAAGATGCCAACCTGGACGTCCTTTTCCAAAGGGACTTTCCCAATAAATTTTGCCATCGCGCTCAGGATCATAAGCTTTCCATAGAACAAAATCAGCAATATGATCTTTATCATATTCATCTGTAGCTATTCGTTCTGAAGCCCCAGCCTGGAGTTCATCCAAATGAAGATGGGAAAGGCATCCATAGCGCGGAAACTTATTGATAGCATAATAAATACTGCCGTCGCCCCCTTTATAAGCAATCCCTTTATCGATGAGCTTTTCTATAATGCGGATCATTTCATCAATATACTCTGTCGCTGCAGGGTAATATTCCGCAGGTTCAATGCCCAAAGTCTTTAGATCTTGAAAAAAAGCATCCTTATAAGGTTTGGTAAATTCATCTAGAGTGATGTTTTTTGCTATCGCCCCTTTAAGTGTTTTATCATCGACATCTGTAAGGTTCATGACTTGGGTGATCTTCATCCCAAAAAATTTGATGGTTCGTCTGAGCAAATCCTCAAAGACATAAGTCCTGAAATTTCCTATATGGGCATAATGATACACTGTCGGTCCGCACGTATACATACGGATATGTCGATCTTCTAGAGGCACTAAGCTTTCTTTGCGCCGGGTTTCCGTATTATATAATTGAAGAGTCTCAGGTCCCAATGAAAATAGTCTTTGTGTCATAGTTTAGCTCGAGTCTTCTTGATTATTTATTATTCGCGAGATAGTCGCTTTCCAACAAGCGATAATTGACTTTTCCTGTGCCCATAATAGGGATTTCTTCTAGTTTGGTGACAGAAGATACCTTCACAAGATTGCTGAAGCCGGCCTCTTTAAGGGCGCTGTTTACATCATCCACATTGATACTGAAACGGCTAAAGAGAAAAATCTTTGCTTTTTCCCCAGGGATCTCCTTAGCGCAAACTGCCAGCGTTGGACCCTCTTGATTTGTCGGCCATCCTTTTTTATGGGCCATTTGTAGCAGGGCATCTTCTATCGACGCCAAGCTTACCATTTCTCCCCCCATTTTGATAAAGCGCTTCATTCGTCCTGAAATTGTTAAAAAGCCCTTTTCATCCAAATATCCCAAATCCCCCGTCTTATACCAGCGCTCGCCATTAAGTGTGATAAAAGGCGAACTCAATCCCGGATTGAGATAGCCATTAAAAATATTAGGTCCTTTGGCAAGAATTAAACCTCGCTGTCCAACAGGCAATAATTGTTCGGTCTCAGGATGGACAATGCACAGCTCGATTCCTGGAAGCGCACTTCCAACCCCTTTAGAATTACTTCCTGGAGGATTCATTGTCAATACCGGAGAACATTCGGTGATACCATAGCCTTCCATTAGGGAATTCGGCTTTCCGAATTGTTCCAGAATTTGGAACAGTTCCGGTGGAGCTTTTTCGGCCCCTGTAACACACAATCGCATCGTTTTGACTTGCTCTGTGGTCGCCGCCTTGAACATCCCCTTGATAAACGTGGGAGCTCCAATCATGATCGTCAGGCGCCAGCGTTCGAAATTGCTAGCTAGCCGCTTTCCGTCTGTTGGATCGGGAAAATAAAAGACACGTACCCCTGAAAGCAAGCTCAGAATGCCACTAATCGAAAAGCCAAATGAATGGAAAGGTGGCAGGATACCGAAGATAATATCGTCAGTAAATACTTCTACAGCCTCAAGTGAAGCCCTTAAGTTGCTCAAGAGATTATTCTGTGAAAGAGGAACCCCCTTTGGCATGCTTTCGGTACCGCTAGTAAATAAGAGGACAGCTTTGCTTTCTTTACCTCTTTTATCGATTCCAAAAGTTTTCATGATTGAATGTGTACTTAATTTTGAACGAAAAAGTGCTTTGAGCTTATCTACCAATGAGATTCCTCTGACAACATCTTCTAGCATTATCAACTTGTCTTCGACTCCATTAAGATCCACATTTTCCAGCTTATCAATGAAAGCCCAAGAGCTGATGACAACTTGAACTTTGGAAAGTTGAACGACAGAGTCCAGATGTCTCGGTCCAACAGTCCAATTGACCATTAAAGGAACTTTCCCGGCGATTTGACATCCTAGGATTAATAAGTTAGCGGCGACGCTAGCAGGGAGCATAATTCCCACATATTCGCCTGGCAATTTTCTTAGGTAATCAGCAATGACAAGCGTTCGCAATTTGAGCTGTGAGTAAGTTTGAATCCCCATACGGGCATCGGCACAAGCGATGGATTTTCCGCCCCTTCTACATTGATTTAAAAAGACTTCAGCTAAAGTATCACCCGGAGCTACATCGATACGGTGTTTTGGAACAGGAAGATTCCATTTGGATAGATCTGTTTTTTCCTCTTCAATCTCTTCGTGGATGGTGACTTTTCCTGAAGCAATAGCCATGACCTTAGCGACAGTCGTCAGTTCATTTCCTGGAACTCCTGTAATATCAAATTGATCTTGAAGAAATGCAACAAGTTCAGCGATATCTAGAGAATCCAATCCCAGATCAGAAGATAAGGTCATATCCGGCTTTATTGAATTTGGATCGCATTCTTTCAATTCCGCAAGCTTTTGGATCACCTTGGTCTGGACAGCCTTAGGAACATCAGAAATGGAAATCTCCTTGTCCGGCGATGAGCCGAAATCGCGAACAGGCAAATATTGTTCATGCCAACGGCTATAGGAAACTAACTTCAGAGAATCTCCAGGTGCAGTCCCTATTTGTTTGCCAAGGCCATCCGGTTGATTATACCACGCTTCCAGGTATTTGTTTATTTCGAGGCGTGAGCCGCCTCTTGGAAAATCTGCGGGGGTCGGTTGAAGCTCGACAATGATCTCTCGACGCGGAGTGAAAAAAATAAGATTTTTTAAAATCACCTTAAGCCCTTCCCAAACGATCGTGGATAGTTGAGGAGCCTTTCCCGTCAATGCTCGTGAAAAACTACTACCCCATAAGCCTTTAATGCGTACTAAAACAATATTTGCTTCGGGCGCTTCTTGCAAAATGCGATTAACAGCGGAAGCACCACCAATGACTTCTTGCGCGCTATGTTTGACTTTTCCAGCAGGATAAATTAGAAAATTTTGACCTTTTTTCAAATCGTCGATAACAGTTTGGATGACTTTTTCGCTTTTTTTTCGTTTAAGGCTATTGCTTGAGCTGACAAAATCTGGAATAGGCAATGCATCCATAAAGCGCATCAACCCGTGGACGATAGGCGTATAATACATATATTCGACAATCATGGGACGAATAGGAAATTTTGGCCATACAGCTAAGGTGCACACAATTGGATCGATAAAATATGCAGGATGATTTGGCAGGAATAAGACGCCTCCAGATTTACTCAATGTTTCTGGAGTCAATTTATCAAGACCCTGCACTTTGATGCGATAACGAAACCAGAGTGCAAATTTGAATAGATAAGCTATAAGATACGCAAGAAACGTTTTCACGAGACGGCTCCTAAATGATGAGTACAATTTACCCTTGATTGCGACCTTTTAGAAAATATGACCCTCTTATTTTTGAAAAGAATTCGAATTTAACCATTCATAGGTAGCAAGTTGGGTTTTTATGCCAAACGAATAATTATAGCATGAGATGAGTAAAATGTGCAAAAGTGAAAAGCTTGAACAGAGATCAGAAGTCAGAATAAAAGTAGCCAGTAGCCGGTAGTCAGTAGAATACTTTTTGTTAATGTCCTTCTTTTTTACTACTTAAAAAAGGAATGGAATATTTGACTTCTCTCCCCTTCCATGTTATTTTCCCGGTTAAAACCAAGTTTGTATCAATGGATGTCAGCCACCCATTCAAAATCATAGCACATCGTGGCGTTTCAGGACTTTTTCCAGAAAATACATTAAGCGCCATTTGTGCAGGCATTGCTTTACCCTCCGATTATGTTGAAATTGATGTGCGATTAACTAAAGATGGCATTCCGGTGGTCATTCATGATCGGAATTTGCAAAGAACGGCCATGACTAACCTACCTGTCCATGAACTTACCTTGGAAGAAATTGCTCATTTCGATGCAGGCTCCTGGTTTGATCCAAAATTTGAGAAGGAAAAGATTCCTTTGCTGAAAGACGTTTTGGAAGTTTGCTGGAACCAGACAGGGCTGATGATCGAAATAAAAAAATGCCCTCAGCCTGACAATATCATTGTGAATGCTGTTTTTAATACAATCTCTTGTGCTAATTCCCTTCCCATAAAGCTGATCATCGGCAGTCTTTCACACGACACCGTTTCAGAAATTCAAAAAAAATCTTTAGAAATTCAGAGCGAAATTCCGCCAATGGGAATTATTGAAAAATTAGATCTTATTGATCCCAGTATCAAGATTGGAATTAAACACATGGCAATATGGTATAAACTCATTACTCCCTCGTTAATAAACCTTTTAAGAGATGAGGGTATTGAAGCCTGGGCTTTTACTGTTGATGATCCGAAGATCGCTTGTTTTTTGGCATCCATCGGCGTTACTGGAATCATTTCCAATGTCCCTCAAAGATTGATGAATCTCAGTCATATTTGAGATAATATAAAAATTTTTATTTACTAAAAATTTTCATTAATTTATTTTCCATTTACAACGGAAATAGCTTCTAAAAGTCATTCTTGATAGCTTGCTCGTTTATAGATTTGCTATTCAATTTTGTGTGGTTCGGATAAAATAGCCGGCGCTATCAGAGAATTTTATTTTAATAAGAGGAAAAACAGATGCTTTACAATGCCCAACTCCAAGAGTATCCGGATACCATACAAACTTTTTATAATTATTCCCAAGACTATAACGTACTATATTGTTTTGAAGATGTTTTCTCACGTAGCCTATACCTTCTTTCTTCAGCGACAAGCTGTGGTCTTTTTATGCTTATGGATAAATTACTGACTGATGATTTAAGCCAAATCGATCACGTCAGGCTAAAACAACAGTGTCGTTTAGTCGAAAAATTAATTGAAAATTTCCGCAAGACAACAATCATTGTGCGTCCTACCTTAAGTGATAAAGCTTTCGCATTTGTATCAGACCTTCTCAATAAAGCCAATGATTGGGCTGACACCCCAGAAAATTTCTTTCATCAACAAGCTAAACGTCTCATAGAAGCGATCAAATCTTATCAAATCGAACCCGAAGAAAGACTTCGCAAACTTGTTGAAAAATCTTGGGAAGATTTTGCCATCGATATTTTTCAAAAAAGACTACGAGAGCTAAAAACTCAACTTACTATCTAAAAAGACAGTCAGATTCGAAATTATTTTCTATCTAGAAGCTCGCACCCTCTAAAGGAAAAGAATTTGAATCTGACCCGTTCATAGGCAGCAAGTTGGGTCTAAAGGAAAACTATAGGGCGGATTTTGGAAACGTTTGCTATTTCTGGAAATATCATCGATCTCTTCAATAAAAGAATTTTTCCAGGAACGGTGAATGTTCGTGGAGGAAAAATAGCTTCCATCACATCTAATGCTCACATTGATAAGAATCAATACATCTTACCAGGATTCATTGATGCCCATGTTCACATTGAAAGCTCAATGTTGGTTCCTTCAGAATTTGCTCGCTTAGCCGTCATTCACGGAACAGTCGCCACAGTTTCAGATCCACATGAAATCGGTAATGTACTCGGTCTAGAAGGCATTCGTTATATGATTGCTAATGGCCGAAAAGTCCCCTTCCATTTTTATTTTGGAGCCTCCTCATGTGTGCCAGCGACAACATTTGAAACAGCAGGAGCTTCAATTACTTCTGAAGAAATCCGAGAGCTTTTTGCTATAGATGGTCTACACTATCTCAGCGAAATGATGAATTTTCCAGGAGTCCTCTCTCATGATCCAATGGTCATGGATAAATTAAACATTGCCAAAGAGCATAAGAAACCCATTGATGGACATGCTCCCGGCTTGAGAGGAGAAAAAATTAGACAATATATTGCGGCTGGAATTTCTACCGACCATGAATGTTTTTTGCTTGATGAAGCCCTAGAAAAAGTTAGTCTGGGTATGCATATACTTATCCGCGAAGGGTCTGCTGCTAAAAACTTCGAAGCCCTGCATTCATTGATTGATTCACATCCCGATAAGGTGATGTTTTGCAGCGATGATAAACACCCCCATGATCTTGTTAAAGGTCACATCAATGAACTCGTTCGCCGCGCTGTTGTTGACAAAAAACACGATGTCATGAATGTCTTGCGATCTGCTTGCCTGCATCCTATCACACATTATAAACTCGATGTGGGCTTGTTAAAACCCGGAGATTCAGCCGATTTTATCGTCGTCGAAAATCTTCATGATTTTAAAATTAAACAGACATATATCAAGGGACAACTCGTCGCAGAAAATGGAAAGACCTTGATTGATTCAATAGACTCCCCTGTCATTAATTACTTCGAGGTTTATCAAACTAAACCCGAAGATTTTCAATTGAAAGCTGTTGGTTCGATGATTCGAGTGATTGAAGCCCTCGATGGAGAATTGATCACAAATGCAATAGTAGAACCTGCAAAAATTGAAAATGGCTTACTTGTTACCGATTTATCTAAAGACATTCTTAAAATCGCCATCATCAATCGCTATCAAAAAGCTGCTCCATCGATTGGATTCATCCGCAATTTTGGCCTTAAAAAAGGAGCTTTAGCTTCGAGTGTTGCTCATGATTCTCATAATATCATTGTCGTTGGAGTTGAAGATGATGACATAAGTAGGGCTGTGAATGCCTTGATGCAGAGCAAAGGAGGCATTTCAGTCGCTGTTAATAATACTGCGAGCGTCCTTCCATTACCCGTTGCTGGCCTCATGTCTTTTGAGAATGGTTATCGGATAGCAGAGCGCTATGAGGAGATCGACAAAGTCGCTAAAACTCTTGGAACAAAGTTGCAAGCTCCCTTTATGACGCTCTCATTTATGGCTCTTTTAGTGATTCCTTCCCTGAAACTTAGCGATAAAGGCTTGTTTGATGCCCAAGCTTTTTGCTTTGTCCCGCTGAATAATTAAAACCCAACTTGCGCCCTAAATCATGTATGAACATTGCCGAACTTGGCAAGTGAAGGGCTAAGTGCCCGAAAGCCAAGTCGTGACTTGGCTGAGGTGCTTAGCGTGTCAATTGACAAGTGCAGGCTTGTTCATGCGTGATACATTATGCA
>Ga0153954_1000396_pt1 | contig 35570 bp, 29 predicted proteins | sample TSFL038MetaG_FD_102277 | JGI IMG/M metagenome (GOLD analysis project Ga0153954, IMG submission 102277) | Attine ant fungus gardens microbial communities from Florida, USA - TSFL038 MetaG | ecosystem: Host-associated > Fungi > Mycelium > Unclassified | place: USA: Florida, Wekiwa Springs State...
AAACATCAGCCAAAAACTGACATCAAAAACAACACCACACCCCCAACACGAGGCACCAAAGGCATGGCAAAAACAACAACAAACAAAAACCACCAAACACACTATTGAGTTCTCAAACAACACACCCGACTGAGCGCGCAGCCTACCCGCGGTGTTTAACCGCTTGCAGGCAGTGCGGACAGTCAGAATCCGTCGCGATTCTCTCGAATCTCTCCGGGGCGTCTTCGGGGCTTCCGTTTCCGGCGCTCCCTGCGACGTGGATAAAGTTACGCGAGGGGAATCTAAGAGTCAAATCCGCTGGTCAGGACGATTTTTCAAGATCAACCTGTGCCGACGAGCGCGTCGCCGGACCCTCGCTAGACCCGCTCGATACCCGCCACATTGCGCTTTCCGCGGCGCAACACCAACCACCGGCCATGCAAGAAATTGTCAGGCTGCGGTGTCCATTCCTCGCTGTCGACGCGGACGTTGTTCACCGAGACGCCGCCCTCGCCGATAGTGCGCCGGGCCGCGCCCCGACTTGCCGACAGACCGGTGGCGACCAAAAGGTCGACAATGGTGTCCGCGGTTCCGGGCTCCAGCTGCGCGACCGAGGTCTCCTGCAGTGCCGCCGTCAGGGTGGATTCGTCTAATCGAGTCAGCTCACCCCGGCCGAACAGCGCCTGGCTGGCTAACTCCACCGCCTCGGTCGCGGCCTCCCCGTGCACCAGCGTGGTGAACTCCCGGGCCAACGCGCGCTGGGCCGCGCGTTCGTGCGGGCGCTCGGCGGTGGCCTCCTCCAGTGCGGCCAACTCCTCTGCCGACAGGAAGGTGAACCAGCGCAGGTAGCGGACCACGTCGGCGTCGGCGGTGTTGAAAAAGTACTGGTACCAGGCGTACGGGCTGGTCATTTCCGGGTCCAGCCACAGGCTGCCGCCACCGGTGGACTTGCCGAATTTCGTGCCGTCGGCGGCGGTGACCAACGGCACCGTCAACGCGTGCACGGTCTCCCCCAGCTTCTGGCGCACCAGCCGGACCCCGGCGATGATGTTGCCCCACTGATCGGAGCCGCCGATCTGCAGCGAACAGCCGTACCGCTGACGCAGCTGCACGTAGTCGTTGGCCTGCAGGAGCATGTAGCTGAACTCGGTGTAGGAGATGCCCTCATCGAGGCGGCGCCGGATGGTGTCACGGTCGAGCATCACGTTGACCGAGAAGTGTTTGCCCACGTCACGCAGGAATTCCACCGCCGACAGCGGGGCGGTCCAGTCCAGGTTGTTCACCACCACGGCACCGGTCGGGCCGTCGTCGAAGTCGACGAAGCGCTCCAGCTGCCCGCGAATCCGCTCGGACCACTCGGCCACGGTGTCGGCGGTGTTCAGGCTCCGCTCGCCACTGTCTCGCGGGTCGCCGATCAGTCCGGTGGCACCGCCGGCCAACACGATGGGCCGGTGCCCGGCTCGCTGGAATCGGCGCAACGCCAGCAACGGCACCAGATTTCCGGCGTGCAGGCTGGGTGCGGTCGGGTCGAATCCGGCGTAGACCGTGATCGGCCCGCCCGTCACATCGGTGGTCAGGGCGTCCAGGTCAGTCGACTGGGCGATCAGCCCGCGCCAGGTCAGCTCGTCGAGAATCGTCGTCGGCATGGGTTGATTTTCCCGGATCAGTCCGAGGCGCCCGGCGCCGGTGCCCGTGGGCTGCGTCGGTACGCCGAAACCTCGGGTGCCCCGGGCGCCCACAGCCGCCACGGCCGGTCGGCCGCCTGACTGACGCCCACCCGCGGTCCGGCGTGCGCCCGCATCGGCCCACCGAGCCTCAGCCGCACCGGACTGCCCGGATCGAACAAGTCAATTCCGTTGTCTTGCATAGTGATTCCTAAAGCGGAGCAGAGATTCCCCGGACCGCGGGCCAATGCCACACGCGGCACGGCGTCACCGCGGCGGTCCCGGACCAGCACCTCCCCCTCGGCTATCACCGCCGCCCGCAGCAGCACCGCGGCGGCCGTTCCGTCCGGGCCGCAGACCACGTTGGCGCAGATGTGCATGCCGTAGCTGCGATAGGCGTACAGGTGCCCGGGCGGGCCGAACATCACGGCGTTGCGTGCGGTGGGGCCGCGGTAGGAATGCGCCGCCGGGTCCGGCCAGGGACCGTTCGGCACCCCGCCGTAGGCCTCCACTTCGACGATCGTCGCGTCAACGCCGCGGCAGGTGAGGGTGGCGCCGAGCAGCCGCTGGGCAGCCGCGAGCGGATCCACGGCAAGCCGGGCAGCACTCACGCTGGGAGATTCTGCCCTGAGACCCCAACGCCCTTGACAGGGCGTCGCGCCGGGCAGATTATTCATCACATAATGATTTCATCGCGTGATGAATTCTCGGCGCCGGGTCCGGCTGTCGCGATCGATCACCTGCGGGTGGTGCGCGGCAAGCGGCCGGTATTGCACGACCTCTCAGTGCAGATCGCGCCGAGCACTATCACCGGCCTGCTCGGGCCCTCTGGCTGCGGAAAGACCACCCTGATGCGCTGCATCGTGGGCACTCAACTCTTCACCGACGGCCGGGTCGAGGTGCTGGGCAGCCCGGCCGGTTCCCCGGTGCTTCGCCACCGGGTCGGCTACATGCCGCAGCAGGCCACCATCTACGACGACCTGCGGGTGATCGACAACGTGCGGTACTTCGCCGCACTCGCCGGGGTCGACTCCCGCGAAGCTGACGACGCGATCGAGGCGGTGGACCTGCAGACGCACCGCGGCGAATACTGCGCCAACCTGTCCGGTGGGCAGCGCGCCCGGGTCTCGCTGGCCTGCGCCCTGGTCAGCCGGCCGGACCTGCTGGTGCTCGACGAGCCGACGATCGGCCTGGACCCGGTGTTGCGCGCCGAACTCTGGCAGCAGTTCTCGGCGCTGGCCCGGCACGGCACCACGTTGCTGGTGTCCAGTCATGTGATGGACGAGGCGGACCACTGCGGCGACCTGCTGCTGATGCGCGAAGGCTGGCTGCTGGCGCGCACCACCCCGAGACGACTGCGAGAGGAGACCGGATGTACGTCGATGGAGGAAGCCTTCCTGTCCATCATCCGGCGCACCACTGCGCCCCGAGCCGGCTGACCGGAATCCTGGCGCTGCGGCCCTTCGGGGCCACCACGCTGCGCATCCTGCGGCAGCTCGCCGGTGACCACCGCAGTGTCGCGATGATCCTGGCTGTGCCCAGCCTGGTCATCACGCTGATGTATTTCATGTTCTCGGGCGCAGTACACCCGCCGGGCGCCCCGTCGCCGTTCAGCTCGCCTTTCCAGTCAGCCTGCCTGATCCTGCTGGGCCTGTTCCCGCTGTTCCTGATGTTCGTCATCACCGCGATCACCATGCAACGCGAACGCGCATCGGGAACCCTGGAGCGCATCTTGACCACCCCGCTGCGCCGGGTCGACCTGCTCGCCGCCTACGGGACGGCGTTCTCGATCGCGGCGGCCGCCCAGGCCAGCCTGGCGTGCGTTGTCGCGTTCTGGCTGCTGGATTTCCACACCGTGGGCAGCCCGGCCTGGGTGTTCGGGATCGCGATCATCAACGCGATGCTCGGTGTCGGCCTGGGGTTGCTGTGCAGCGCGTTCGCCCGCACCGAATTTCAGGCCGTCCAGTTCATTCCGCTGGTGATGATGCCGCAACTGTTGCTGGCCGGAATCATCGTGCCGCGCACAAACATGCCCGAATGGCTCCAGTGGGTGAGCAACGCGATGCCGGCCAGCTACGCGCTCGAAGCGCTGCAACAGGTGGGCACCCACCCGGAACTGACCGGTATCGCGGTGCGCGACATCGTCATCGTGCTGGCGTTCGCGGTCGCGGCCCTGGGACTGGCCGCGGTCACGCTGCGGCGAAGGACGCCGTGATGGCCACCGCATCAAGCAGCCGCAAGCCGGGCCGCCCGTCGGGCGCCTCCGACAACCGCGACAAGATCCTGGCTGCGGCACGAGACCTGTTTGCCCGCAATGGTTTCGCCAGCACCTCAATCCGGGCGGTGGCCGCCGCGGCGGGCGTCGACGCGGCGCTGGTGCACCATTACCACGGCACCAAGCAGCAGCTGTTCGGCGCCGCGGTCGAGCTGCCGATCGATCCGATGACGGTGCTGGGGCCATTGCGCGAGACACCGGTCGAGCAACTCGGGCGCACACTGCCCGAACTGCTGCTGCCGCTGTGGGATTCGCAGGCCGGCACCGGACTGATCGCGGCGCTACGGTCCATGCTCACCGGGACCGAGGTGCCGTTGGCCCGCTCGTTCTTTCGTGACATCGTGATCGCCGAACTCGCCCCGCGAATCGACGAACCATCCGGAACCGGCGTCCTGCGCGCCGAGTTCGCCGCCAGTCAATTGATGGGCGTCGTGGTTGCCCGCTACATCATCGGGCTGGAGCCGATCGCCTCACTGCCGGCGCAGGATGTGGTGGCGATGATCGCCCCGACCCTGCAGCGTTATCTCACTGGGGATCTGCCGGGCCCGCTTGGGCAATGAGCCGGGCGTGCTCGTCTTCGCTGACGGGCTCGGCCTCGTCGATCAGCAGCACCGGAATGTCGTCGTCGATGCGGTAGGCCCGATGCATGCGCGGGTTGTAGAGCGCATCAGCACCGGAACGCTGCACCAACAGCAGCGGGCCACGGTCGGCCGGGCAGACCAGGATCTCCAGCAGGTCTTGGTCGATCATGCCCGACCACCTGCCAGTTCGGCACGCACCGCGGCGGTCAACCGTTTGAACTGCCGGGTAGTGGCATCGAAGTACCAGGCGTTGCGTCCGGCCTTGGGCAGCCCGGCCTCGCGCAGCGCACCCACCACCGGGCGGTACACCGTGCTCAGCGACAGGTTGGGCACCAGGTGGATGACATCGGGACCGACACCGGAGGGAAGCGCGGCCACCGCCTCGCTGAGGTCGGCGGCGGTCACCGAGGCGCCCGGCTGCACCGTCACCGCGGACACCACCAGGTCTGCTCCCTCGGTGGGCACCCGATAGGTGACCGCCAGGTCGACGCCGGTGACGGCGCCCAGGGCATCGGTGATGACCACCGGGAACGCGATCCCGCGGTCGGTGCGGACGCTGGATGCGCGCCCGCCGACCAGCCAGTAGTCGCCGTCGGCGTCGCGCCGGAAGAGGAACTCCGTGGAGATCCAGGTGTCGGCCGGGGCGAACACCCCCCGCTTGACCGAGGCCGACGGGTCGATCGGTCCGCGCGGCTTGGCCAGCAGCACACCGACTTCGTCGTTCTCGGCGACCCGCACAAAGCCCCGGTCGTCTTCGAGGATCAGGTCGTGATCGCAGTCGTAGGCGGCCAGTTCCACATCCACCGCGCCGGGCAGCGGGCGACCCTTGCTGCCGACCTTGGCGCCGGAGACGTTGGCCAGCACGGCCTGACCGTCCTTGGTGGCGAAGAACTCGACGACGTGGGCCGGCGCGAACACCTCGGTGACCCGGTTCCACAGGCCGGTGGGCATGCCGGAGCCGATGAACAGCCGAACCGGGTGGTTGCCCTGCAAGACGAAGTTCGGGTCATCGATGACCTCGCCCAGCATCGCCCAGGTGTAGGACACCACGCTGACTCCGTACTGGCGAACCTCGGCGACGAACCGGTCCGGGTTCAGGCCGCGCGAGAGTGCGATGCGAGCCCCGCCGACCACGGCACCACCGAGACTGACCAGCAGCCCGGACTCGTGGTGCAGCGGTGTGAGGCAGTACACGGTGTCGTTGGGCCCCAGGGCCGCGGTCGACGCGGTGCCGAAAGCCGAGAGCGCCCAGCGGAAGTTGGTGATCTGCTTGGCCACCAGCTCGCCGGCCGCGTTGCCGAAGGCCACGAACGCCAGGTCCCGGGCGAACCCCGGGTTCGGCCGGTACCAGCCGGGCAGGTCGACCGCGTCCGGGTCAATCCGCTCCATGTCGACGACGTCGATGTCGATGGGCAGGTCCAAGTCGCGGGCTTCACCACCACCGAGCACCAGCACCTGGCACTCCAGTTCGCGGGCAGCCGCGCCGGCCAGCTCCAGCGTCTCCGGGTCGACGATGATGTCGGAGATGCCGCCCAGGCGAGCCGCGGGCAGCAGGTCTCCGTCGGTCGGCATCAACACGGCCACCGCACCCAGCCGAGACAGCGCCGCGATCGCGACCAGGGCACTGGGCCGGGTGGCCATCAGCACGCCGACGTGGACGCCCTGACGCACGCCGACCTCGATCAGGCCGCGGACGACGTTGTCGATGCGCCTGTTGACCGCCTCGTAGGTGTGCACACGCCCGTCGAACAACAGGAATTCGCCGTCGGGTGACTCGGCGGCCTGCTCATCGATGATGCGGCCCAGCGAGATTCGGGTGTGGTCGTTGATCTGTCCGAGTCGGGCCAACCGGGGCAAGGTGCGCGCCGTCTCCACGGCCATGGTGCGCATCGACTTCTGCGCCGCCACCATCGCATCGGCGGCGCCGCGCGCCAGGGTCAGCGCGACCTCGGAGGCCTCGCCCAACCCGTGCGCGATCCGCGACGTCATCGCGACGCCGCGCTTGGCACCCTCGGACGGCTGTTCGGACATCAGTGCCACCCCGGCCGGCTGCGGGCCCATCCCGGACTGCCACAGCACCCAGCGCGCCACGGTCGGCCAGGTCAGTTCGGCGGCCTTGGAACCCACCACCAGACCGAAGTGCCCTGCCCGCAGCAGATATTCGAAGACCTTGGCATCGGGTGCGGCGCGGCGGATGCCGCGCACAGCCACCGGCTGCCCGATGTCATCGACCTCACCGACGAATGCCAGCACCGGGCAGGTGATGTCGGTCAGTGTGACCAGTTGGCCGTTGATCGCGAAACCGCCGGTCATCATGCGGTTGTGGGCGATGAACTGCTTGAGCAGCTCCGAGATCGCCGGACCGGACCACGCGATCCAGCCTTCGGACTCCAGGAAGCGACGCTGCGCCTCGCGCGGCAGCAACGCCTCCCGGTCGTGCAGCTGGCGCAGGAAGTCCATCCGCGCCTTCGCCGTCTTGAGCGGATCCATCATCTGGAAGCCCAGGCGCGCCTGCCATCCCGAGATGTCCAACCGGTTGAAGACGTGGTCGGCCATGAAGCCGGCGACACCGGAGGCGAGATTGGGCGGCAGGCCCATCGGCAGCGCGGCCAGGGTGTCCACCGGCGAGCCGAACGCGATGATGCTGGCGATGTTCTTCGAATGCCGGTATGCCCCGGTTTGATAGGCGAACATGCCGCCCTGGGAGTATCCGGCCAGATGTACGTCACGCCCGGTGGCCTCGGTAACGGTGTCGATGGCCTGGCTCAGGCCGACGATGTGGTCGGCCAGATTGCGGCGCATGCCGCCTTCGATCTCGTCGGGTGAGCCGAAGTCGATCACCCAGGGGTCAACACCGGCGTCGTGCAGGATGCCGACCGCGCCCTCGTCGTGAGTGACGTCCCACATGTTTGCCGACATCATCATCGGGTGCACCAGCAGCACCGGCGGTCCGGGCTGCGGCTGTCCCGGCCGACTGTCCGGCGGGAAGTACCGCCGCAGCTTGTACATCGGGGTGCTCTCGACGATCTGGAACGGTGACGGCACGGTCCCGGTCTCCAGACCGCCCCAGCGCAACACCTCAAGGCCGTTCTGTGCGGTGGCCATCAGCCACTCGACCGGCCGGGTGATGGCCGACAAGTTCAGATCCACCGCTGCTCCCCTACTTCGCGCCCGATCCCGGAATATCGTGCACATTCTGGCACATCAGCACCGTAGGTCCGGCTGGTTCAGCATTCGCCGCCCGGCAGGCAGTACCGTTCCAGCAGTGGCACACCTGCTCGGAGCTGAGGCCCTGCACCTGCGGTACCCCACCGGTGTGGTGTTGGACTCAGTCACCCTCGGGGTGAACGACGGCGCCCGGATCGGCATCGTCGGGCGCAATGGAGACGGCAAATCGTCGCTGCTGCGGCTGCTGGCCGGCGCCGCGACGCCGGATTCGGGCCGGGTCACCCGGCGCAGCGGTCTGCGAGTCGGGTTGCTGGATCAGGCCGACACCCTCGACCCCGACAGCACGCTGGGGGTATCACTGGTCGGTGATCAAGCCGACCACGAATGGGCGTCCAACCCGCGAATCCGTGACGTGGTCGACGGTTTGGTCTCCGACATCGCTTGGGATGCAACCATCTCCGGGTTGTCCGGCGGGCAGCGCCGACGAGTGCAGTTGGCGGCCTTGCTGATCGACGAATGGGACATCATCTGTCTCGACGAGCCGACCAACCACCTGGACGTGGAAGGGATCACCTGGCTGGCGCGGCATCTTCAGCAGCGCTGGACCCGCAATGCCGGCGCCCTGCTGGTGGTCACCCACGACCGGTGGTTTCTCGACGAAGTGGCCACCACCACCTGGGAAGTGCACGACCGCATCGTCGAGCCCTTCCAGGGCGGCTACGCGGCCTATGTTCTGCAGCGGGTGGAGCGCGACCGGATGGCCGCTGCCAGTGAGGCCAGGCGGCAGAACCTGTTACGCAAAGAGTTGGCCTGGCTGCGACGTGGGGCGCCGGCCCGCACCTCCAAGCCGAAGTTCCGCATCGAGGCGGCCAACGCGCTGATCGCCGACGTCCCGCCGCTGCGCAACGAAGTCGAGCTGATGAAGCTGGCGACCGCGCGGCTGGGCAAGGACGTCATCGACCTGCTCGATGTGTCAGTCGCCTTCGACGGCAAACCTGTTCTGCGCGAAGTCGAATGGCGGATCGGCCCCGGCGAGCGCACCGGAATCGTCGGCGCCAACGGTGCCGGGAAATCCACCCTGCTGGGGCTGCTCGCCGGCACGGTGGTGCCCGACAGCGGCCGGGTCAAGCGCGGCAAGACGGTGCGACTGGGCATGTTGGACCAGCAGTCGGCGGAGTTGGCGACGCTCACCGAAGACCGGGTGGCCGACGTGCTGGGCCGGCTGCGCAACGACTACCAGGTCGACGGCAAGGAGATGACGCCCGCGCAGCTGTTGGAGCGGCTCGGGTTTGGCAGCGCTCAGCTGTCGGCCCGGGTGGGCGAGCTCTCCGGCGGGCAGCGGCGGCGGCTGCAGTTGATGCTGACCTTGCTCGCCGAGCCGAATGTGCTGGTGCTCGACGAGCCCACCAACGACGTCGACACCGACATGCTGACCGCGACCGAGGATCTGCTGGACTCCTGGCCGGGCACGTTGATCGTGGTCTCGCATGACCGGTATCTATTGGAGCGGGTCACCGACAACCAGTACGCGATTCTGGACGGGCGGCTGCGGCACCTGCCGGGCGGTGTCGACGAATATCTGCAGCTGGCCGCCGATACCCGTCGAGCACCGGTGTCGCGGCGCGCAGCGGCGGCCGCCGACGGTCCGGGTCCGCTGTCGGGAGCGGAACTGCGTGCGGCACAGAAGGATCTGGCCGCCGTCGACCGCCGGTTGGCGCGGCTGGCCGAGCGGATCGAAGCCAAGCATCACGAGCTGGCCGCCTTTGACCAGGCCGATCACCTGGGCCTGGCGGAACTCACCCGGGGATTGCGGGCACTGGAGGCCGAGGTGGCCGAGCAGGAGGGCCGTTGGCTGGAGCTGTCGGAGCTCCTTGACTAACCCCGACTGACCCCCGAATAGCCGTTTCGTCACATGAATCCCAGCGGCAACGCGGGAGAAGCATGTGGGTGTTGTCGATTCGGATAGCGCATGCGCTAGCAGTCGGCCGGGGGCGCGGCGGTGATATCGCCGGCGATATCCGTTTTCAATGTCGGTGCATGGTCGGTTGACGGTGCCGATGTGGCAGATGTGACTTTCGCCGCGTCAGCGCCGCTCAAAATGCTGGTAGTCCACCGGCGATTTCCAGTCGCCGCCCCAACGCCACCCGGCGTCGGTGAAGGCGCGGACCGCGGCGTCACCGGCGTGCAGTAGGCCCGGTTCGATCCGACGGCGATCCAGGTAGACCCCGGCGTTGCGCGGCTCGAATCTGCCGTGGTCGACCAACGGGTTCAACAGCGGGTTGATGTCGATGGCACGGCCATAGGCGTGTAGCGCCCAGTTGCCGGAGCCTGGGATGCGCCGGCAATTGAACGCCGAGGTGTTGTTGTCCTCCATCGACAGCTCGTCGTCACCGCCCCGATACTGCGCCACCGGTTGCATCCGTTCGATCGGGAACTCCAGTCGGTAGAGCCGGTCGAATACGCCGATGACCTGCGCAACCAGCTCCTGGTTCACGATCAACTCGCCGCGGTGCGGCCGGTCGTCGAATCCGAGGTAAGTCAGGGTGACCCGCCGCAGCTGCGCGGGGGTGACCGGGCAATCGCGGTGCCAGGTCGTGCCGAGCTCGGCGGCCGTGACGCGGGCCACCGCGGCGGGCTCGGGCGCGACGTTCCGCGACGAAGTCTCTGTCGGCGCTGAAGTGGGTGCGGGTGGTGCACTCCCGGTGCACTGTGGCAGCAGCCCGCACAGCGCGATCGCCGCCATCAGGCGCCACGCGGTGGAGATCTTTCGGCTGCCGTTGATCCCTTCACGCTAGCGCAGCACCAGATCTGCTACTGCCGCTATTTAAGTAAGGCATACCTAATTTTATTCGGCTCCCTGGGGGCCTCGGTGGCACCGCTCCTCGATTCGTTTCCCCTCGTCAGCACCCTGCGCGACACCCTGTTTCTGTCTGCGGCTGTCGGGAGATCGAACAGCTGACGCCGACGATGCGCCGCATCCGTTTCACCGGTCCACTCCTGCGGGGCCTGACCTGGACGCCGGGCCAGCATGTCCGTCTGCAGGTCGCCGGTCTGCTCGATTCGGTGCTGCGGCTACATCCCACCTGGCTACCGCTGTTCTACCTCTTCGCCTACGCAGCAACGTTCGGTGTGATGGGCGCGCCGATCTACGCGGCGATCATGGGGCCGGCGGCACCGGCGGCTATCCCGATCGCGCTGGTCTCGGCTGTGCTCGCCGCCATGACCGAGGTGCCCGCCGCAGTGGCGGACCCGGCCGGACTCACTACGCTGACGGAAGATGTATTCGGCAACGGAGCCGCCACACTGATGATGCCGGGAAGCTGGACCACCGAAAGCACCCGCGAAGAAGGGAACGGATCACAGCATGCCGCTGAAGGCCCCGGTTGACCCCGATGCCGTCCGATCATTGTCCACCGCCATGCGGGAGGGATCGCAGGCGGCGCACGATGCCGCCGAGGCCTCGCCGTTCGTGTCAGAGCTGATGGGCGGCAAGGTCAACGAACAGGGCTACGTCGACTACCTGTTGCGGCTGCGGATGGTCTACGCCGCACTGGAGACCGCGATGCGGGCCAACCGCGATGACGCCCTCGTCGCGTCGGTGTACGACCCTGCCCTGGAACGGCTCTCGGCGATCGAAGCCGACCTGGACTTCTGGGCCGGCGGCGCCGTCGCGGATGTCGATTCGCCCGCCGCCCAGGCCTACTGCGACCGGATTGCCGCCGCCTCAACGAGCGCGTTGCTGGCGCACCACTACACGCGCTACCTCGGGGATCTCTCCGGTGGCCAGGCGATCGGGCGCGTGCTGGACCGCACATTCGAACTCGACGGCGCCGGCCTGTCGTTCTATGAGTTTCCCGTTCGGGCGAAGCCGTACAAGGACGCCTACCGGGCGCGCCTCGACGAGCTCGCTCTGGCGCCCGACGAAATCGCTCGCGTGGTCGATGAGGTCAGGTTCGCCTTCGGACTGAACCAGGACTTGTTCGACGAACTGGCCGACAACCTGACGTCGTACTACCGCGACGCGCCTGTTTAAATCGCAGTTCGACGGCGCGCCTGGCTGACGGCTTCGCGGACCGCCTCCAGCTGCTCGGCCACCCGTACCGGCGCGGTTCCGCCGCGGGCATCACGCGAGCCCACCGACCCCTCGACCGTCAGCACCTCGCGCACCTGCGGGGTGAGGTCCGGGCTGATGGCGGCCAGTTCGGCGTCGGTCAGCTCGTCGAGGCCGATGCCACGCTGCTCGGCAACCTTGACCGCCGCACCCGCTGCTTCGTGCGCGATGCGGAACGGGACACCTTGGCGCACCAGCCATTCGGCGATGTCGGTGGCCAGGGTGTAGCCGGCCGGTGCCAGCGCGGCCATCCGCGCGGTGTCGAAGCGCAAGGTGCCGACCAGCCCGGCCATCGCCGGCAACAGCAGCTCGAGCTGCGCCGCCGAGTCGAACACCGGCTCCTTGTCCTCCTGCAGGTCCCGGTTGTAGGCCAGCGGCTGGGCTTTGAGCGTCGCCAACAGACCGGTCAGGTTGCCGATCAACCGGCCGGACTTACCACGGGCCAGCTCGGCGATGTCGGGATTCTTCTTCTGCGGCATGATCGAGCTGCCGGTCGACCAGGAGTCGTGCAACACGGCGTAGCCGAATTCCGTTGAACTCCACAAGATGATGTCTTCGGCCAGCCGGGACAGGTCGACGGCGATCATCGCGAACACGAATGCGGCCTCGGCGGCGAAGTCACGCGCGGCGGTCGCGTCGATCGAGTTGTCCGCGGCCGCGGTGAAGCCGAGTTCGGCGGCGATCGCGTCCGGATTCAGGCCCAGCGACGAGCCGGCCAGTGCGCCCGACCCGTAGGGCGAGATCGCGGCGCGGGCGTCGAAGTCGACGATCCGGTCCACGTCGCGCAGCAGCGGGTGGGCGTGCGCAAGCAGGTGGTGGGCCAGCAGCACCGGCTGCGCGGACTGCAGGTGCGTCTTGCCCGGCATGATCGCGCTCGGGTGGGCGCCGGCCTGGTGGGCCAGCGCCTCGACCACGTCGAGCACCCCGGCGGCGACGCGGCGCACCGCGTCGCGCAGCCACATCCGAAACAGCGTGGCCACCTGGTCGTTTCGCGACCGCCCGGCACGCAGCCGGCCGCCCAAGTCGGGACCCACTCGATCGATCAGGCCGCGTTCCAGCGCGCCGTGCACGTCCTCGTCGGTGACCAGCGGCCCAAAGCTGCCGTCGGCGACGTCTTCGCCGAGGCTGTCCAGGCCGGCCAGCAGGCCGTCACGCTGCTCGGTGGTGAGCAGCCCTGCGCTATAGAGCACCTTCGCGTGCGCCTTGGACGCGGCCACGTCGTAGGGAGCCAGCACCCAGTCGAAGTGGGTGGATTTGCTCAGCGCCGCCAGCGCGTCGGACGGTCCTTCGGCGAACCGCCCGCCCCACAGTGATCCCTCGTTGGTGCTCACCCCAAATCCCGGCGGGCGGAGATCTTGGAGCTCAACCCGTGGATCTGAACGAAGCCACGCGCCGCGGTCTGGTCGAAGGTGTCGCCCTCGTCGTAGGTGGCCAGGTTGAAGTCGTAGAGCGACTCCGCGCTGCGCCGGCCGTTGACGATGATGCTACCGCCGTGCAGCACCAGGCGGATGTCGCCGGAGACGTGCTGCTGGGTGTCCTCGACGAACACCTCCAGCGACCGCTTGAGCGGGCTGAACCACAGGCCGTCGTAGGTGAGCTCGCCCCACTTGCGGTCCACACCACGCTTGTAGCGACCCAGTTCACGCTCCAGGGTGACGTGCTCGAGCTCGGTGTGCGCGGTGATCAGCACCATCGCGCCGGGCGCCTCGTAGATCTCGCGGCTCTTGATGCCCACCAGCCGGTCCTCGACCACGTCGAGCCGTCCCACGCCCTGCGCGCCGGCCCGGGCGTTGAGCTCCTGGATGATCTCCAGCACGCTGAGCGGTCGACCGTCGATGGCCACCGGGCGGCCCTTGTCGAAGCTGATGATCAGCTCGTCGGGGGCGTTGAAGTGGACCGTCGGGTCCTCGGTGTAGTCGTAGACGTCCTTGGTCGGGGCGTTCCACAGGTCTTCGAGGAACCCGGTCTCCACCGCACGGCCCCACACGTTCTGGTCGACCGAGAACGGCGAGCGCTTGGTGACGTTGATCGGGATGGCGTTCTCCTCGGCGAACGCGATGGCCTTCTCCCGGGTCCAGGCGTAGTCGCGGACCGGGGCGATGACGTTCAGCTCGGGCGCCAGCGAAGCGAAGCCGACCTCGAAGCGGACCTGGTCGTTGCCCTTGCCGGTGCAGCCGTGCGCGACGATGGTGCCGCCATGGCTACGCGCGGCGTCCACCAGGTGCTTGACGATCAGCGGCCGGCTGATGGCCGAGACCAGCGGGTAGCGGTCCATGTAGAGCGCGTTGGCCTTGATGGTCGGCAGGCAGTAGTCGTCGGCGAACTCGTTGCGGGCGTCGACCACGACGGCTTCCACCGCACCGCAGTCCAGGGCCCGCTGGCGCACCACTTCCATGTCCTCGCCGCCCTGGCCGAGGTCGATGGCGACGGCGACCACTTCGCGGCCGGTCTCCTTGCCGATCCAGCTGATCGCCACCGACGTGTCCAGGCCGCCGGAATACGCCAGGATGACGCGTTCGGACATCGAGTTCTCCTTGCTTTGTGTTGCTGTGTGCTTGTGGGTTTTATTGCAGGTCGTTGAGGGTGGCGGCGAGTTCGGCGCCGGTCATCGGCTCGCGGGCCGCCACGAAGATGGTGTCATCCCCGGCGATGGTGCCGACGACGTACGGTAGCGCGGCCCGATCGATGGCACTGGCCAGGTAGTCCGCCGCCCCGGGCGGGGTGCGCAGCACGGCGAGATTTCCGGTGGCGTCGGTGGATACCAGCAGCTCGCCCAACAGCCGGCAGAGCCGGTCGGTGCCGCCGGAAAGGCGCAGCGGGTTGCCGTCTTCGGGGATGACGTACCCGCCGACTCCCCCATCGGGGCCCCGCAGTTTCACCGCGCCCAGCTCTTCGAGGTCCCGCGACAGGGTGGCCTGGGTGACCTCGATGCCGTCGGCGGCCAGAATGCCGGCCAGCTCGGTCTGACTGCGCACCGACGCTGAGGACAGCACCTCGACGATGCGGGCCTGCCGGCCCGCTCGCGTGATGGTGCTGTCGGCGCGGCTCATCGTGACCGTTCCAGCAACCACACCAACAGCGCCTTCTGCGCGTGCAGCCGGTTCTCGGCTTCGTCCCACACCGCGCTGCGCGGCCCGTCGATCACCGAGTCGGTGATCTCGTCGCCGCGGTGCGCCGGAAGACAGTGCAGCACCGTGACTTCCGGGTCGGCCAGGCCAACCAGTTCGTCGTTGATCTGAAACGGCCGAAACGGCGCCACCCGGTCCAGGCCGTCGTCCTCCTGGCCCATCGAGGTCCAGGTGTCGGTGACCAGCACGTCGGCGCCGGCGGCGGCTTTGGCCGCATCGGCGGTCAGCGTGACCGAGGCACCGGTGTCGGCGGCGCGCGCCTGCGCGGCGGCGATCACGGCGGGGTCGGGCGTGAAGCCCTCGGGGGCGGCGACGGTGACGTGCACCCCGGCGGTCACCCCGCCGAGCATCAGCGAGTGCGCCATGTTGTTGGCGCCGTCCCCGAGGTAGGTGAGCTTGAGCCCCTTGAGCGCGCCCTTGCGTTCGGCGATGGTCTGCAGGTCGGCCAGCACCTGACAGGGGTGGAACTCATCGGAGAGCGCGTTGACGATCGGCACGGTGGCCGTGGAGGCCATCGCGGTCAGCCGGTCCTGGGCGAACGTGCGCCACACAATGGCGTCGACGTAGCGCGACAGCACCTGCCCGGTGTCTTCGAGGGTTTCGTCGCGGCCCAGCTGGGTGGATCGGCCGTCGACGACGACGGCGTGCCCGCCGAGCTGGGCGATGCCGATCTCGAAGGAGAACCGGGTGCGGGTGGAGTTCTTGTCGAAGATCACCGCGACCCCGCGCGGGCCTTCCAGCGGCCGGCGACTGAACGGCGCGGCCTTGAGTTCGGCTGCCAGCGAAAGGATTTCGGCCTGCTCGGCCGGGGTGACGTCGTCGTCGCGCAGGAAGTGGCGGATCATGACGCGGCCTCCTGGGCGGTGTCGAGGATGCCCGGCAGGGCGGTGATGAAGCTGCCGATCTGTTCCTCGGAGACGATCAGCGGCGGCGCCAACCGGACTACGCCCGCCGCGGCGGCGTTGACCAGGAAGCCGGCCTCGCGGGCGGCCAGTTCGACGGCCTTGGCCTTGGGCTCGGTGAGCACCACCCCCTGCAGCAGGCCCTTGCCCCGGACGTGGTCGACCAGCGGATGGCCCAGTTCCTCGATGCCGTGGCTCAGCGTCTTGCCCAACGTGGCGGCCCGGGCAATCAGGTCGCCGTCGGCCAGCGCCCGCAGCACCGCCAGCGCGGCCGCTGTGCACACCGGGTTGCCGCCGAAGGTGCTGCCGTGCAAGCCCGGGGTCAACAGGTCACCGGCCGCACCGACCGCCAGGCAGGCACCGATCGGCAGCCCGCCGCCCAGGCCCTTGGCCAGCGTGATGATGTCCGGGGTGATGCCGTCGTGCTGGTGGGCGTAGAAGGCGCCGGTGCGCCCGATCCCGGTCTGGACTTCATCGAGCACCAGCAGGGCGCCGTGGGCAGCGGTGATGCCGCGGGCCTCGGCCAGGTAGCCGGCGGGCGGGGTGACGACGCCGCCCTCCCCCATGATCGGCTCCAAGAACACCGCGGCGGTGGTCGAATCGACCGCCGCGGCCAGTGCCTTGGTGTCGCCGTAGGGCACGTGGGTGATGTCGCCGGGCAGCGGCTCGAACGGCGCCTGCTTGTCGGGCTGTCCGGTCAGCGCCAGCGATCCCATGGTCCGGCCGTGGAAGGCGCCTTGGGCGGCAACGATCTTCGTCTTGCCGGTGAGCCGGGTCATCTTGAAGGCCACTTCGTTGGCCTCGGTCCCGGAGTTGCAGAAGAACACCCGCGCCGGCGCGCCGAGATGGTCGACCAGGCCCTCGGCCAGCGCGATGCCCGGCTCGGTCGCGTACAGGTTAGAGGTGTGGCCCAACGTGTTCAGCTGGGTGGTGACGGCCTCGATCACCGCCGGGTGGCGATGGCCGAGCACGTTGACCGCGATGCCGCCGAGCAGATCGACGTAGCTCTTTCCGGCCTCGTCGGTCACCACCGCGCCCGCGCCGCTGACCAGTGCCAGCGGCGGGGTGCCGTAGTTGTTCATCATCACCGCTTGCCACCGGGACCGGAGCCCGTCGCCATTAGTCACAGCTTTACCACCTTGGTTCCGGTGCCGGCGTGAGTGAAAAGCTCGACCAGCACGCAATGTTCGACGCGGCCGTCGATGATGTGGGCGCTGGGCACCCCACCACGGACGGCGCGCAGGCAGGCTTCGACTTTGGGGATCATGCCGGACTCCAGGCTCGGCAACAGTTGCTCCAACGTCGCGGTGTCGATCTCACTGACCAGCGAATCGCGGTTGGGCCAGTCGGTGTAGAGGCCGTCGACGTCGGTGAGCATCAGCAGCTTCTCCGCCTGCAGCGCTTCGGCCAGCGCGGCCGCGGCGGTGTCGGCGTTGATGTTGTGCACCACCCCGTCGGGGTCGGGCGCCAGGGTGGAGACCACCGGAATCCGGCCTGCGGCAATCAGATCCAGCACCGCTGCGGTGTTGACCTGGTCGACGTCGCCCACCAGCCCGATGTCGGTGGCGACCCCGTCGACGTTCACGCTGCGACGGACCGCGGTGAACAGCGCGGCGTCCTCGCCGGTGATGCCGACCGCATACGGGCCGTGGGCGTTGATCAGGCCGACGAGTTCGCGACCGACCTGGCCGAACAGCACCATACGCGCCACGTCGAGCACTTCCGGCGTGGTGACCCGGAATCCGCCCTTGAAGTCACCTTCGATGCCGAGCTTCTTCAGCATGGCGCTGATCTGCGGCCCGCCGCCGTGCACCACCACCGGGTGAATGCCGCAGTTGCGCAGGAAGGCCATGTCGGCGGCGAACGCCTGCTTAAGGGTGTCGTCGGTCATGGCGTTGCCGCCGTATTTGACGACGACGATCTTGCCGTGCAGCTGCTTGAGCCACGGCAGGGCTTCGGCCAGTACCTGGGCTTTGACGGTGGTGGTGAGTTCGGTCATGAGCTATACGCGGAGTTCTCTTCGACGTAGGCGTGCGACAGGTCGGTGGTGCGCACCATGCCCTGCCCACTGCCGAGGTGAAGTTCGACGGTCACGTGAATGTCCGCCCCGGACAGGTCGACTTCCCGGGCACCGGGTATCGGCGTACCGCCGGAGAACACCGGGGAGCCGTTGAACGACACCGTGATCCGGTCCGGGTCGATGGTGAACGGCACCATCCCCACGGCGGCCAGCACCCGTCCCCAGTTGGGGTCCGAGCCGAACAGCGCGGTCTTGACCAGGCTGTCGCGGGCCACGATCCGCGCGGCGATCAGGGCGTCAGCGTCGGTGCCCGCGCCGCTGACAGTGATCGACACCCGCTTGGTGACACCCTCTGCGTCGGCCTGAAGCTGAGCGCACAGGTCGTCGCAGACGGTCAACACCGCGGCGTCGAGCTCGTCTTGGCTGGGCGTGATCCCGCTGGCGCCCGACGACAGCAGCAGCACCGTGTCGTTGGTGGAGCAGCTGCCGTCGATGTCGAGCCGGTCGAACGTCACCGCGGTGGCCCGGCGCAGGGCGACGTCCAGCGCCGCCGCGTCGACCTTGGCGTCGGTGGTCAGCACCACCAGCATGGTGGCCAGCGATGGCGCCAGCATGCCGGCACCCTTGGCCATGCCGCCCACGGTCCAGTCGCCCTTGTGGTGCAGCGTAACCTGTTTTGGGACGGTGTCTGTGGTCATGATGGCGCGGGCGGCTTCGTCTCCACCGACCAAGCCGCCGGCCATGGCCTGCACCACGTCGGTGACGCCGGCCAGCAGCTTGTCCATCGGCAGCCGGTCACCGATCAGACCGGTGGAGCAGACCGCGACCTCGGCCGCACCGGTCTCGGTGCCCCACTCCGACAGTGCCGCCGCGACGGCTTCGGCGGTGGTGTGGGTGTCCTGGAAACCGCCCGGGCCGGTGCAGGCGTTGGCACCGCCGGAGTTCAGGATCACCGCCCGCAGCCGGCCGGCCTTGAGCACCTGCCGGCTCCACTGCACCGGTGCGGCCTTGACCTGGTTGCTGGTGAACACCCCGGCCGCCGCGTAGTCCGGCCCCTCGTTGAACACCAGCGCCAGGTCCGGATTCCCGGAAACCTTGATGCCCGCGGCGATTCCGGCGGCCCGGAATCCTCCGGGTGCGGTGACACCCTGCTCCCGTACCAGCCGAACGTCACTCATGGCGCCACTCCTACAACGGAAAGTCCTTCGGTCTCCGGCCAGCCCAGCGCCAGGTTCATCGCCTGCACGGCGGCACCGCCGGTGCCCTTGACCAGGTTGTCGATCGCCGCGATCGCGATGAACGTCGAGGCGTCCTCGTCGACGGCGACCGCGAGGTGGGCGGCGTTGCTGCCGATCACCGATCCGGTCTTGGGCAGCTGGCCTTCGGGCAGCAGGTGCACGAACGGCTCGTCGTGATAAGCCTTTTCGTAGACCGCGCGCAGTTCCGACAGCGACGCCGTGGTCTTGGCGGTGCAGGTAGCCAGGATGCCCCGCGAGGTCGGGATCAGCACCGGGACAAACGCGACGCTGACGTCGCGGTGGGTGACCGCGCGCAGCCCTTGGCTGATCTCCGGGGTGTGCCGGTGCGCGCCGCCGATGTTGTAGGCCCGCGCCGACCCGATGACCTCCGAGCCGAGCAGGTCGACCTTGGCGGCCTTGCCGGCACCGGAGGTGCCGCTGACGGCGACCACGGTCACGTCGGGTTCCACCAGTCCGGCTGCGACGGCCGGGAACAGTGCCAGCAGCGCCGCGGTCGGGTAGCAGCCCGGCACCGCGATCCGCCGGGCGTCCTTGAGTTTGTCGCGACCGCCGGGCAACTCCGGCAGGCCGTAGGGCCAGGTGCCGGCGTGCGCCGAGCCGTAGAAGCGCTCCCAGTCGGTCGGATCACCCAGCCGGAAGTCCGCACCGCAGTCGACCACCAGGGTGTCGTCGTCGATCTGTTCGGCCAGTACCGCCGAGTGTCCGTGCGGCAGACCGAGGAACACCACGTCGTGTCCGGCCAGGGTGTCGACCTCGGTCGGTTCCAGTACGCGGTCGGCCAGCGGCACCAGATGTGGGTGCTGTTCGCCCAGGGTGCTGCCGGCGTTGCCGGCGGCGGTCAGCGCGCCGATACTCAGCCGGCCGTCGGCGTAGGCGGGGTGCCCGAGCAGCAGCCGCAGGATCTCCCCACCGGCGTAGCCGCTGGCACCAGCCACCGCCACTTTGATCGCTTTGGTCACTCGGCGATTCTGCATGATTATGCGTTTATACGCAAACTAATTACGGCAGTGTTGGGGCACGAACGTGCAAGCTGCACGGTAGCCGACTCTCAGGCCGCCCCCGCGTCGCGGTAGGCCTCCAGAAGGCGCAGCCACACTTCGCTGATCGTGGGGAAACACGGCACGGCGTGCCACAGCCGACTGATCGGCACCCGTCCGGCGACGGCGATGGTGGCCGAATGCAGCAATTCGGCCACGCTGGGGCCGACGAAAGCCACGCCGAGCAGGAACAACTCGTCGGCGTCGACCACCATGCGGGCCCGCCCGCGGTAGCCGTCGGCGTGCAGCTTGGCGCCGGTCACCGCGTCGCCGATCTCCACGTCCACCACCTGCACCCGGTGTCCGGCCCGCTCGGCCTGCTCGGCGGTGAGCCCGACCGCGGCCGCTTCGGGATCGGTGAAGAAGACCTGCGGTACGGCGTGATGGTCGGCGGTGGCGGCGTGCACGCCCCACGGCGCGGTGTCCAGTGGTTCCCCGGCGGCCCGGGCGCCGATGGCGTCGCCGGCGATACGCGCCTGATATTTGCCCTCGTGGGTGAGCAGCGCGCGGTGATTGGCGTCGCCGCACGCATAGAGCCACCCTTCGTCGACGGCGCGCACCCGGCAGGTGTCGTCGACCTCAAGCCAGTCGCCGGGGGTGAGTCCGACGGTTTCCAGGCCGATGTCTCCGGTGAGCGGGGTGCGGCCCGTCGCGAACAGGATCTCGTCGACCTCTAGCTCGCTGCCGTCGGTCAGCTCGAACCGCACCGGGCCGTCGCTGTCGCGCGCAAGCCGGGCGACGGACACACCCGTGCGCACATCGGCTCCGGCGTCGGTGAGCCCGCGGGCGACGTATTCGCCGACGAACGGTTCCATCCGCGGCAACAAGCCCGAGCCGCGCACCAGCAACGTCACCGCCGAGCCCAATCCCTGCCAGGCGGTGGCCATCTCAACGCCCACACCGCCGGCCCCGACCACGGCGAGGCGCCGGGGCACCGACGTGGCCTCGGTGGCTTCGCGGTTGGTCCACGGACGGGCGTCCGCCATTCCCGGCAGATCCGGCAGGGCCGCGCGGGTGCCCGTGCAGATGACGACGGCGTGCCGGGCGGTCAGCGTCACGTTGCCACTGTCGGTGGCGACGACCACCCGTCGTGGCCCGTCCAAGCGACCGTGGCCGCGTACCAGCGTCGCGCCGATCCCCTCGATCCAGTCGGCCTGCCCGGAGTCGTCCCAGTCCCCCACGTAATAGTTGCGGCGCTTGAAGACCGCGGCGGCGTCGACCGGCGCGCTGACGGCTTCGCGGGCGCCGTCGACCCGGCGGGCGTCGTCCAGGGCGAGCACCGGCCGCAGCAGCGCCTTGCTGGGTACGCAGGCCCAATAAGAACATTCACCGCCGATGAGTTCGCGCTCCACGATCGCCACTGCCAGTCCGGCGGCGCGGGCGCGGTCGGCGACGTTCTCCCCGACCGGTCCGGCGCCGAGGACGACGACGTCGTAGGTTTCGGGCTCGTGCATCGAGTCGACCCCCTCGATGTTCATGCTTGCTGGCGCGTGGCGCCTCTCAGCATGACGGAGCAACGGGGTTCGCGATAGCCCGCGAGCGTGCCCAGTTGTACGGCTGGCCACGGCGTGTCCGTGTGCAAACACGCTCCCCCGCAAGCGGGAGGTGCCCCCAGCTCGCGCCAGGAGGGGTTACCCCCGCAGGGCGGCGCCGACGGCCTCTCCGGCGCGGGCGACGGCGGCGTCGCGGGCGGCGCTGGCCTCGTCCTCGGTCAGCGTGCGATCGGCAGCCCGGAAGCGCAGCGCGAACGCCAGCGACTTGCGGCCCTCGCCGACCTGCGGGCCGGTGTAGACGTCGAACAGCGCGATGTCCTCCAGCAGCTCACCGGCGCCCTCACGCACCGCGTCGGCCACCGCTTGGGCAGTCACCTTCTCATCGACCACCAGCGCCAGGTCCTGGAACACCGCTGGGAACGGCGACACCCGGGGAGCCGGCAGCACCGTGGTCACCGGGATGGCATCCAGGTTCAGCTCCACCGCACAGGTGCCCTTGGGCAGGCCGGCGCGTTCGATGACGGCCGGATGCAGCTGGCCGGCGTGGCCGATCAGGGTCTCGCCGACGAGCACCTCGGCGCAGCGGCCCGGGTGCCACGGCAGGTACGCCCCAGAGCGCAGCGCGACCTCGACGCCGCTGGCACGGGCGATCACCCGTGCGGCCTCGATGGCGTCGGCGGCTTCGACGGGTCGGCCCGGGCCCCACGGTCCACGCGGTTCGGCCAGGCCGGTCAGCGCGACCGCGATGTGCTGCGGCTGGCGTGGCAGGGCGGCGTCGATCCCGGCGATCTCGGCGTCGGTCGGGCGCCGGGCCGGGGTGACGGCCGGGAACTCGACCGGCTCCGCCGACTGCACCACCTGGGCGATCGCGAACAGTGCGACGTCATTCATACCGCGGGACACATTGCGGCCCAGGGCTTCCAACAGGCCGGGCAGCAGGGTGCTGGCCAGCTGGGGCCGGTCGGCCTCCAGCGGGTTGAGCACCGACACCGTGGCACGGCGCGGGTCATCGTCGGCCAGGCCCCAGGTGTCGAACACCCCGGCGGGCAGGAACGGCGCGCCGAGTACCTCGACGTAGCCGGCCACGGCCAGCGACTTGCCGATGGCACGGCGCCGGCGCTGAGTGGCGGTCAGGCCGCGCCCGGCCGGTGCGGTCGGCAGCACCGAGGGGATGGACTCCAGCCCTTCCAGCCGCAGCACCTCCTCGACCAGGTCGGCGGGCTGGCGCAGGTCGGGGCGCCAGCTCGGTGGGGTGACGGTCAGCGTGTCACCGTCTACCACTACCGCACAGCCGATCTGGGTCAGCCTACGAACAGTGGTGCCCTCGGGGTAGCTCACGCCCGCGGTGCGGTCCGGCAGGCCCGCGGCGATCTGCACCGGCGCCGGGTTCCAGTGCTCGACCGGCGGGTCACCGCGCCAGTCGGTCAGACCGGTCCCGATGACTCCCCCGGCGATCTCGGCCAGCAGCGTCGCGCAACGGTCCAGCACGGCCACCGAGATGGCCGGGTCCACGGAACGCTCGTAGCGCCGGGCGGCCTCGCTGGGCAGATGCAGCCGGCGCGCGGTCCGCGACACCGCCGCGGGGTCCCAGATCGCGGCCTCCAGCAGCACATCGGTTGAGTCGTCGCGCATTTCGGTGCTTCCCGAGCCCATCACGCCGCCGATCGCAGCGGTGGCGACGTCGTCGACGATGAGCACGTCGACCGGCTCGAGCTTGCGTTCGATGTCATCCAGCGTGGTGACGGTCTCGCCGGCCGCGGCGAAGCGGACGTCGAAGCCTCCGGTGATGCGCGCCCGGTCGTGGGCGTGCATCGGGTGGCCGAGTTCGACCATGACGTAGTTGGTGGCGTCGACCGCCGGGGAGATCGCCCGAATACCGCACAGCGCCAAGCGGCGTTGCAGCCACCACGGCGAGACCGCCGCCGGGTCGATGCCGGTGACGCTGCGCAGGGCAAAGCGGCGCACCCCGGTGCCGGGTTGCACATTCAGCGGCCAGGCCTCATCCTCGACGGGCAGCGCCGGAACCGCGGCTGGGTCTACGAAGTCCAGGACCAGCGCGTTGGCGATGTCGCGCGCCAGCCCGCGCACCGACATGCAGTAGCCCCGGTCGGGGGTGATGGCCAGCTCGTAGACCACGTCGTCGAGACCCAGCACTTCCGCGGCATCCGCACCCGGCTCGGCGGTGCCCTCCGGCAGCACCAAGATGCCGGAATGATCTGTGCTCAGCCGTATTTCGGATGCCGAGCAGATCATGCCGTCGGAGGTGCGACCGTAGGTCTTGCGGGTGGCAATCGCGAAATCACCGGGCAGCACCGCGCCGGGCAGCGCCACGGCCACCAGGTCGCCGACGACGAAATTGCTGGCACCGCAGACGATGTCGCGCGGCTCGGCTTCGCCGACGTCGACGCGGCAGGCGCGGATTGGCTTCTTGAACTCGGTGAGTTCCTCGATCTCGACGACCCGGCCGACCTTGAACGGCCCGGTGACCGGCCCCAGGGTGTGCACGCCCTCGACCTCGTGGCCGATCCGCAGCAGCGCCTGCTCGAGTTCGTCGGCGGTGATGTCAAAGCCCGGCGCGCCGGCGATCAGGGTCTCACGCAACCAGCTGTAGGGAATACGCATCAGGCACCCACCCCGAACGGCAGAGAGAACCGGACGTCGCCCTCGACCATGTCGCGCATATCGGGGATTCCGTTGCGGAACTGCAGGGTTCGTTCCAATCCCATGCCGAACGCGAAGCCGGAGTATTCGGCCGGGTCGATGCCCACCGCGCGCAGCACGTTGGGGTGCACCATTCCGCAACCGCCCCATTCCACCCAGCCGGGTCCGCCCTTCTTGCCCTCGAACCAGATGTCGACCTCGGCCGACGGCTCGGTGAACGGAAAGAAGTGCGGCCGGATGCGGGTCTTGGCGGCCGGCCCGAACTCCGACTGAGCGAAGGCATCCAGGGTGCCACGCAGGTGCGCCATGGTCAGGCCGCGGTCGACTGCCAGACCCTCGACCTGGTGGAACACCGGGGTGTGGGTGGCGTCGAGTTCGTCGGTGCGGAAGGTGCGCCCGATCGAGACGACGTAGACCGGCAGTTCGCGGGCCAGCAGGGCACGGATCTGCACCGGCGAGGTGTGCGTGCGCAGCAGTTGCCGCGATCCGGTCGGGGCGATGTGGAAGGTGTCCTGGTCGCTGCGCGCGGGGTGGTCAACCGGGAAGTTCAGCGCGTCGAAGTTGAAGTGTTCGGCCTCGACCTCGGGGCCTTCGACCAGTTCCCAGCCCATCGCGACGAAGGTGTCTGCGACATCTTCGGCCAGCATGGTGATGGGGTGTCGCGCACCGACCGGCTTGCGGGCCGAGGGCAGGGTGACGTCGATGCTCTCGGCGGCCAGTACGGCGGCGTCACGTTCGGCGCGCAGGGCCGCCAGGCGCTCGTCGTAGGCGCGCTGGGCGTCGGTGCGGACGGCGTTGACGCGCTTGCCCGCGTCGGCGCGGTCGGCCTTGTCGAGCTTGGCCAGCGCTTGGCGTGCCAGCGCCAGCGGCGCCTTGTCACCGAGGTGCTCGGTTTTGGCGTGGGCCAGCGCGTCCAGGTCGGCGGCCGCGGCAAAGGCGGCCTGCGCTGCCTGTAGCGCCAAGGTCAGGGTCGCGTCGGAGACGACGGACGGGTCGGCTGGTTGTTCGCCCACGCGAGGAAACTCCCCCTACTGGCTGTGATTTTGGCTGAGACGCAAGCGTCGATCTTATCGACATCACGACGAAAGCCCCGCACGTGGTGTGCGGGGCTTTCATCGTGTGGTTTAGGGCGCCTTGTGCACGGCTCCAGCGCCGCCGGCACCACCGTCGACACCGTTGGTGTCGGTCGGCGCAGCGGGCTTGGTACCGGCCGTGCCCGCAACACTGCCCGACTTGCCGCCGGTGCCACCGGTGCCGCCGGCACCGCCCTTGGTGCTGCCGACGCCGTCGCCGCCGTTGCCACCCTTGCCGCCGGCGCCGCCAGCCCCTGTGGTGTCGGTCGCGGTGCTGCTGCCGCCGTTACCGCCCGCGCCGCCGGCGCCGACAGTGATCACCGAGCCGTTGGTCGGTGCGGTGCCGCCTGTGGTGAGCTTGCCGCCCTGGCCGCCGTCGCCGCCGACACCGCCATTGCCCGAGGCGCTGTTGCCGCCAGCTCCGCCGGCACCGCCGTCGTGGGCACGCCAGGTCGCGTTGCCACCGGTACCGCCGTTACCGCCCGTGCCACCGTCACCGGTAGTGCCAGTGCCGCCCGCTCCGCCGTTACCGCCGGTGCCACCGGAGCTGAACATGCTGGCACCGCCTAGGCCGTCGGCAGCCGCTCCGCCGTTACCGCCGGCTCCACCGTCTACGCCGTTGCCGCCAGCGCCACCATTGCCGCCGCTGCCGCTGAAGGCCAGGATCTGGCCCTTGCCCGCCAGGTCACCGTTGGCGTCGTTCCAGCCAGTGGCTTTGGTACCGACACCGCCCTCGCCACCGGTACCACCGGTGCCATCGGCGCTGGCGCCGCCGGCGCCACCGGTGCCACCGCTACCGCCGGTAATGGTGCCTTGTCCACCGTTGCCACCGGCACCACCAGTGCCGCCATTGCCAGATTCAACGGTCGGAGCGGGAGTTTCATCGTCATCGCTGCTGGTGGGAACGGAGGCCGCGCCGCCGGCGCCCCCGGCACCACCGGCGCCGCCCCAAATGACGCGGGTGCCGACGTTGTCGGCCATGCCGCCACCTTGGCCACCGGCGCCACCCGTCCCGCCGTGACCGGTGATAGCGGTGCCACCAGCCCCGCCTGCGCCACCCGCACCCGATACACCGAGGATGACCCCGTTCCCGAAGTACTTATTGGGGAAGGTGTCGATGCCCCAGGTTCCGTCGGACCTCCAGCCGCTGGCAATGCCGCCCGTACCGCCAGCACCGCCGTCACCGCCGTTGCCGTCGACTGCCGTCGCTGCGCCACCCTTGCCGCCGGCGCCGCCCTTACCGCCGTACTGGCTGCCCACTGCACCGTCGGCGCCCCGGCCACCCTTGCCGCCGTCGCCGGACTCGGTCCCACCGGCCCCGCCGTTACCACCGGCCCCGCCGTTACCGCCGACGGTTGCCCTGGTGATGTCAGTATCGGGATCCTGGTAGGCCGCGCCACCCGCGCCACCGGTGCCACCGTTGCCGTGGACGCCACCGGTACCACCGCCACCGCCGGTACCACCGCTCCAGTGCGTGGCATCGCCTTGGGCGCCGGCGCCACCGGTACCGCCGGTTACCCCAACATTGGTGGAAGCTTCGCCCTCGGCGCCGCCCTGGCCGGCATTGCCGCCGGTACCCCCGGTGCCCGCGGCACCCGCGGCACCGCCTTCGCCCGCGGCGCCGTAGTCGCCCGCGTTACCGCCTGTACCGCCGGATCCGTAGCCGTACTGGCCCTTGACAGTCCAGTCACCGGTGGCACCGACGCCACCATTGCCACCGTTACCGGCGTTACCACCGGCGCCGCCGTCACCGCCATCGCCGTTGGTGCCAGAGTCGGAATCACCCCCGGCGCCACCGGCGCCACCCTTGCCACCGTTGAAGCCGGTGCCGCCGTTACCGCCAGCACCGGTTCCACCTTCGTCGAAGCTGCCGGTCGAACCTGTCAGTCCGTTGCCACCGTTGCCGCCGACGCCGCCATCGCCACCCTGACCGCCGGCGCCGGTGCCGTCACCGCTTCCGCCATTACCACCCTGGCCGCCGTGACCGCCGTCGCTGGGCTTGGAACCGTTGCCATCAGCGCCGGCGCCGCCGTGACCGCCGTCACCGCCCTTGCCATTGCTGCCGGCGTACGCGCTGCCGCCGTTACCACCGTTGCCGCCGTCTCCGCCGTACGCACCGTCGCCGCCCGCGCCGCCGTTGCCGCCATCGATATGCTCCGCGGTACCCGCGGCGCCTGCACCGCCGTTGCCGCCCTTGCTCGCCTCGGAGGGATGGTTACTGCCTTGGGCGCCTGCGTCGCCGTTTTGCGCGTCGGCTCCGCCCTTCGCGCCACCTTCACCACCACTGCCTGCGGTAGCGCCATTTTCCCCAGCTTGACCGCCCTTGCCGCCGTTACCGTCGCCGTTGTTCGCCCAGCTGCCGGCCGCCCCGTTACCACCGTCACCGCCGGCGCCAACTGCACCACCGGCACCACCGCTACCGCCATCGCCTGACTGGCCCTCTTCGCCGGTGTCGTTCTTCAGTTCGCCGGCCGCGCCGCCGTCACCGCCCTTGCCACCGTTGAAACCGTTGCCGCCCGCGGCGCCATCTTCACCGGCGCCACCGTTGACGCCGGCTGCGCCTGCGTTGCCGGACCCGCCCTTAACGCCGTCGTGCCCGGCACCGCCGGCACCGCCGACACCGCCGTTACCGGCATTGCCGGCATCGGTGCCGCTCGCACCGCCATGGCCGCCGGCACCACCCATGCCACCGACGGCTCCCAGACCGTCGGTGTTTCCGCCGTTGGTCCCGCCGACACCACCGGCTCCACCGATACCACCGGTACCACCGTTTCCGGTGACTCCGCCGTCGCCGCCGGCGCCACCGGCGCCACCATTGCCGGCTTGACCGTCGTTGTCGTCACCATCCACCCCTACACCGCCGGTACCGCCCTTACCGCCGTCGCCATTGACCGTGCTGGCCGCACCGTCCGCGCCCTTGACGCCGAGCGAGCTGGCAGCACCACCGTTGCCGCCCGCACCACCAGCACCGCCCGCACCACCGGTTCCGCCCGCACCACCGTTGACGCTGTCAGCGTCGCCGTCAGCACCGGCGCCGCCCTGGCCGCCCGCACCACCCGCACCGCCGGCGCCGCCCGCACCGCCGCTGCCGAAGATGGAGTCGCTGGCGGAGCCACCGTTGCCGCCCTTACCGCCCGTGGCGCCCGTAAGTCCAGTGCCGCCGATGCCGCTACCGCCGTCAGCCCACGTGCCGACAATTCCGGTCTCGCCGGCCGTGCCCGAGCCCCCCGCGCCACCCGCGCCGCCGATGCCGAACAGCCAGCCCTCGGCGTCGCCGCCGTTGCCACCGTTGGCACCCAAGCCGCCCGCACCACCGGCGCCGCCGATACCCATGAGCATGCCGCCGGCGCCACCGTCGCCGCCGATCTGACCGTCCGTACCGGCTCCACCGGCACCACCGTTGCCGAACCAGCCGGCAGCGCCACCGTCGCCGGGCGCAATAGCGTCTACACCGTCTTCACCGTCTTCGCCGGCCTGGCCTGCGTAGCCCGCTCCGCCGTCACCGAACCAGAGCCCGCCGTTTCCGCCGTCGGGGTGCTCAGCCGTACCGGCGGCGCCGTCACCGATGTAGATCTGGCCTTCAGGCGCCCAGCCGTTGACCATGTTGACGAGCCAGGCGTTGGCCGAATTGTCGACAAACGACTCAATAGAGGTGTACAGCGGCTGATAGATCAGCGTGTTGAACAGCGACGTCAGGTCGAACGCGCTGGTGTCAGCAGCGCTGCCCGGGTCCGCCGCCCCGCTGAACCACGATCCGATGTCCCAGGCATTGCTGTCCCAACCGGTCGACGAGTCTGAGACCGGGGTGAACAGGTCGGTCAACCAGTCGAAGTCCCAGTCGGCGCGCGCCGTGGGAGCCGCCGCCAGCGGGGCCATGCCGAACGTCAGGAACGCCGCCGCCGTGCCACCGGCGCCTACCAGCCGATTCGTCTTACGGCGGTTGTTCCGACGCTGCTGCCGACCTGACATGATTCCCCGCTTCTGCGTTAAGGCGACCTGTGTAAACTGGTCAAATAGTTACGTTGCTCACCGCAGGGTATTCCAAGGAACGGGGTTCATCCACTCGTGCGAGGCAACCTGACCGGCCCTCATGGAAGTTAACAACGCTCAATCAGTCAGTATCGGAAGGACTCTGGCGAACTACTTTTAGTCGGTACATCGTCAGATCCGCCGGGACGCCGCTGGTCTTGGCCGCGAGCACCTGACGGCGCGCCCGCTTGGCAACCACACCCAGTTCGGCAAGGGCGGCCGGATCGATGCGTTCCAATGTCGGCCCGGAAACCACGATCCCGCCCTTGATGGCGCGCTCCATGACCCGGGCGGCGATGTTGACGTCCACGCCGAGCCAGTCGTCGGCCAGCCGCTGCGGCCGGCCGGTGTGGATCCCGACCCGCATCCGCGGCGTGTGCCCGTTGACCTCGACGTGGCGGATGGCCTCCTGCGCCTCCAGGACCGCGGCGACGGCGACCAGCGGATCGCGGAACACGGCCATCAGCCCGTCGCCCATCCGCTTGACGATACGACCGCCGGCGTCCAGCAGCGGCGGCTCGATCGCGCGCGAGACTCGCCGCAGCAGGGTGAGGGTGGCGTCATCGCCGGACTGCAGCGACCACGTCGAGAAGCCGACCAGATCAGTGAAGACCAGCGTCGCCTCGGAATTTCCCGGCACCCGTGACATCCGCTGGGTCAGGGCCTGCCAGACCTGCAGAGCACCCAGGCCGACTTCGCGGGAGGCCGCCGAGCGATCCCCCATCAGGCGGTCGGCTGCCCGGGCGGCGGTTTGCGGTCCCCCATCCCCGGCGGTGGACAGCGGATCGCCGAACTCCGGATCGCCGGGCAACACCCGGCGCACCCGCCGCACCAGGTCGACGATCCGGACGTCGTTGGTGGTGCGGTTCAGCCAGGCCGCGGCCTCATCCAGGGAGAACGACGGGCGACGGTCAGGGGTCGGCTGGTCTGTCATCTCCACCGCCTCCCCGAGCCCGCCGGCCTGCCGACGGGCCGGCTCGAGGTCCATGCGACTCAGAGTAAGGGGCTTGCGCGGACACCGGCAACGCCGCACACAGTGGCGCACACCACGATTGGCAGCCTTAGCGCGACGCGCCACACCTAATGTAGACAACGACCGTTGTCACAATTATCGTGGTTTCAGGTTCTCAGACAGGAGACGTGATGACCGTTACGCCGACCGCGTCCGTTGAGCAGGCGACTGCGCCCGCCGACGAAAGTGCCCCGAGCGTTGCCAAAACAGCTCCCAAACCCGCTCCCGCGGTGGAGCCGTTGAACTCTGATTCGCTCACCTGGAAGTACTTCGGCGACCTGCGCACCGGCATCATGGGCGTGTGGATCGGCGCCATCGAAAACATGTACCCTGGCCTGGGCGCCGGCGTGACCGAGCACTCCAGCATCTTGAGCGAGCCGATGCAGCGCGTGACGCGGTCGGTGTACCCGATCATGGGCGTGGTCTATGACGGCATCCGGGCCCAGCACACCGGCGCGTCGATCCGCGACTACCACCGCGACATCAAGGGGGTGGACGAGAAGGGCCGGCGCTATCACGCGCTGGACCCCGACACCTTCTATTGGGCGCACGCCACGTTCTTCATGCTGATCATCAAGCTCGCCGAGTACTTCGACGGCGGGCTCACCTTGGCCGAGAAACGCCAGCTCTTCGACGAGCACGTGCAGTGGTACCAGATGTACGGCATGAGCATGCGTCCTGTGCCGAAGTCCTGGGAAGAGTTCTGCGAGTACTGGAACCGGGTCTGCGAGGACGAGCTGGAGCTGACACCCGCCGCCATCGACATCTTGAACATCCGCATCCCGAAGCCGTGGTTCGTTCCCATGCCCGACGCGGTGTGGCACCAGATGTTCAAGCCGGCGCTGGCCGCCCAACGCTGGGTGGCGGCCGGGTTGTTCGAGCCGGCGGTGCGGGAAAAGGCCGGTCTGCGCTGGTCAGAAAGCGACGAGGTGCTGCTGCGGCTGCTGGGCAAGGTCAGCCACATGGCGTTCAGCTTCGTGCCCGACGAGATTCGGCTGCATCCGCGCGCGCTGGCCGGCTACCGACGCGAGCAGGGCAAGATCCCCAGCGACACACCGCCGATCGAAGCCCCGTGGTTCAGTGGACCGCCAAAAGACCGGCGCCACAGCGGAATGCACTACATCCCGCCGGTCAGTGCCGGCATGAAGCTGGTCGAGCGCGCCGGTGCGCTGATGCACAGCACCTTCTCGCTGGCCGCCGGCAGCGGTCTGACCCCGCGACCGCCGCGCCGCAAGCCCAAGGCGGCCTAAGCGCGGCGCTGGGCTCGCGCGCTCTGGTAGAGACAGATCGCTGCTGCCGCAGCAACATTGAGGCTTTCAGCGCCTCCTGCCATCGGAATGTGCACCCGGTGGTCGGCGGTCGCCGCGGCCTCGGCCGGCAATCCCTGAGCCTCCGGGCCGAACAGCCACGCGGTGGGCGCGGTCAGTACCGGATCGGCGTCGTCGAGGCTCAGTTCGCCGTCCAGCGCCGTCGCCAGCACTTGCAGACCGGCCTCCCCCAATGCGGTGAGTACGGCATCGGTGTCGGGGGCCACTACGACCGGGATGTTGAAGATACTGCCCGCGGACGAGCGCAGGCATTTGCCGTTATAAGGATCGACGCTGTTGCCGGTCAGCACCACCAGGTCCGCGCCGGTGGCGTCGGCGATGCGGATCAGGGTGCCGGCGTTACCGGGCTCGCCGATGCCCACGGCCACCGCCACCAGGCGCGGCGCGTCGGCCAGCAAGGTATGCAGATCCGCATCGGCATGCGCGCACACCGCGACCAATCCGGCCGGGGTGACGGTGTCCGACAAGGCTTTTGCCGCGCGATCGGTGACCAGTTGGACCGGCACCTGCGCTGAAGCAAGGAGATCGTGGTGACGTTGCGCCGCCGAATCGGTGGCGAAGACCTCAAGGACCAGGCCGCGACCGATCGCGGCCTCGATCAGATTGGGCCCCTCGGCCAGGAAGCGCTGTTCGCGCTTCCTGGCCACGTGCCGATGCAGCTTGACCGCCGCGACCACCCGGGCCGAACGTTCGGTCAGCATCGGCTCGGTTCGGGTCAGGCAGCCTCGCCGGACGGCGCATTCACATCGCTGGGCAGCGCGGCCCGGGCGACCTCGACCAACGCGGTGAATGCAGCCGCGTCGCTGACGGCGATCTCGGCGAGGTTCTTGCGGTCCACCTCGACACCGGCGGCCTTGAGGCCCTGGATCAGCCGGTTGTAGGTGATGTCGTTGGCGCGGGCTGCCGCGTTGATACGGGTGATCCACAGCTTGCGGAACTCACCCTTGCGGGCGCGACGGTCCCGGTAGGCGTAGGTCATTGAGTGGAGCTGCTGCTCCTTGGCCTTGCGGTACAGCCGCGACCGCTGGCCACGGTAACCCTTCGAAGCCTTCAGGACTGTACGGCGCTTCTTCTGGGCGTTGACTGCGCGCTTTACGCGTGCCATGGGGTGTTCCTACTCTCGTTGGGCGTAAGGGGAATTGCGGAGCCAGAACGCGGCAATTAGCCGTTCAGCATCGCGTTGACGCGCTTGGTGTCACTGGCAGCCACCTCGGTGCGGCCGGCCAACCGGCGCATGCGAGAGCTCGGCTTGTGCTCGAGCAGGTGTCGGGCATTGGCCTTCTGCCGCACGATCTTGCCGGTTCCGGTGCGACGGAACCGCTTCGAAGCGCCGCTGTGGGTTTTCGCCTTAGGCATGTTTCCTCAGTTCTGGTGTCGGGTTTTCAGTTCTCGGGCTGCGGCCCGGCCGCGTCCGCCGCGGGGGCGGGTGCGGGAGCGGGAGCGGCGGCAGGCGCAGTGCCTGCGCCGGCGTCTTCTGCTGCCTTGGCACGGGTTTTCGCGCCGCGGTGCGGTGCCAGCACCATCGTCATGTTGCGTCCGTCTTGCTTGGCGGAGGTCTCGACGAAGCCGTATTCGGCGACGTCGGCGCCCAGCCGCTGCAGCAGGCGGTAGCCGAGCTCGGGCCGGGACTGCTCACGGCCGCGGAACATGATCGTCACCTTGACCTTCGCCCCGGCTTCGAGGAAGCGGACCACGTGGCCCTTCTTCGTCGCATAGTCGTGGTCGTCGATCTTGGGACGCAGCTTCTGTTCCTTGACGACGGTCTGCTGCTGGTTCTTGCGAGACTCGCGCTCCTTCTGAGCCGCCTCGTACTTGTACTTGCCGTAGTCCATGATCTTGCAGACCGGCGGTTTGGCGGTCGGTGCGACCTCGACAAGGTCAAGATCGGCATCCGCGGCGACGCGAAGCGCATCCTCGATGCGCACAATGCCTACCTGCTCCCCGCCCGGGCCGATCAAACGAACCTCAGGTACACGAATGCGCTCGTTGACGCGGATCTCAGTGCTGATGGGACCTCCTTGGGTAGTCTTCGGTCGCGGCCGCCGCAGTGCTCGTCCGGACGCAGCGGCGCTGACCCCACCCACCAGCAAAAAAGCCCTGCACGAAGCAGGGCCCATACCGACCGATCACGGCCTGAAATAGCATCAAGCCGCCTGCGCAGCGCGCAGAGCAGGCGGTTCACACCGCCTGCGACCGGACCACTGAGCCTGTGAGGATTGCTCCTGGGCTAGTGGTGGGAGGGAACTCCACTTGCTGTCCTGGCGTACGCCGGGACGGTCGCGAAAGCGAGTCTAGCAGCAGTTCAGGTCTGCTTCCTCCCGGCGATCCCACCCACCGGCGATTCCTCACATATTTTTCGCGGTTTTCCTGCTTATTCTCGCGGGCTATGACCCTGACAGTGCCGCCCGTGCCGCGTTCGCGCAGCCGCTCGAACACCCGGTTCCACTGGGTGCCCTCCGCGGCCGCCTGGGCCGTCGGCATCGCCGCCACGTTGTCGCTGCTGGCGAGCATGTCACCGGTGATCCGGTGGGCGATCCGGGTGCCTCGGGAGTTCATCGACAAGTACCTGTTCAACTTCCCCGACACCAGCCTGGCCTGGGCATTTGTGCTGGCCCTACTGGCCGCCGCGCTCAGCGCGCACAAACGCATCGCCTGGTGGTTGCTGATCGCCAACCTGGTGGTCGCCGGCGGCTGGAACCTCAGCCGGCTGGTGTCGGACACCTCCGACCGGTTCCAAGTCATCAGCGGCGTCGCGGGCCTGGCGCTGCATGTCGTCGCGATCGTCGTGCTGGTGGCAGCCCGCGGTGAGTTCTGGGCCAAGGTGCGCCGCGGTGCGCTGCTCAAATCCGCCGCGACGCTGATCGCCGGGTGGACGGTGGCGATCCTGCTGTGCTGGGGCCTCATCGAACTGTTCCCCGGCACCGTGACACGCCCGCTGCGGCTGCCCTACGTGGTGAACCGGGTGGTCGGCTTCGGGCTGCTCGAACCGGACTTCTTCCCCGGCAAACCGGAACTCGGACTGCGCGCATTGTGCGGGCTGCTCGGAGCGCTGGCCCTGATCATCGCGGCCATCGTGCTGTTTTTGTCCCAGCGCTCCGACAATGCCCTGACCGGCCAGGACGAGTCGGCGATCCGCGGACTGCTCGAGCAGTACGGCCAGAACGACTCGCTGGGCTACTTCGCCACCCGCCGCGACAAGTCGGTGGTGTTCGCCCCCAACGGGCGTGCCGCAATCACCTACCGGGTCGAGGTGGGCGTCTGTCTGGCCAGCGGCGATCCGGTGGGCGACCCCAGGGCGTGGCCGCAGGCCATCCAGACCTGGTTGCGGGTCTGCAAGGACTACGGCTGGGCACCGGGAGTGATGGGTGCCAGCTTCGCCGGCGCGCGGGCCTTCCGCGACGCCGGCTTGAGCGCCCTGGAACTGGGCGACGAAGCGATCTTGCGACCCTCGGAGTTCAAACTGTCCGGACCGGACATGCGCGGCGTGCGCCAGGCGGTCACCCGGGCCCGCCGCTCGGGCCTGACGGTGCGGATGCGCCGGCACGGCGAGATCGGCGCCGATGAGATGGCCCGCGTCATCGAACACGCCGACGCCTGGCGCGACACCGAATCCGAGCGCGGGTTCTCCATGGCGCTGGGCCGCCTCGGCGATCCGGCCGACGTCGACTGCCTGCTGGTCGAGGCGGTACGCGGCGATCCGCGCACCGGGGAGGTCGTGGCGATGCTGTCGCTGGTGCCGTGGGGGCACAGTGGGGTGTCGCTGGATCTGATGCGCCGCTCCCCCCAATCCCCCAACGGGACCATCGAACTGATGGTCAGCGAACTGGCGCTACAGGCCGCCACCATCGGC
>Ga0153954_1000397_pt1 | contig 35518 bp, 24 predicted proteins | sample TSFL038MetaG_FD_102277 | JGI IMG/M metagenome (GOLD analysis project Ga0153954, IMG submission 102277) | Attine ant fungus gardens microbial communities from Florida, USA - TSFL038 MetaG | ecosystem: Host-associated > Fungi > Mycelium > Unclassified | place: USA: Florida, Wekiwa Springs State...
CCGAGTATCGCCAACGGCCTCACCACGCAGTTTACGGCGACGGGCACGTACTCGGACCAGTCGACGAAGGACCTGACCAGCAGCGTCGACTGGTCCTCAGCGACACAGTCCGTGGCGACCATCACGAGCGGTGGTCTGGCCTCCGGTGTGGCGGTTGGGACATCCACGATCACGGCCGCACTCGACGGCGTCAGCGCGTCCACGACATTGACCGTAACAACGGCTCAATTGATGTCGATTGCTGTGACGTCCACGTCGGCAAGCGTTGCCAAAGGGCTGACGACGCAATTCATCGCGGTCGGTAAGTTCTCCGACAGTTCCACAAAGGTTTTGACAAGCGAAGTGACGTGGACTTCCGCCCAACAAACGGTTGCTACGATCAACGCCAATGGACTCGTGGCGGGTGTCGCGACCGGGACGTCGACGATTTCCGCCAACCTCAACGGTGTGAGCGGGTCGGCAGTTGTGACGGTGACGGCCGCGAAGTTGATGTCGATCACGATCAGCACACCGAGTCCCAGCATCACAACCGGCCTGAGCGAGCAATTCACCGCTATTGGTGATTATTCCGACGGCTCGACGCAAAACCTGACCGGTCAGGTCAATTGGGCCTCGAGCAATCCGGCGATCGCGACCATTTCCGGGTCCGGTGTGGCGACGGGCGTCGAGGTCGGGACATCGACCATTTCGGTCGCGCTCAACGGTGTCACGGCATCGAGCGTGCTGAATGTCACGGCGCCTCCAACATCGTCGGTCACCGTCGTGTCCATGCAAGTGGAACCCGTTGTGCTGGCCGTCAGGCCGTTCCTGAGGAGGACCCTGGCTCTCGTCGTCCAGTTCAATGGTGCCCTCAACGCCCAGGGAGCCCAGACCCTTGGGGCCTATACCGTTCTGGCAGGCCAAGTGAGACGAGCGCATGGCACTCCTGTGGTAACCTATAGTCGGCCTGTTCCGATCAGGAGGGCAATCTATAACTCGTCGAATAACAGTGTCATCCTCGTCCCACGTCAGAATGTTTCGTTGCCTCGCCTCGAGCAGTTGATGGTCGACGTCTCAGTCGTGACCGACCCACAAGGCAGACCCATCAACAATGGCCAGAACATCAACGTGAAAGCATGGCGAGGCGGTCTGATCGAATAAGAGGAGCAGAGCACTGCGCTTGAGTTCAGCTCCGCTTTGCCTCGGTAAAGCGGAGCTGAGTAACGCCATACCGTCTCATTCGGTACGAAGACAGTAGGAGGTTCGTCGCGATCGCCCAGATGCGACGTCTATATTCTACGGGGAAGCGGATTCTTCAAATGCTTCGCCCGATCGGTGGTCTTGCGATTCACCCACACGCCAACCAGCGGAACGTCCATCACCAGACGCCATGGCCTCGGGATGGCGTTTGTTATGACCAAACATTGCAGACTCCGACAAGACCTCTGGTAAGTCGGGAGAATGTAGGAGGTTCCACAGGTTTTGCCCGAGCTTGCAAGCATTTATTCTTAAAGAAATATTCCTGCCATTTGCCTCAGCTGAAATTTAATGGCAGGTCTCGGAATCGGGAGCCGTCGGCCCCGGATAAAAAATCGCGGAAGCAGTCAGGGTTTCGGGGAGGTCGATTCCCGGGGGTGTTTCCCGACCGGAAGCGAGCTGGGCCGGGAGCAGGTGCGTATGGGGACCGTGGGGCGATCGCCCATCCGGTGGGGGGATCGGTGTAAGAATTTCGAGCCGCCCGAGAGGAGAAGAAATCACTCGGGTGGGGGAAGCATGGAGAATCCGTTTCCCCAGGCCCGTCAAAAGTTCAGACCAGCCACGGCCGGAATATGCTTCCAGTTCCTGGATCAGGTCGACATCACCAGTACGGATACAGAACCTAACGACCGTTGACCCGATGCCAAGGTCGTAAAGCTGCTGATTGAGACCGGCTGGATGAATGGCTTCCCGATCCGATCCAAGGGCGGCCAAACCCGAAGGGATATTCGGGACGATCCGGCTTCGGGGCGAAGCGAGGATCATGATCCCTGATCGGGAGGATTCGCCGTTCGATAGTGCCATGGCACGAACGTCATCGGGAATCTTGAAGCGGATCGCCCCGCGCCCGGTCCATGCGGCAATCGATGAAGCGTCGATGGTCTGAGTTACCGACTCGTTGGGACCGACGCAGAATTCCGCGATCGCGCCGAAAATGCCGGACACCCAGGTGCCGACATTCGGCTGTAACGTGGACATGATAAACGAGCGGACATCGTCGGGGGTCCAATCAAGGCGGTGCAGGCCGATGCCAATCCGGGTGCGGCGTGACGCGAGATCGGCCCAGATGCGTCGGCGGGAGTCGGGGTCCGCCTCTCGCCAATCCCTGATCTCGGTCCTGGTCCGGGCACAGCCAATGCATAAACCTGAGCTGTCGTCGATCCGACAGGTTCCAACACAAGGGCTGGACACAAATTCGGGCATCGTCGTTACGCCTTTGAAGTGGCGAGGATCAAAGCTGATCGGCGCTAAGAATTTCCCCGCCGCGCTGGGAGAGGACCGCAGCCAGGATCTTCGGATTGATGCTGTCCTTCAGGAACCGAGCTGATCCGTCGGCGAAGGAAAAATAGGCCCCACCCACGTGATAGCTGGCGAATTCCTGGCTGAGGTCGCACCCGATCTTACCATAGTACGGCGATGTTTTGATCACCTGGCACGATGCCCAGATCGTCCCTGGCACGGTGCCGTTTCTGGCACTGATGGGAGCGCTCTGATCGAGGAAATTCTTGTGGCTGATCCAGTAACCGAACCTGGCCTCGTGGGCCTCACCGACGACGATGGTGTAGGTGGTTCCATCAGTCATGGTGATAACCGAACTGTTGGGTAATGAGGAGGTGAGCATTACTCCGCGTGGCGTGCCCGACTTGTCGCCCTGGTCGTCATAGTTGTTCTGGCAATTGGTGCCGGGAAAACAGCGCAGGGCACGCTCCCCGTAATTGCCCGAGTAGTCGTTGCGTCCAAACTGATAGGGCATCGTCTCCTGAGCATCACCGTTGGGCCGTGTGAGCGACGGGTATTGGTTGGTAGGGCAAAGGAAGACGGAAAGCGGAGTGGCCCCGGCCGTTGTGTTTTGAGGCTCGATATACCACAAGCTCTGGTTGATGCTATTATAAAGAGGCTCTTGTTCAACGAACGGGAGGATAGCGGTCCCCCAACTGGCCATGCGCCTGGCCTTGGCACCGGGCTGGTTAGCGACCGTGATGCTGGCCATACTCAGGCCATAGCCACCGCCAGGGAAGACGTTGTAGATGCTGTGGTACGACTGGATGGCGATGCCGATCTGCTTGAGGTTATTGGAGCACTGAGCACGCCGAGCCGCCTCGCGAGCGGCCTGCACGGCAGGCAAGAGCAAGGCGATCAGTACGGCGATGATGGCGATCACCACCAGTAATTCCACCAGCGTGAAGCCACGAGGAGACGTGGCCGAGGGGCGAGGACGCACGAGGAACGCAGCCTTTCCGCCGGGTCGGGCGTCAAATCCGGCTTCGGTGCTCCGGCACGCGGCCCATTGCAGACAGTCTGCGAGTGGCCCGCCCGGATGCTCTATGGCCGAAGCATCGGAACAGATCTCGACGGGCAGGTCTTCTGGCTCTCAGCTCGTGACGGTCCCCGGATGGCCTTCCCGCCTGGCGGCAGTGGCGTAGGATCCAGGGGCCTGGCTGATTACAGCGGCGGCCCCGCGACGGATTCGCACCGTCTTCCCTATTCTCCCTCGTACCCAGGATTGGATCGAAGGCACCTGTCGAGTGAATGCATTACAGCAATAAGGCGGTTTGCATGTCAAGGACTACGCTAACAAATGGTCCGAATCCGAGTCAAGTATTGAAAAGCGAAATCAAGTTTAAATTGCGATTAAGGACAATAAGTATCGACCCGCCGGAGCACGCGATCGTCCTGTACGTTGACGAGAAGAGTCGGATCCCAGCCCTGGGGCGATCCAGAAGAGTCTTCCGCTCTGCCCCGGCCGGCTCGGCATGATGACCCACGACTAAAAAGGCAGAAACGAGGACGCAGCGGGTTTTCGCCCCCAGTCAATGTCTAGAGCGGTTTGCGATGGGATAGCCTACAAAATCCCGGAAGATCGGAGTGAAATCCCTGGGATCTCAGTGTTGGACGCACCATCAACCAATGCGATGTCGATGGCCGCATGGGTGGCACTGGTGGCTTGTCCACCAGTGGGCCCAGACTGGCGCCACCGGCCTCTTGACTTCCTTCAAGCCACAGGATCACTCTCTGGCCTGAGTGTGTACTATCCAAGCGATAATCGCTCTAGTGCCTTGTCAACCCTAAGAAAACGGGTGCAGACGGCCTGCCGTAGGGTGGGCGTTGCCCACCGATCTTCGCTGAGGCCAACAGTTTGGTGGGCAATGCCCACCCTACCAAAAGGAATCGCTTACCCGTCAAGCGAACGTTGACAAAGCACTAGACGATCTGCAAGATTCCGAGGTCTGGGAAGCTTCGCCGCCCGCCTCCACCGGCTGGAGGCGAGGCGGGCGTGTGAGATCAACGGGATCGTAGACGCAAGGGGTCGGCCGGTTCATCCGGCGGTGAGGTCGGGCACCACGAACGGCTTGCGGTATTCTCGCCGCGACAGCCCATTGGCGGCCTGGGCGAAGTCACCGACGAAACGACCCTGCTTCGCGTCGAGGCTCACCCAGGGCCCAAGGGTGGCCGAGGTGGCGTCGAGGTCGACGCCGTTTTCACGGAGATATTCGCGGCAGCGCTCGAAGGCATCAGCCATCTCGGCGTTGCCCGTGATCGCGGCTCGGACGGCCTCGGGGGAGGATTGTTTCCCGAGCCGGTGAGACACGTTCGCCAGGTGGCAGCAGGCCGTCGACCGATGTCCCTCGAGCGCCTCGGCCGCCAGGTCACTGGATTTCCGACTGCGGACACCGGCGAGGAAGGCGGAGAGGTGGGCCAGTTCTAGATCCTTGGGGCTGTCCCCCTTGCCGAGGTCCTGGACCTTCTTCCCCTGACGATCGAAGAATGCTCCGCCGGAGGCATCGCCCGCGAAGTAGCCCCCTTCGCAGTCGATCACGACGCCCTTGTTCTGCCCTCGGAACTTCCCCATCGAGGCCGCACCCTTGCCGGCGCTCACGTTGCGGACCTCGCAAATGAGCGGGGCCGGCTGAAAATCCAGCAGCGCGATGTGGGTGTTGGCCGTCTCGCCGCAGTCGCGGAAACCGAACCGGCCGCCGATGCTCATCGCGCGCGGGGGCGTCTGGTCCTGTCCCAGGGCCCAGCGGCACACGTCGATGACGTGGATGCCGTTATTCCCCATCTCACCGTTGCCCGTGTCCCAGAACCAGTGCCACTCGTAGTGTAACTGCTTGCGCATCAGCGGCCGCTTGGAGGCCGGGCCGCACCAGAGGTCGTAATCCAGGGTACGCGGCGGCGACGTGGGCGCATCGATCGTCCCGATGCCGTCGCGGGCACGGTACACCAGCGCGTGGGCGAAGCGGATGGCCCCGAGCTCGCCGCCGCGCAGGCGGTCGAACACCCGGCGGAGGAAGGCGCTCGACCGATTCTGGGTGCCGACCTGAACCATGCGGTCATACTTGCGGGCCGCCGCCACCATCTGCTGCCCTTCCCACAAGTCGTACGAGAAAGGCTTCTCGACGTAGACGTCTTTGCCGGCCTGGCACGCCCAGACCGTCGCCAGTGCGTGCCAGTGGTTCGGCAGGGCGACGACCACCGCGTCGACGTTCTTGTCGTCGAAAACCTGGCGAGGGTCGTGATATGCAGCGACCTTCCCACCGTGGTTACGAGCCGCCTCGAGCTCGCGGTCGAGGTGCGACTGATCCGCATCGCAGAGCGCGACGATCCTGGCGCTGGGGATCTCGCGGAGCCGGCCGATGAGTTGGTGGCCGCGTCCGCCCACACCTCCGACGGCCGTGGTCGACCCCAGCCCGATGACAGCGACATTCACCGTGTTGTTGGGGCTGCCCGACTGGGGCCCGGCACCGAGCATCAGCCGCGGCATGCCCAGCGTCAGACCGGCCGTCAGGGAACCTTTCAGAAAGCTCCGGCGTGGGATCGATTTCATATCCCTGCTCACTCTGGACCTGGGGTGCTTCGGTGTGAACGGACGCCTCTGGGGCTGCGAGAACGGGTACAACGTGGGGGTAGCCCGTCGGCCCATATGTCAAAGCCTAGCCAGTGGGCCACGCTTCGTCGACCCACCACCCGAATTCACCCGGCCGGGCCTCTACCGGATGTCATCCTTCACGAAGTCCGAGCGACGGAATGCAGCGTGCTCCACCCGGACCCGGACCGCCTGTGTCCGGGGCGCAAGTTGACGCCCTGGATTGCCCGGCCGGAGTGGCTCAACTATAACAGCGGAACTAACCGAGACCGTCCCTATTGGCCGGAGTATGCTGATGAAAAACCTTAACGGACAGAGATTTCGCCTGGGCGTTGCGACAATCCTTGGCTCGATGCTCTTCCTCACCAGCGCTCGAGCTGACGACACGGACTTCAAGCCGATTTTCAACGGTAAGGATTTGACCGGCTGGCGACTTGGAACGACAGACTTGGCCGGCAGGTCGGCATCGGACGACGGGAGATTCGCGGTCAAGGACGGCATTCTCGTGATCAACGGCTCGAAAGATAAGCCGCCGAAGATGACCGAGATTGACACCCTGGACTCCTATGACGGCGACTTCACTCTGCGCCTGGAATTCCGGGCTTCCAGGGATGCCAACAGCGGTCTCCATCTGCGCGACAAGGTCTTCGCACACCAGCTCCAGATACGCGACTACCCTCGAGTCGGCCCATACAAGACGCTCAAGAGCTACAAGGACGGCGACTGGAATGCGATCGAGGTGATTGTCACCGGTAACAAGGCCCGCTGCACCTGTAACGGTGAACTCCTCGAAGCGGCCCTCGAGATCCCCGCCAAGGGAGGGTTGGCCCTGCAATCCGAGATCAACACGGTCGAATACCGCAACATTCAGGTCAAGAAGGGGAAATAAGGGTGGGAGAAAGAACCTGGAGATGAGCATAGAAACAGACTTCTCTCCACCTCCCTTCAGGCGGCTCGAAAGCCGAGGGGCGTGACATCGCCACGCCCCATGGCGTCGTGAACCCTGCGCTTATCGAGCCAGCGACCGCGAGACGGCTCTCATCCCCAGAGACACCAGCGACACAGCGCAAAGCGTGACCAGCGTCGCCCGCAGGCCCGCCGCGGTCGTAGCCGACAGCGCACAGCCGGTCGCAAGGGCGATGTAGGCGGCGAGGCAGGCTGGGCACTTCGGCATGAGCGCTAACACGCCTCCTGGGATCAGCCATCCAGCAATGTTGAGGTAAGGCAGACGAGCAGATCGCACCGCGATCACTTCATCCGCCTCGGCTTTGCAGCAACGGCCGCCGCTCACGAGCGGGGTTCGTAGCGCACCGCGCCGGTTCGGAACAAGCTCATCGTATCGACGAATCCTTCAAATCCATACTTGTCGTGATGTCGCACCCAATCCATCAGGTTGTGGTGCGGGCCCGTCTCGTTGCGGCCCTTGGGCGTGAGGTCGAGGTAGAAATAGGTGCCCAACGCCCCCTCCTCGGCACGACCAAAGCACGAATAGGTGTGATAGACGTCCCCTGCCCCATCCTTGGCGAACACGCTCACGCCGGAGAGGTCCTCGATCATGGCGTCGGATGTCTTGTAGTTATAGTATGTCTTGCCCGAGGCCATCTCCTCCTTGGTGAAGGAGACGTGGAAGTCGTGATTGAAGGTATTGTCGCAGGAGGAGACCCACTTCGGCCGCCAGCCCATGCGACGGTTGAAGGCCTGGATTTTGGCCAGGGGCGCGCGTGAAACGCGAACGAAGCTGACGTCGTGGTTCTCGAGATGGACGAGTGGGCCGTCGGCATGGTCGGCGTGGAATGAGCAGCCGACACACCCCTCCTGCCAATCGGGGTTGAACATGAAGTGATGAACAATCAACTGACTGCGGCCCGCGAAGAGGTCGGCGAGCGTCTCCTTGCCTTCCGGCCCCTCGAAAACGTACGATTTCTCGACCTTGACCCAAGGGAGTGCGCGACGTTGCCGGCTCAGCTCGTCCTTCAGCCGGGTCAACTCCTTCTCCTTCTCCAGGAGTTCCATGCGTGCCGCGAGCCATTCCTCGCGCGAGACGACAGCGTGATTTGCCATGCAATCCTCCTTGCGCTTTCTGAACGGAATCACGAATGCCAGGGCGCTCACGACGCCCCCCGGCCCATGAGGGTGAGGCCCGAGCACCTCCAAAGCAATGGTTGCCGCCCCGAGAGGTCGGGCAATTCGCAAACCGAGTCGATCGGCGCCGCTACTTCGCCCCTTCTCGCCGCTCGGACACCAGGCGGGAGGCGACGACCGGAATCCGGCTCATGACGAAATCCCAGCCGCGCCCAATGCCTTCGCGCAAGTCGTCCGGGATCGGCCCCATCACCCGGTGGACGAACTGGAGACGCGTGACATCGCCTTCAGCGACCAGCCGGTACTGGATGTGGTTGGCGGCAGGGAACGACATGAACATCGGACCGCACAGTTCAAGAAGCGTTGGCGGCTTGATGACCTGCACGTGCCCCCAGAGGTGGCCGGCATTGTCGCCCAGATCGCGATACCACCGCCCTCCCGGCCACGGCTCGAGCACCCTCGGGAAAGGCTTGCCATCCGGCAGTTGCCCGCCTGGACCGATCTCCTCAAGCAGCGCCTCGAACGCGATCTCGATCGGCGCGGCGATCTCGATCTCTTTGGAGATATTGATGATCTGGATTTCCTGCTCGACACCACTCGCGGCCATGCTTAATCCTCCGTGTCGGATGTTTCCGATCCCGTCAAACGCTCCCTCGCCTTCCGTTCGGCACGCTCTTTGATGCGGTCAAGTTGGTGATCCCAGAACGGCTCGAAGGTCCGAACCCAGTCGTAGATCGCCTTGAGACGCTCGGCGTTCAACTTGTAGAGCCTTTGCTGGCCTGAGCCGCGCACGCTCACCAAGCCAACCTCTCTCAAGACGCGCAGGTGCTTCGAAACTTGCGGCTGAGTCAGGCCGAGCGAATCGACCACATCGTTGACCGGCCTCTCACCACGGGCGAGAAGGTCGAGGATCTGGCGCCGCCGCGGTTCAGCGACGGCATTGAAGGCGTCTGAGGTCGTCGGCGATCGTGCCATACCGGGATAATATTCCTTAATCGGAATATTTCAAGGGCGGACCGCAGAAAAAATCCCGTGATCACCCATGATGACACATCACGAGGCAATCATCCCTCGAACCGGATCCTGAGGAATCATCATTCAGCAAAGGCGAATGGCCGTCGGTTGGCGTCGCTCTCCAGGTCGGAACGACGTGCTCGGTAACGACGGCCTTGATCATCGTCGAGCGAGGATCGGTTTCGAGGATGTACGGGTAGGCTTTGAGCGGATGGTGTGAAGTTTGCGTGACATGGAACTACGGACGATTTTCCCGGACGGCAAACATCAAGGCAAGCAAGCGCCAAGCTCGCGCGTTCGATGTCCTGCAGCTCTGTGGATGGTACTGGGACTTGCCTACGAGAGGGCCGAAGCCCGCGCGACTTACAAACAAGCCGCCAGTGCCATCCAACTGGCCTATCTGCATAGCATTGAATGAGGACGCTTACGGCCAATGACTCTGGTGATCTTCCCAGTTCAGCGAGTAGGTTTCACCGAATGCTCGGCCTTGTCGGGCGGTTGGCTCGAGAGTTGGACGAGGGCCTCGAGGACTCGGGGGGCCTGCTCCGGGCGGAGGATCAGGTAACGGTCTCGGCCCTGGGCTTCAGGCATGAACTTGGTGAGCCCGTCCGCTGCAACGGTTACTTTGCCCGGCTCGGAGAGGTCGAAATAACCGCGATCGGGATGGACGGCGGCGAGCACAGCGGTCAGGTCCCAGGTCGGCCGGTTGTGGGGCGGCGGCATGTAACGGATGTAGGCTTCGGCGACCGGATGATGGGCCACGTAGCCGTAGTCGCGCTCGATGCTGGTTGCGGGATAAGGCAAGGCGATGCCGATCTCAAAGCCGCTCCAAACCGTCGGGGTCGGCCAGCGCGAGGCGAGCTTGCGGCAACTTGGAATGTCCTTCACCACGTTGTACTCGAGGTGATGGGCGTTCCCATCGATCGGCTTGAAAGCCCCGGCCATCAGCGAGAGCCGGCTCACCTTCTGCTTGACGAGTTGTTCACCGGAGAGTGGCGAATACTCGTCGGGAGGCGACTCCAGCAGTCGAGCCAGGTTCGTCGAGAACCCGACCTGGGCGATGACTACCGACCCATCGGCCTCGCCCGCAAGCGCCTTGCGAAGCACGGCCACCGCGCTCGGCGCCGACTTTCCTGACGTCAGGTCGTGGGGATATCGAGGCTGGCCGCCGTCCTTCTCGTTGGCAAGCCCGAGGTATTTCCCTTCTTCGGTGACGCCACCCTTTCCGACGGCCCCGATCGGGATATTCCCTCGACCATAGAACGTGTTCACGGCATCGACGAACGGAGCCACCAAGTCGTTATCAACGGTGACCGTGACGGCCGCCAGGCGACAGGCGCCACGTGATTCCATCGCATGAATCATCGCAAGCGCCAGCACGTCATCACAATCGCCGCAAATATCCGTGTCGAAGATCAAGGGGACAGGCGGAGCGGCCTGGGTCCAACTTGTACTTATTCCCAAGAGGAATATTGCCAATGCAATCATCATTCGAATCATGGAGCGCAAAGGGACACCTCGTGCTCGAGCGTCGTGTTGAGACGGAAGCCCGCCATGCCTCTTCGACGTTCCATTCGCGCCAAGGACTTCAAGGAGTGCGACGGAGGGTCTAGGAGGCGAGATTCGTCTCAGGATGCCCTGAATCGGGACGACATGCAAGACAGGAGCCGCCGCATGCTCTTCCTCGAGCAAACTCGAACAAACTTCGTTTCTTGAAAATAAGATGGGTACTTCCGCAAGACAACCGCTTAAGGATTCTTGCCTCGACTTGCGTCCCGATCTTTGAGGCGAAGCCTATTTTGCCCTGACATTGCCACAATCCCTCTCATCAATTCCAACGCAATGTTGCTTCGACAAAATTGGGGTAGAAAAAAACCACCTTCGCGACGTTACCTAATTGTGCTCGTTCGCCGAGGGGCGTTCGGCGGATGATGCGAGGTCGTGTTCCGGGGAGCCGGTTCTCTCGGCTCTGCCGCCTTCGGGGTCCTCTCCAGCAAGACTGAGCCCATGGCCGGGGAATTCCGGAGGGCAAGAGTTGCGGTCCTGTACGCAGGCGGGGGGCTGGTCACGCATGGAATTGAGCTGGAATCGAGTCAAGATCCGGGGACGACGATTCTGCGCAAGGGCTCGAAGTTTGCCGGGTCAGGAGGGGCTCGTTGGCCTACTACGAGCGCGCGTTACAGAGAGCACACCGGCTGCGCGACGCGTCCTCGGCGGGCGAGGATCGCGACGTCATTCGATTGGCGATTCCAGAGACAGTGGACGAGCCATGCCATAATCCTTCCCGCGCCGACGACGAGCGGAAACAGCAGTTCGTTCAACTCTTCGTGGCGCATGAGCGGCGGATCTACGCCTTCATCCTGAGCCTCGTGCCGGTGTGGTCGGACGCCGACGACCTGCTTCAGGAGACGTCGGCGGTGCTGTGGTCAAAGCTCGAAGAGTTCCGGCCGGGCACCGACTTCGTCGCCTGGGCCCTGCGGATTGCCCGCTTCGAGGTCCTGAACTATCGCAGAAAGAAAAACCGAGACCGGGGACTCTTCCGCGACGACACCGACGCCCTGCTGGCCGACGAGGCAGCCGCCTTCGACCGCGCGTCCGACGACCGCCGCGACCAGCTCGAGTCGTGCCTTGCGAAACTCAACGAGCGCGACCGCGAGTTGATCCGGCTTCGCTACCAGTCCGGAGGCACGACGCAACAGGCCGCCGAGGGGGCGGGACGCTCACTCAAGGCCGTGTACAAGGCGCTCAACCGGATCCATCAGCAATTACTTGCGTGCATGAAAAAGGGATTGTCGGAGAAAAAGCAGCCATGACGACGGGTCGTGCGGAGCCTGACGATCTGGCGGAGCTGCTGGGGCGGCTTCGTGATGGACTCCTCGACGGCGAAGGGATGATGCAGCTCGACGACCTCCTCGCATCAGACCCCACAGCTCGCCGTTATTATCTCGAATATATTCACTTGTACGCCGCACTCCGACACTACCAGGGGGTCTCAGGCGGGCCGCAGGGATTGCCGCTGGGCTCTGGCCCCGGCGGAGATCCTGAGAAGGGTAGGCGCTTTCGCCTCCGGATCATCGCGGTGGAGGTCGCCGCAGCCGTGGTGGTGGCTGCGGTGCTCGTGCGACTCCTGCTCCCAGGCGGTGGTGGAGAAACGCCTGCGCGGGGCGGCCGCCCGAAGCTCGCACAGGGGCTGGCACGCAATGACGACCGAGCGGCCAGGGCCGTGCCGAAACCGATATCGGCTGCGCCCAACGTGGCAGTCCTGACCCGCGGGGTGGATCCCGTTTGGGGACCGATGAAACTGCCGACGGCCATCGGATCAGCTCTCTCGACCGGGACGATCGTGCTGAAGTCGGGCCTGATCCAGCTTGAGTTCTACGGCGGAGCGATCGTCGTGCTGGAAGGGCCGGCCGACCTCGACTTGCTCGCGACCGACCGGGCCTACTGCCGGCAAGGAAAGCTGAGGATCCGGGCTCCGTTGCAGTCGAGCCACTTCTCGCTCGCCACGCCGGAGGCCGACGTTGTCGACCTCGGGACCGAGTTCGGCATCAGCGTGGACCAGCAGAGAGGATCCGAGGTTCAGGTCTTCGAGGGGAGCGTCGCGCTGCAAGGCAACGGCCAGGCGTCCCCGATGGGCCGGCAGCTCCTCTCGGGCGAAGGGCTGCGTATCAACACCACCGGTGCCTCGAGCGCCACGAAGATCGATCCCCGTTCGTTTGTCGGCACGCAAGAGCTGGAGCGCCTCTCCTCGACCGAGGCCGGGCTGCGCTACCGGGCCTGGCGAGCGTTCGCTCAACGGATCGAGAACGACCCGCGCGTGATCGCCTATTACTCGTTCGAGGACCAACAGCGCTGGGAGCGGACGCTGCGCGACCGGTCGGCAAAGTCGGGCTCCGGCCCGCGCTACGATGGCGGGATCGTCGGCAGTGAATGGGCCGAGGGCCGCTGGCCGCAGAAGTTGGCCCTCGACTTCAAACGCGTGAGTGACCGTGTCCGCATCAACATCCCGGGCGAATTCACCACGCTGACGCTGATGACCTGGGTCCGCGTCGACGATTACGACCATCGGCTCAACTCCCTCCTGCTGGCCGACGGCTGGAATATCCCCGGAGAGGTCCACTGGGAGCTCAACGGCAAGGGAAGCGTCAGTTTCGCCCTCAAGAACGGATCCCCCCCGGGCAACCTGATCTTCGAATCTCCGGTCGTCCTCGGCCCTGCCCGGCTGGGCCTCTGGACCCACGTCGCCACTGTGTTCGATCCCCCCCACGGGTCGATCACGACCTACGTGAACAGCCGCCCCGTTGCGCGCCACGCCGTCCAGCGCGACCGCACGGCGAACATCGGATGGGCCAACATCGGCAACTGGTCGAACCCTCCGCCGAACGAGCCCGTCGATGTCTTTCTCCGCAACCTAAACGGCAGAATTGATGAATTCATCCTTTTCAACGCGGCTCTTGATGAGTCGGAGATCGGGGCGATCTACGAGGTCGGCAAACCGAACCTTTGAACGTCGCTCCGGGAAGTTTTCGGTTCCCGCCACGTCATCCCTAGGTATCTATGGAGGTATTCGATGAAGCGGAAGGGGTTCACGCTGATTGAACTGCTGGTTGTCATCGCCATCATCGCGGTCCTGATCGCCTTATTACTGCCGGCTGTCCAAGCTGCGCGCGAGGCGGCCCGCCGCTCGCAGTGCGTCAATAATCTTAAGCAGCTCGGCCTGGCCATCGCCAACTACGAGAGCAGCAACGGGTCACTTCCACCGACCGGGACCGGGGCCTCGAGCGACGCGCAGCGCATGAACGACTTCTCGATGAAGGCGCGTGTTCTCTTTTACATGGAGCAGGTCGCCGTTTACAACTCGCTCAACCAGAGCTTCTACGCTCTCAGTCCGACGATCCCGTTCATCAATTCGACCGCCGCGTGCACCACGGTCAGCTCGTTTCTTTGTCCGTCGGACGGCAACAACCCCGGCTTCAGCTACAATGGCTACGTTCCCGGCATGGGCAACTACGGCAACAACATCGGCCTGTGCATGAACCTCGGCGGCGGCCGGGCTCTCGACGGACCGGCCTACCGGATCGGCGACACGCCCGCCAACCTCGACGGGCCGGTCGTGACCTTCGCCACAGTCACGGACGGCACGTCGAACACGGCCATCTGGAGCGAGTGGATCAAGGGAAAGAACTCCCTGGTCGGCAAGCAGGCGGTCTACACCGCGACACAAGGATACAGCGCTACCTTCCCGTCGAACCAGGGAAGCTGGCAGGCGACCTTGCAGAACGTCGCCACTGCCTGCAATCCGAACGTCAACACCGCCGCGACCTGGGACCAGAAAGGGGCCGCCTGGGCACCCGACTGGTGCGGCATCGGCGGCGCCTACAGCCACCTGCTGGCCCCCAACAAGCCGGCCTGCTTCTTCTCGAACTACAACACCAGCAAGTATGGACCATTCCCAGGCAACGACGACATCACCATGATCGGCGCCCAGTCGAACCACCCCGGCGGCGTGAACGTCGCTTTCCTCGACGGAACCGTGCGCTTTGTCAAGGACAGCGTCTCACTCAACGTCTGGGGTGCGATCGCCACCCGCGCCGGCGGCGAGGTCATCAGCTCGGATTCTTACTGATCGCTCAAGGCGCCGTCCTTGACCGGCGAAGGAGCCTGGCCGGTGAACGGACACCCCGCTGTCACCGGAACGTGGCGACGGCCTCCGTATAGGAGTCGGGCGGAGGCTGGGCTGGCTCGTCGACGATTAGAGGTTTCTCCAAGGTAGCGGCGACCGCCCGGGCTTCGGCTCCGCGAGCGATGGCCTGAGGCTCTTTCCTTATTCCCGCGAGGCAAAGAGTCTCCGGGTCGTTCGCCCGAAGACGTTAGCGCGACTCTTCAACGCCGATTTCCACAGGCCGTAAATCGATGACAATTCATGATGCTCAGACGCATACAAGTTCCAGCCGATGGTTATCGAGCCATGGGATCACGGGGTAATCGACGAAGACCGCTCGTAACACTTCATAGCGGCAATGCATGACTTCATCCAGACTCAAAATGTGTCATCGAATTTCCCCCTGCGGAAATCGGCGTTCAACACAGGCTCGTAACCGTCACACACCAGCCGCTTCGATTCCTCCGCACGGATCTCTTCCAGCGCCATGTCGAACTGCCACATCACGTGGAACCGATCCAACGTGTGGTGCGCCTGGCCCAACCTCGAGGCGATCACACCTCAAAACTCATAAAATATTCACATATTCGACTTGTCATTAGACCGAATCTCCAAGACTCACCAGATACGCTCGCAGGCTCGCTTCCGTCCGATGCTCAGCCACAGCCAAAAGCCGCTTCGTCGCGACGCCGATGTCGTACACAAGCGTCGAATAGTTACGCCGAGAGCCCAGGCGATCTCGTCTGCTCCTAGTACGACTCCGTTACAACTTCGACTGGCATCAGTGAATCATTGATGGGTAGCGGCGGTTGCTTGCAACCGGAGTCGCGCAGCGACCAGAGGTGTTCCGAGACGCCTTGGGCTGGAACCCCTTTCCGTAGAGCCGCTTGGGAACGGACCTCGTGCGACTGCGCCGCCCCGGTTGCAAGCAACCGCAGCTACCCAGGATGCAGTCCCTCGATCCATTTCGAAGTTGTCACGAAGTCGTGCTTGAGTCGTCACCTGGCTCAGGCCCCCTCGTTCATGCACCCACAGATCCTGCGGAGGAACCCAAAACTTGCTCATCCCGTATGAGTCAAGATTCCGCCGCACACATGCGGCCACGAGCGCAACCGCGCAGGATAACCGAAAGATTCACGTAAGCCACCAAACCAATCTGCACAATTGTCACCTTCCGAGATAATATTGGCGCCTCAAAACGGACGCCATGCCAGGAGTTTTCTCATGGGCTACTTTGAAGAGGTGATCGCGCTGCTGAATGGACGATTTCCCGGCCAATTCGTCTGTAGGCCTGGTACTCAAGGACGGGCTTCCGGCTTGGAGGTGCGATGTCCTCACCGGGACGGTTACGCCTTCATCTACGAACCCTCCCGTGCATCTTCTCGCCTCCTGGCTCTTCATGAGGCCGATGACGACGAAAACGCCGAGGTCTGGTCCCCAAGCAGCCCCGATGAATGTGTTGAATACCTCCTCCCCTGGGCATTCCCTCAAGAGTGGACACCGCCCGAACCGGTTGATCGCCAGAAGGAGACAGACCGACTCGCCAAGATCTCTGCGGAACTGGCGACGCGAGTTCGGATGAAATGCCAAATCACCGACCCAGCCCCTAACCTTTTCCAGATCCTCACGGCCGAAGAGCGGCAGGCTTTTGATCGGGACCTGGCGTCGCTGAATATGACGAGGCTCAAACAGAATTTCCCAGGAGACTCGACCGGTCGACTGGCCTTGAATACTTCGGTGCTACTCAACACGTATCCGGCCTCGCGTCTACCTGCGAGGGGACGAATCCTCTCCCTTGCCGCCGTAGGTCCCAAACGCCGTCGCGACGAGCCGTTGATCCGGATTGAACTGGCAGCGTTGATTCCCATCAACCAGACGCACCGGTGGCACGACCACCCCTGGATGTGGCAGCAGATCCAACCTCCCGATCTCCTAGGTATCCCTACGCGAGAGGAGACAACCCTGGAGGAGAAGTCTCTCCAGCTTCTGGATCAGGGGAAGATCGAAGAAGCTTTATCGCTCTATGGTGTAACCCTGAGCGATGACCTTCACCGACTCCTTGGTGGCCAGAGGATTAAACCTCCGGCTTGCTGCGCCCATGCTGACGCTTCGTGGACCGACCTCCTCATCTCAACCCTGCGTCAATCAGCTCCCTGGCTTCTCGCCAAGGCCGTCGCTCACGAAGCGGAACGGATCCACCGATGCACGGGTCGAAGCCTCGGCGAATACCTCCTGTCCTGGAAGTTGGCCATTTTTCCTGGGCAATTCCACGCCCGGAAAGCAAGCTTGATGCTTATCGCCGATGACAACGACGAAAACCCACAGTTCGTCATTGAGGCGACCGGCAGCAATGCCAGGCTCGCCGAGACCTCATGGAAACGTCCCATCGAGGTCGATTTCCATCGGTACGGCGTGCAGCCGATTGCTTCCACTTAAATACATACTTCTAATTTCTACAATAATTATAAAAATCAAAGTTAATGGGCAGTGCCCACCCTACGGGAAAGAGACTTGCCGGAAGCTCCACTCAATGGTCGATTCGTCAGCTCGGGTGCGCGTCACAGCTCGGAGTCCTGGCTGTGCGGCTTGAGTTGGGGAGAAGTGACCGTTGCATAGATGCAGAGCCCGACCAGAACCACGGCGGCAATCAGGCTGCGTTCATAGTAAGCGACTGTTAGCCAGGTCGGCTGGGTCACGCCGGGTAAATGGTTCAGACGGTCACGAGTGACTGCGGCGATCCATTTCCTGTCGCCCGAGTCCCTTATCGACGGCGGCCTCAAGAATGAGCGTACCCAGTTGAGATCGAGGTCACGGGGAACGCCGTAGATCTCCATCAACTCGACGGCATACGAAGTCGTTTCCAGTTCTCCAACCGGCGCGGCCAGGTACGGCTTGAAACCGCCGGCGATATGAAATCGATCCACCGTCTTGCAGTGAAACTTCCGAAGCCAGTGATGGACTCTGACGCGGTATCGATCGCGGTCGATGGGGCGTGCGATGAGCTCCAGCAGTTGCGTAGCGCGCAGGGCCGTTTCGAGGACATTGTTGGAATTGTCCGACAGGTCCTCGATCGTGGCGTGTAGTCGCTTCTCCAGGAAATCTCGCTCCCCGGGGGACAAGTCGTTCCGCAGGACCGATGCCCGGATAACCCAGTCCATTTGATTCAGGTGGGTGATCGGCCTCGTTTCCAGAAAGCGCCGACGGCCGTCGAGGCGCCACCCCTCATAATCTTTCAACAGGCCGATCTGATCGGCTCGCACGAGCCCGACTCGGAACGCGCTGCCCAGAATGAATGGGTTTTGCTCGCCGGAGATCTCTTGGGCAAGCAGTCGCCGTGCGCTGGATAGATCCGGATTCCGCTTCGATTCGATCGTCCAGCGCGCTACGATTTCCCAGTGCCCCCAACTGACGCTGGAATAGGGAGCCTCTTCAAAGGATTCCACGTAATGTTGGATCTTCGACGGGGTGGCCGGCCACAGAATCGGATTCATGAACCAGACCGTGAGAGAAACCACCAAGACGAAGAAGAGGATGACGGAGTTCCGCTGTTGTATCCTCATGACCGGCGTGTCGGAACGTCGAGGGGTCCCCACGACGAAGGGCATCAGCACCAACGCGCCCCAAAGGAACACCGGACATATCAGAAGCTGATCGACAAAGTGGATCTCCTGGTCACCGCTCCCCGAGAAGCTGGCAATCTGCCCAAGAAACACCAGAGCCATCAGACAGGACTGCGCAATCAACCGACGATTCCCGAGCCCGCGCCTCGCGAAGCTGGCGAGGACGCAGAGCAGTAGCCCGAAAGAAACGATGTACAGCAGGAAGAGCAGCCAGGTTGCCCCGATGAGCGCCAGGGTGAGGGTTACGGCAAAGACCAACCAGGCGCGCTCCTGATGGCATTGCCACCACTCGCGAACGGCCTCGCTCACCGCCTGCTCGTCATCGAGTCGCGAGACATTTCCATCCTGAATGCTGCGGATCTTCACGATGCTGAAAACCGCGGCGCCGAGCAGCAGGAACAGGCTGATCGCCGGAAAGGCCAGGTAGCCGAGGAGTTTGATGCTTCCCGCGGCAGGAGCTAGCTTGGCCTCGGTTCCCGTCGGCTTGCAGCCGGTGATGAACGGGAGCGGAAGCAACGCCGCGACACTCTTCAGGAGAGGGGAAAGGCCTGCCAGGAGGTCGTCTTCGCGCTCTGTCTCAGCGGCTTCCAGACGTTGGCGCACGTCGGCTTCAAAGGCGATGGGATCGACCCGGTGGGGGCGCAAGGCCATGCGCAAGTCATCTTCAGGGATCAGGTTCACGGGCATGGCAACCTCGTTCCCATCTGCAAGGCCGGAAGATCGCGTTCGAGAAGACGCCGCAGCGTCCGGCGCGCCTGGTAGAGCCGCCCTTCCACCGCCTTGGGAGTGATGGACAAAAGAGCGGCGACATCGTTCACCGTGGTTTCCTCGAGATAATGCATCAGCACGACCTGGCGCTGCCTGGCGGGCAGCCGACCGATGGCCCGCCGCAACGCCTCCAGATATTCGGACGGCTCGGGATCCGCCGGGGCGGCCACACCCTCGAGATCGGCCGGTGCGCGCGGCACGATGCGCGACCAGCGCCGCGATCGGCTCCGCGCCCAGTTCCTGTACCGGTTCAGCGCCACGCCTCGCAACCAGCGCCCAAAGACTTCGGGCTCGTTCCAGTCGCCGCGGCACGATTCCCGGCGCAACCAGGCTTCGGAAAAGCTGTCCTGGGCGATCTCGACCGCGTCCCCCCAAGGGACGCCCCAGGAGGCGATTAGCCCGATCAGCGGCCCGCGGTAGGTGTCGATGAGCGCGGTCAGGTCCATAATGCGTCCTTTCCCACCCATGGAGTGTCCGGACCGGTGCCCCATCACACGAATTTTTCTGGCGCTCGCCAGATGTTGCGGATCTCTGATAAGGAGACGACCTGCGCCTGTCAGAAACCGGGATTCAATTACCCAAGACCGATCGGTCGTAGACTGGTTGATTTTCGACTCGAAATTGAAGCGGCATGTCGTGGCGATCTCGACATGCCGCGAGAGAACATAAAAAGAAGAGGGCGCGACAGACAGCGCGCCCTCTCTCGGAACATGAACCAAAGGGGGTGACGTCGAAGCTCCCCGGTCACTTCGCGTTCGGACGTTCGACATCCAGGACATAGCTCTTGCCGTCGGAGACGATGCCGACTCGGCCGTGGGTGCCGGTGACGAAGACGCGTGAGCCGAGCTTGCCGTAGACCTTCGGCGTGGCGCTCCACTTGGCGTAGCGGCCCGAGGCGCTGGCGATCGTGACTTCGGGACTCGTGGCTTTCGCGAACTCGGGCGAGGCGTCGATGCCGTGGGCAGGAGCGACGAGGATATTGCAGCGGAGCTTCTCCGGCGCGACGTTGGGAATGACCAAGTCCACCTGCTCTGTCACCTGAACGTCGCCGGGGAGCAAGAAGACCACGTCTCCGTGCGTGATCCGGATGCCGAGGGAGTTCGCGTTGGGGAGGAAGTGCTCCGGCGTGTCATTCTTCTGCGTCCTCGAGGTATTCGCCTGGAAGAACTCGCGGGGCGGATAGAGGACTTCCACCTTGAGAGCCGGATCAAGGTCGAGCATGTCGCCGGAGTGAGCCTCGAGATAGGCTCCCGAGACCTTCTTGAAGCGATCCCGAAGCCGTTCATAAGCCGCGAGTTCGGAGCTGTGTCCCCCAGCAAAACTGTATCCCGAGTCGATGAGCTTGGGAATCGTCACATGATCCACCAGCCACATGAGACCCCCGAAGTGGTCGTAATGGCCATGGCTCATGAGGACGCCGTCAATGGAGCTGATCCCCTTCGCCTTCAAGAACGGAAGAATCGCGTCGCGACCGGCGTTGTACTCCCCTGCCCACCCTTTGCCGTCCTTGGTCGGATAGCCGCTGCCGGTGTCATAAAGGAACGTCTTGCCTCCGGGCGTCTGGATCACGACGGCAAGACCGGCGCCTCGGCCGTAGTCCGGGATCTCGAGGCAGGTCAGCTTGAGTTTCCCCGTTCTCGGGTTCGGATCGACGGGAACATTCTCCTCCGCAAACACAGGCGCAGAGAACGTTGCAGCGACCGCGAGGGCCACGACGGCGAGGAATCGCTTGCGGTTGATCATGGTTAACTCAAAAACCTCGGCAAGGGAAAGGGCGAATTCCCAGCGAAAGCGAGCCGGCTCGTTTGTTTCGATGGATTTCGAATGGAGCGATTATTTGGCTTTCGCGACGGCAGAGTCGGGTTTGCTGGACAGATCGAACGGGAAGGCGTTGGAGCCGTTGGCCGTGACGTCGGCGTGGAGCGTCGTCTGCTGGTTATAACGAGCCGGGATGGGGTCCTTGACCCCCGGCCTGCCCAGGTCGATGTCGGGCGGAGCGTCGGCCCTGGCGGCAGAACCACCCTGGGCCGTGATGCTCACTCGGTAACGACCGGGAGCGAGCCCCGGCGGGTTCGGCAGGCGGTACTCGCCCTGCTGGATCAAGGACCCGGCCGCCAGACCTTTCCCGTCTTCGGGGGTGAATTGGATCATCCCCTCCGCAAGTGGCTTCTCGTCGAGGGTCACGCTTCCCGAGACCGACTCAAGCCTGGGCTCGCCACCACAGCCCATGGTGGCGACCAGCGTCAGTACGTAGAAGGGTCGGAGTCGTTGCCAGAAAGATTGCGGCTGACTCATAGAAAACTCCGCGGTTCCCAATCAAAATTCGGGGTTGGATTGATTGATCGAATAAGGTTCTGAGCTATCGCCGTCTTTGGCTCAGAACCTTCTGTTCGTCAACACAATTCATCAATAGGCATCGGCGCTAACAACTTCACCACCGCCACGACTGCCGACAGCCTTCCAGACGGTCAGAGCGATCGAGCCTTTGATGAATCGGACACTGCCGTCGGCGAAGGAGATGTTGACGCCTCCGGAGTGATAGCTCCGAGCGGCGACGTGAGCGTCGTTGTTGGGATCCATGCAGTCGCCGGTTGGGCTGTTGGGGACGGCGGTATGGGTATAGCAGGAGGTGAATCCGGGATGGTCTCGGTAATACGCGTCGCCCGCGTAATAAGCGGAAGCAACATTAGCGTTACAATTCGCGGGAGGAACAAGGAGGCCGGGCCGAACCGGGTTTGTCGCCGATGTCGACCCCCAATCGCCCCAGTCCGTCAGGTAGCGGACATGGTAGGGCTTCGTCGGGTTGCCCTTGTAATTGCCGGCGATCAGATTCTCACCGCGTTTGATCTCCCCGAACATCGCGGTATTGCTCGTGCCGTCCGTGAAGTTCGCAACCTTGAGGCCGGCAGCAAGGCCGCTGGTCGGGACGATGAAGTTGAACGCACCGCCGGTCGCCGCGTCGTTGTTCTGGCCGTCGATGTTGCACCCAAGGTTCATGAAGTAATTGTTGTCGCCGCCGACCGCAGTCGCTCCCCCCGAGGCGTCGATCGTGGGGTCGGACGGGCAGAGATAGGTGCCGACGAGGATTCTTTGCGCAGTCGCGTTGTCCGCAACGAGCATATCGAGATTAATGTTGAAAACATTATATTTATTAGTTTCTTCCAGATACGAGAGCAGATGGACCAGGCCCGTCGCGTAGTAGTAAGGAGTGGCTCCCCCCACGGAGATCGTGGGTTTCGGTCCATGGCCCGGGGGAAACGCCCCTTGAGCCGACTCGAAGTTGTGGGCGGCCAAGGTCATCTGCTTCAGGTTGTTGACGCATTGGGAACGTCGGGCCGCCTCACGCGCGGACTGCACCGCGGGCAAGAGGAGCGCGATGAGTACCGCGATGATGGCGATGACAACTAAAAGCTCGATCAGAGTGAAGCCGCGGCGCGAACATTTCATGATCAATCCTCGTTAGAGAAGGGAGAAAAACGAGCGGCGTCGAAAGAGCAGGACGGACTGCAAATCCACACGAAATCTTTTTACAACATTTTACAAAAAACTATATATAAGTTCATTAAAGATTCCAAAAGCCAAATCCGGGTGGCCGCGGTTGCTTGCAACCGGGGTGGCGCAGCCACAAGAGGTGCCGGCTCTCGCATGGATCAGCCTGGGGTTCCGCCTCCGCTCCCTCCGACAACCGACCAGCACTGCGGGGCAGAAACCTCTGGTCGCTTCGCGACCCCGGTTGCAAGCAACCGCGGCTACCCAGACAATCTTGAGTGAGTGAGGAAACCTGCAACTCAGGGCACTGACTTCACTACCCGAAAAACCTCTCGGTTCGGTCACACGACTCGACGATCCTCCTGGCGCGCAGGGCGATTCTGAACCGGGTCGCCCGCACGTTGGGCGGACCTTCGGTCAGGGGAACGGTTAAGAGGTATGGGAATGGATCCCTTAGTTTGAGGGAGAGCCGTTCCTCTTGGGATCTTGGCAGGGGGTCTATCGCGACCGTCTTGGGATCATTGCGGCACGTCGTGCGGTCGACTCAGTTGTGGAAGAGCTGGTGAGCGGACTCCTTTGGGAATCGGCTGGAATGCCTTGGCGTCGGTTTTCGGTAGCGGCCGGAGGCTCTGGAAGTTTCTTGGTGGCTCGAGCTTTCGCCCGCCTCACCACAGAGTGGAATGGAGCGTGCTCGCGATCGGTCGTTTCGGGATCCCACGCGTCGATCCTCTCAGGCTCCCAGCGCAGTCCCGCGAGTGACCCTTTGGGAGCCGAGTTTCGCTGGGCGGGCTTGGAGGTCATCGTGCCTCCCCCTTGGGGAGCTTCGACGGCTCGCCAGGCGAGAACGCTGGTCGCGGCGACGAGCAGGACGACTCCGGAAATCGACTTGAGCCAGACCTCTGTCATTCCCAGAGTGGCCCGACTCACTTGCCCCAGGACCTTGGGCGTGACGATCCCCGCAACCGCAGGAGCTCCTGCCAAAGAAAATCGCAGCGCGGCTCGGACGGTGGACCGCGTGACAGCCGGCGGAGCGGCGACGGCCGCCTTTCCCTCGTCGGCGAGAAGCGAGGCGACCATGACCGAGGTCAGCGCCAGGCCTCGGCGTGCGAGGCGTCTTCGAAGCTGTTCGCGGGCGCGGGCTTGTCGGCTCTTGACGGTACCGATCGGACATCCGAGCACCTGGGCGGCTTCCGCGTGCGAGCGTCCTTGAAGGTCGCAGAGGACGACGGCCACGCGATGTCGTTCGGGAAGCTTCGCAATCTCTTCGTGCAACGCCGCTGCGGTCTCGCCTCCGTCCTCCGACTCCTCAAGGACCAGGGGTTCGCTCGGACCCATCGCCCGCACCTTCCGCTCGAGTGTATGTCGCCGGACCAAGGCTTTACGCGCATCGCTGGCGACGCGGCAGGCGACGCCATGAAGCCAAGGACCGAGCGAATCCCCCACCCAGAGTCCTCGCGCCTTCCGCGCCAGGATGAGGAAGGTCGACTGGAAGAGATCCTGGGCCTCGTCCTCGTTGCGCAAGAGACTTCGGCCTACGCGAAGCACCATCGGTCCGTGGCGTTCCACCAAGGTTGTGAACGCGTCTTCGGCCGAGATCCCCCCCTTCGCGAAAAGCGCGAGCAAGTGATCATCGCCAAGGTCGGCAAATGACTCGCTTGCAGTCCTCGTAGTTGTCGAGAAGGTGGGCCTGATCGCCATGACCTCGTATCCGCTCGGGTCCTGTTGACATCAGCCAAGGCTCGATCGGTTCCCAGAATTTCGCCGCACCGAGGATTTTTTTCGAAACCGGGCCGAAGCAGCCGGACCTCGGGACGACTCTCATCAAAAGTCGTCGCTGGCGACGATCTCGCCACCGGCGATGGTTCCGATCGCCAGCCAGGCCTGATAATCCACGTTCTCCTTGACGAAACGGGTCGACCCGTCCAAAAAGAGGACATTCACCCCGCCAGGATGAAAGGAGCTGGCACCCACCCAACCGTAACGGAAGAACCCGCCGTTACACGATTTCGTGTTGGGCGGGTTGGTGTGGAAATAGCCGCCCCCTCGGCCAAGGTCATGGTGCGACCAGAACTCCCCTTTGTAGTTGCCCTGAACCCGCGTCGCCTGCTGGCAAGACAGTGAGTCCCCCAGAGGGGTGCCGGTCTCGGTGCGCCAGGGGACGAAAAAGGTCGTCCCGAGCCGACCTCGAAACGTGCGAGGATCTTCGTCTTCCCCGCCGCTCTTGACGAACTCGCTGAAAATGGCCGTATTCGAAACCCCATCACTGACGTCTGCGAGCCCGAGCACGCTCGGCCCATACCGACTCGAGGAGAGCAGATAGGCCGGGCCGTTCAAAACTCTCCCCGTGTAGGTCGGGGTCACCCCCATGTTGTTGGGATAGTTGCTGGAGGCGATGGGGAAATTCAAACCATCGAGCCCGGCGAAGATGGCCGAGACCCCCGAGTTGGCATCGGTCGGGCAGAGAAAAAAATTGACGCGTGTGGAGCTTGCGGTCGCGTTCTCGAAGTAGGTTCCCGAGAGTTGGTAAGGGTTGACCGGCACGGAAAAGTTCATCGCGTTGTAGAGCGCCGACTGGTCCCAAAAGCCAAGCAACCGCGCCTTCATCGAATGGTCGGTCGGCGGCGTCAACGGGTTGCGATTGAGAAGGTCGGCTCCCGCCGGAGGGAGCGCGTCGAAGGTCGAGATGTAGCCGTGAAGTGCCAGGCCGATCTGCTTCAAGTTATTGATACAAGCGGCTCGGCGAGCCGCCTCGCGCGCTGACTGCACAGCCGGCAACAAAAGCACCACCAAAACCGCAATAATCGCAATCGTCACCAGCAGTTCGATCAGCGTGAGGCCGCGCCGGGTGCTTATCATTGTCGCATGCCCCTCCCTGTGATTCTCCAGGGAATCGTTCGACATTCGAGCAATCGAACCACCACCCTTGAAAAAGTCAAACGATCGGCGCACGTGAGCGCAAACACCCTTTCCATTAGCGCAGAAAGGGATGAGGGTTTGATTAATACCGTCTGAGCGTTCGATGATCCCGGCCTTACGATCGTCACTCCAGCCGATTTCGCTGAGTTGGTAGACACGGAAATTTAGAGAGCGACAAGGCTGCAAGATTGGCGTCAAAGGTTCCAAGCGATACAAATCACTATGGCCGCGAGCGGGCCAAAGCTCGCGTCATTGGCGAACAAGCCACCAGCACCACCCAACAGCATTAACCACACTTCTTTATTTAAAGACGTTTGCGAACACCTATTCACACCTGGGTAACCAGGGACGAAGCTTCGAAGACTCGGCACCTGGCTGTTGATTACCAGAAAAGTCACGTCCAAGCCACGCGAATCCCGTAGAGCAGGCCTTGGTCTGCCAAGGCCGTTTGCAAGAGCCTCGGCAGGCCAAGGCCTGCCCTACAGGAACCACACAGCATTGCATCAGGACATCAATAAACATACGTTCGTATCCGGGTGGCCGGGGACGAGTCTTCGAGGACCCGGGACCTGGCTCACGCAAAGCCCCGGGGCGTCGCTGCGCTCCTCCCCGGCCACCCGGATGATGCCACTCAATATCATTTCACAATAATTTCAATCAAATAATTTCTTCAACATGCACATTACTTTGGAATCGGAATTCTACATCCCCGAAACGCCGGATTCGGAGGCTACGGGAGCCGTCGCATGCTCAAGCCTCGGCAGGGTTTCGCGCGCGAGGTCGAGGGCGACGGGGCTGTCGGCACCGTGCTCGACGACCCAGCGCAGGCGGTCGGCCGCGGCGATTTTGTCCCCGGCGAAAAGGAGGTCGAGGGCAAGGAAGGCGTGGGCTTCGGACTTTTGCCCCGGGCTTTTGGCGGAGTTGACGAGATCTTCCGCGGAGGTCATGTGCCGTAGGTAGTGCAACACGGGCGCGGGCCATGTGGTCGGGGAGGTATTGGCGATCGCCTCGTCGAGGAAGGTGTCGGCCTCGCGGTCGTGGTGGACTCGGCGAGCGGCCAGGGCCCCGAGGATGGCCATGAAGGGGGCCGATTTGTCGTTGCCGCGACGCAGGTCGAGATAGGCTCGAGCATCCTCGTCGCCGCCGTCGCGGTCGGCGATCAAGCGGGTCCAGCCTCGCAGAACGTGGGCGTCGGCATCCCTGGGTTGCAGGCGCAGGGCTTGGGTCAGGTCGGCGATGGCCCCTTCCCAATCGCGTCGCAAGCGACGGGAGTTGCCTCGGTCGCGGAGAAGAGACGGATCGGGAGGGACGAGCGCAAGTGCCTTGGTATAGGCTTCGATGGCGGGATCGTGCCGGCCGAGGGCATCGAGAGCATGTCCCAGACCGATGAGCACGGAAGGAGCGCGAGGAGCCCGTTCGTGGGCTGCTTCGTAATCGGGAACGGCATCAGCAGCCCGACCGAGCCTTGCATACACTTCGGCGCGGCCGAGATAGGGGATTGCATTTTTGGGATCGAGCCGGATGGCCTCCCCAAAATCTCGGAGTGCGGCGTCGGAGTGCCCCAGATTACTGTGCGCGAGACCGCGATCGGTCCAGGCTCCCCCGTGAGCGGGATCGCGCCGGATCGCCTCGTCGAAGGAGCGAATGGCCTGCTCGTAACGCCGGAGTGCCTGGAACGCAGCCCCTTGATTCACGTACGCCGAAGCTCGAGTCGGGTCGATCCGAAGCGATTCCTCCAGGGCGACCAGGGCAAGATCGGGCTTCCCCATGCGGACCAGAATGCCCCCTCGGTCTTTGAGAGCGCCCGCATCCTTCGGGTCGGTTTGCAAGAGCGTGTCGAGATCCTCGAGGGCCTGAGCGTTCTGGCCGCTCGCCGAACGCAGCGAGGCGCGAAGACGACGGGCCCAGGCATAACCGGGATCGAGGCTGATGGCACGATCGAAGTCCGCCAAGGCTCGGTCGTTCTCCCCGATTCGGGAGAACAGAGCGCCTCGGCTGGCGAACGCTCGTGAATGGTTCGGGGCAAGCTGAATCGCTTGATTGAAGCAATCGAGAGCTGGGTCGACCTGATTGAGTGCGGCGAGGGCATCGCCTCGTCCCACGTAGCTGTTGGGGTCGTTCGGGTTCAGACGCAGGGACGAGTCGTATTCCGAGACGGCCTGCGCATCCCGGCCAAGGCGGTGATACACCTGCCCCAGACCGCAATGGGCCAGGGCTCGCTGAGTTCCTCGAGGATCCCAGTTGACCGGCTCGGAGATCGTCGGCAGGTTCCAGGAACTGTCGAAATAGGCCGCCGACGCCGGGTCGAACGTCAGGCTCGGGGAGTTGTAAAGTCGGAGCGCGTAACCAAAGTCACTCGCCGCCGCGTCGAGTTGCCCGAGCATGATGTAGGCAATGCCCCGATCGATGTAGGTGGGGGCAAACCAGCGATTGAAGTGGATCACGCTGTTGTAGTCGGCGAGCGCCAGGTCGGCTCGACTCAGCTTGAGGTGGCTGTTGCCCCGCTTGATGTGGGCCTCGATGTCGCGATGCTTCCGCTCCAGAAGGACGTCGAAGTAAGGAATGGCCTCGCGATAGCGCCCGGCGTCGTAGAGCCGATACGCCTCGACCCGATAGTCGTTGGGACGCTGAGCCCACGCCGGAGCCGCCGAGATTCCCAAAGCCGCAGCCACGCTCAAACACCGGGCGAACCGAGGGGTCTCCATGGCTCAAACTCGCGCGAAGTGCATCAATCGATCGCGAAGGTCCCTGAAGATCTCAGTCGACTCGGACGCGGGTTCGGGTCGAGCGATTGCGATCCCTTGTCGAAGCGGACTTGAGGAATTGCGGGAACGGACGCGATCGCGGGAGCAAAGCGATCGTTCCTCGAACGACGAGAATGCCGTGTGCAACCAGGAGGAAGCGGGTTCTAAAATGCTTGATGAGCATCCGCCTTCAATGGATTTTCCAGACGTTGGCTCGGAAAATAGATCGGTGCTCCGCAGTCCGTAATCTTTGCCTGGGGTGATGTCTTTGTCGTCGAAACAACCGGAACGATCATCACCGGCGCATTTTCCAACAACGCAATGGAGCCGGGTGATTGCGGCCGGCGATCTCGCGGGATCTCAGGCGCGCGAAGCCTTGGCTGTGCTCTGCAATGCGTACTGGTATCCGCTCTATGCGTACGTCAGGCGCCAGGGACATGGTCCCGAACAGGCGAAGGACTTGACTCAAGACTTCTTCGCCTATCTGCTGGAGCGCGACCTGTTTGCGAAGGCCGATCGCGAACGGGGCCGGTTTCGCTCGTTCTTGCGGGCGGTCTGCGGGCACTACCTCGCCGATCATCGAGATCGAGAGCGGGCGCAGAAGCGAGGAGGAGGCCGCCCTCCCTTGTCGATCGACGGAAACGACGCCGAGGGCCGCTATGCTCACGAGTTAGCCCACCAGCTAACTCCGGAACGGATCTTCGACCGAAGCTGGGCTTTGACCTTGTTGAACCGGGTCCTGGATCAACTCCATTGGGAATATGACAACGCCGGTCGCGCGGCGACGTTCGAGCAGTTGCGCATGGTGCTCACCCGAGGTCCGCAATCGGTGCCTTACGAAACGATCGCCGCGAAGCTCGGAAGCAGCGAGGGGGCTGTGCGCGTGGCGGTGCATCGCCTGCGCCGCCGGTATGGGATTCTTCTCCGCCAGGAGATCGCCGCAACGGTGAATGACATCAGTGAGGTCGACGACGAGATCCGCGCCCTCTTCACCGCCCTCGAAAGTTGACCTCCCACTTTAGTTAGAGAGCCGGCAGTAACTTTTCACACGGAGTTCCGAATCTATTCCATAAGGGACGCCTTGCAAGATTCAATCCTCAGACGTCCCGGGCGTTTCCGGTTTGGGGAACTTGCGGCTCGACGAGGTAGTGCGATGCCGGTGCTCAACGATACCTGTCCCGACTGCGGCGCCAAGCTCACGGCTGATGCGCCGGCGGGGCTCTGCCCTCAGTGCTTGCTCCGGCTCGGTCTGGGAGCCGATCTTTCGCTGGCGTACGAGCGGCCAAGCGGGCTCTCGGCAACCCAACCGCACCCCCTGGATACGGCGATCCTACCTAGGACGCCGGAAGGGAACGACCTCGCCGCCCCGTCCCGGGTGCTCCAGGATTTGGACGAAAGCATCGGCCCTGCGCCTCGGGTCCTGCTCCGTGACGGCCCTGCCGACGTGCGCCGGCCGGTGTGTCTGGGATCGACGGAAATGCCCGAGCTCAGCGGAGAGTCGAGCCGGTACCAACTGCTCGGCGAGATTGCTCGAGGAGGGATTGGAGCGATCCTCAAGGGGCGAGACGTCGACCTCGGCCGCGACCTGGCGATCAAGGTCTTGCTCGACAAGCATCGCGACAAACCCGAGATGATTCGCCGCTTCATCGAAGAGGCGCAAATCGGGGGCCAGCTCCAACACCCGGGGATCGTGCCGGTTCATGAGCTGGGACGCTTGCCCGATGGCCGCTTTTACATCGCCATGAAGATGGTGGCAGGGCGCACCTTGGCCGCCCTGCTCGAAGCTCGCAAGGATCCGGGCGAAGACCGCACTCGCTTTCTGGCCATCTTCGAGCAGGTCTGCCAGACCCTGGCCTACGCTCACTCGCGAGGCGTGATCCATCGCGACCTGAAGCCTTCGAACGTGATGGTCGGCAACTTCGGCGAGGTGCAGGTCATGGACTGGGGCCTGGCCAAAGTCCTCGACCAAGGAGGCGTCGCCGACGAAGAGCGGTCACTCCGCAGCCAAGACGACGAACTCGCCATCCGCACGGTCCGGAGCGGCTCCGACGCCGGCGATTCCCATGCAGGGTCGGTGCTCGGCACCCCCTCCTACATGGCTCCCGAACAGGCTCGAGGAGCCCTCGACGTCATCGACGAGCGGGCCGACGTCTTCGGTCTCGGGTCGATCCTCTGCGAGATCCTCACCGGTCAGCCGGCCTTCACGGGAAAGACCGTCTCCGAACTCTACCGCAAGGCCGAGCGAGCCGACCTGGACGACGCTTTCGCCCGGCTCGACGCCTGCGGCGCCGAGGCCGAACTCGTGGGACTGGCGCGCTCCTGTCTGGCGCCTGCGCCCAAGAATCGGTTGCGCGACGCGGGGATGGTCCTCGCGGATCTTACGGCCTACGTCACCGGCGTCGACCAACGCCTCCGCGCGGCCGAGCTCGCGCAGGCGAAGGCCGAAGCTCGCGCCACCGGCGAACGCAAACGCCGAGTCTTGAGCGTCGCCCTGGCCGCTTCCACGCTCGCTACCGCCGTGCTCGGAGGAGGCGCCTGGGTCTGGGTCGTGGGAGACCGAGCCCAGCGAACGGCCAAGGCGGCCAGAGCCATCAACAAGGCCTTCGATGAAGCCCACACCCTGCGTGTCCTTGCAAGACAGGACACAGAAGGTGACCTTTCCGAATGGGACAAAGCCATCGAGGCCGCCAAACGGGCCGAGACTCTCCTCGCCGAAGGGGAAAACAACACCGAGTTGCGTGGTCGGGTCCAAACCCTTTTGACCACCCTGGCACGCGAACGGGACGCGGCCAAGACAGCCAGAATCGTTAACAAGGCCTACAGCAACGCCCACGCTCTGCACACCCTCGCGAGACAGGACACGAGTGGTGACCTCACCCAGTGGAACAAGGCCGTCGAAGCCGCCAAATGGGCCAAAACCCTACTCGCCAAGGGGGAAAGCAACGCCGACCTGCGCGATCGGGTCCAAAGCCTTTTGGCGACCCTGATCCACGACCGGGACGCGGCGGCCCTCGTCGTGAAAGACCGGCATATCGTCGAACGCCTCGCCACCATCCATAACGACCTCGGCGTGCACCTCGACGCCGACCGCGCCAGCGAGCAGTACGCGACGGCCTTCCGTGAATACGGGGTCGACCCCGACAAGCTCGAACCGAGCGAGGCCGGCGCACGACTCGCCTCGAGCCCAGCCGCCGCCGAGATTGCCGGAGCGCTCGATCAATGGGCCTTCCTCCGAAGAAGTGAGGATCTCCAGGACCTGGCCGGAGCGCGCCGGCTGATCGCGATCGCCAAGGTGGCCGACCCCGACCCCTGGCGGAACCGGCTCCGCGAGACCCTCGACTTTAAAACGCGAGACCACGACCTCGAGACCTTCGACCGCCTCGCCGAGACGGCCGACACCAACCGGTTGCCCGAGGCAAGCGTGGCGAGGTTGGCCTTGGCCCTCTCCGCACACGGGCGCCAAAAAACGGCCGTGGATCTGCTCCGCCGAACGCAACGGATCCATCCCGATGCCTTCTGGATCAATTGGCACCTCGGCCAGGAGTTGATGCACTCGGAAGAGTTCGACGACGCCGTGCGTTTCTACGGAAATGCGGTGGCCGTTCGACCTCGAAGCGGCTTCGCGCTACACAGCCTGGGCCTGGCACTCCACAACAGTGGGCGAATCGCGGAAGCCGTGGCCACACTCGAGCGTACGACCCAGATCGAGCCCGACAACGTGCAGGCATGGATCAGTCTCGGCTCCGCCTGGATCGACCTGGGCGAACCTTCCAAGGCGAAAGCCGCCTTCTGTGAGGCCAAAGCGCTCAAGCCGAACGAATGCTCGATTCCCGCGCGCATCGCCCAGATCTTGATGAATCGCGGCGACTGGAAACCGGCCATCGCCGAATTTCACGAAGCCGTTCGCCTCAATCCCACCAACGCGAGCAACCACGACTGGCTGGGAAGGGCCTTGCTCGAGACGGGACAGACGAGCGAGGCCGAGGCCTCCTTCCGCGAGGCGATCCGACTCGAACCTCAGCGCGCCCCCATCCATTTCAACCTGGGCCGAGCCTTGCTGATCCAAGGAAAGGCCGACGCCGCTCTGGAGAAGGTCGAGCAGGTTCCGTCTCGCAACCTGGGAAAAGCCCACCGCTTGCCGGAGACCCTGGCTCGCGAAGCCAGGCGGTTTGTCGCCCTGGACGGGCGTCTGCCCGACATCCTCTGCGGCAAGGAGAAACCGTCAAGCGCCGCCGAATCGGCCGAGCTCGCGCAGCTTTGCCGAAGCAAGCAGCTTGACGGGGCTTCGGCCCGGCTTTGGAGCAAGGCCTTTGCGATGGAGCCCAAGCTCGCCGAGGACGGCAAGACGGAGCCACGCTACGCCGCCGCCTGCGCCGCGGCTTGCGCCGGCTGCGGTCAGGGGAAAGATCCCCAAGCCTCCGACAAGGTGGGCTGCGAAGGCTGGCGGCGACAAGCACGGAACTGGCTGCGGGAGGAACTCGCATCTTATGCAAAGCTCCTGAACGGTGGCCCCTCACATGATCGCGCCGAAGTGCCGAAACGCCTGGGACGTTGGCAGGTCGATCCTGCTCTCGCCGGCATCCGTGACGAGTCGGCTCTCGCCTCCCTCTCTTCATCGGAACGCGACGAATGCCGCCAACTCTGGTCCGAAGTCGCCGACTTGAAAAAGCAAGCACGGAACGTTGTGCATGCGTCGTTGCCAAGGCTCCACGATTGATGCAGAGACAAGATATCCGCCATTTTCCGGTGCGCTCCTGATTCCATGGAACGTGGCTTCGCCATCGTGAAGCCCTTCGTTGGAAGCCCGAGAGAAAAAGCCCGAAATCCTTGAAAGCGCACGCCAACCCTCAGGCACTATGAGAGAGGTTGGAACGGGGTACGGCGTTTCAAGGGGAGCCTGTTCCCATGGCGGATGCGCAGAGCGACACGATGCTCCGGTCGTTCCGGACGCTACTCAGCGTGGGAACGATTGCTGATCTGACCGACGAACAACTTCTGGAACGATTCGTTTCGCGCCGAGACGAGACGGCCGACCTGATCTTCGAGGCCCTGGTAACCCGCCATGGGCGCATGGTGCTCGACGTCTGCCGGAACGTTCTGAAGGATTCGCATGACGCCCAGGACGCCTTCCAGACGACGTTCCTGATCCTCGCCCGCAAGGCGAGGACGATCCGGCGCAGGCAATCGCTGGCGAGTTGGCTCTTCGGAGTCGCGCGGCGGGTCGCGTTGCGTGCCAAATGCGAGGCGGCACGACGCCACACCCTCGAGCGCAAAGCGGCCGAGCTCTCGAGCCAGGAGGAGTCCCGAGACGTCGAGCCGCCGGATGCCTCGGCGTTGTACGAGGCGGTCAACAGCCTGCCCGAGAAGTACCGCACTCCCGTCGTGCTTTGCTACCTCGAGGGGATGACCTACGAAGCGGCGGCCCAGCACCTTCAGTGCCCCCTGGGAACGCTCAGCATTCGGCTGAAGCGGGCTCGGGAACGAATCAAAAGCCGCTTGCTACGTAATGGGTCGACGATCCCATCGGGGTTCGCCGTGGCAGGACTGGCCCGGGAACCGCTCACGACCGTTCCGCCGGACTTGCTCCTGTCGGCGGTCCGAACGGCAACCAGCCCGTCTCTGGTGAGCGGCGGGCTCACCGGCACAACCTCATCGAACATCCACGTTCTCACACGAGGAGTGCTGCAATCCATGTTTTTTCACAGGTTGAGGTTGATCACGCTGCCGCTGACGCTCGTGGTCATCGTAGGATTTTGGGCGTGGCGGGAATCGTCGGCGCAAATTGATGACAAAGGTGGAGGCGCAACCGCCCAGAAATCCGTCCCTACGGCTAAAGGCCCGGGCCAGCTTCAGGCTCCCGATCCCAAACCCCTCACCACGCCGAAAGACGGGGCCACGACGAATTACAGGCTGGCGGGTTCGGTGCGACTCGAAGGTTCGGGCGAGCCAGTTCCGGGCGCGACGGTCGAGGTCATGCTCAGCGATTCCGGCAAGAACCATCGCGGCGAGATCAAGGCCGCCAGGTCCGGGCCCGACGGGCAATACATCATCGAACTCCCTCCTGGCAACAGCCGGACCTGGCAGATCCACCCGCCCGCCGGTTACCTGCCCCCGAAAGGGCTCCGCCTGCTGGAGCCGTTCGTGGTCACGACTGAGGAGCCCCTCCATCGGAAGGATTACCTGGTCCGACGAGGAACGGTCTGGAGCCTCCTCATCACCCAATCCTCGAACACGCAGCCGATCGACGGTAACGTCGCCGCACGCATCGGAAACGAAACCTTCGAAGCCGTGCCGGACGAGAAAACAAAGCAACTTCAACTCACTCTTCCCATCGAGGCAGGCAAGACATCAGGGATATTCGATTATGAGACAAGGGCAAGAATTCCGGTCACTCTCGAGTGGGAATCCGGTTTCCGTCCCGATGCGGTCAAGTCGGTCTCTGTGGCTGCGGGATCCTCGCAACGTTTCCGCCTCCAGGATGACGTTGGCCGAACGGCCACGGTCGAGTCGTCCGGCAAACTCGATCCTGTCCTCCACGAAGGCAAACTCCTGATTCATGTGAAACTCCCCGAACCCGAGCCCAAGCCGCCGAGCGAATTGATCGGCCAGGTCATCGACGCGAAGAGCGCACCAATCGCTGGAGCTCAGGTCGCGCTCGTCTACGCTTCTAAAAACGGGAGTGGAATGTCCGGGCTGCAAGCGACCACGGACGCGGAAGGGCGATATCGCATCCCGTCGATTCCCCACGACGCCGACCCGGCCGAGAATCCCAAACTCATGCTGGTGGTCACAAAAGACGGTTACGCGGGCATCGATTCAAGGCCGTTTGCATTCCAACCGGGGAAGACAGGCATCCATGTCGCCGACCCCATCCGACTGGAACCCGAGGTCGCCTTGAATGGGATCGTCGTCGATCCCGACGGGCGGCCTGTGCCAGGCGCGTGGATCGAGCCGTCGGGTTCCTACGCCGAGCGAAGCGAATTTGTCCGGACCGACGCCAAACCCGGATTATTCACTAATTCATTAGGCGATAGACGCAAGTTCGCTGCTTTGGGTCGTTTGTGGCCGATCTTACCCAAACAGTGACCCAGTTTACGCTGGACCGAACCCGGAGTCCTGTAAG
>Ga0153954_1000398_pt1 | contig 35488 bp, 22 predicted proteins | sample TSFL038MetaG_FD_102277 | JGI IMG/M metagenome (GOLD analysis project Ga0153954, IMG submission 102277) | Attine ant fungus gardens microbial communities from Florida, USA - TSFL038 MetaG | ecosystem: Host-associated > Fungi > Mycelium > Unclassified | place: USA: Florida, Wekiwa Springs State...
CAGCTTCTGCCGCTTTGTAGGTAAGGAACTGACGAAACTGATTCCAACTTGCGTCCATTATACTTTTTGCAAAATGAGACCTTTCTATCATATTTTTGATACTCAGGTCCTCTACGCAAATATGAAGATACTCGGGATCTTTTCGATGATTTTACCGCCATCCCTCCTCAACCATATGAAAACACATATGCTTTTCGGAGATGATAGGGCAAACTCATTCGAAAATATCCCGATTTTCCTCGAAAAATTCACAGCGGGAATGGCTCTCATAAATGATTCCTTGATTCAATTCCGATGCTTCTTTTAGAATCGCGATCATATGATGATGAATTCGACTGCGACTAAAGTTTTGGCTGCAATTGGCGATTATCTTGTTCTGATTGTCAGTGTAATATTAGTGTCGTTCAGGCATCCTCCCCGCCTTTCCGACATCCGCGACCAACTTTATGAAGTTGGCGTCATGTCGCTCCCTGTCGTTGCCATCACAGGATTTTCTACAGGAATGGTGCTAGCAGCGCAGTCCTTTTTCCAGCTCTCTGACAAGGGATTAGCGAGCGCCACAGGCTTGATGGTTACAAAAGCCATGTTGGTTGAATTAGGACCTGTTTTAACAGCGTTTATGGTGACAGGACGCGTGGGAGCGGCAATGTGCGCCGAGCTCGGCACGATGAGGGTCACAGAGCAAATTGACGCGTTGCGTTCGATGTCGGTGGATCCTCTGCGTTATCTTATTGCCCCTCGTTTTATCGCAGGCACGTTGATGCTTCCCCTCTTAACAATTTTCAGCGCGGTCATGGGAATTATTGGTGGGTATGTCATTGCTGTCGATTATTATGGAATGCCTCCAAACACTTTCCTAGACCCATTGCCGGTCCATATCAAAACTTTTGATGTCATCAGCGGCATGGTCAAAGCTTTTGTTTTTGGAATCATCATCGTCACTATCTCTTGTTATCGAGGACTAACCACCAGTGGAGGGGCTGCCGGAGTTGGACGCGCAACGACAAATAGCGTTGTGATTTGTTATTCTGTCATCCTTGTTGGAAACTTTTTATTGACTCTGGCATTGAATGGTTCTTATGACTATATCAATGATTTTATCAATAGGTGGTTATGACAAGTCCTGGCGATAGTTCTTCTGAGCGCAAGCCCATCATTTCGGTGAGCAATATTACAAAGAAATATGGCACCCTTGAGGTGCTTAAAGGGCTAAGTCTGGATGTGTATGAGGGCGAAACCGTGGTCATTTTGGGACGCTCTGGCGTGGGAAAAAGCGTCCTTCTTCGCCAGATTATTGGTATCGAAAAGCCAGATTCGGGTTACATTGAGGTTGAAGGCAAACGCATTTCAAAAATGAGCCAAAGTGAGCGCTTTAAGCTTGCACGCAGCATGGGAATGCTGTTCCAGGGATCGGCGCTTTTCGATTCGCTTAATGTGAGCGAAAATACCGCTTTTTATCTCCGACAACATGAGCGTCTATCCGAAAAAGATCTTAAACAGCGCGTTTCTGAAGCGCTTAAAATGGTCGGTCTTGAAGGAACTGAGCAAAAAATGCCTTCAGATCTTTCGGGTGGAATGCGCAAGCGTGCCGCCCTGGCACGTTTGATTGTATATCGTCCCCAAATTGTCCTATATGACGAGCCTACAACGGGACTGGATCCGATCACCGCGATGCAAATTAATGAACTTATCAATAAGACAAAGCAAGAGCTTAAGGCGACAAGCATTGTAGTGACTCATGATATTCGCTCTGCGATGGAAGTTGGCGATCGGCTAGCTTTCCATTCTGATGGAAAAATCATCGTCATTGCCCCAAAGAGCGAATTTCTTAAAATTAACGATTCTAAGTTGCAGGCATTCTTTAAAAATGCCATTCTCACCAAAGAAAATCTGGGCTATTCCTAGGAGCAACGCGATACAATGGCAGATCAGTTTAAAAATTTATTAATTGGAATCTTTGTCATCGCTGCGGTAGCAATTGTCATTTACCTGCTGATGTTCCTTCATCCTAGCGTAGGCAATGAAGGCAAAGAGCTTCGCGTCCGTTTCACAGATATCGATAAAGTCAATATCGGCACAAGAGTCACCTATGGTGGTCGCCCTGTAGGCGAAGTTGTCGGCATTAAAGAAGTTGAATTTGGTCGCAAAGGGAAAGCCGATTCCAGCGGACGTATGTATCTTTATGAGCTCATCTTGAAAGTTGACAGCAACGTCAACGTTTTCAATACGGATACAGTATCGTTACGTACCTCAGGATTACTTGGAGAAAGGAATATCGAGATTTCTCCCATGGCCCCAGAGCCAGATGAAAAGCTTCATCAAGTGGATCAGGAAGTGATCTATGCTCAGGAAACGGGAAGTGTTGAGGACGCTTTAAAAGAGATGAAAAAAGTGGCGGTAAAATTCGATTCCGCTCTGGATGCCCTTGCCGATACTCTTTACAGAATCAAGGATGAACAGGTGATAGAAAAGATTACTGAAACAGTAGAAAATGTCGAGTCGATTACAGCTTCTTTGAATAAACCTAAAGAGCTCTCCGATATCATTAAAAATGTTCACAGCTTTACCAAGCGTATTAATGTTACCATGGACTCTGTAGATCAGCTTTTAACGAGTTGCCACAAAACTGCAGAGCAGGGTCAAGGGATTATTGAAAGGATAGAAAGAGGCGAAGGAACCATTGGAAGACTATTAACGAATGAAGAGCTCTATCTGCGTGTAAATTCGATCCTGAGCAAAGTAGAAACGGTGGTCGACGATATTAACCACTATGGATTGCTGTTTCAATCTGACAAAGGTTGGCAGCGCCTCAGGGCCCGTCGACTCAATTTGTTGCAAAAGCTGAGCACTCCCCAAGAATTTCGCAACTATTTCAATGATGAAGTCAATCAAATCAACACTTCCCTTTCGAGAGTTTATATGGTATTGAATGAAATAGGCTGCAATCCCTATTGCTATGATATGCTTGACAATTGCGAATTCAGCAAAGTCTTTGCCGAGCTGATGCGTCGTGTATCGATGCTTGAAGAAGAGGTACGTCTCTATAATACACAAATTGTAGAAGTCAAAGTTCACGAAACGGAGCTGGGATCACCTCCAGCATGTGAACAAATGAATAATGAATGTTGGTATCCTATGAATGATGGATGTTGGTATCCTCAATAAAGGAGTGATTGATGGAGCATCTCCCCTATTCTCAGATTCAAAAAGGAACCTTTTTGATCGCTACACCAGATATAGACATGGGGATTTTTTTTCGCAGCGTCGTCCTCATTTGTGAGCATAATCCCAACGGTTCATTTGGTTTAGTCATCAACAAAGGCCTGGAATTGGAGCTTCCCGAGGAAATTATCAACATCCATAATTTAGCCAATCCTCATATCAGCATACGCGCAGGGGGTCCTGTACAAACCAACCAAATGATGCTTCTCCATACTTCTGATCGTATCGTCCAACAGACACTACGCATTTGCGAGGGTGTCTTTTTGGGTGGAGACCTCCAGTTTTTGCAAGATTCTATTACAGATGAAAATGGACCTCAAATTCACCTTTGTTTTGGCTACGCCGGTTGGGGCGGCGGCCAACTCGAACGGGAATTTCTTGATGGCAACTGGTTCATCTATCCAGCTTCTTCCCATCATATTTTTAATATCGCTACAGATAAACTTTGGCCCACGCTTCTCCGAGAAATGGGGGGTAAATACGCGACTCTTTCTATGATCCCAGAAGATCTTTCCGTTAATTGAATGTCTCAGGCTGCAATCATATCTCATTGATTTCCAATAGTTAAAAAGCAAATCCATAAAGACGCAAAGATTTTTTTCAATCATTTAATTGCGTTTACTTTCAAATAAAATCATTTAATTTTTTTGATCATAAAAATGATTATATTATAAAATATTATTATAGGTAATTATAGTTTATTAATATTCAGCGGCAAAAGAGGTTTTTTTATGCCTGATGATGATATTACGACTCGCCTATCTCGAGCATCTAGTGAAATTCAAACACCAGTGCCAACCCCTGAACAGCAAAAAGCCAAAACAAGCAAAGTGACCTTTGGCTCTATTTTTCGGGTTCTTGTTGGAGATAAAGTGGCCAACACAATCAATGAACTTGGGCGCGAAGCGCTCAAAACACTTCAACAAGCAGCCAACAATGCACGTGGCTTTATTATAGGTAATATCGGCCGCCTCTCCCCCGAGCTTGAAACTAAACTTCGTCCCGAAAAAGATCGAGTTTTGCAAGAACAATTAGAAGGTTTGATCGGCAAAGCACAAGCGAAATCTGATGAAATCACAGACTTAAAACAACAATTGAAAAATTTGGATAAAGAAAGTGTAAAAAAATATAAACACATTGAAAGCAAAAGTTTGTCTGATGGATTAAATGATGAAATATTAAAAACTCAAGGATTAATAAGGGAAAATAACTTAAAGAAAATTGGTTTAGAGCTTACCATCGAAAAATTAGAAAAAAAATTAAAGGACTTAAAAGACACGGGTAAGCAAGGAAGTGAAGAATATAGTTTAGCAAATAAAGGCCTCTTGGAGAAACAAGAAGAACTAGCGAAACTACCAGACATCATACTTTCCTTGAAAGAAAAATTAAAGGAAAACCAAGAAGCATTAGTAATTATTGATGAAGAATTAGATAGTGAGCTGGCATTGAATGCAAAAAAAGAAGTTAATCAAATCCATCAAGAAAAACGTACCGAATTAACAACTCAGATTAAAGAATGTGAAACTGATTTAAAAGCCATCAACCAAGAAATTGACCAAGCATTAGATAATATTCAGGGAAAATCTCAAGGAAAACCAGCGAGTAATGAAGATAAAAGTTTATTAGCCACATTAAACAAGAATGAAAAGTCTATAAAAGAAGAGATTCAGCAACTGGAAACAAAAGTCAGAACTCTAGAAGGCCAATTAACTCCTGCTGATTCAGAACAAATTGCCGAGAAAATTAAAACAACACTTGAAAACGAAAGTCAGAAAATTCAGGAAGAGATTCATTCCAACGAAAGCCTTAAAGCAAAAAATAATCAACAAATAGAGTCAAATAATTTTTCTTTGGAATTTTTCAAAATATCAGAACAAAAAGAATTATCAGAGATCAATGATGGAAGTAGTTATTTCTCCCCTGAAAGAAAGGAAATTTTATTGCAGGATGTTAGAGACAGACACCAAATCTTAATTGATGATATTCAAAATCAATTAGATGATCTAAATGCAGAGCAAGAAAAGATTCAAAAAAACCTTCAGGAATTAAATAATCGTTACGAAGAAATAAAACAAGATCTTGATGAAATAAAAGAAAATCCAAAGGATTTTATTGTATCCGAGAATGAAAATGAAGGGGGAATTTTAAAACGTCAATTGGAAGAAAAAAAACAAGACTTGGAAGATATTCAAAATAGAATTCGATCTGAGCTTACTAATTTACATCTTCCAGAATTCAAGCATTCTACTCAATTGAGGCAACTAAAACAAATCCAGAAAACAGTTCAAGAATTCTTAGGAATCACTCCATCGAAGTATCAATTTTTTCCGGCAGAATCATCCAAGGTTTATCCTCTAGCAGCCAGTGACGAAGATGCTGCAGCCCTGCCTGATTTAGAAAAACTGCAAAAAGAGATTAATCTTGCTCAAAAGGATATTGATAAATTAAGAACAACTGACGTTGTATTATCTCCTGAGATTCATGAAGATATTAAAAATTTATCAGATCGCTTACAACAATTGGATAAGGCTTCGCACACAAATCTTTCACAATTGGGAGCAAAGAACCTTGAGACAGACTTGAAGACCTTTACTCAAGAGGTTAGAAGGATAGAAGAAAAAATTTTCAATTATCAAGATGAGCTCATGCAAAACCTTCTCTTAATTAGAGAGGAGTTATCCACATTAGACCTTAAAGAAGAAAAGCTAATTGTTAAAAGTCAATTAGATGCGTCTTTAATAATGGAAACAAAAGAAAGAACGATTGGTAAAATAATAGGCCCCAGTTCTGAATCTAAAGAATCCCTAGACAATATTATAACAATATTAACTCGTCAAAGTGCAAATGTCAATGCACATGAAATTATTGGAGACATTATCGAGAGTCTATCGGAAAGCAAATGGGCTCAGAATATTCTTAAAGGAAACTCTCGTCTTTTAGATAAATTGAATTTTGTCAAAAAAATGACAGGATATGAATTACGGCGCATAAAAAAAGAACTCGAAAACCCTGCTTTGGAGAAGCAGGATTTGAAAGAAATTATAGGAACTCTTGAAACAGAGAACAAAAATCATCCAGAAAGACATTCCAGTATTGTTTCTCTGATTAAAAAAATTAACATTGCCTTCGGAAGTCTTCTTGATGCTGATCAAAAGGCAAAACTCGAGCAAATTGCAAATGCAGCACCTTCCAATTTAAAGGCTGCAGAAAATGCTATAGGCTATGTTCCGGGCCTTGCCTCCCCTCCAAGAAATACAGAACTTCAAAATCATTTTCTTTTAGCATACAGAGGGTATAGTCAAGATATGCAAGAGATGCTAGAGAACGAGAAAGGGGAAGGAGCAGTTGCATTAAACAATGATAAAAAAAGCCATGCTTATGAATCAGAAGCTCTTTTTAATGTATTCAATGTTCAATTTTCTAGTGCAAACTTATATGAAAAACGTGAAATGTTACATCTTGCTCAAAAGTGGTTACAAAATCCACATATAAATGGAGCTGATTTTTTAAATGATCATGTTTATCAACAATTTTTGTTCTTATTGGACCAAGCAAAAGCTTTTCCATCATTGACAATTAGAGAAATGGCAGAAAAATTAGAAAACACTTTAGAAGCTGAGAGAGCCAAAGATGCCTCGCAAGTGGATTCTAAATCATTACTTGAATCCGAGAAGCCGAAGCCTGGTACAATACTATTTCAGAAAACTTTTGATGAGATCGCGAGTTCGCAGATTTCCGCTGAAGAACGCAAAAAATATGTTGAAAATCTAGCAGAAGACATTAGAAAAATGGATGCACATTATTTTTCTCACCTTACAAATTCAGAATTTGTCGTATGGGATGAGAAAAAAGGAGGAAAGGAACTATCCCCTATTTTGTTCAAGTATATAGAAAGTTTTAATCGATTAAGTCATTTTATATCAGAAATGATATTAGCTCAAAATGATCCAGAAAAACGCGCTAGAATTGTCGAGTTTTTTATTGATGTTCAAGAAGAGCTTCTTGATCCTTCTAAAGCAAATGAATCAAATCCTATGGATATGAATGGTGCTATGGCTATTCATTCAGCTCTCTTTTCTTCCGAAATTGGCCGGCTAAAAACATTAACAGAGATTTCTCCAGAGCACCTTAAAAAAAAGGAAGGTTTTGCAGTTCTCTTGCATCCTGAAAGAAGCAATAAGAATGCACGCGAATGGATGAATAAGACCGAGTATTGCATTCCATATCAAGGGATAATTTTATCTGATCTCATGTTCATTGATGAGGGTAATGCAAGTAAGATCTCGGATGGCCAAATTCTCAATTCTTTCAAGATTGACTTGCAAGGTGTAGAACTTGGAAAATTTTTTTCAGCTCAAAAGAGAATAGAATATGGACCACAAGCTCAACTATTTTTCAATACAACGCCCCTTACAGAAAGTGATACAACTGACAAAGAAAGATATGAACGTTCTTTGCAAGTAGAACCTCGACAGCGAGCAACATAAAAACTTATAATGCTATAACTTTTCCGCCTATCTATTTTCCAATTATTTGCTTGATTTAATTGATTTTTTTAAGCATACTTAGCCTTTAAGTAAAATATTAAATCATTAACAATCAAATATTTGTTTTTTGGAGCTATTCCCTCATGGCTAAGTTGATTTTCGACCATAATGAAGAAGAAGTCGATCTTCCCGACAACTCCCCTATTGCCGAAGCCTGTGAAGAAGCAGGTGTGCCCTTTGCATGTACTGAAGGGGTTTGCGGGACTTGTGTCATTGAAGTTAAAGAAGGCAAAGAAAACCTTTCCAAGCCTACTCAAGAAGAGGAAGATTTCCTTGGCGAAGGAACCTGCGATGAACGCCTCGCCTGCCAATGTCGCATTAAATGTGGCAAAGTAAAAATTTCTTTCTAATCCCGAAAAAGTTAAGGAGCTTCCCATGACTACACACGAGCAAACTCAAGCCAAGAAAAAAATCCATCGTCATATGACGATTGAGGAAATCCTATCTCTCTTTCCCCATAAAGCGCAACGCCTTTCCCAAGAGATCACAAATGCAGGTCTGCATTGTGTGGGGTGCCACGCAGCGACCTGGGAAACCCTTGAAGCTGGCATGCTTGGCCACGGAATGACGAACGAACAGATCGACCGTCTTGTCGAACGGCTCAATGCCCTTCTTGAAGAAGAAGTTGATGCCACAACGATTACCATTACTAAGCGCGCAGCCAAAAAATATCTAGAAATCCTTGAAGAAGAAGGAAAACAAGGGTGGGGTTTGCGTTTCGCTGAGCGTATGGCAGGCTGCAGTGGTTTTGAATATGCTCTCGATTATTCTGAGAAAGCTCTTGCGGATGATGAAATCTTTGAAAGCCTTGGCATCCAAATCCATATCAATAAAGCAATGGTCAAGAGATTGCTAGGATCTGAAATCGATTTCGTCGATGGCCTGCATGGATCTGGCTTTAAAATATCCAATCCTAATGTCCGCTCTTCATGCGGCTGTGGCAGTTCCCACGGCTATTAAGCAAAAAGGGACATTAGCGACTCAAGCGACTCCAGGGACTCAAGAGACAAAAGCAAAATTGCCTTTCATCCTTATGGTTCCTAGAGTCGTTAATGTTCTTTTTCTATTATTTTGACTTCGGTGCCTTCTCTGTGGTCTCACTGTCTTTTCTCTGTGGTGAAAAAGCCTACAGGCTACCATATTTCGAATTCTTCTTTTGCTTCCTACTGACTACTGACTACCTTTATTCTGCCCCCGCTTTACCCATGAATGGCCCAGCCAAGGGCCTGCTGAGAAGCTTCCATGATGGCTTCGGAAAGGGTTGGATGGGGATGGCAAGCATGAGCGATATCCTCCAAAGTTGCTTTTTTATCTAGAGCAATCATCCCCTCGATGATAAGTTCTGAAGCATTGGGACCAATAATATGCATCCCGAGAAGCCTACCAGAAGCTTTATCTCCGATGACTTTCACGACCCCTTCCATATCTCCGGTGCAGCGTGCACGAGGATTTCCTCGGAAAAAGCTAGTGCCAATGAGGAGATCGAGTCCAGCGGCTTTTGCTTCGTTTTCAGAAAGTCCAACGCCAGCAACTTCGGGATGAGTGTAGATGACATTGGGGATGCTGATGTAATTGATGATAGGCTGGCGTCCTGAAATCACTTCTGCGCAAGCGATACCCTCATGTGTCGCTCGATGTGCTAGCATAGGCCCTTCGATGACATCTCCGATGGCATAAATATGAGGATGGGAAGTTCTCAGATTGGCATCGACTTGGATATGTCCTTTTTGTGTTGTTTTAATGCCGATCGTTTCGAGTCCGAGTCTTTGCGTAAAAGGGCGACGTCCAACAGCCACGAGAACAACGTCCGCAAGAAGCGATAAGCTTTTTTGTTCATGTTCGACCGACATGGCAATTTCTTGACCTTCGACGGCGGCTTTTGTCACTTTTGCTCCAAGATAAAACAGCATTCCTTGCTTTTTTAAACTTTGGAGAAGCAGTTTGCTCATCGTTGAATCGATTCCTGCTGCAATGCTGTCGAGCATTTCGACAATAGTCACTTCGCTGCCAAGACGTGCATAGACAGAAGCGAGTTCAACTCCGATGACTCCTGCACCTATCACTACAAGTTTTTTTGGAATGCTCTCAAGATTTAATACTCCTGTGGAAGATACAACTTTCTTTTCATCGAATGGAAGAAAAGGAAGAGGGATAGATTCGGATCCGGTTGCAATGATGATGTTTTTGGAGGTGATTTGAATCCGATCCTTCCCATTAACAACTTCGATGTGATGTTCATCAGTAAAGTGAGCTTCTCCTTGGAATGTTTCGACTTTATTCCTCTTTAGTGCCCCTATTACGCCATCTACAAGGCTATGAACAACATCTTCCTTGCGTTTCATCATGAATTTAAAATCTATAGCGAGATCAGAGCAGGAAATCCCTTGCGATTTCGATGTATTTTTAATCCATGCATAATTTTCTGTCGTTTGGAGAAGGGTTTTGGACGGAATGCACCCTACATTTAAGCAAGTGCCTCCGATCGTTTGCTTTTCAACGCAGGCAACTTTGAATCCGAGCTGGGCAGCGCGTATGGCTGCCACATAGCCTCCTGGGCCTGTGCCGATGACTAAGACGTCAAAATCATTCTGAACCATAGTTTTCCCTTTTTTAACTTAGCTTACGCAAGAAAGGAGGCGAGCATTTTTGACTTTCTTCTAGGATCAAAAGATCCATTTGATCGCTACTCCTTTTACGTAAGGTGAGTTTTTAAATGTCTAAAAGCAGTCTCGAAGGATCTTCGATGTTATTTTTGATATGAACAAGGAATGAGACTGCCTCTTTGCCATCAATCACACGATGATCATAGCTGAGAGCGAGATACATCATTTGTCGAATTGTGATTTCATCATCAATGACAACTGGACGCTTGATAATTTTGTGCATGCCCAAAATGGCGCTTTGTGGAGGATTGAGAATAGGTGTCGATAAGAGAGAGCCATAAATTCCTCCATTAGTGATGGTGAATCCGCCCCCTTGCAAGTCATCTGGAGAAAGTCCACCCTCTCTGGCAAGGCCTGCATAACGTTCAATAGCCTTCTCGATATCGGGAAATGATAGTCTATCACAATCTCTAATGACAGGTACGATAAGTCCGCGATCGGTGCTGATGGCAATGCTGATATCGTAATATCCCCTTGAGACAATATCATCTCCATCAATATAGGTATTAACCTCCGGAAAGGCTTGCAAGGCGGATATAGCCGCCTTAACAAAGAAGGACATAAAGCCTAGACGTGTTTGATATTTTTTGGAGAAAGCTTCTTTGTAAGTTTCGCGCATGGCAATGATATTAGTCATATCGACTTCGTTGAAGGTGGTGAGCATTGCAGTATGCTGCATGACGTCGACGAGTTTATTTGCGATAATTCTGCGTATCTTAGACATCTTATTTCGCGTTTCCCGTCGCTCACTTGCATTGACAGGCTTTTCTGGCTTTACAAAAGACTGTTCAGGAGCTTTTTTAGCCTCTGGAGGATGTTTTGCAGAGGCCAGCTCTGTAAGAAAGAGATCTTTTGAGAAGCGGGCTCCCTTTTCAGGTGGAGATGGAGGAATTTTTGGAATATTAGGTTCGATTTCAGGTTCAGATTCGGGTGGTTTCTGGACAGGCGTTTCAGCCAGCTGTGCCTTCTTTTCCTGCGGCTCTTCAGTTGGGGAAGTTTTTTGCGAAGGTTCTTTTTGAACTTCGGCAGCTTGTGCTTTTTGTTCTGTATCGATAAAGCCGATGACCTGTCCGATTTTGACGACCTCGTCTTTAGAAACATTCCAGGTCACGACACCAGCTTCTTGAGCGTAGAGAACTTGATTGACCTTATCTGTCTCTAGTTCGATGAGTTCCTCGTCAGGAACAACTTGAGAGCCAGTAGGTTTGATGAAGGTTCCGATAGTGGCTTCAGCAATAGATTCTCCCATTGTCGGCACTTTAATCTCTATTTTCATAATTCTTCCTACTTTTATTAGGCTTTGAACCGGCTGGCAAGATCAAAAATTGACTGTTCCTTTGAGCCAAAAAGCGTGCTCATGATGGCTTCATATTCTTTTTTATGAAGGGCAAAAGAACCTACCGCTGGAGAAGCGCTTCGCGTCCTTCCGATGTACGTCAGTTCAATTTCCTTGGGAAGAAGCTCCCTAAGGATTGGTCGGATAAAGTTCCATGCTCCCATATTGCTTGGTTCCTCTTGTACCCAGATGCATTCCTTAAGGTTGCTGTTTTTGCTGATAATGTCTTTGAGACGATCTGCGTCAAGAGGATATAGCTGCTCAATGCGGATGATCATCATGTCTCTTGCATCATTTTTTTCTCTTTCCTCGATCAGATTATAGTAGATGTGGCCGCTGCAAAGGACGAGCCTTCTTGTTCTCTGTGGAGGTGAGGGATCTTCAAGGATTTCCTGAAATGAACCTTGTGACAAATCTTCGAGAGAACTTACGCAAGCAGGATGCCTGAGAAGGCTTTTTGGGGTAAATACGACGAGAGGCTTAAGAGTGGATCGCAACACTTGACGTCGAAGCAGATGGAAAAATTGTGCTGGAGTGGTAGGATTGGCAATCAACATGTTGTTGTTTCCTGCCAATGCTAAAAATCTTTCAATACGTCCAGATGAATGCTCCGGGCCCTGTCCCTCATATCCATGTGGCAAAAAAAGTGTGAGCGAAAATTTCTGCATCCATTTTTGTTCTGCTGTCGCAATATATTGATCGATGATCACTTGAGCCGAATTACTGAAATCCCCGAATTGCGCTTCCCAAATGACTAATGTCTGATGATTAGCCGTGCTATAGCCAAATTCAAAACCCAAAACAGCGCATTCCGACAATGGAGAATTGAAAACATCAAATTGTCCTTGATTGGGTTTTAGATGCTTTAATGGGATATAGGCCTGTTCTTTGGTCTGGTCCATGAGCAAAGCATGGCGATGGCTGAAAGTTCCACGGCAAGAGTCTTGCCCTGACAATCTAATATGAGTACCATTCCAAAGGATTGAGCCATAGGCGAGAAGTTCAGCCATTCCCCAGTCGATCGGTCTTGGACCATCCCCTTTGAGCATCGATTGCCGCTCTTTGATAAGCACAACAAGTTTCGGATGAATTGTCAATTCAATCGGAATGTGAAAGATCCTGGCGCCGATATCTTGAAGAGTTTGTTTAGGAACACCAGTTTGAATGTGATGAAAGGGATTTTCTTTATTCTTTCCAAACGCTTCTTTCTTTTCAGGAGATTCTTTAGATGAGGGCTTTTTGATTTTAACAGCTTTATGCAAGGCCTCTTTGAATTCATTTTCTAAATTTTCCGCCAAGGACTTTTCCAGGACCCCCTGATGGATTAACGCATCGCGATAAATTTCTCGTATCGGCTTCTTTTTTCGAATAAGCTGATACTCAAGAGGCTGTGTGAATGCAGGTTCATCTGTTTCGTTATGCCCATATTTTCGATAACAACTCAGGTCGACGAAAACATCACAATGGAATTTTTGACGCAATTCCATGGCAAGATTTGTTGCATAAACACATCCTTCTGGATCTTCTGCATTGACATGGAAGACTGGAGCATTGAATGTGCGTGCGATGTCGGTGCAATAGTATGTCGACCGCCCATCTTTGGGCAGTGTTGTAAAACCGATGTGATTGTTGATGACAAAATGAAGCGTTCCTCCTGTGGAATATCCCTCTAAACAGCTAAATTGCATCGTCTCATAGACAACGCCTTGTCCAGAGAGAGCAGCATCTCCATGGACGAGGATGGGAATGACATGCTCTCGATTTTTGTCATTGCGAAGCTCCTGACATGCCCGAACTTGGCCTTCCACAACAGGATCGACAGATTCAAGATGACTAGGATTTGGCGTTAAAGTTAATTTGATTTGATGACCATGGATCGTTTTAACCTCGGAATAAAATCCTTTATGGTATTTAACATCGCCACTGCCCTCAACAGAAGCTGGTACATACCCTTCCTCAAATTCAGAAAAAATGTCGGCATAGGATTTATCAAAAATATTGGCTAGCACATTGAGGCGTCCGCGGTGGGCCATGCCGATGATATATTCTTCCGCTCCCAGTAAGGCACCAAGGTCGATAGCTGATGCGAGCATAGGAATAAACGTTTCACAACCTTCGAGGGAAAAGCGTTTTTGGCCGACATATTTTGTATGAATAAAGGATTCGAAGAGTTCTGATTTATTGAGGTGTTGCAAGATCAGACGCTTTTGATGGATGTCGAGATTAAATCTAATTTTTCTATTTTCAATATGTTCTTGCAGCCATTTTTCCAATTCAGAGTTTTGGGACCCCATGTATTCAAAGCCTATCTTGTCGCAATAAATACTTTTGAGGGCATTGATAATTTCCAACAAAGGGGCTGTCTCTTTTTCAAGAAGACCACAGGTGGGAAAATCTTTTGAAAGATCTTGTTTAGTGAATCCCGACGACTCAAGTTTAAGTTGAAAGGGCTCTTGAATCGGATGAGTGGCGATGGGATTGATATTGGCTATAAGGTGACCATAAGTTCGATAGGCAGTAATTAATTGCTGAATGCGCCATTCTTCGTGGCTGGCGGCAATTTCCACTTTCGGATAATAAAGAACGGAGTGTCCACGCTCCCCTTCTGGCAATATAGGTTGAGAAAGGGATGGCGTCTCAGCAAGTGGAGAAGAAGTGGGCTTTTCAACCGGCTCTTCTCTCGCCCTGTCAAGTTGAGCAAAGAGAATGCGCCATGAGTTTTCTAGGGCGGAAGGATTTTTTTGGAAAAGAGCATATTTTTCTTCCAGCAAAGGGAGGTTATAAAAGCCGCTATTGATTAAATCGTTAAAATCCATACAGTTCCCTTCTTTCTTATCATTTACCCTAGAAATAAATTATTTGGAAGTTTTGCAAAGGAATTATTTGTTCAGGACGAGACAGCAAATGCACTCAAAGTGTATAGTCTTATTTTTTTCCTACTCTTTTTATGAGGTCGGTTTATGAAAATGATGATGATCACTCTAGTTATTTTTTTTGGCTGTCTCTTGAGCGGATGTTCTACTGAATCAGAGGCAGATGCCCTGACATTAATGCAAGAAATTAAGGGAAGAGATGATGATGGACAGAGAACTCCCATCTATCGCGTGCGCATTCCAGACAATTGGGTAAGAAGAGATCCACTCCCCACTGAATCTTTAAAAGACACGACGAAAGCCCTATGCGAATTTTTAATTTACGAGCCAGGAGAATCCATCCGCATTGCTATCCATAATTTTCCTAGCGAAACAATGGAACAGCGCATCCCTCCCTTCGCGCAAGTTGAACGTTGGAAACAACAATTCGCTGCGCTTTATTCCGCCGAATCCAGTTTCGAACCCCAAGCATTTAATGGCTATTCCGGCCAGCTTTTTATCGGAAAAGGACTTCTTGAGGGAAAGGAAAGCATGGTGATGGGATGGGCCCTTCAAGTTGCTCCTGAACATTATCGCACACTTTCTTCTCCTGAAAATGAAAATAATATTCCTAGCTTTAAACAGATGCGTGCCGATGTGACTATCAAAGCTTCTGGTCCTAAAGCGTTTATGGAGAAGCATGAAGCAAAAATACGCGCTTTTGCTCGTTCTTTTGAATTGATAGAAGAAATCCCTCGGCTTCGCTCATGAAACGCATGAGATTCTTTTATCATTTCCTTGGCGGCGTTTATTTCGCTATTTTGCTTATCGCCTCTGTTGCTCTGTTTGTTATCGCTGGCACTTTTTTGGAATCTTCTACCCAATCTCATCGCTATGCAGCGCAGCTTATCTACGACAGCCCCTTCTTTGCACTTTTGTTGTGGGGTTTTTTTATCAACATTCTCCTTTCTGCTTTTCGTCGATGGCCTTTTCGAATAAAGCATATTCCTTTCCTCCTAACACATTTTGGCCTTTTGATGATTCTTGGAGGAGCTCTTGCGAAACATTATTTTGGTCTTCAAGGGACATTGAGTGTTTTAGAGGGAAGCGGTTCACATGAAATTTTCGAATCAGATTCTTATGCGATATTTCTCGAGGATCGTGAAGGCCTGTCAGCCTATTACCCGTTACAAAAAACATTGGCGGGTGGCTTCAAAAAGACGATCATGAATAATGGTAAGGAATTCAAAATCAATCTCCTACAATATTTTCCGCATTCTGTTGAAAGGATGGCTTCTTGGATCAAGGGGGATCATTTATCGATTCAGGGCCTCCACCCTATGCCCATCCAAGAAATTGATGAGAAAGTTGAAATCATCGAGTCCAGTGGAAAAGTGCGCTTTCATTCGAATGCCCCTCCTCATGCGATATATGCTCTCCGTTCATCTGACCCCTCTTCGATTGTCGCAAAGATTTATCGCCAGCATGCATTCATCCGCATAGGCGAGCGTGCAAACGGTGCTCTTTTAGTTGAATGTCCTTTAGAGGAAGCTCTTCAAAAGCCAATTTTTTGGATAGATAATCAAGGAAGTAAACATCTCGTTAAAATGACTTTGAATTTTCCTTTTTCTTCAATAGATGGCTTCAATGCACCTGCCATCGAGATTCAATTCATTCGCAATGATTCGCCCGCACAACACATGACAGTTCCCTTAGATGGAGGCCAAGCTCTTTTAAATCTAAATAAAACCACACCTTACTTAGGAGATCTTCCTTGGACAGTCGACATTGTTCGTGATCCAGCAATACTGTTCATCGAAGATACACAGAAGGATGTGCATATCGTCACCTTTGATGATTATGGTCAAATAGGATCCAAAATTATTCATAGCGACAATCTAGGATCCATTTTTTCTTATCAAAGAGGTTTTGGAGGATATTCTGTCCGCACTTCTCTTTCGCCCATTGGATCATTCGGGAGGATCATCCGCGAAGAAGTGCTGCTTCAGCAAATCTCCCATCAATTGCAGTTAGCTATTGATAAAAAAATTCAGCTCTCTCCTCCCTTGCAGATAGTGTACGAGGCCTGCCTCAACTCGGGCCGTGATTTTGCAGAAATAGTGATGGATTACCTAAAACATTGGGCTAATAGCCCTAGATGGCTTTATCCTGAAGAAGAGCCCCTCTCCCCTCGTGTATCTTCTGTTTTAGAACATCTGGACTGGAATTCACTTCCTGCACAAATATTGCAAGCATGCAAATGGACAACGCTTTTTTTCAGACCACTTGAACCTAGCTTACAACAAGGAAGCGATTTTTTCGAATTATTGCGCGATAAGAAATGGCCTCTACTGTCAATATTAGAAGCTCAGCGGCCATCACAAGGCCTTTGTACAACGGAAGAATCAGCAACACTGCTGACAATGCTCACTCAGCAGATATTTGCTGCCGCCAATCTTTCTCGCTTACATGATGATCTCTCCTTTGAGCAGTCTGACGCTCAAAAAAATGCCTTGTGGCTTTCAGCATATTTTCGAGCCCATGAAATTCACTTGAGTTCGATCCTGCCTCAACCCTCCGTCGAAGAAATGTTTGCTTTATTGAAGGAGTATACTCTGAAGCGAAATTTACCAAATATCTTTGATCCTATCGAATTGGAAACTTTCATCACACCTATGCACAAAGCCCTTCCACAGAAAAAAAAAGTGGAAGATAATTCCCCTTCTGTTGTTCTCCATGTGCAGCAAGAAAGAAATTCTCAAATGATTGCCTTAACCTATGATCGCCAAGGCAATGGCCTAAAATGGCCCATTTTCCAAGGAGCATACAGTCTTCGCTTTCAGCCGCTTTTTAGAGAGATTCCCTATCATTTGCGCCTAAGAAGTGCACGACAAATCAACTATGCTAATTCCTCACAACCTTTCAGCTTTGAAAGCGATCTTCTCATCACAGACCGGCGCACAGGCATTCAGCAGGAAAAAACCATCAGCATGAACCATGTGCATGAAACCTGGGACGGCTACCGCTTTTATCTTGCTTCTATGACCCCTTCGGGCGAAACCGATGTCAAACATGTTCGAATCATTGTGAATTATGACCCCACCAAATATTGGTTGACATATCCTGGAGCCTGCATTCTTTCCTTAGGAATCATCCTATTGTTTTGGATGCGGCCCTATCAGAAAAGAAAGAATCAGAATAAAGGGTAGTCAGAAGCCGGTAGCCAATAGTCAGCAGAAAGCTGCTCTTACGAATCCCTCTTCTACAGATGCTTCGCACAGAAGAGAAGTAGAGCCTTGCATTTTCCTACTGGCTACCGACTGCTGGCTACTGAATACTATCTACTTATTTTGAATTCTGAATTGCCAAAAAATACCGCATAAGATAATTAAAACCCAACTTTCTACCTGAAAGAGCCGTTTTCATATTAAAAACCGAGTGTGTGATGAAATTTCTATCTTATTTTTTGGTCTACCTCATCTTTATTTCTAGTGGATTGATAGCCAAATCTCCTTTTGATTCTACCAAAGATTTACCTGTTGCTCATCAAGGGCGCTTTCGTTCGCTTGATGCCGCAGCACGATTGTGGCTGCATGACATCTATCATCGTCAAGAGCTGAAACAGAAAGATTTGACGAGTTTCAGAGCTAGCGATCCATCTGCTCTTGAATTGCTTTGGAAAATGCACTTTTTGGAGCATTTTCCTTGGGATCATTCCCCTCTTTTTTGGATTCATTATGCCGATGTCAAATCAATACTCGGCTTTGATAAAGGGAAAAATCGCTTTAGCTTTGATGAATTAAGTTATTCTCTTTTTGAAGATAAAGAGACTAACCTAAATGTGATGAAATGTCTTTTGACTTATGAATTCGCAAAGCATCATGAACCATTAGATTCTGATTCCCATGCAAAAGTTGAACTTTCAACTTTATCGCCTGGTCTTTGGCTCTCTCTCCAGGAAGATCATCTTCATGTGGCCTCGACTTCCAAATCTCCACCATGGAATTTTCTCTATCCTGGATTCATCATCACCAAAAACGCTAGCAATGACCTCGAAAAATTAACCAAAAGGGATAAACAATCCGCAGAGGAAATTCTTAGTCTTTTAACTTCAATGAATGGCTATGCCAAAAATACAACCTATTCTTCGATCGAAGCAGAGGTCGAATCGACTTTACGCCAATTGGAAAAAAACGGCATGTCTTCCTCTGATATCGCAAAAACTCTAGAACGGCAATTTCCCCTCATCGAGCGATTAAAACAAGCGGGAACAACCTTAAAAATGCTCCCTGCTCGCTTCTCTTCAAGCGAATGGCTTTCTCTTAAGGCACTAAAAGTCAAGGTATACGATCCTCAACAGCAAAGACTGGTCCTGTCAGAAAATTTCACCTCTTTTGACGACGAAACGTTTCAGCTCCTTCGCAACTCTTATTTCGCCCTTGAAGCTTCCATCAAATATTTCTATTCCAATGGCAATAAGCAAGTCGATGTTCAAGAGCTCGAACAACAGATAAGGCAATTCGCTGAAATTATCAAAGAGGGTTATAAGAATTTAGCGGGCCTCTCATACATAAAATCCGGTGACAAAAAATTAACTTATCCATCTTTTTGGCGTTTAAAGGCTGAAACTTTATATCATCGACTTCCCCTTATCAAAATCGCCATCGGACTTTACATCATCGCCCTCAGCCTCTTTTTCGCTTCAAATACACTTCAAATCTCTTCTCTTAACCGCTGGGGATTAACAGCTCTAACGGCAGGATTTGCCATCCATACAGCCATTCTGATTCTTCGCTGCTATGTCTTGCAGCGTCCTCCAGTTTCAAATATGTTTGAAACTGTCGTCTACGTGCCCTGGATTGCTCTGCTGATTGGATTCTTTTTTCATTTTATTTCATCGTCGCGCCTTGTCATAGCCGCTTCGTGCCTCGCTTCAGTGAGTTTGCTGATTATTCTAGAACTCACTCAAACTGATTCGCGACTAGAAAATGTCCAAGCTGTCCTCGACTCCCAATATTGGCTGATTGTCCATGTCCTCATGGTTGTCGGCAGTTATGGGGCTTTTGCCGTCAGCGGCATTTTAGGTCACTTCTATCTCCTTCATTTCATCAATAAAGGGATGAAATCTTCAGAATTTATCGCCAAAGCGATCTTGCATACTCTCTATATAGGGGTCGCTTTGTTGATTCCCGGAACAATCCTTGGCGGCGTCTGGGCCGCAGAAAGCTGGGGCCGTTTTTGGGACTGGGATCCAAAAGAGTCCTGGGCATTCATTTCCGCTTGTATCTATGTCGTTGTCATCCATGCTTATACTTTTCAACGTATAGGCGACTTCGGGCTAGCTATAGGAGCTATCTTTGGCTTGATGGCAATTAGCTTCACATGGTATGGAGTCAATTACATTCTGGGAACAGGCATGCATAGCTACGGCTTCGGTCGCGGCGGGGAAAATTATTATTTCCTCTATCTTTTGAGCGAATCAGCTTTTTTAGCCACCCTAGCATGTTGGCGCTTGGCTGCCTTCCTCCAGGCAAAAAAAGCCTTGAAAAGAATTAGGCAATGAAGTACATATAATGAGTGGAAGGCTTAACTTGTTTAATATCAAAGGATTAAAATGAAGCATATTAAAAGCGAAAGGCTGAAAAAGCTTGAGGTTGAACTCAATGATCTTGAACAATGGCTTAAGCTCGGCCTGGTTCCAAAAAAAGACGTTGAAAAGCATAAAGAAGAGATCTTAGCTGTGCAAGCTAAAATCGAAGAAGAGAAGGAACGTCTTCAATTTCTTAAAGAAAGTGGCGAAGCTGAAGAATACATCACCCCTAAACGTCCTTCTGCTCGCACCGGTTATACCGAAATGCCCACCATCCCCGATATCGATATGGGAGAAACCGGCGGTGGCCTAACGGAAACAAGTTTCGATATGGAAACCGAAGCTGGCGAAATGGAAAGCTCTGTCATCGAAGAACGCGATGAAGGCGAAGAAGACCGCACTGCAGAGGAAGAGGAAGAAGAGGAAGAAGACGACTCCTATTTCAGCGAAAAAAACCGCTGGCGTCGCGGCGGCATTATCGATCCAGATGCCGATGACTGGTAATTTTTTGACACACAATTTACAGGAAGACGTTAGCCTTTATTTTCATATTCCCTTTTGCACAAAGAAATGCGACTACTGTCATTTTTATGTCCTTCCAGATAAAATCTCCTATCACGCTCTCTTATTGGAAGGGCTTGAACTCGACCTAATGCGCTGGGCAAACGAGCTCAAAGGAAAAAGATTAGTGTCCATCTACTTTGGAGGGGGCACTCCTTCTCTACTCGGCGCTGGTCCCCTTGCTCTCATCCTCGAAAAAGTCCATTCTGTCCTCCCTTTCGAAACTCAAAATATCGAAATTACCCTCGAAGCGAATCCCGACAGAATTACCTCCTCACTCATGCAAGCCTACGCTTCTGCTGGCGTAAACCGCGTCAGCATCGGCGTCCAAACTCTCGACGACTCCCTATTACAGACTCTCGGACGAACTCATCGCGCCAACGCTGCCATCAAGGCGATTGAAGCGACTCTATCAGCAGGAATTCACAATATCTCAATCGACCTTATGTACGATATTCCTGGCCAAACCCTAACATCCTGGGAGCATACTCTCCAACAAATCCAGAACCTACCTATCTCCCACCTCTCTCTCTACAACCTCACAATAGAGCCCCATACTGTCTTCTTCAAATACCGCGACTCTCTCCAAAAACTTCTTCCCGATGCGGAATGCAGCGCCTCCATGTACCAAATCGCCCGCAACTCCCTCGAAAGCTTTGGCCTCCATCAATATGAAATCTCAGCCTTCTCCCGACCAAATCTCCACTCTCGCCATAACATCGGCTACTGGTTAGCCCGCCCTTTCCTCGGATTCGGCCCCTCAGCCTTCAGCTACTGGCAAGGCCGCCGCTTCAGAGCTGTCGCCAACCTCAATCGCTATATCCAAACTCTCCGCCAACAGCAATCCCCAGAAGACTTCTCCGAAAAATTGGACCCGGAACCCCACCGCCGCGAACTCCTCACCATCGCCCTACGTCTTCTCTCCGGCGTCAATATCCCCACCTTCGAAACTGCCCACGGTCCACTCAGCCCAGAAACTCTCTCTTCTCTACAAAAACTGATCCTCCAAGGCTTCATCACTCACCAAAACAACACCATCGCCCTCACCAACCAAGGCCTCCTCTTCTACGACACCGTCGCCTCCGAACTCATCTAGTAGTGGGACTTCGCCCCACACCCACCAAAGGAGCAAAGCCCCTTTGGAATCCCTTTTCCTATTTCTCGTCAGTTTGAGTGAAATATGCCAAGAATCCTGAATAGACATGGCCTTCGTCAGAATTTTCAAGCAAAGACGGATTTTGTTGAAAATAAGAAAGACTAGCTTTATAAAGAGGTTCTGCAAAACGATTCACTTGCTCACTCGTAAGCCAAGAAGAACTGTTCGAAAGTTGTTGTTCTTTTGCCTCATTCCCTTGCAAAAGTTGTAGATCCTGCGATGAATTGAAACTTTGAGAATCATCCAGTACAAATTGGAGAGTCGCTAAATAACTGCTATAGTCTGAAAGGTCTTGATCGTTTATCTCTTCAAGCTTTGAAGGATTTTTCTTAAAATAGTTGCAATTGATTATATAGAATCCTTTGAAAATTTCAGCTGCCTGATCGTCTGTGAGATTTATTTCTTTTTCTGGAGCAACAGATTCATTTTGTGGTTTGCCTATACTATCTTTTAATGCACGCTGACTCATTGAACGGCTAAGACTCCTTTTTAGACCGCTCTTTTTCGTGGGTATTTTAAGATCTCCTCCTAATCTTTGTATTGTTTTTGACTGTTCCTCTATAGCTTGTTGCGCTGTTTCAAATGCATTTTTATAATATGTAGTAGATTCTTCCAAAGGATGAATTTTCTCGAGCAATTTTTGGTTGGCAACTTTTAAATCCTCTACTTGTGTTTCTAGGTAATTTAACCCTGATGTAGCTGTTCTGAATCCAGCTAATAGACTTTCTTTTTGCTTGTCCTTAGGAAGAGATTCAAAACCTGTTTTTAAATATTTTAATTGTGTTTCGAGAGGATATTTAGCATTACTACCTAATGCTCTATAGCTATCCATTTTTTGAATATCTATGTTCTCCGAATCGATCTTCCCTGATGTCATAAGAGCTTTTAAAGTTAATAGTGCATCGTCAAAAGCATAAAGATAAATTTTAACCTGTTCTTCAATAGGTTTTTTTTCTATTTCCGCTTTTAAATAAATAAAGTCATTTTCATCGATAGATAACAATGGACTTTCAGTTAAAGTGACAGACGATCCATTGTGAGTATGAGGCTTTTTGTTTTTTTCTAACTCGTGGAGCTTTCTCTCTAGGCCATGGATTTGCGCCTGCAATTGTTGCCATTTTCTTACATATTCTAATTTTATTGTAGTAAGCCAAGATAAAATTTTCTTATTTTCATCATTTCCAGTAGGCATTTGATCCAAAATGTCAGGAATTGCCTCATTAGATTCTGAATCTGGTTCGGGAAAAGCGCTTAAGATATCCTTATTAACTAGCTCATTTATCTCTATACTTTGTTCTGCAATCTCATCAATAAATGTTTGGATAGCATTTATTGTTGGCGTTTTCAAGAAAGCACTTTCTTTCTCCGACTCTTGTAATTGTGCAAATAATTGAGTCAAATTGGTCTCTTGCTTAGGGTCAAGTTTGATGCGAATTTGAGCGAAAATTGAAAGGAGCGTTTGACGAGATTGAAGGATTTTAGCGATGATTTGCTGCTTGGTAGATGTAATGGAATCCTCGAGATCTTTTATTCGAGGATCTTCAATTGTAGTTTGAGCCTGAAAATCTTCGAGTGGAGGTTTTTGATGTTTTCCTTTGAGAGCCTGTAGTTCCTCTTGATGCCGTTTATTGAGGGCCTCTATCTCCCTTTGATGCTGTTCTTTAAGAGTCTTTAGTACGTCTTCATGCTGTCCTTTGAGAGTGTCTAGTGCATCTTGATGCTGTTTTTTAAGAGTCTTTAGCTCCTCGCGATGTAGTTCTTTGAGAGTCTCTAGCTCTGTATTCTTAGCCTTTAATTCCTTATCCTTAGCTGCCAAATCAATTAGATACTGACTTTTAAGACTTTCCAATTCATCATTTTTCTTCCAGTAAATGAGGGCGGAAGCGACTACACCTATGCTTGCAGTCCCTAAATAGCCCAATAGTGTCTGAGGAAATTCTCCGCTATCTTTTAAAGGAAAAGCCGGTAGGGTCGTATTGCGACAGATATATATAGGCCAAGGGCAGGGAGGGCAAGGTTTTGGTAGTGGGCAAGGTGGCTTAATATCATCGGGCTTTTGAAGCGACATGATATAAGATCCAAGAACAACTCCTGCAAGAAGAGAAATAATTCCTACAGCGCCCATCATTTTCCAAGACTTTGATTCTTTGGATTCATCTTCCACTTTCGCCAAGGAAACTTCTAATTCCGTCTTTTCCTCTTGCAGGCTTTCCTCCAGTTCATTTTCACTCGGAGGAATCTCAACTGAAATGGGTATCACCACTGTTTCCAATGGGGATTCTTCAATGGGTGTAAAAGGGTCTACACTTTGAATGGGATCATCGACGACAGAATCTTCAGGCTCATCGAGAATGACTGGTTTTTCTGGAACAGGAAGCGGTTTGATCCGTCCTGTCAATTTCAAGGTTTGTGGAGGGCCTTGCCATGAAATCTTTGGTGTGCAAGGTGTGCAGCATGAAAACCCATTCCCTAAAGGAAACTCCTCTTCATGATGGTCATAAAATTGTTTCGTATAATCGGCATTAAGAATGGTCGCATCAATTTCTATTCCTTCCTGTGCCGCTTGAATGTAATCTGATAATAAACCTGCCAACTCCGGATGCTGCAATTCCTGTTGTTTATTTCCCCAAACTAAGCCTAACTGCTTGGCTATCTTCATCACGTGAGATAGCTGGCTGCCAATCATTTTTCGAGTGAGAATTCCATTTTGAAAGAAATCAATGAAGCGATATTCAACACTAATGGGGTGATGCCTGGATGGAAGTCCGACAAAAGAACGAAATGTTTCTCGTACTTTAGATCCCCACCCACCAATGTAAAGGTCTCCATTATCCGCGACGAAAATCTTTTGTCTCCCTTTCGCCTGACTAAGAAGACGCAGGGTGGCTTCGAATGCGTTAGCTTTATTCGAAAAACCTTCTAGAGATGTTGTATTTGTCATATCCTCATAACGATTTTTTAATAAAAAAATATATTATCAGAAAATCAAATTATTTTCAAGTAACTCAATAATATAAAATTTAAAATTAAATATTTAATTTTATACACAAAAAAGAAAGATCGCATTCTTTTTATCGAGGCTAGGTAATGGACTTTTCTTCCATAAACCAACCTGCTGGGAAAGAATCCCTTGGGAGGGCAAAGTTAAATCCCAGGCGACACATAATAGGGTTTGATCGTGTAATGTATTCAATAAGGTATCCAACGTATGCTTATTGCGATAAGGGGTCTCAATGAAAATTTGTGTGGCACGGTCTGCTTTGGATCTCGACTCAAGACTGACAATTTCTCTTTCACGCTTTTTTGGATCTTTGTCCAAATAGCCTGCAAAATAAAATCGTTGTCCTGGCAAGCCAGAGAGCATCAGGGCAAAGAGTATGGAAGACGGCCCTACAAAGCCTTGAACAACAATTCCGCTCTGACGAGCGCGACTGACGAGCTTTGCTCCAGGATCCGCAACACAGGGCATTCCGGCATCGGAAACAAATCCCCACCGCTCCCCTTTTCGTATTGGCTCGAGCAGGAAGTCAATATCCTCCTCAGGAGTGTGTTCATTAAAAAGGGCAATGGGAATTTGATCGGCAGGCTTTTTTGTTTTAAACCGCCCTAAATACCGTCGTCCCGCCGATGCGCTTTCAGCAATCAGTCCATCGAGCGATGCCACAGCTTTATCCACGCTTGCTGGGAGGAAAAGCTCGTGATGTTTAACTTCGCCCAACACATTTGGCAACAAGAGCAATGCGGGCTTTTGAGAAGAGGCTGGTGATTCAGTGTCCATAAGTATTTGTTTTTTCTATGATGTAAGTTTGATAATGAGCATTTCAGCGAGAACATCGAGATCAATCGCGCTGTTTTTTGCTTTTAATTCAGTGTCATCGATGGCCAATAGTCCCTCCCGAAACCGCTGCATCCCATAGCCCTGAGCTTGGCGGATGTGTCGGTCGAGAATCGCCCCCTTCATATAAGGATATTCTTGGGTAATTTGGTCAGGAGTCCCACCATTCGATAAAATGGAACATAGATGATATTCAGTTTGAAACTGAGAACGTATTTGACGCAACAGAGCAATGAGGACAACTCCTTCATTCAATAAGCCCTTGCTGATACGCAGAGCAGTGGCCGCATCTTTCCGGAAAAGAGCTTCACCTAATTGCCAAACAGTATCGAGATTGATGCTTGTGCATATGGCTCCGATATCGCGCTCATCAATCGTTGGCTTTTCTCCAACGTAGCAAATGAGCTTTTGCAGTTCCCCATGCAAAAGGGTTTGATCCGTGCCCAGCTGCTTAATCAGCAATTGACTAACCGATGAAGTCATCTGCTTACCTTGAGCTACGGCTTCTTCGCGTAGCCATTCAGCGATGGTTTTTTCACGCTCCCAGGGCTTTTCTTCGGCAATATCAAGAACAACGCCGGCTTTTTCAGCTTTTTTATAAAATGTTGTGCTGCGATTGATAGAGGCTGCCGAGAGAACCAGGCATATCGCACGATTTGGGCTAGTGAAATAGGCTTCAAGCTTAGATGTCGAGGCCTTATCCCATACGTCCACATTGTGGATGACAATTACCCGCTTTTTGACAAAGAATGCTAAATTTTCAAGTTCATATAAGAGCGCCTCTATCCCCTGCTTTTCCGCATCAAACACCTGCAAGCAAAGATCCGGTGATTTTTCCTCTTTTAACACAAGCGCTGCAAGCTTATCGATGGCCTGCTTCCGCGCAAAAGACTCTTTAGCTAAGATTAAATAGATATCGGAAAAATGATGGGGAGCAGATCCGATAAGGTGCTTTTCAAAGGCGCTAAGCGTGGAATATTTCAAGAAAACTATCCCGATAAAAGTGATTCTAAAACGCGACTAAGCATAACATCTCGTCGATTTTCAGAGAATTTTTATCTAACAGGCTTTTGTTTGATATGAGCATTGATAGAGGCCCATTCTGGATGCTTCTGCAATTGCTCAAGAATATCCTCTGTTGTAAAATTAGGCTTAGTAGGATATAAGGATTTTATAATCAATGAAATGAGTTCAAAATCCTCTTCAGTATCAACAGTCCAGCGCAAATGTGATTGATCGACGGCTTGCTTAAAGCTTCCTAAAGAAAAACTTTCCGGATGTTCATAGAAATAAAGGGTGACATGCTCTCTTTCTTCCGGCTTTTTGGCTTGGTGAAAAGCTTTATCCAAAACCTGAAATGAAAAAATTTCCACATCGAGTCCTCTTGGATAAGTACGTTCTAGAGAATTGGAAACGTAATCGCATGGAGGCAATTTTGAAAGATAGAAATCCACAACCTCATCAATAATCTTTGGGTCAATCAGAGGACAATCTCCTGTCACACGGATGACAACTTCAGCCTGATAGGCCTTTGCCGCTTGATAATAGCGATCAAGAACATCATCTTCACTCCCTCTGAAGACAGGAACACCTTCTAACACACAAAGGTTGACGATTTCTTGATCTTGAGCCTTGTCGGTTGTCGCTATGACAATTTCGTCAACCTTCTTGGCCCTTCGCAAGCGTTCGATTTGATAGCTGAGAAGAGGCTTTTCTAATACCCGGTTTAAAGGTTTGCCAAAAAGTCGTGTAGCTCCCATTCGTGCTTGGACGATAAGGACTATTTTTGGTTTTTTAGTAGACACATGTCTCATGAAATGGAAGGTTCCTTCTTCGCGATCCGAATTCTGAATTTCAAATTCTTATGCATCCCCCTCTATTTCGTCAAGCCTTGCTTCAATTTTGAACGACGCAATCCTTCTGCCGTTTGTATTTTGGTTGTCAGACGAACTTTCGACTTCGTTGTGGGAGATGGGGATTTTTTTGGTGTTGAAGGGGCTGAGCGGACAATACTTTTTGTAGGAGCCTTGGATTGAACGACCTTCTTTATTGGTTTGACAGCCGCTTTAATGGCTTTTTTTATTGGCTTAACTGCGGTTTTTAGGGATTTAACTGTGGATGTCACCAATTTTTTGACTGGGGACTTCACTGCCTTTTTTACTGGAGTGATCTTTTTGGGAACGGTGGCTTTTTTTGAAAGAGCTTTCGCTCCCGACGCTTTAACAACTTTTTTTGTCCCTAGAGTCTTTTTGGTTAAGTCTTTCTTTGGTGCTGCTTTTTTTGTAGCCATAGGGCACCTCCTTAAGGTTTCCTTTGACTTCTGAAATGCATGATTTATGCCAATGCATTAGCAAAAACTCGTGTTTTTATAATAACATTTTAATGATTTATTGTTTTTGAGTGATTTGATATGACTTTAATTTTTTTGAATTACAAAATATAATGGAAGTAACTCGAAAATTTAAGAAAGAGAGAAAATGAATAACTCACCAAATTTTTCCGATTATCACCCTTCATGGGAAGGCCAAGAATTTAACCATGAAGAATATAAATCTCTCTTAGAGGAGCTTTCCAAGAAAGCCTCAAATTCTTCCTTAATGGTGCAAGGTCACTCTCTCAAAGTCGCCGGACCCATTATGCAGGTCTGGCAAAAAATTAAGGGCTGGTTTGGATTTGAAAATGGCATCGATCCTATTAAGGTGGATTATGAACTTTTAAAACTGCTTAGGTATGGAAAGAACCATCAGTTTTTTAATGATGCACAGATTCGCACACTTTTAAGGAATTTCGAGCAAACCCTAGTTCGCGACCGCCAAAATGAAAGAATTGCAGGAATCATTGCAACTATTCTGTCAGATTCAAATGTCACTAACGGTCAACAAGTTTTGAACCATGAAGTCACTTCATTTTATGAAGCCAATAGTTCTCATTTGCATGAAGCCTTTTGGCCGCAGATTTTCCATCGTTATATCACCCCTCTTGTCCATCACAATGCGGCTCTGCAGTTTAATTTTGGACGAATCCGTGCCTCGGAAGGAAATCTAAAAGAAGCTATCCACTACATGCAAGAAGGGATCGCTGGCTCTTCCAATAGTGACTGGCATCTGGAATATGCCAAGACAGGTTTCGCTTATATTGAAAATTTATGTTCAGTAGGCGCTTTGAACCAAGCAGAGACTCTTAGCAGGCAGATTGTGGAAGCTCTTAAAAAAATTGGAAAATTAAAACCTGAGGAAACAGCTTTGAAAGATGAGCTGATGAGTGCCGTGGCTTATCAATCCGCTATCTATGTTAAACAAGGGAATGTTGAGGGCGCTTTAAAGGCGATACAGAATGAGGGCGATAAAGAGATTCGCTTTGCAGCCTTAGAAGCATTAATTGCTAAAAGTGAAAGCATGAAGGCCTCTAAAGCTAATTTAGGAGGATTTTATTTGCTTGCAGCTGAAAGAGAAGGAGATCTTGACAAAAGAGAGGCGTTCTTGACGCGCGCAATTTCACTTTTAAGGATGGCGCCTGATGTACAATCCAAAAGCAACCTAATCAAAGCGTATTTATTAATCAGCGACCAACTGATTACGAATAAGCAGTTGATTCAGGCACGCTCCTTTCTTAAGGATGCCTTCCTACTTCTCAAAGAATCATCGGATTTAAAAACTGAAAAGATTATCGAACGACTCAGCCAACTATCAGAAGGACTTATTCCCTTACTCCAAAACAGCGCCCACTGGAATGAAGCAATTGCCCTTACACAAGAACTCAAATCCTTGCATGCATCCTTCCCCGAAACCTGTGCTCGCTATAGCCACCAACTGGCTAAGCTTTATTTCCACCTAAAGAGGCACTCAGAAGCCTTGAATGCATTTGAAGAAGCCCATCGTCTACATCCTCTTCCAAATTATCTCGATGATCTTAAGCGCCAGACTGAATTCCTTGCCCACGCAGCATTAAATGATGCACATCTGAAGCAAGCTGCTGTATATTTTGAGAAGCTTCATGCTCTTTTTCCAAAAGAACCCGAGCCCTTGCTTCAATTAGCTAAAATCCATTCAACATTACTCGAGTGGAAGACGGCTAGCGATTATTGCCGCCGTCTTCTTGCCCTTCGTCCAGAGAATTTTGAAGCGAACCTCCTGGCCTCAAAGATATTTGCCAATCTTGGTGATCAAAAAAGTGCCATTTTCTACGCAGAGAAAGCTGTTAAACTTGATCGAGATAATCCAGATGCCCTTCTTCAACTCTTTGATCTGAAAGGTGATGTAAGCGCCATCGACTCTTGCCTCAAAATTTTAGATAAACGGCCAAACGATTGGCGGATTCACGCTCAGTTAGGAAGACTTTATTCTGCACAAAAAAATTATACCATGGCGAATGCCAGTCTTCAGAAGGCAGCAAGTTTAAATAAGAATCAGCCTGAAATTTTTGCCTCTCTTGGTCAGGTGGCCTTTGAAGAAAAAAATTATGCAAAGGCAATCGAACATTATACAAGAGCCTCAGAGCTATCTAACACAGCTAAACCATTTGCTAATGAGCTTTCTTCCTGCCATCAAATTCTTGCCAATCAAGCCATGAAGGCCAATAGTCCAATGGAAATGCTGGGTCACTATAAACTCGCACTCCAAGAGGCTCCTTGGCAAGGTGCTATCATTGCTTCAGAACTTCTGGCTTGTGGAGACCTCCTTATTAACAAGGATCTTTCTACAGCTTCATCAGCCTACCGTTTGGCACTTCCCTTCATTACTAAAAATACGGTGAAAGCAGAAAGGCTTTCGGAAATCCATCGGCATCTTGCCTCGGACGATAAAAAGAACAGATCCTATGATAATGCCCTCAAGAATTTGCTATCGGCCAACGAATTGACCCCTAAACATCCCTCTGTTCTTAAAGAATTAGCTAGCTGCTATGCTGCTTTGGGTAATTTTGATGAGGCTCATAACGTTTATGGTCAACTCCTTAAGCAATCCCCTTTGAAAACTGATATCCACGCACTTCAAGGCGAGCTTTTCTTCCGCCAGGGTGAATATCAAAAAGCTTTAAATAGCTATACGCTTGCGGCTTCTTCTCAACCCAACTCAAGTGAATTATATCAGCCAGAAATCACAAGTTGCCTGATAGCTTCGGCAGAAAAATTAAGCAAACATCGTCACTACGTTGAAGCTCTTGAACAATATACGCTTGCGTTGAATGGAGCAAATGAACAACAGCTATCAGAAATCATAAGAAGGCTCATTACATTAGGAAGTGACTTGCAGGACAATAGCTTCAAAGAGCAGGCCTTAAAGGCCTATGAAATAGCAATTGCCTATCAAGAAGAGGTTGCCATTCCGCCTAAGCAGCTTGCAAAAGCTTACCGGCTTATGGGTGAAGCTGCCAGAGATAGCCGGCATTATCCGCAGGCGATTAGCTTCTATCAAAAGGCCCTACAGATCGAACCTTATGCCGAAGATTATGCGAATCTAGGCAATTTGTATTCCCTCAATGGTCATCTTGAATGGGCTGTAGAGATGTATCAAAACGCCTTAAATTTAAACCAACAGCCTGCCTATCTCAATAAATTGCTCCCCCTCAGACTCCAGCTTGCCGATGATTACTATGAACGAGGCATTCACGATCCGTCCTTAGTACGCCAAGAAATTCTCAGGCTGGTTCAAGGCGTTCTCTCCTCCCCTTATGCTGGTGAAATTAAACGCGCCCTAAGTGATTCCTGGAGCTATCTTGGCATGGAATCCTCTGACAATAAAGAATTCGCCCAACTTGGACGCTCGGCAAATGCACTCGAACAAATTGAAAAAGACGGTCTCAGAGCTTGTGAGCTTATCCAAAAGGCTTATGATGGCAATGCCCATCATATGTCGCCGGATAAAATCCCTAATCAGCTTAGTCAGCAACTTCATGCACTATTGCAGCATTTGACCAATATGCAATTATTTTATTTAAGGTTACAGGAAGAAACGAATTCCATCGTCAAAATTGCTCAAGAATCAAATAATGGCAGGGATTTTGCCAACTGGAAGCCTGCCGATCAAATCCATGATCTTTCTCAAGCAGCAAATGTAGAAAACCGCGCCAAGCAGGCCATCAAAATTGTCAACCAAGTCATCCAGCGCTCTCCAGATTCAGTTCCTCCTATCCTTCGGGAGAAACTTGCTTTTCTAGAGCAAGCCATTTCTCCAAAGGCTTGGATTTATCGAGCCATTGATCAATATCTTAAGGCTTATGAGATGTCGCCCTCTTCATTGAGAGATCATGGCAACCAGCTTATCGATGCTTTCACACAAGTCGGAGATTATTTAAATGCCGCTCATTGGTATGGCAAGCTAAAAAATCAATTCCCAGCCCAGGCAGACCTCCTGCATATCGATCCTAGGGTGTTTGCTCATCTTGCTCAAAATTCAACTGCAACAGGATTGTCGAGTGAACAAATATATGAAGGCCTCATACAGTCCGCTAGAGAATATGAAAAAATCAAAAACTATCAAGAAGCATTGCAATGCTACATACAGGCTCTCGGCGTGGCAAAAGGACAACCTCAAGTCAGAGTTATCAGCACCAAAATTATTGATACTTCCCACATCCTATATAACCAAAGGACATATGATCATGCAATGCGGGGATATGAAGAGGCCCTAGCGCGCCTTGATGCCCTCAATTTATCACAAGTTGATCTTGTCCGCCTCTATGCTTGCCTCGCTGATTCTGCTAAGCAAAATGCTGATTTCGTCAAGGCGACTTCTTATTATGTTAAAGCTCTAAATTTGCAGCCCTTCAATGCAACCTTACATTTTCAACTAAGCGACGTCTACTACCTGCAGAATGATCTCGGACATGCCATCATCTCATGTCAACAAGCAATTGCAATTGATCCAGGCAATCCACTCTATATTCAAAAGTTATTCGCCTATGAAGTCGAAAGAGGCGATCAATACTACACCCAAGGGGCTAACGAAGGTGTGCGTGAAAGCCTTAGAGAATTGATTGCATATGTTGTGCAAGCTCCCTATTACAGTCAGATTCAAACTGCCTTAGGGGCCTGGGTAGGTTCGCTCTCACCCGATAATAAGGAACTCCGTTCATTGGGCCAGGAGAGTTCATCAGTAACAAAAATTGTACAGGAAGGCCACCGCGCCCTTGAGCTTCTTAAGAAAGCTTATGATGGGGGCCGCAACCACAAGCAACCTCAGGATATGTCTAAAGATCTTCGTATGAAATTAGCCGCTTTTGAAGATCAGCTGAAATATTTAGAAAAGGGAGAATTCCAAAAAGATTCCACAGACTTAGGAGCAGTTTCATCCATTGAGGCTTACAGGAATGCGATCGAGCATTATATGAAAGCTTTAGAACTCTCTCCAACGTATGGAAGCCACTGTAATAGGCTTATTGATAGCTATGTTCGTAATGGAGATTTTAACAAGGCCATTGCAACTTTTAATCGTTTTGAAAGCCAATTTCCAGGAAATGCGCTCGTTATTGATCCTAAAGCTTATATCGCTTCGATCGAACTATTGCTGCAATCGGGAAAAACAGCCGAGGCAATGAATTTCATTAACCAGATAATTGAGAAATTCCCTTATGAACCAGCATTTAAGAAAACTCTGAGTCACGTCTATCGTTTCATTGCAAATAAATTTCATTCTCAAAACAATCTATCTCGGGCGTTTGAAATGTATCAAAAAGCGATTTCATGTGGTGTTGATGCTGAACCTGAATGTTACATAAAGTTGGGCGATCTTTATGCCGAAGCCTTTAATAACATGAAGGATATACAAACATCGGCTCCATTTGATCTTAGAAGCCCTCAAAGAAAAAATTATTTCGATAAAGCCACGGAAAATTATAAAAAGGGCATCGAGCTAGATCAACAAAATGCCCAGGCTTCTTTTAAATATGGCAAATTTCTCTACTTTAATGACGATTACCCAATTACAGACAACCCTGTTACCTATTTAAAACAAGCTAGACGGCTCGATCCCACGAACGTGATTTATGCTTATGGGTTGCTATTCGCTTTGAGAAAAATCCATGAGAATAGTGATGTACCTGAAGTCATCGAAGCTTTAAATGAATTTAAAGCTCTTGGAGGAAATATCCACCGCAATTATTGGGAAGATAATGAAGTTTTCTAATGGTTTTGCATAGGCCAAGGGTAGCAGAATCGATGCGGTGCATTTTTCATATTGATATGGATGCTTTCTTCGCCTCCATCGAAATCGTCCGAAATCCCGCTTTGAAAGGCAAACCTGTTATTGTGGGGGGCCGTCCTGATCGAAGAGGCGTCGTCTCAACATGCTCTTATGAAGCAAGAGTTTTTGGTGTCCGCTCGGCTATGCCACTTAGTGAAGCCTATCGACTTTGCCCTCAAGGAATCTTCCTTGAAGGCAGTTATGAAACTTATCGCCGATACTCGTCGAAAATCATCGATATTTTTTACAACTACACTCCCTTTGTGGAAGTGGTGAGCATCGATGAAGCCTATCTCGATATGAGCGATGTCCTTGCTGAAAAAGGAATCTCTGCCAAAATGCTAGGACAAGAAATCCGCCAACGTATCTTCTATGAAACACAACTCACCTGTTCTGTTGGCATTGCCGCTAATAAACTCGTTGCCAAAATCGCTTCATCAAAATCCAAACCAAACGGGTTACTGGAAATTATTCCAGGGACCGAAGCGAGTTTTTTAGCTCCCCTACCCATTCAAAGCTTGCCAGGAATTGGAGAAAAGACACAGATGCTGTTGAATCGCGATGGCTTTTATACAGTGGCTGATCTCCAAGCTCTGACCTTAGATGAATTCTCTCACAAGCATGGCGCTTGGGGCTACCACTATTTTTTTGCTTCACGCGGCGAAGATAACCGGCCTGTGCAGTGGGAGGAGTCACCACCAAAATCAATTGGGGCTGAAACGACCTTTGAAAAAGATCAAGTCGATATGGCCTTTCTCGTTGGAGAATTAAAGAGACTAATCGCAAAGGCTCATCGCCGCCTACGCATGCACAAAATGCGGACGAAACGTCTCTCATTGAAATTGAGATATAGCAATTTTAGGACCGTGACTCGTTCTAAAACACTCATCACCCATTTAAACGATCTTAATCTCATCGAGCAGTTTGCCATTGAGCTTTTTGAAGAAAACTATAGCGGCTATCCCCCTCTGCGACTTATTGGTATCTCCTTGGAACAGCTCAATGACTCCTATTGGCAACCCACCCTCTTTTGAAGACAGAATTCAGAAGTCGGGAATAAGATGTACTTTTTCTCCCGAAGGAAGAAACAGCCTCTAAGCATAGATCACGACATCAATGTTTTAATTTAAGCATGTTTTGAACCGCGAAGCGGTTCCACATAGGTAGCCAGGGGTTTTTAACCCCTGGTGAGATAGTTTAAGTCATTTACCCCGAAGGGGTACCACTTTCAAAGGAGAGATTGCAACAGTCATTTTTATCGCTTCCATCTCAGATAGAACACCTCTGCTAGTACTCATGATGTGGTGCCCCTTCAGGGCACATCGATTTAATTTTGATTTACCAGGGGTTAAAACCCCTGGCTACCTATGTGGAACCGCTTTGCGGTTCATGAAGCATGCTTAAAATAGCTTAGGTCTTTAGAAACAGAGAAGCGCACTTCCTGAAATGGAGTGCTGGAGATCCAAAGCTTGTTTCTATAGACGTGATTTTAAATTATGCCTTGGAGAGATCAACAGACAAAATGTAGCTTTACCGCCTACATCCCTCG